>Ga0070675_100000312_pt1 | contig 32682 bp, 24 predicted proteins | sample KBSM43metaG_FD_65343 | JGI IMG/M metagenome (GOLD analysis project Ga0070675, IMG submission 65343) | Miscanthus rhizosphere microbial communities from Kellogg Biological Station, Michigan, USA - KBS M4-3 metaG | ecosystem: Host-associated > Plants > Roots > Rhizosphere > Soil ... | reverse complement strand
CAGACCTTCCTCGACCAGCTCTCCGAGTCGATCGGCGTCGTGCTGAACATGATCAGCGCGAACATGCGGACGGAGGAGCTGCTCGAGCAGTCGCAGAAGCTGACGCAGGAGCTACAGAGCCAGTCGAAGGAGCTGCAGCTGCAGCAGGAGGAGCTCAAGCGGTCGAACTCGGAGCTGGAGGCGCAGGCCAAGACGCTGCGGCAGTCCGAGGAGCTGCTCAAGGAACAGCAGGAGGAGCTGCAGCAGGTCAACGAGGAGCTGGAGGAGAAGGCCTCGCTGCTCGCGGAACAGAACCAGAAGGTCGAGCAGAAGAACCGGGAGGTGGAGGGCGCGCGGCTGGCGCTCGAGGAGAAGGCCGAACAGCTCGCGCTCAGCTCGCGGTACAAGAGCGAGTTCCTGGCGAACATGAGCCACGAGCTGCGCACGCCGCTCAACTCGCTGCTCATCCTGGCGAAGCTCCTCTCCGACAACAAGGAGAACAACCTCACGCCGAAGCAGGTCGAGTTCGCGCAGACGATCCACTCGTCGGGCACGGACCTGCTGAACCTCATCAACGAGATCCTCGACCTGTCGAAGGTCGAAGCCGGCAAGATGGAGGTGAACGTCACCGAGGTCCCGGTGCGCGAGTTCGAGTCGTTCACCAGGCGGTCGTTCGAACAGGTGGCGCAGGAGAAGGGCGTATCGCTCACGATCGACGTGAAGCCCGAGGTGCCGGCGACGATCACCACCGACGGCCAGCGGGTGCAGCAGGTGATCAAGAACCTGCTCTCGAACGCGTTCAAGTTCACCGAGCAGGGCGGGGTGACGCTGACGATCCGCAAGGCCGAGAAGGGGAAGCGGTTCGCGAGCCGGATCCTCGACCAGGCGGACACGGTGATCGCGTTCGCCGTGAGCGACACGGGGATCGGGATCCCGAAGGACAAGCAGCAGCTGATCTTCGAGGCGTTCCAGCAGGCGGATGGGACGACGAGCCGGAAGTTCGGCGGCACGGGACTCGGATTGACGATCAGCCGGCAGATCGCGGCGCTGCTCGGCGGCGAGATCCGCGTGGAGAGCACGCCGGGCCGCGGGAGCACGTTCACGCTCTTCCTCCCCGCTCGCTACGTCGATCCGGAGCCCAAGCGCGACGACGGAAGCACGTCGGCCAGGCGGCGAGAGGGCTGGAGCGGCGACGGCGGCACCGGTGGCAGTGGGAGCCGCGGGCGCCCGAGCGGCGGCAGCCGCATGCCCATGTCGGCATCGCCGGTGACGGCGGCGCCGAGCCGGGTCGCCGACGAGGCGGGATGGACTCAGTCGAGCGGCGCGGCGGCCGTCGCACCGTCGTACGCCGAGGACGAGAGCGACGTCATGATGTCGCGCGACTCGCTGCCGCGTCCCGAGGGATTCGACGACGACCGTGACTCGATCGAGGCGGGCGATCGCACGCTCCTCATCATCGAGAACGACGCCAACTTCTCGAAGGTGCTGCTGGAGATGGCGCGCGAGAAGGGATTCAAGGGGCTGTGCGCCCTCGACGGCGAGGCGGGGCTCAAGCTGGCGCACGCGTTCGAGCCCGACGCGATCACGCTCGACATCGACATGCCCGGCATGGATGGCTGGGCGGTGCTCGACCGGCTCAAGCACCACCCGCAGACGCGGCACATCCCCGTGCACATCATCACGGGGATCCGCGAGCGACAGCTGGGGCTGAAATCGGGCGCGCTGGCCTACCTCGAGAAGCCGGTCACCAAGGAGGCGCTCGACGAGTCGTTCGCCCGGATCGCCGACTTCATCGACAGCTCGGTGAAGCGGCTGCTCGTCGTCGAGGACGACGAGACGCAGCGGCAGAGCATGATCGAGCTGATCCAGCACGAGGACGTCGAGATCACCGCGGTGGCGAGCGCCGAGGACGCGCTGCGGGAGCTCAGCACGGGCCACTTCGACTGCATGGTGCTCGACCTGGGCCTGAAGGACATGAACGGGTTCGAGCTGCTGGAGACGGTGAAGGCGAACCCGCAGATGCGCGACCTGCCGATCATCATCTACACCGGCAAGGACCTGTCGCCGGCCGAGGAGACGAAGCTCCGGAAGTTCGCCGAGACGATCATCGTGAAGGACGTGAAGTCGCCCGAGCGGCTGCTCGACGAGACCGCGCTCTTCCTGCACCGGGTGGAGGCGAAGCTGCCGGAGCAGAAGCGGCGCATGCTCGAGCGGCTGCACAACGCCGACGCGGTGTTCGCCGGCAAGCAGGTGCTCGTGGTGGACGACGACGTCCGCAACATCTTCTCGCTCACGAGCATGCTGGAGGACCACGGCATGCAGGTGTCGTTCGCCGAGAACGGGAAGGACGCGATCGCGCAGCTCCGCGAGCGGCAGGACTTCGACCTCGTGCTGATGGACGTGATGATGCCGGAGATGGACGGCTACGAGACGACGCGGACGATCCGGGAGATCCCGGCGCTCAAGTCGCTGCCGATCATCGCGCTGACGGCGAAGGCCATGAAGGGCGACCGCGAGAAGTGCATCGCGGCGGGTGCGTCGGACTACATCACCAAGCCGGTGGATACCGAGCAGCTGCTCAGTCTCATGCGGGTATGGCTGTACCGGTGAGCGACGGGCAGTCCCTCCCGGGACCGCCACTCGCCTACAACTCCGACCTGGAGCGGCTCGAGATCGAGCTGCTCCTGGAAGGGGTGTACCGGCATTACGGGTTCGATTTCCGGTCGTACGCGTACGCGTCGATCCGGCGGCGGCTGTGGAAGCGGGTGGAAGGGGAGGGGTTGGCGAGCATCTCGGAGCTGCAGGCGCGGATCCTCCACGATTCGGACGCGATGGAGCGGCTCCTGCTCGACCTGTCGGTCAACGTGACGGCCATGTTCCGCGACCCGAACTTCTACAAGGAGTTCCGGGAGCGGGTCATCCCCCTGCTGCGGACCTACCCTTTTCTCCGGATCTGGCACGCCGGTTGTTCTACCGGGGAGGAAGTGTTCTCGATGGCGATCCTCCTCGAGGAGGAGGGGCTTTACAACCGGGCACGGCTGTACGCGACGGACATCAACGACAGCGTGCTCCAGCGAGCCCGACAGGGAATCTTCCCACTCGACCGGATGCAGGAATACACGGAGAACTACCTGCGGGCCGGGGGAAAGCGGTCGTTCTCGGAGTACTACACGGCGAAGTACGACGGCGCGCTGTTCAACTCGTCGTTGACGCGGAACATCGTGTTCTCGCAGCACAACCTCGTGACCGACCGGTCGTTCAGCGAATTCCACGTGATCTTCTGCCGCAACGTGCTGATCTATTTCGACAAGACGCTGCAGAACCGTGTGCACTCGCTGTTCTACGACTCGCTCGTGATGCTGGGAATCCTCGCGCTGGGAAGCAAGGAGTCGCTCAAGTTCTCGCAGTACGAGTCGTGCTACGAGAAGCTGAGCCCGACCGACAAGCTCTACCGCAAGGTGCGCTGATGGCCATCGCACCCGGAGTGGGGTACGACCTCGTGGTAGTCGGCACGTCCTGGGGCGGGCTCGCGGCGCTCCGGACGCTCGTCGGCGGACTGCCCGAATCCCTTCAGATGGCCATCACGCTCGTCCAGCATCGCCACAAGGACTCCGACCACCTGCTGCGCACGCTCCTGCAGGAGCATTCGCCGCTGAGCGTGCTCGAGGTGGAGGACAAGATGCCGCTCGAGCACGGTCACATCTACGTGGCGCCGCCGAACTACCATACCCTGATCGAGCAAGGCTATTTCTCGCTCAGCACGGACGAGCCGGTGCGGTACAGCCGGCCGTCGATCGACGTGACCTTCGCCTCCGCCGCGGACGCCTACGCGCATCGTACGGTCGGGATCGTGCTCACGGGGGCGAACGCGGATGGCGCGGAGGGGCTGCGCCGGATCTCCGATCGTGGCGGCCTGGCGATCGTCCAGGATCCCGGCTCGGCCGAGAGCCGCCTGATGCCGGAGGCAGCGCAGAAGGCGGTGCCGCGGGCGCGCGTGATGCCGCTCGCGGCGATCGCCGCTTTCGTCGCGTCGCTGCCGGCCGGCGTCCCCGAACGGGGGACCGCGTGAGCGCGGGCGCAGCGCCGGTCCCCCGCCGCGAGCAGCAGGGCACGCCGGTGGGTGCACCGGCGCAGAGCGGGGAGTCCCGCGCAGGCCCCGTCGAGATCCTGCTCGTCGACGACCGGCCGGAGAACCTGCTCGCGCTCGAGGCGATCCTCGAGCCGCTCAACCAGACGCTGATCAAGGCGCACTCGGGGGACGAGGCGCTGCGCAAGCTGCTCCTCCACGACTTCGCCGTCATCCTGCTCGACGTGCAGATGCCGGGGATCAACGGCTTCGAGACGGCGCGGCTGATCAAGTCGCGCGAGCGCACGAAGTACATCCCGATCATCTTCCTGACGGCGATCAGCAAGGACGAGGAGTACGTCTTCGAGGGCTATTCCGTGGGCGCGGTGGACTATCTGGCGAAACCGTTCCAGCCGGACATCCTCCGCTCGAAGGTCAACGTGTTCGTCGACCTGTACCTCAAGCAGAAGCAGCTGTCCGAACAGCAGGTGCTGCTGCGCGCGAGCGAGGTGCGCGAGCTGGAGCTGAAGCACAAGCTCGAGATCACCGAGTCGGAGGCGCGCTTCTCCGACATCGTGGAATCGATGATGGATGCGATCGTGGTGTTCGACACCGACGGCCGCATCTCGCTGTTCAACGCCGCCGCGGAGCGGATGTTCGGGCTGCCGGCGGACGACTCCGTCGGGCGCGACGTGCGCGAGCTCGTGCCCGAGCCGCTGAAGCAGGAGTCGCTCGATCGCATCTGCCAGGCCTCGGAATCGGCGCAGGCCCGCGCGGATGCGACGCCGTCGCAGCACCTCGTGTCGCTGACCGGACTTCGCTCCAACGGCGAGGAGTTCCCGATCGAGGCGACGGCGAGCTGCCTCGACGTGGGGGGCAAGCGCACGTACACGCTCATCGTGCGCGACATCTCGGAACGGAAGCGCGCCGAAGCGGCGCTGCAGGCGCAGGCCGAGTCGCTCGAGCGGGCGATGATGGAGCTCAAGGGGCTCAACGACGAGCTGGCGGACCGACAGGCGGAGCTGGAGCGCGCCATGGCGGCGCGGAGCCGGTTCTACGCCTCGATGAGCCACGAGCTGCGCACGCCGATCAACGCCGTGCTCGGCTACAGCACGCTGCTGCTCGAGAACATCTACGGGCCGCTGAACGAGAAGCAGGCGGAGGGGATCACTCGCACCCACAAGGCGGCGAAGCACCTGCTCGAGCTCGTGAACGACGTGCTCGACCTCTCGAAGATCGAAGCCGGGAAGATCGACCTGCGGCTCCAGCCGGTGTACTTCCCCGCGCTGCTCGAGGACCTGTTCGTCACCGTGCGTCCGCTCGCGGACCAGTACGGATCGGAGCTCACGCTCGAGCACGACGGCGAGCCGGCGAAGGTGATCAGCGATCCGCGACGGCTGCGCCAGATCCTGCTCAACCTCCTCTCGAACGCGATCAAGTTCGGCAACGGGAAGCCGATCCACGTCGGGTCGCACCCGCGCGACGACGGAGGCATCGTCATCGAGGTGACGGATCAGGGCGAGGGGATCGCGCCGGCCGATCAGGAAAAGATCTTCGACGAGTTCGTGCAGCTCGGAAAGACGCAGCTCACCGAAGGCACGGGGCTCGGGCTGCCGATCTCGCGCCGGCTCGCCGAGATGCTGCAGGGCGAGCTCGAGGTCGCGTCCGAGTTGGGGAAGGGGAGCACGTTCCGAATCAGTCTTCCGGCGACGTCGGATGGACCGTTGGTGCGCACGCCGAAGCACGCGGAGCCGAGCGACGTCGCGCACGTCGCAGGGTGATTCTCCCGCTTGACGATGGCGCGCGACGCGCGCACAATGATGTCCGTTCGTGCACGGCGCGCACCGAGCATCTCGCTCAGTGATCGTCGTCACATCGACGTCGCGCGACCGCAGCGAGATCGACCGTGCGCTCTGAACTTCCGCGGCCAGCCGCGGTATATTCCGGAATGCGACTGCTCTGCGTGGGACGCCACGCCTATCTCAGCGAGCACCTGTGCCGCTACTTCCGCGGGCTCGGTGCCGACTGCGCGGCGGCGGTCGGAGTAGCCGAAGCGCTCAGCCTCGCCACGCACTACGAGCCGCACGTCATCGTCTGCGACTGTGACCTGATCACCCCCGCCCTGCTCGACGAATGGGCGGTGGAACCGCGAACGGCCGACGTACCCTTGCTCGCCGTGAGTCTGACACGCCGACCCGAGGAGCTGCCGCCGGTGGAGCTCCTGGGCGTCGCCGGCGTGTTGTACCTCCCGACCCTCGAGCGGTCGCAGGTGCTCGCGCTGCTCGCCGGCGCGCACCGCCGTCGTGGCGTCGTACCGCCCGTCGACTGGACGCCACCGGTGGCATCGCCGTCGATCACCACTCACTGATCGGCGCGACGAACCCGGTGCCGGCACGTCGGAACGGCGGAATGGGCGCCTTGAGCGCCGGCGCGACCCCGCGCGACCACTCTCCAATGGCAGAGACGGCACCGGCAACGCCGCTCGACGGCGCGCTCGACTCGCTGGACACCGGCGTGCTGGTGCTGAATCACGACCTTCGCGTCATGTACGCGAACGCGCGCTGGGCCGCATGGCGCGGCGGCGCGATCCCGGCGGGGACGCCGCTCACGACGCTGGTGGATCTCGCCGTCGGCGAATCACTCGTCGAGCTCAGGGCGACGCTGACGGACGGCGAGTCGCGGCACGTCCAGTTCACGCTCAAGCCGGCGCATGCCGACACCGCGGCGCGGTCGATCGTCTGCACGGTGCGACGGCTCGGCACGGGGCTGGTGCTCGAGGCGCGCGGCGATGTCGACGACGAGCGCATGCCGCTGAGCGACGTCGCGCGGCGCCTCGCCCTCGTCGTGGACATGGCCGAGGTGCTGCGCACGCTGTGCGAGATAGCGTCGCGGCAGTGCCACGGCAGTGGCGCGGCGGTGCTGCGGATGACGGGCAAGCTCGGCGAGGTGGTCGCGGCGGTCGGCCATCTCGTTCCGGCGCGTGGACGCTGCTTCGAGCTCGAAGGCTCGATGCTCGAGGAGGCGCTCAGTCTCTCGGACGTCGTCCACGAGGAGAACTTCAGCGACTCGGGACGCCCGTTGATGCGCGTCGTCCCCGAGCTCACCCTCGGGCCGATGCTCGTCGCGCCGCTGCGTGCCCACGGCGAGACGCTCGGCGTGCTGGCGGTGACGCGCGACGCGGCCGACAAGGCGTTCAGCCCGCGCGAGCGCGCGCGGCTGCGCGTGCTGGCGGACCACGCCGCGCTCGCCGTGCACAAGTCGATGCTCCTCCAGCAGGCGCAGAGCGCCGACCGGGCCAAGGGACGCTTCCTGGCCACGATGAGCCACGAGCTGCGCACCCCGCTCACGGCACTGGCGGGGTACGGGGAGCTGCTCGCCGACCAGGTCATCGGCCCGATGAGCGAGCCCCAGCTCGACATCCTCGAGCGCATGCGGTCGGTGACGATGCATCTGTCGGCGATGATCGAGGAGATCCTCGCCTTCACGAGCCTCGAGGAAGGACGGGAGACCGTCCGCCCGACCGAGTTCCTCGCCGAGGACCTCGTCCGCTCCGCCCTCGCCGCCGTGGAGCCGATGGCCGAGCAGCGCGGCATCGCGCTCGAGCTCAAGCTCAAGTCGACGTCGGTGCGGATGTCGAGCGACATCGAGAAGGCGCGCCAGATCCTCGTCAACCTGCTCGGCAACGCGGTGAAGTTCACCGACCGTGGCCGCGTGACGCTCCGGCTCTCGAAGACGAGCACGTCGGTACGGATCGACATCGTCGATACCGGGATCGGCATCCCGGCCGACGAGCTGCCCCGCCTGTTCCGTCCATTCGCCCAGGTGGACACCGGGCTGACCCGTCGCCACGGCGGCACCGGGCTCGGGCTCTACATCTCACGACGCCTGGCCACGATGCTCGGTGGACACATCGAGGTGGCGAGCCAGCCGGGCGTCGGATCGACGTTCAGCGTCGTGCTACCACTCGAGTGGCACGGACCCGAGAGTCGGTGAGTTGGTGAGTTGGATGGTGGGTTGATGAGAGAAGGCCTCGGGAAGCTTCTGCCTCCCGAGGCCGTTTCACACCCTCCCATCATCTAACCAACCAACTCACCCGCCTCACCCGCCTCCCCGCACGCTGCCTTCACCCGGCGTGGAGCGCTAAGTTTCCGGCATGAGCAGCTTTCCTCCGACGACGACCGTCTTCAACGACGGCTACATCGCCGAGACCTACGAAGCCTACCGTCGTGATCCGTCGTCGGTGGACGAGTCCTGGCGCCAGTTCTTCCGCACCGCCGAGTCGCTGGCCGGGATCACCGGCGGGGTGGGCACGGCGGGTGATCCCTCGCTCCTCCGCAAGGCCGCGGGCGCCGCGGCGCTCATCGATGCGATCCGGCACTACGGCCACCTCGCCGTGCAGCTCGATCCGCTCGGCAGCAAGCCGCCGGGCGCCGCGGAGCTGACCCCCGAGTTCCACGGCATCACCGAGCAGGAGCTGCCCGACGTACCGGCGAGCGCGCTTGGCTACCAGTCGGGGACGGCGGCGGACGTCGTGCGGGCGCTGCGCGAGGTGTACTGTGGCAAGATCGGGCTCGAGTTCGTGCATCTTGAGGAAGAGGACGAGCGCCTCTGGTTCCGTCGCACGATGGAAGAGGGCGTGCTCACGCAGCCGCTGAGCGCCGACGAGAAGCTCGCCGTGCTGCGCCGGCTCACCGAGGTCGATGGGCTCGAGCGGTTCCTGCAGCGTGCCTATCTCGGGTACAAGCGGTTCTCCATCGAGGGAACCGACGTGCTGGTTCCGATGATCGACGAGGCGATCGCGCGCGCGTCGGAGAGCGGCACGCGCCAGGTCGTGATGGGAATGGCGCACCGCGGCCGCCTCAACGTGCTGACCCACGTCATGGGAATGAGCTACGTCGAGATGTTCGGCGAGTTCGAAGGCCGGCAGGGCGAGACGAGCGCCGACAGCAGCACGGGCGACGTGAAGTACCACCTCGGCTACGAGAACGAGCGAAAGGTCGGCGCCACGTCGATCAAGTTGGAGCTCGCACCGAATCCCAGTCATCTCGAGGTGGTGAACCCCGTCATGTCCGGGATGGCGCGTGCCTATCAGCGCGTGGCCGGCGCGCCCGAGGGGCGCGACGAGCGGCTCGTGTTGCCGATCTGCATCCACGGCGACGCGGCGTTCCCCGGCGAGGGCGTGGTGCCCGAGACGTTCAACCTGTCGCGGCTGCGCGGCTACCGCGTGGGCGGCACGCTGCACCTCATCGTCAACAACCAGGTGGGGTTCACGACCGATCCGATCGACGCGCGCTCGACGCACTACGCGAGCGATCCGGCGAAGGGGTTCGAGGTGCCGGTGCTGCACGTGAACGCCGACGACGCGGACGCGTGCATCACCGCGGTGCGGCTGGCCGTGGCGTACCGCGACAAGTTCGCGAAGGACGTGCTGATCGACCTCGTGGGCTACCGGCGCTGGGGCCACAACGAGACCGACGAGCCGGCGTTCACGCAGCCGAAGCTCTACGAGCTGGTGAAGAAGCATCCGACGCCGCGGCAGGTCTGGGGTGCGCGGCTCGTCGCCGAAGGGATCGCGAGCGACGCGGAAGTGGCGGCGATCGACAAGGAGTTCGCCGACAAGGTCGCGGCGGTCTACCACGAGATGAAAGACGCCCCGGAGTCGGCCTCCAACGGCCAGCGCCCGGCGCCGACCCCGCCCGCCCCGGATCCGGCGACCGCGGTGCGCGCCGACTCGCTCGAGTCGATCAACACGCGGCTGCTCGAGTGGCCGCAGGGATTCAAGGTCCATCCGCGACTCGCCAAGACGCTGGAGCGCCGGCGCGAGGCGCTGCACAGCGGCGCCATCGACTGGGGGCACGCCGAGGCGCTCGCCTTCGGATCGGTGCTGCTCGACGGGATCAACGTCCGGATCACCGGCCAGGACGCCGAGCGCGGCACCTTCGCGCACCGTCACGCCGTGGTGCACGACGTGGAGACGGGGGCGACGCACACGCCGCTCGCCACACTGCCGCAGGCCCGCGGCATGTTCGAGATCTACAACAGCCCACTCTCCGAGACGGCGGTGATGGGCTTCGAGTACGGCTTCTCCACGGCCGCGCCGCGTGATCTGGTCCTGTGGGAGGCGCAGTACGGCGACTTCGTGAACGTCGCGCAGCCGATCATCGACCAGTTCATCTCGTCCGACCGCGCGAAGTGGGGACAGCGGAGCGGATTGGTCCTGCTGCTGCCGCACGGCTACGAGGGCGGCGGCCCGGAGCACTCGAGCGCGCGACTCGAGCGGTTCCTTCAGCTCTGCGCCGAGCGGAACATGGTGGTGGCGTATCCGTCGACGCCGGCGCAGTACTTCCACATCCTGCGCCGCCAGGCGATGCGGGCCGACCGCACGCCGTTGATCCTGATGCAGCCGAAGAGCCTCCTGCGCCTGCCCGCGGCGGCCTCGCGGCTGGAGGACCTGGCCGAGGGCAGGTTCCAGCCGGTGATCGACGACGCGGCGGTGGCCGATCGCCGCGACGACGTGCGCCGTCTGGTGCTGTGCACGGCGAAGATGTATTACGACCTGCTCGCCGCTCGGCAGGCGGGCGCGGACGTTGCGCTCGTGCGCGTGGACGAGCTCTATCCGTGGCCCGGCGACGCGGTGGCGGAGATCGTCGACCGGTACCCGAACCTCGAGGACGTGGTGTGGGCCCAGGAAGAACCGAAGAACATGGGCGCCTGGAGCTATGCCTCGCCGCAGCTGCGCGTGGCGACGGGGAACATGCTGACGATCCGGTACATCGGCCGCCCGGAACGTGCGAGCCCGGCGGAGGGTTACTCGAAGGCGCACGAGGAAGAACAGACGCGCATCGTGGCCGAGGTGCTCAAGCCCGCGCCAGCGAGCGCAAAACGCAAAACCTCGAAGGTATGACGAGAGCGATGCGGCTTCTGGCCGCGATCATCTTCTGTCTTGCCGCGCCGCGTCTCCTCTCAGCCCAGGAGCGCGGCGCAGTCGCGTTGGGCGAGGCGGTGGCGGGGCTCGACGTGACGGGTCGGGTGCTGCTGATCGGGGCGCACCCGGACGACGAGGACACGCAGCTTCTCACGTGGCTGGCCCGCGGGCGCCAGGTGGAGACGGCGTATCTCTCGCTGACGCGGGGCGACGGCGGGCAGAACCTGATCGGCAACGAGCTCGGGCCGCTGCTCGGGATGATCCGCACCGAAGAGCTGCTCGCCGCGCGCCACGTCGACGGCGGGCGACAGTTCTTCACGCGCGCGTACGACTTCGGCTTCTCGAAGACGGCGGAGGAGACGTACACGCACTGGGTGAAGGACTCGATCCTGCGCGACGTCGTGACGGTGGTGCGCGCGTTCCGGCCGCAGATCATCGTCGCCGTGTTCAGCGGCACGCCGCGCGACGGGCACGGGCACCACCAGGTATCGGGGATCCTCGCGCGCGAAGCGTTCGACGCGGCGGCGGACACCGTTCGCTTTCCGCGCAGCGCCACGCTCGGCCTCGACGCGTGGTCTCCGGCGAAGTTCTACCGCGCGCAGCGGTTCAACCCGGCGGATGCGACGCTGACGATGAACGTCGGGGAGCTCAGCCCGTTCCGCGGGATGACGTACGCCGAGATCGCGTCGGTGAGCCGGTCGCAGCATCTGTCGCAGGGCTTCGGCGCGCTGCAGCGGCGCGGCACGTGGCTCGACTACGTGAAGCTCGAGGCCTCGCACGTCTCGCCGCCGATCGCGCCCGAGAAGTCGATGTTCGAGACGTTGGGCATGGGGTGGGGACGGTTCCGGCGTGAGGAGCTGCCGGCGCAGGTGCGTGCTCCGCTCGACTCGCTCGACGCCGTGGTCGCGGCCGTGCGGAAGGTGGAGGATCTGACCTATCCCGAGCGGATGGCGGCCCCGCTCGCCCGGCTCGCCGGGCTGCTGGCGCGCGCGCGCGAGGCGCTGCGCTGCCCGCAGGCCGGCTACGCGGCGGGATGCACGGGCGTCGCGGGCGACCTCGCGATGTCGCTCGAGACCGCGCAGCGGCGCACGCAGACGGCGCTGCTCGCCGCGGCGGGAGTGCTCGTCGAGCCGACCGCGCCGCGCGAGCTGCTGGCGGTGCACGACACGCTGCCGGTCACCGTGTCGGTGTACAACCAGGGCCGCTCCCCGGTGGTGCTCGAGGGCGCGTCGGTGTGGATGATGAACCCGTTCGGGCCAGCGCCCACGGGACAGCCGGTGACCATCGCGCCCGACAGCAGCGGCAAGGCGACGCTCCCTCTCGTCTCGGAGCGCGCGAGCGTGCCCTGGTGGATGGAGGAGGGGATGCAGTCGGGCGCCGATCAGTTCCGCACGCCGCGCGTCGGCCCGACGTCGTCGAACATCGCGATCGGCGAGGACCGCCTGGCCGAGACGCACACGCGCGTCGCGCTGCGGATCGCCGACGTCCCCGTCGTGATCGACGCGGGGCCGGTGATCTATCGCTACGCCGATCCGGCACGCGGCGAGCAGCGCCGGCCGGTCGCCGCGGTGCCGGCGATCAGCCTGCGGTTCGAGGACGAGGTCGAGTACGCACGCGTCGGCACGATCCTCGACCGCGAGTACACGCTGCACGTCAGCTCGGCGGCGACGACGCCGCGCAGCGTGACGGTGGAGCTCTCGGTGCCGAAGGGGCTCACCGCCGACTCGACGGTGCGGCGCGTGGCGCTCGATCCGTTCGGCAGCGCGATGATCACGTTCCACCTCAAGGGCCAGCTCCCGAAGGGGCGGCACTTCGTGAGCGCGACGGCGACGAGCAACGGCGAGCGCTTCCTCGCCGGGTGGATACCGATCACGTATCAGCACATCGAGCCGCTGCGCTACTACCGGATGGCGAGCGTGCAGATCGAGGCGGTGGACGCGCAGCTGCCACGCAATCCGACCGTCGCCTACGTGAAAGGGGTGAGCGACAACGTCGCGCCGATGCTGCATCAGCTCGGGATTCGCGTGACGATGCTGCCGCCCGATTTGCTGGCGACGGCCGATCTCTCGCGCTACGGCGCGGTGGTCGTGGGTCCACGCGCCTTCGCCGCGCTGCCTCAGGTCGCGGCGAGCGCGGCCCGGTTGCAGGAGTACGCACGAGGCGGCGGCACCGTCGTGGTGCAGTACGGCCAGCAGGAGATGCAGACGCCGGGGTACCTCCCGTATCCGATCACCCTCACGCGCACGGCGGAGCGCGTCACGGACGAGAAGGCGCCCGTGAAGGTGCTCGAACCCTCGTCGCGGCTGCTGGCGTTTCCGAACCGGATCACCGACGACGACTTCAAGGGGTGGGTGCAGGAGCGGGCGACGTACATGCCGACGACGGCCGACCCGCATTACCGGCGGCTGCTCGAGATGCACGACCCGGGTGAGCCGCCGAACGAGAACGCGGTCCTCGTTGCGCCGCTGGGGAAGGGCGCGTACGTCTACTCCACGCTCGCGCTGTTCCGCCAGCTGCCGGCCGGCGTGCCGGGAGGCGCGCGGATCTTCCTCAACCTGCTCGCCGCCACCGGAGAGTCGACGGCGAGCGCACTGCCACGGCCATGACGGCGTCACTGCTCGCGTTCATCCCCGTCGCGCTGCTGCTCACCCTGATCCCCGGCGCCGACACGGCGCTCGTGACGCGCAACGCGCTCGCCCTCGGCCTGCAGGGCGCTCGCTGGACGATCCTCGGCATCCTCACCGGATGTCTCATCCACGCGACGGCCTCGGCGCTCGGTCTGTCGGCGATCCTCGCGACGTCGGCGCGGGCGTACGAGACGGTGAAGCTGGTGGGCGCGGCGTATCTCGTCTGGATCGGGATCCAGACGATCCGGAACGCGAAGAGCGGTGCTGATGGTCATTCCTCGACTCCGGGCCTTCGGCCCTCCGCTCCGAATGACGGCGAGCACCCGTTCATGCAGGGGTTCCTCACCAACATCCTGAACCCGAAGGTCGCGCTGTTCTATCTCACCTTCCTGCCGCAGTTCATCCCGACGGGTGCGCCGGTGCTGCGCACGTCGCTCCTGCTGGCGATGATCCACAACGTGCTCGGCTTCGCCTGGCTGTCGCTGTACGCGCGATTCGTCGACCGGCTGCGCACTGCGCTGACGCGTCCCGTGGTGAAGGCGTGGCTCGAGCGTGTGACGGGGGGCGCGCTGGTCGCGCTGGGCGCGCGGCTCGCCTGGGACCGTCGATGATGCACGCACGCCGGTCTCTCCTGCTCGCGGCGCTCGCACTGCTCGCCTGCAGCGGCGGCGATGGACGCGCCGTGCTCACGGTCTACTCGCCGCACGGGAAGGATCTGCTCGAGTACTACGAGCAGGGATTCGAGGCGTCGCATCCGACGATCGACGTGCAGTGGGTGGACATGGGCTCGCAGGAGGTGCTCGACCGTCTCCGCGCCGAGAAGGCGAACCCGCAGGCGGACCTGTGGTTCGGTGCGCCGTCGGAGATCTTCGCTCGGGCGGCCGACGAAGGGCTGCTGGATCCGTACACGCCGACGTGGGCCGGCCGGGTGCCGCCGGCGGCGAAGGACCCGCAGGGCCGTTGGTTCGGCACGTACATGACCCCCGAGGTGATCGCCTACAACACGAGCGCCGTGAGCGCGGCGGATGCGCCAAAGGACTGGGACGAGGTCATCGCGCCGAAGTGGAAGGGGAAGGTGCTCATCCGGAACCCCGTCGAGTCGGGGACGATGCGCGCGATCTTCGGCGCCATCCTCGCGCGCTCGATCGCGCGGACCGGCTCGACGGCGCAGGGGTGGGACTGGCTGCGCAAGCTCGACGCGAACACCAAGGAGTACGTCCTCAACCCGGCGCTGCTCTACCAGAAGCTCGGGCGGCAGGAAGGGGTGATCACGCTGTACAACATGCCCGACATCGCGACGCTCGAGGCGCGGACGAAGACGCCGGTGGGGTTCGTGTTCCCCTCGAGCGGCACGCCGCTGCTCGTCGACGCGATCGCGCTCGTGCACGGGGGCAAGAACCAGGCGGCGGCGAAGGAGTTCTACGAGTACGTCACGACGCCGGCGGCATTCCGGGACGCGGCGGTGAAGTTCCTGCGCATCCCGGCGCGCACGGACATCCCGGTGGACTCGCTCCCCGATCCGGTGCGCCGCGCGAGGACGGAGCTGGTGGAGATGCCGGTGGACGCGAAGCTGCTCGCCGACAGCCTCGACACGTGGATGAAGTTCTGGGATCGCAGCATCCGCAACAGCCAGCGCGGCAAGTGAGTCCCGTGCGCGACGCCGGCGGCGCAGCGCGCTGCGCGAGCGCGCTGGCGCTCGAGCGCGTGACGCGACGCTACCCGGGAAATCCCGAGCCGTCGGTCGACGCGGTGTCGCTGTCGATCGCGCCGGGCGAGCTCGTCGCGCTCGTCGGCGCGTCCGGCTCGGGGAAGACGACGACGCTGCGCATCGCCGCCGGCTACGAGACGCCCGACTCGGGTCGCGTCGTGCTCACCGACGAGTCGGGAGAGACGCGCGAGATCACCCACGAGCCGCCGCAGCGTCGCGGGTTCGGGATGGTGTTCCAGCACTATGCGCTGTTCCCGCACATGTCGGTGGAGCAGAACGTGGCGTTCGGGCTCGAGGCGCGCGGCGTCGGCAAGGCCGAGCGGCTGGCGAAGGCGCGTGACGCGCTGTCCGGCGTCGGGCTCGAGGACAAGGCCAGCCGGCCGGTGCAGGCGCTCTCCGGTGGAGAGCAGCAGCGCGTCGCGCTGGCCAGGGCACTGGTGATCGAGCCGCGCGTGCTGCTGCTCGACGAGCCGCTCTCCAACCTGGATCCGACGCTGCGCCAGGCGATGCGCGACGAGCTGCGCGCCACGCTCCGCAATTCCGGTGTGACCGCGCTGTTCGTGACGCACGATCAGGAGGACGCGTTCGCCGTCGCGGACCGCATCGCGATGCTCGCCAACGGGCGACTGCTGCAGGTGGGGACTCCCGAGCAGCTCTACCACTCCCCGTCGACGCGCGAGGTGGCGGCGTTCGTCGGCCGTGCCGCGCTGCTGCCCGCCGAGCGAATGGGCGACGGCGTGTGGGTGACGGTCGGCAGCGTCGCGCTCGCCGCGCCCGCCCGCGCGGACGCGAATGCCGATGCTGGAGCGGGCGCGCTCGCCGCCGTGCTCCGCCCCGAGTCGCTCGCGCTGGTGGACGACGACGAGCAGCCCGCGTGGGAAGGAAGGGTCGCGGGCCGACGGTTCGCCGGCGGCCACACCGTGTATCAGGTGCGGCTCGAGAGCGGCGCGGTCGTCGAGGTGATGGGGAACGGTTTCGGCGCGCCGGAGGGAGAGACGGTGCGGGTGAGACTCTCCGGGCAACCGATCGCCACGGTGCGCGAATGATGCGCGCGGCGCGGCTCAGACGCCCCCCGGGCGGCTGGGCCACGGCGCTGGTGGCGGCACTGCTGCTCGCGCTCCTGCTGTGGAGCGTCGTCTACCCGAACGCGGCGATCATCGTCGGCAGCTTCGAACGAGGGTTCGACGACTGGCGGGAGTTCATCGCCAGCCCCGCCGACCGCGACGCGCTGTGGGGGACGGTGGTGGTGTCGATCGGATCGGTGTTCGGCGCGCTGCTGATCGGCGTGCCGCTCGCGTTCCTGCTCTCGCGTACGGAGTTCCGCGGGCGGCGCGTGCTGAGCGGCGTGGCCACGCTGCCGGCGGCGCTCCCGCCGCTCGTCGGCGTCCTCGCGTTCCTGTTCCTCTACGGGGAAAGTGGCGTCGTCACGCGCGCCGTGCAGCACGTGCTCGGGCTGCAATCAGCGCCGTGGACGCTGACGGGCATTCCCGCCGTGATCTTCGTGCACGCCTACACGATGTACGTGTACGTCTTCCTGTTCGTGAGCGCGGGGCTGGAGCGGTACGACACGACGCTCGACGAAGCTGCGGCGGGACTGGGCGCGTCGCGGGCGCTCACGCTGCGGCGCGTCACGCTGCCGCTGCTCACGCCGTCGCTCGCGGGCGCGATGCTGCTCGTCTTCATGAGCGCGCTCGGCTCCTTCTCGGCGCCGTACATCTTCGGCGGCGGAGCGCGCGTGCTGGCGACGCAGATCCTCGTCTCGAAGCTGAACGGCGCCCTCGGGCTCGCCTACGTCGAGACGACCGTGCTCGCGGTGACCGCGGTGCTCGCGCTGCTCCTGCTGCGGCGGCTCGAGGGAAGGCGACAGTACACCGTCGCCGGCAAGGGGCGCGCGACGCGAACGCCGCTGCGCTCGGGACTGGTGCGTACGCTCCTTCCGCCGCTCGCGCTGACCCTCGTCGTGCTGCTCGTGCTGCCGCACGCGATGGTGGTGCTCGTGAGCTTCGCGCGCGACGGGGCGTGGACGACGCAGATCATGCCCCCCGAGTACACGCTCGACAACTACCGGCGGCTCGCCAGCGAGCGGCAGCTGTGGCGCCCGATCACGAACAGCATCGGGATGTCAGCCGTGGCGACGGCGGCGAACGCGGTGGTGTGCTTCGCCATCGCGTACGTCGTCGTGCTCTCACGCGCGCCCGGCCGGCGGGCGATCGGGCTGCTCGCCGCGCTCCCGTGGGCGATCCCGGCGACGGCGATCGCGCTCGGCCTCGCGGCGACGTTCGACCGCAACGCACCGGCCGAGCTGCGCGTGCTCCTCGTCGGCACGTTCTGGATCCTGCCGCTGGCGTACTTCATCCGGAACATCCCGCTCGTCACGAGTGCCGTGGAAGGGTCGCTGCGGCAGATGGACCCGACGCTCGAGGACGCCGCACGCGGACTCGGCGCGTCGCGCTGGCTCGCCCTCCGGCGCGTCGTGATCCCGGCCGCGCGGCCGGGCCTCGTGGCCGGTACGATGCTGGCCGGCGTCGCGGCCGTCGGCGAGTTCGTGGCGAGCGTGGTGCTCTACACGCACGCGAGCCGGCCGATCTCGGTCGAGATCCTCTCGCAGGTGCGCAACACGGCGTTCGGTACGGCGGCCGCGTACAGCGTGCTGCTGATCCTGCTCGTGCTGGTGATCACGATCGGCGCGCGGTGGCTCGAGGGGCGCGACACCGACGTCGTGCGAGTGGCGGATGCGGGGGCGAACGTCGTCCGCGGCTGATCCGGCACATGAACGGATGGATCAAGGGGTCAGAGTCGTTGAAATTTTCAACGACTCTGACCCCTTGATCCTTTCAATGCATCCTCACCCGAGATTCATCTGCCGCAGCAGCGCGCGGAAGCGCGGATGGGTGCGCAACGGCGCGAGCAGGAACGAGCCCTTGATCGAATAGGCCGGCCCGGCGCGCGCGGCCACCGCGCGTTCGAGGTAGTCCAGCGCGCGCTCGGCCTCGCCGAGACCTGTGTGGACGTAGGCGAAATAGTACGGCGGGACGTACAGCTCGCGGGAACACTCCTCCAACGTCCGCAGGATCTCGCGCGCCGGCGCGACGTTCCCCGCGAGCGCGTGGGCCTCGCCGAGCTGGGCGAGCCACATCAATGCGGCGGGCGCCATCGCCACCGCGCGTTCCAGCTCGGCCAGTCCTTCCTCGTGACGGCCCTTGAGGAAGTACGCCCAACCGAGCGTCGCGCGCGTGCGCTCGTGCGGCTCGATGTCGAGCGCGGCTTCCGCACGCTCGATCGCTTCGTCGACGCGGCCGGCGCGGAGAAGGGTCGTCGTGATGTCGATGCGATGCGCGAGCGGGTCCAGCTCACTCGCGCGCTCCAGGAGCGCGATGGCGCGGTCGTACTGGGCGATCCCCGCGCAGACGCGTCCGTACAGGTCGTAAGTGTCGGCCCCGCTCGGGTTGAGCTCGAGCGCACGCTCGAACTCCCGTTCCGCACCGAGCCAGTCGTACTCCCGTACCGCCTTGAGAAATCCGAGCGCGCAGTGCGCCGTATCGAGATCGGGATCGAGCCGCAGCGCCTGATCCACGGCTTCCGACGCGCGGACGTAGGCGCTGCCCGGATCGAACACACCCATCTCGGCGAGCTGGGCGTGCACCATGGCGAGGAGCGCGTGCGCCGACGCGAACTCGGGATCGCGCGCGATGGCGCGCGAGAAGAACGTGAGACAGCCCACCATCGACTCGGTGGTGTACTGCCCGAGCAGCTGGCGCCCCTGCAGAAAGAGGTGGTACGCCTGCAGATCGTGGGTCGGCTTCCGGCGCACGCGCGTGTGCTCGGCGGGCGAGAGCTCGGCCTCGAGCGCCGAGGCGATCTGCAGCGCGACCTCGGACTGGATGGTGAAGATGTCTTCCATCCGGCGGTCGTACGTCTCCGACCAGAGATGCCGGTCGGTCTCCGCGTCCGTGAGCTGTGCCACGATGCGCACCCGGTCGCCCGCACGACGAACGCTGCCGGCAAGCACGACGCTGGCGCCGAGCGTGGTGCCGACGTCCCTGAGCGCAGGCCGCTCCTCCTTGAAGTGCATCATCGACGCCCGCGAGATGACCCTGAGCGCCCGGATCTTGGAGAGGTTCGCGATCACGTCCTCGGTGATGCCGTCGGCGAAGTAGGCGTTCTCGGGATCGGTGCTCAGGTTGCGGAACGGCAGTACGGCGATCGAGACCGAGGCGTCGCGCGACGCTCCGTTCGTCGCGAGCGGACGCTTCGGCGGCGCGGTGCGCAGACGCTCGGCGAGTGCCTCGACGTCCGGGTCGGGCTCGAGCTCGAGATCCGTGCGCCGGCGCAGGGCGTGCTCGGCGGCGTGCTGGATCGCGCCGATCCAATCGCCGGCCGCGTCGAGGGCGTGCATCAGCGAGAGCGCGTAGACACTGGAGTGCGGATCGGCGACGACGAGGCGCCGGCAGGAATCCACCCGGCCGTACACGTCTCCGGCGCGCTCCTGGCGCTCGGCGAGCGCGCGGAGGGCGCCGACGTACGCGTGATCCAGCTCGCGGCGCCGCTCCTCCAGCCAGTACTCGAACTCGATCGAGTCGTCGAGATGGAAGCCGTCGAGCAGTGGGCCCGTGTACGAGCTCACGATCGTCTCGAGGTCGTTCGTCGAGATCGCCATGCGGAGCTCGTGCAGGTCGCAGCGCAGGCGGGACGGATTGAACAGCAGGGAGTCGCCCGTCGAGGCGATCGATTCCTCCCCGAGAGCCGCGCGGATCACGTGCACCGCCAGGTTCAGCAGCCGGCGGGCGTTGGCCGTGTCCCGCTCCGGCCAGAGCAGCGCCATGGCGCGATCCCGGGCCAGCGGCTGCGGCCAGGCGGCGACGACGAGTGTGAGGAGGGCGATGCGATGACGCTGCGCCGGCGGCCCGGTGATCGGCGCGTCTCCGGAGCGCAGGGTGGCGCCCCCGAGCAGTTGGACCGTGATCATCGGCTCACGTGAGTCGCTAATTCCTGGCTAATTCCCGGCGCAAGAGCGAGCTAATCGACCGGCCTCATGTTGCGTGACCGATCAAGATCACCTTCACCACACGAGGCCACAATGAGACGGAGCTCCCTGCTGCTGCTCGGTTTTGCCCTGCTGGGCGGATGCACCGAGCCAGTCGCCACCGGCACGATGAGTCCCCAGGACGAGGCAGCGGCCATCAAGGGATCGTCGGTGTCCGAGAACAAGGATCTCGCCACCCTGCACGCGGCGACGGCGCGCTTCCACCAGTTCGAGGCGGCGAAGGACGCCAGATACACGTTCCTGTTCATGAACATGTGCATGGTCGACCAGAGTCCCGCCAAGGAGGGTGGGATGGGCTACCACTACGTGAACACGGACCTCCTGGACGACCAGCTCGACGTCGCCAATCCGGAGGCCCTGCTGTACGAGCCGGAGTCGAACGGCCGGCTGAAGCTGGTCGCCGTGGAGTACGTGATCCCGGCGGATGCCTGGCATCACGACTATGCGCCCGAGCTGTTCGGCCAGAAGCTCGTGCTGAACTCGTTCAATCTCTGGGCGCTCCACGTGTGGGCCTGGGAGAACAACCCGAGCGGCATCTACAAGAGCTGGAATCCGCGCGTGAACTGCGACAACGCCGCGTGAGCTTCGCACCAGCTCAGTACTCCTCAACGCCGATCGGAGAGGCCGATGCCCAGGTACATCATCGAACGTGAGATCCCGAACGCCGCGGCGCTCTCGCCCGTGGATCTGAAGGCGATCTCGCAGCGCTCCTGCGCCGCGCTCCAACAGCTCGGCCCTACCATCCAGTGGATCCAGAGCTTCGTCACCGAGGACAAGATCACCTGCGTCTACATCTCGCCCGATCCGGCGCTGATCCGGGAGCACGCGCGCCTCGGAGGTTTTCCCGCCGACCGCGTGCTCGAGGTGGCGACGATCATCGATCCGACGACCGCCGAGCAGAACGAGCTCGCCGCCGTGGCTGCCAGCTAGGGATCGCTGGTCGACGACTCCGATGCCCGACTCGGCGCAAACGCGCGCCGAGTCGGGCTTCGGGGCTCGCACCCGTCGCGGCCCGCATGGACGAGCCCGGCACCGTGGGTCGCGCACGTCGCGCGTCGGTGAGCGAAGCGCGAAGTCCGGCCTTCGTGACCGCTTACCTTCCGAGTCCGACACGGATATGCTCGTACTCCCGGTGCCGGCAGCATGCGCGCGGGAAATGCATCTCCCTCGCTGGCTGACGATGAGGTCGCCGCCGTAGCAGCTCATCTCGCCACCGCCGCATGAACGAGCACCTCGAGTCAGAGCCCGCCGCGCGAGCTGCAGTCGACCGCTTCGCGCGCGACGCGCGCGAGCGCCGCGGCTGGCTGAGGCGCGTGGTCGCCTTCAAGGACCAGGGCGACGCGCGCATGCGCCGCCAGATCGTCCGCTGGCTGGGACGGGAGTATCACGAGCCGACTCCCGGCATCGTCGAGACGCTGCGTTCCGCGCTCCAGGATCCGGATTGGGAGGTCCGGGTGAGCGCGATCATCGTCACGGCGAGGATTCGCGCCCAGACGCTGCACGCCGCCGTTCGCGCGACCGTCCTGCCGTCGCAGAACGAGCACGGCCTCTCCGAGCGCGACATCCGCGTGCTCGTCGCATCGCGCATCATCGCCGCCGAGTCGCTCGCGTCGGCCAATCCCGACGACATGGACCGCGCGCAGGTGATCCTGCGCCAGCTCTCCGACGCGCCGCGCCACCTCGTGCGCAGCGTGCTCGGGCTCTCCGTCGAACAGCACGACAACGCGTGGCTCCTGCTGCACGCGCTGGCCACGCCCAACGAGCTCGCCGACCCGTTCCCCGATCCGCTTCCTCCCGGGGTCACGGTGTTCGACCGGCGCGCGTGGCTGTCCGGAGTCGTCGAGCTGTGCTGGGTGTCGCCGCAGCCACACCTGGTGGGCGGCGATCATCTGCCGTGGGAGCGTCCTCCCAGGACGTTCGACGTGCGCGAGCACACGCCGGACAGGGGGTTCTTCATCACGCGCCGCCCCCTCACCGCCGGCGCGGCGCTGCAGCTCGGGATCGGCCCTTTCCCGGCACGGCAGCCGGCCGATGCGACGCTCGCGGCGAGACTCGCCGACACCCCGGATGCGCCGTTGGCGCTCATGCACGACGAGGCGCTCTCGCTCTGCGAGCAGATCTCGGCGCGGATGAGCACCGTGGTGACGCTGCCGACGGCGGACGAGCTCGAGTGCGCGGCGCGCGGCACGGACGGTCGCCGGTACCCGTGGGGGAATGGGCTCGAGAAGGTGGACGCCGAGGTGCGATCGCCGCACGGCGTCGAGCGATTCGCCACGCCGATCGCGCAGTGGACGGACACGCGCGCCTCCAATGGCGTACCGCTCGTGCTCGGCGGTCCACTCTCGCCGCATTGCGCCGGACGGGCGCCTTCGGGCGCGGCCAACGGCGTTCGACCCATCGTGCGCGTTCGCTGAGACCGTGAGTCGGTGAACCGGCCGGCGATCGAGCCTCACCAACTCACCAACTCAGCAACTCGCCCATATTTTTCCGCCATGCCCCTTCGCGCCCTCCTCGCGATCATCGTCCTTGCCCTCGGGTTCCGCGCGCCGCCGATCACCGTCTGGCTCGCCGGGGATTCGACGATGGCGCCGAAGCAGCCCGACAAGCGCCCGGAGACCGGATGGGGCGAGGCGCTCCAGCCGTGCTTCGACTCGACGGTGGTGCGCATCGCGAATCGCGCCGTGAACGGACGCAGCACGCGATCGTTCGTCGCCGAGGGGCGGTGGAAGGCGATCGTCGACAGCCTGCAAGCGGGCGACTACGTGTTCATCCAGTTCGGCCACAACGACGAGAAGGTCGGCACCGCGAACTACTCGTCCCCCGACGACTATCGCCACAACCTCGTCCGCTTCGTCGACGACGTGCGCTCGCGTGGCGGTCATCCCGTGCTGTTCACTCCCGTCGTGCGCCGGCGATTCGACGGCGAGCGTCTCGTCGACACGCACGGCGCATATCCGGACGCGGCGCGCGCGGCAGCGAACGAGGCGCACGTTCCGCTCGTCGACATGACGCGCGCCAGCGCCGCGCTCGTCGAGCCGATGGGCCCCGACTCGTCGCGCACGCTGTGGCTGCATCTCGAGCCGGGCGCGAACGCGAACTATCCCGCCGGCGTGCACGACGACACGCACTTCAATCCGCTCGGCGCACGACGCATGGCCGGTCTCGCCATCGACGCGCTTCGTGCGCTGCACCTGGACCTCGCGACGCAGCTGCGGAGCTGCCCGGCGAAGCCATGACCGACCCCCCGGCGTGGGTGCGAGAGCGCCGCCGCCCACGCGTCGTGATCGTGGGCGGCGGCTTCGGAGGGCTGTACGCGGCGCGCGCGCTCAAGCGCGACGACGTGGACGTCCTCCTGCTCGACCGCACGAACCATCATCTCTTCCAGCCGCTGCTCTACCAGGTGGCGACCGCGACGCTCGCGCCGACCGACATCACCGCGCCGATCCGCTGGCTGCTGCGCAAGCAGCGCAACGCGACCGTGCTGATGGAGGAGGTCGGGCACGTCGACACGGCGCGGCGCGTCGTCCTCACCACCGATGGACGCGAGCACGCGTACGACTATCTGATCGTCGCCACGGGCGCTCGGCACGCGTACTTCGCTCATCCGGAGTGGGAGACGCTCGCGCCGGGGCTCAAGAGCGTCGACGACGCGATCGAGCTGCGCCGGCGCATCCTCACGGCGTTCGAGCGCGCCGAGCTGATCGAGGATCCCGAGGAGCGCGCGGCGTGGCTCACCTTCATCGTCGTCGGCGGCGGTCCGACGGGGACGGAGCTCGCCGGCATGCTGCCGACGATCGCGCGGCACGCGCTCGGTCGCGACTTCCGGCGCATCGATCCCACGAGTGCGCGCGTGATCCTCGTCGAAGGAGGGCCGAAGATCCTGCCCTCGTATCCCGACGAGCTGAGCGAGCACGCGCGGCGCGATCTCACCAACCTCGGCGTCGACGTGCGCACCGGGACGCTCGTCTCGGAGATCGGCGAGCATCACGTGGTGGCCGGCGGCGAACGCATCCACGCACACACGATCCTCTGGGCGGCGGGGAATGCGGCGTCCCCCCTGGGCCGCGATCTGCACGTCACGCTCGACCGAGCCGGCCGCGTGCCGGTCGCGCCCGATCTGAGCGTGCCCGGGTGGCGGGACGTCTTCGTCATCGGCGATCTCGCCGCGACGACGACGAACGGGAAGCCCGTGCCCGGCGTCGCCCCCGCCGCGATGCAGATGGGCGCGCTCGCGGCGAAGAACATTCGCCGAGACCTCGAGCAGCGAGAGCGCGTGCCGTTCCGCTATCGCAACAAGGGCGACCTGGCGACGATCGGCCGCTATCGAGCCATTGCGGACTTCGGCCGGCTGCGAGTCACCGGCAGCCTCGCATGGTGGTTCTGGCTGTTCCTCCACATCCTCTACCTCGCCGGCTTCCGCAACCGCATCAGCGTGCTCGTCGAGTGGGCGTACAGCTATTTCACGTACGAGCGTGGGGCGAGGCTGATCACCGGGACGGGCAACGTCGCGGCATCGGGGCCATCCGCACCGGTGCCGGGCAAGTGGTAGCGCGCTAGTACTGGAACTTGTCCTTGGAGAACTCGGACACCCGAAGCGCCGCATGCTGCTCGATCGCGACCTGGATGGCCGATGATACGGCGAGCGCCCTGTCGTTCAGATCGCTCTCGGCGCATTTCTCCGTTCCGTCGAGGCAGTGGCCGAAAGCGACCATCGCGGCGCTCAGCGCCTTCGTCTCGAAGATGACGAGCGGGCCCCGGTAGAGCATCCAGAACTTCTCGATCGCTTCCTGACGCTTCGGACCCTGCACCATCGCGATGGTCGAGACAGTCTCGGAGGCGAGGAGATAGGTCGCGAGCTCGCGCTCCCAGAGCGGCTTCATGAAATCCTGATCGCGCGCCGCGGACTGCTTCCGCATCTCGTTGTCCCGCGCGGCCAACTCCTTGTTCTGCTGCTGCACGTACTGCCAGACGCCGAACAGGAACGCGGCGATGGCGATCAGGCCGGCGAACGAGGAGGAGATGCGCTGCAGTCGATCCCAGAACGACGGACGCCGCTCGAGCTCCGCGCGCAGCTTCTGGTTCTCGAGCGCGAGTCGTTCGAGCTCCAGGGACTCCCGGCTGCGCGGCTGCTCGGCGTGAGGATCGGTCATCGCATCGGCTCGGATGGCGCGGTGATCGTGTGTTTCCGGCAAGATGCGGTCGCCGGCCGAGGACGGCAACTCGCGCGTCATTGACATCGCTCGTCCCGTCGAGAGCTTCCTCTGCGCGCCGACGCCGGCCGCTCTCGCCGAAAGAACCGCCGATGCCCGTCGATCCCGTCCTCGCCACCGCCGACCAGGAATACGCCCGCCTCGATGCGTTGCTCGAGGCGGTGCCGCTGGCGGTCGCGGTGTTCGACGGGGCGCTGCTGCTCGCGGCAACGAACGCGCGATACCGCGATCTCACCGGCGTCGACGTCACGCAGGCGGTCGGCCGGTCGGTGTACGACGCGTTCCCCAACGCGCTGGCCGATCTGACGGAGCAGGTCGACATCGCGGCCGGCGGCGTGCCCGTGGTGTCGGTGCGCGTGCCGTTCCAGTACCGGGGTGGGCGCCGGCTCGTGGAGGCGACGTTCTCGCCTCTCCTCGACGCGCGTGGCGGGCGCGGGCTGCTCTTCGCCGGCAACGACATCACCGAGCGCGAAGGGTTGCGTGAGGATCTCGCGCGCAGCGTCGCCCAGCTCGAGTCGATCTTCGACGTGCTCCCCGATTCGGTGCGCGTGGTGGACGCCGAGGGCGGCACGGTGCGCACGAACGCGCAGGCCCAGCAGGAGCACTCGCCCGGCAACCCGCAGACGCTGCGCGAGCTGTGGCGGCTCGACCGTCCCCGCACGCTCACCGGTACGACGCTGTTCGTGCACGAGCACCCCACGGCGCGCGCGCTGCGCGGCGAGCGCGTGCGCGGTGAGACCCTCGAGGTGCGTCGCGGCGGCGAGCCGGCGGTGATCGAGGTGAACTCCAACCCGCTGTACGATCCGCACAAGCGCGTCCGCGGCGCCGTCACCGTCGAGCGCGACGTCACCGAGCGCACGCGGCTCCAGCAGCGCGTGCAGACGGAAGCGGAACGTCTGGAGCGCATGGTGCAGGAGCGCACCCGCGAGCTGCTCGCGCTGCAGGAGGCCGCCGCGCGCGACCGGCGGCTCGCCGCCGTGGGGCAGCTCGCCGCCGGCGTGATGCACGACGTGAACAACGCGCTCAACCCGATCATGGCGGCGGCGTACCTGCTCGAGATGAACGCCGAGAACCCGACCGCCGTGCGGGACTACGCGGTGCGGATCGCGCGCGCGGCGGAGACCGGCGCCGCCACCGCCGCGCGCGTCGGGCGGTTCATCCGGCAGGAGCCGCTGCTCGGCACGCGCGAGGACGTCGTCGATCTCTCGGTGATGGTCGACGAGGTCGTCGCCATGACGCGCCCCCTCTGGCAGGAGCGCGCGAAGGGCGGCGTCATCAAGCTCGAGGAGAGCCTCGCCGCCGACGTCATGGTGCGCGGCATCGCCGGCGAGCTGCGCGAGGCGCTGCTCAACCTCGTCCAGAACGCGCTCGACGCGATGGCCGGCGGCGGAACGCTTCGCATTGTGACTCAGATCACACCGACGGAGGCGAGCGTCGCCGTGAGCGACACCGGCACCGGCATGTCGGCCGAAGTGCACGAGCGCGCGTTCGAGCCATTCTTCACCACCAAGGGCGTGAACGGCACCGGCCTCGGCCTCGCCGAGGTGTACGGCATCGCGCGACGGCATCGGGGTCGCGCCGAGATCGAGTCCGTGCTCGGCGTGGGCACGACCGTGCGACTGATGTTTCCGCCCGCGACGCCCGGCGCGGCGCCGGCGACCAGCACGCGCAACGCGCGGCCGGGTCGGCACGTTCTTCTCGTGGAAGATCACCTCGACAGCCGCGAGTTCATGCAATCTCTCCTCGAGAGCGACGGACATACGGTAGAGGCGGTCCGAACGGTCGGGGAAGCTCGGAAACGTCTGGCCGACGTATCGCGATCGATCGACGTGCTCGTGACCGACATCGGTCTCCCCGACGGAAGCGGCTGGGATCTCGTCGCGTTCGCTCGCGAGATCCGCCCGTCGCTCCGCATCGGGGTCGTCACCGGATGGGAGCCGCGCAACGAGCAGGATCCCGCGTGCGACTTCACGCTCCGCAAACCGGTTGGTGCAACCGAATTGCTCGGGCAGATTGCGGGAGAGGGGTGAAGCGTCCCAGATTGCCCCACTCCGCATCTCACTCATCTCGAACGTGCAATGCCTGACACGGGCTCGATCCGCATCCTCATCGCCGAAGACGACGACAACTCGCGCGCCCTCCTCGTGGACCTGCTCAATTCCATGGGGCACGTCGTCGTCGCCGAGGTGACTGGCGGACGCGAGGCGATCGAGCGCGCCAAGGACGTCGTGCCCGACGTGGTGCTGCTCGACGTGCACATGCCCGACGGCTCCGGGATCGAGGCAGCGGAGGAGATCGCCAAGGAAGTGCCCGGCGTCGCCGTGGTGCTGTTCAGCGGCGACCAGACGATCACGCTGAGCGAGCGAGAGGTCGCCGCCACGGCGGCGATCGCGTTCCTGCCGAAGCCGACTCCGCCGCGCGTGCTCGACTCGACGCTCCGGCTCGCCGTGAGCCGCGCGCGCGAGTTCAACTCGGCGAAGAAGGACGCGGCCGCGGCGCGCGGCGCGCTCGAGAACCGGAAGACGATCGAGCGTGCGAAGGGGATCCTCATGCGCCGCACGGGATCGTCGGAGCAGGAGGCGTATCGCATCCTGCAGCGCACGAGCCAGGACCGCTCGGTGCCGATGGTCGAGATCGCGCGCGCCGTCCTGGCGAGCGAGCCCGGACTCCAGGAGAACGCGAAGGACAAGTGAGAGCCGCGCGGCCGGTCATCGTCGCGCTCCTCGCCCTGACAGCCGGCGCCCGCGGCTACGCGCAATCGTCGGCACCGGCCCCCGCCGCGACGCCGGCCGCGGCACCACCGCGTGTCGACGCGCGACCGGCGATCTTCGTCGCCGGCAACTCCACCGCCGCACGCGGGGCGGGGGAGCGCCAGCAGGGGTGGGCCGTCCCCTTCGCCGACTACTTCGACACGACGAAGGTGAGCGTCGTGAATCGCGCGCGCGGCGGGCGCAGCAGCCGCACCTTCGTGAGCGAGGGATTGTGGGAGCGGCTGATCGCCGACGTGAGGCCCGGCGACGTCGTGCTCATCGAGTTCGGCCACAACGACGGCGGCGCGGTCAACGACACGCTGCGCGCACGCGGCTCGCTCCCAGGACTCGGCGACGACTCCGTCGCGATCGACAACCTCATCACCAAACGGCACGAGGTCGTCCATAGCTTCGGCTGGTACATGCGGAAGATGATCGCCGAGACGAAGGCGAAGGGTGCGACGCCGATCGTGCTCTCGCTCTCGGTGCGCAACCTGTGGAAGGACGGCCAGATCGAGCGCGGCTCCGGGCGCTACGGCACGTGGTCGGCGCAGCTCGCGCGCGAGGCAGGGGTGAAGTTCATCGACCTCACGAACCTCGTCGCCGATTCGCTGCAGCGCCTGGGGCCCGAGCGCACGAAGGCGATGTACGTGCAGGACTACGTGCACTTCAACGCCGTGGGCGCCGACCTGCATGCGCGCACGGTCGTCTCGGCGCTCAAGGCGCTCCGGCCGAGCCCCGTGCGCGGATGGCTCTCCGCGAAGGGCGACTCCGTGCGACCGGACCCGCTCGTCGGGCTCGGGCTGTCGTGGCCAGCCGACCGCACGCATCCGACGCTGTACCTCGTCGGAAACTCGACGGTGCGCAATGGACGCGGCGACGGCGCGCTCGGCCAGTGGGGCTGGGGAGACTTCGTCGCCCCGCTGTTCGACACGACGAAGATCAACGTGGTGAACCGCGCCGTGGGCGGATTGAGCGCGCGGACGTTCATCTCGCAGGGCTACTGGGATCGCGTGCTGACCCTCGTGAAGCCGGGCGACTTCGTGATGGTGGAGTTCGGCCACAACGACGCGAGCCCGGTGAACGACACGCTGCGCGCGCGCGGCGTGCTGCGCGGCATCGGCCACGACTCGGTCGTGATCGACAACCTGATCACGAAGCAGAAGGGCGAGGTGGTGTACAGCTTCGGCGAGTACCTGCGGAAGTTCGTGCGCGAGACGCGCGCGCGCGGCGCGACGCCGATCATCAACTCGCTTACGCCGCGCAAGTTCTGGGAGAACGGACGGATCCGTCGCACGCGCGACAGCTTCGCCGACTGGGCGGAGCAGGCGGCGCGCGAGCAGCAGGTGCCGTTCGTGAACCTCACCGAGCTCGCGTCGCGGATGATGGACACGATGCCGCCGGCGCGCGTCGACTCCCTGTTCGGCGACGCGAACCTGCATTCGAGCGCGCGCGGGGCGGAGCTGAACGCCCGTGCGGTGGTGGACGGCCTGCGCGCGCTCGGCGCCGCGAACCCGCTGCGGGAGTATCTGCGGCCGTAGGTCCGCGCTCGGTCCATACGTCCTTTCGCGCAGCGGGTATCACGCAGCATGGATGGTCGCGGGACGTGTTTCACGCGGAGGCCGCTGAGGCGCGGAGGACTGCTCTCGGCGATGAAGGGGTCAGCCACCTCCGATCAAGGGGTCAGACTCCCTGAAAGGTTCGAGCGGCGGAGTTTTGAACCGATCAAGATCTCTGACTTCTCGATCGGCTCGATCACTCAAAAGCAACCGATCGACACGGAGAGCGCGGGGCCTGGCGGAGGACGCGGAGCACGGCTCTCGGGGTCGAGTCCCCCGGCGCTGGTGCATCGCTCCTCTCCATCCACGCCTTCAAAGTCTTTGAGGGTCCGGCGGAGAGATCGCTGCGCCCTGCTCCGCGCCCTCGTGGTTGCCCCCGCGCCCTCCGCGTCAATCGGTTGCCGTTGAGTTTGAAGGGGACGAACTCCTTGGTCCCCATCGCTCTTCAACGACTCTGACCCCTTGATCGCGGAAGGCCGTTCTCCGCGCCTCCGCGTACCTCCGCGTGAAACTCCGCTGCGAGAGGCGTACTCGCCCCAAGCGTGAAGCTCCGACGCGAGTAGCGGCCCACGTGCACCCACCGCCATTGACTTCCGCCCCACCCGACGTATAGTTAAGTAGATGCTTAACCATCCCGCGCTCGATCTCGTGTTCGCCGCGCTCGCCGATCCGTCCCGCCGCACGATGGTGGAGCGGCTCAGCCGAGGGCCGGCGTCGGTGAGCGATCTCGCGCAGCCGCTCGACATGTCGCTTCCGGCCGTGATGCAGCACCTGCAGGTGCTGGAGACGAGTGGACTCGTGCGGTCGGAGAAGACGGGACGGGTGCGGATGTGCCGCATCGAGCCGAAGGCGTTCGCCGCGGCGGAGGGGTGGTTCACGAAGCGCCGCGCCAGCTGGGAGCGGCGGTTCGACCGGCTCGAGGCGTTCCTGGCCGAGGAGGATGCGGAGGACGCGAAGGCCGCTCGATCCATCGGGACAACGAAGCCACGGAGACGATCATGAACACGACTTCCGCGCAGCACGACACCTTCGTCATCGAGCGCCGGCTGGCGTCGTCACCGGCACGCGTCTTCGCCGCGTTCGCCGACCAGAAGAAGAAGGCGCGCTGGTTCGGCTGCGTCGACGGTTGGGAGGTGGCCGAGCACACGCTCGACTTCCGCGTCGGCGGGCGCGAGGTGTGGCGCGGCGGACCGCCCGGCGACACGCCGCACCGCAACGACACCTACTATCACGACATCGTCCCCGACGAGCGGATCGTCTGGAGCTACGCGATGCAGGTCGGTGGACGCCGCATCTCGGTATCGCTCGCCACGCTCGAGCTCTCCCCCGACGGCACCGGCACGCAGATGCGCTTCATCGAGCAGGGCGTCTACCTCGATGGCCACGACGGATTCGCCGAGCGCGAGCGCGGCACGAAGGACCTGCTCGACAACCTCGAGCGCGCGCTGCGCGAGGAGGGCTGAGATGCGCAACCTTCTGATGCTGCTCTCGGGCATCGCACTCGGCACCGGCGCGCCGGTGCTCGCGAAGGGACAACCCCGAGCGAACCCGCGGCCCGCCGGCCCCGTGAAGTCCGGCTTCGCCCGCGTCAACGGGCTCCGCATGTACTACGAGCTTCACGGCGCGGGCGGCACGCCGCTGGTCCTCATCCACGGCGGCGGCTCGACGATCGGCACGAACTTCGGCCGCGTCCTGCCGCTGCTGTCACGGAGCCGCCGCGTGATCGCGGTGGAGGTGCAGGCCCACGGCCACACGCGCGACATCGACCGGCCGTTCACCTTCGAGCAGGACGCCGACGACGTCGACGCGCTGCTCGACTCGCTCCATGTCGCCAGGGCGGACATCCTCGGCTTCAGCAACGGGGGAACGACGGCGTTGCAGGTCGCGATCCGCCATCCCGGCAAGGTAAACCGCCTCGTGATCGCCTCGTCGAACTACAGGCGCGACGGGATGATCGACGGATTCTGGGACTCGATGCAGAAGAGCACCTACGCCGACATGCCGCAGGTGTACAAGGACGAATATCTGCGGATCAATCCGAACGACCAGACCGGCGTGCACGCCTTGTTCGAGCGGGACAGTAGACGGATGCGTGCGTTCAAGGACATCCCCGACGTGTCCGTCCAGGCGATCCAGGCGCCGGGGCTCGTCGTCGTGGGTGATCGGGACGTCATCCGCGTCGAGCACGCGCTGGCGCTGTCGAAGCGGCTCCCGCACGGGCGGCTGGCCGTCCTGCCGGGCACGCACGGCGAGTATCTCGGCGAGATCATGACGCCGAAGGTGAGCGACCGGGTCGTCGGGGTGTTCGCCGAGCTCGTGGCGGAGTTTCTCGACGGGCGAGAGTAGACTTTCAAGGGGTCAGAGTCGTTGATCCGATCAACGACTCTGACCCCTTGATCCGCGTTCCGTCGTCTGATCTGCCAGTAAGAGCATCCCACTCTACGCCGCCGCCGGCTTCGCGTCGTGGCGCGCGTAGGCGTCCATGCCGATCCCCAAATAGACCGTGAACAGCACGAGTCCCGCCGAGACGAGGAAGGGGAGGGCGGAGCTCCGGTCGTACAGGAATCCGAACAGGATCGGGAACAGCACGCGCGCCACGCCGCCGAACGTCTGCTGCACGCCCATGTACAGGCCACGCTCCTTGCTCGAGATCACGCGCGAGAGCAGCGACGTGACGCACGGGAAGGTGAATGCGGTGCCGAGCGGAAGGAACGCGACGGCGATCGCGAGCGGGAGATAGGGGAGCAGCGCCACGGCGCGCCACGGCAGGATGCCGCCGAGCATCGCGGCGACGCCGGCGGGGTCGGCGAGCGG
>Ga0070675_100000311_pt1 | contig 32685 bp, 24 predicted proteins | sample KBSM43metaG_FD_65343 | JGI IMG/M metagenome (GOLD analysis project Ga0070675, IMG submission 65343) | Miscanthus rhizosphere microbial communities from Kellogg Biological Station, Michigan, USA - KBS M4-3 metaG | ecosystem: Host-associated > Plants > Roots > Rhizosphere > Soil ... | reverse complement strand
CATTCCAAATCGAACATCCTTCGTCCCGCGCGTTGGTGGCGGCAGCCGATGCCCGCGTGGGCGCAGGCCGCTGCAGCCGTCGTCATCTTCGCGACCGGGATGATGATGGGCGCGGTCCGTGGCGTGATGCAGCCTGCGGAGAGGCCATCGCAGGGGCCCGCGGTGGCACGGTCGAACACCATGGTCCCGACGAATACCTCCACTGCCGCGCCGATCACACGCGCGGATCTGGTCGCGCTCGAACAGCGGCTTCGTTCGGAGATGTCGCAACCGCACGGCAGCAATCAGAACGTCGCGGCGTCGCCCGCCGATGCGCGAATTCTCGAACGTGTGCGCGTGATGATCGACGAAAGCGAGCAGCGGCAGCGGCGCGAGCTTGCCCTTCGGAGCGCCGAACTGGTGCGCGATTTCGATGCGCAGCGAAACGTCGATCTTGCTCGTATCGAGCGGACCCTCGGACAGATCGATGGAACGACCGGTGCTGAAGTGGCGCAGCAGCGCCAGATGTTGAATTATCTGATGCGCGTGTCACAGCGAGGACAGTAATGAAACCCGTGTATGGAAATCGTGTCGCTCTCTTTTTCACGATCGGCTTTGTGCTGGCGTCGAACTCGTTCGCACAGGTATCTCCAACCGAGGCGGATCAGATGCGTGCGCGCCAGAAGGTCTCGCTGATGGAGAGCGTGCTCGAAAGCGCTGTCGCCAACGGCGCCGACAGCCTGATGCGGGCGGTGCGCGCCGTGATGCCACCCGACGCATTGATGCTGACTGGCGCGCCGTCGGCCCGTGGGTTTCTGCTGCAGGGTTATGGCCTGTTCTTCGATGTGGAGGTTCCCGCATTCAGGAGAACCATCGCGTGGACGCTCAGACAGATGGTCGATGACAACGGACTCGGCGCGGCGGCAGCAGTGAATCAGCTGAAGGCGTATATCGCGACTGTTCAGGATCCGCGTCAGCGTGCTGGGCTCGAACGGGCGCTTCGTCGTCTCGAGCTGCAGGTGGGACCTGTCGGCCCCGTTCAGCAGCCGGATGCATCGGCGAGATCAGGCGGCGCGACGCCCGTGAGCACGCAAGTGGCGCTGCCCGCCGCGCCAACGGCGCCAACGCCGCAGGTCGATCCCACGCTGATTGATGATCCAAACGCCGCATACACGCGCGAAGTGAGCGCGGCGATCATCGATGCCATGATTGAGAACAGCGGTCCACTCCCCGTGGGAGACAACGAGTGGCTGACGGTCGCGGCGCGCGACAACATTCGGCCCGACCGGCTCGTTCCCGGCGATACCTCGAACATCAGCAGTATCGTCTTCCGCATCAAGGGGTCCGACCTCGCTGCGTTTCGAGCCGGCCGAATCACGCTCGAGGAGGCGCGCCAGCACGTCGAGGTGAAGCAATTCTGATCGCATTACAATTGCGCTATGCGGCGTGTTGTTCTTGCGGCATCGGTAGCCCTGCTCCTCACAGGCTGCGGCCATCAGTTCGACGTTGAGAAAGCCCTCAAGATTACTGACGTTCACACCGGTTGGTACGACGCGGGCATCCAGGACGGGAAGAACAAGCTCGTCCCCAGCATCTCGCTGAAGCTCCAGAACGTTTCCGGCGAACCGGTCGAAAGCGTGCAGGTCAACGCCATCTTCCGTCGCGTCGGCGAGCCGGAAGCCTGGGGCGAGCATTTCGCCACCGCGATCGATCGCGACGGGCTGCCCGCGCATCAAACGACTCCCGGCTATCTGGTCCTCCGCTCCAATCTTGGGTACACCGGAACCGAGTCACGCCTGCAGATGCTGCAGAACAAGCAGTTTGTCGACGCGAGAGTCGAAATCTTCGGCAAGCACGGCTCGCGCACCTGGCAGAAGCTCGGCGAGTTCACAATCGATCGACAACTGCTGACGCAGTAACCTTGCCCCAAGCGAGCGAAGCGAGTCGCGAGGTGGTGTCTTCCGCTCTGGAGCGGCGACTCGGTCCGCTCGACGCCGCTGCCCTCATCGTCTCCAACGTCATCGGCGGCGGTATTCTCTTCACCCCGCCGCAGGTCGCGGCGCTCGTCCCTGACGCCTGGTTGTTTCTCTCAACATGGATTGCAGGCGGCGCGCTGGCTTTCGCCGGCGCGATGGCGTACGCCGAACTCGCTGCGTTGCGCCCCCGTGCGGGTGGCGAATACGTCTATCTCCGCGAGGCGTTCGGCGAGGGCGCAGCGTTTCTGACCGGGTGGACGTCCTTTGTGGCGGGCTTTTCAGGCGCAATCGCAACGAGCGCTGTGGTCATGGTTTTCTACCTCGGACGCTTCGCTCCCGCGCTTGCGGGCGGACCGTGGCTGGTTGTTCCGATCGTGCCCGGCGCCGTCGTGTTGACGATTTCGCCCCAAACGTTGACGGCCGTCGCGATCATCGCGGCGATGGCCTCGTTGCATCGCCGGGGTCTGGGGCCGGGACGCGTCGTCGGTAATTTACTCGCCTCGCTCAAGGTGACGGCGTTTGCGCTGTTCATCGCCGTCGGATTTGCGTGGGGCTCGGGAACGGTTGCGCATCTGTCCGAGCGTGCGGCGGTCGGCGCCGGCTCGTGGCTGCTGGCCTTGATTCCGGTGATGTTTACCTACTCTGGCTGGAACGCTGCCGCGTATGTCGCCGAGGAGATTCGCGATCCTGGACGCAATGTGCCGCGGGCACTCGCGCTGGGAACAGCAGCCGTCGTTCTGATCTACGTGTTGATGAACGCGCTGTACTTGTATGTGATTCCGGCGCGCGAACTCGCCGCCGTCGATCGCAGCGTACTTGACATCATCGCCGATCGCCTGCTCGGCAGCTACGCGGGCAACATCATGGGCGTGGTCTCGATCATCAGCCTCGCGGCCAGCATCAGCGCGATGACGCTCGCAGGGCCGCGCGTGTACTACAGCATGGGTCGCGATGGCCTGTTCTTCCGCCGGACCGGGATCGTTCATCCACGCTACCGGACACCGTCGTCATCGATCATCGCGCAGGCAGCTTGGAGCTCACTGCTCGTCCTGACAGCGACGGCCGATGCGCTCGTGACGTATACAGGATTCGCCATCGTGCTCTTTTCAGGGATGGCCGTCGTTGCGCTGTTCGTGTTGCGGAGGCGAATGCCTGACGCACCGCGCCCGTTCCGTGCGTGGGGATATCCTCTCGCGCCGGCGATTTACGCAGTGGCCAGCTTTGCGATTCTGGTGAACGGGTTATATCGAGCTCCGGGCGCCACGGGAGCCGGTGCACTGATCATCGCGGCGGGTCTGCCCATGTACTTCCTGTTCAGGCGGCAAATCCCAAATCCCAAATCTCAAACCCCAAATCCCAACACTGTCTGATTGGGATTTGGAGCTTGGGATGTGGGTTTGGGATTTCTCTACGGCCGCAGCGTCCCGCGATAGGTAATCTTTCGATTCGGCTCAATCCGGACGTCGAAGTCGAGGGATGAGTGCCCCTGCGCGACGATTTGGATGTGATGCGCTCCCGCTTCGAGCTTCAGTGCCTGGAAGATTCCATCGTAATCGTCTACGCGCCCGGCGAAGTACCCGTCAACATACACGTCAGCGGACCGCGGTGAGACGATAAGCCGCAGCTCTCCGACGTCGAAGAAGAACGGATCGTAGTAACCGGCGGAGTAGCTGCCGTAATAGCCAGGATAGGAGCTCGGCGGATACCACGTGTACGGGTCGTAATAGAAGTAGCCGAGGCCGAACGCGCCATACCCGTACGGGTAGTAACGCCGCGGATAGTAGTAATAGTTGTTGTAAACCCGCGGGGCGACGAAGACACCGCGATTCCGGCCGTCAAAGCCGCCGCCCGAATTCGTCCGCGGCGTGCGCGCCGGTGGGGGCGCAGCTTCCCGGGGAACGGCGCGGCCGACTGCGGGATTGTCACCCCGGTCCCGCGCGCCGTCGTCGCGGTCTCGTGTGCCATCACGCCTCCGCTGATCGTCGGAGGCCGGCGCTGCAGCTGCAGCGCCGGGCGCATCCGCGGGTCGGATCGCGCTCGTCGCCGTCGGCGGCGGACCGGCGGGTTGCGGAGCTGACCGGTCGACGGCGCGCGGACGGTCTCCCCGAGTAACAGCCTCGCGACCGCCATCCGCCGTTCGAACCGTCGGCGCAGGTTTCTCACCTTCGTCCTGCGCGTAGAGCGTATCGGCCGGCGCGATTGAGAGCAACGCGGCCATTACAAGGAATGGTTTGCGGCTCATAACGGCGAATAGCTGAGCAACGATGCTGCCAGTCAGCATCGCGCGCATTCCTGTGCAATCCGAAGCCGATTTCACCGAAATGTCCGCGAGTGTGTCATCGGCAAGGGTCGCCGCGATGCGCCGGGTGTCCTCACTTTTTGATCCATACTGGCCGAGTGATTCACGCGACGACGATCCTGTCAGTGAGGCATCAGGACCGCACGGTCATGGCCGGTGACGGGCAGGTCACCCTGGGAAACACGGTGCTCAAGCAAAGCGCGAAAAAAATCCGGCGGCTCTATAACGACTCGATCCTCGCGGGTTTTGCCGGGTCGGCGGCCGATTCCTTTGCGCTATTCGCCCGATTTGAAGCGAAGTTGGAGCAATACCGGGGAAATCTCGAGCGCTCGGCGGTCGAACTCGCACGCGACTGGCGGACGGATCGATTCCTGAGGCGTCTCGAGGCGATGCTGATTGTCGCCGACACGCGCTCGACGTTCCTCCTGTCCGGCACGGGCGATCTCATCGAGCCGGACGACGGCATCGTCGCGGTCGGTTCGGGTGGCCCCTTTGCGATGGCTGCCGCGAGGGCGCTGGTCAGGCATAGTCAGCTTGACGCTCGCCAGATTGCGACCGAAGCGATGCGGATCGCGGCCGATATTTGCATTTATACGAATCCGAACCTCACCGTCGAAGAGTTATGAAGACGAACCTCGGAGGAACGGCTTCGTGTCTCTGTGGTCCGTTTGAGCGAAAGTACGTTTGGAATGGCAATATTTCTTCCTGAACGAACGGCGAGCGCGGTCCGCTCGCTCACCCCGCGCGAGATCGTCGCCGAGCTCGATAAGTTCGTCATCGGTCAAGCGAAAGCCAAACGCGCGGTTGCGATCGCATTGCGCAACCGGATGCGCCGCCAGCAGCTGCCACCCGAAATCGCGGAAGAAGTCACACCGAAGAACATCCTGATGATTGGGCCGACCGGCGTCGGCAAGACGGAAATCGCGCGGCGGCTTGCGCGCCTCGCCCAGTCGCCCTTCATCAAGGTCGAGGCCTCGAAGTTCACCGAGGTCGGCTACGTCGGCCGCGACGTCGAGTCGATGGTGCGCGATCTCGTCGAGCTCGCCGTGGACATGGTGCGCGCGGAAAAAGCCGAGGAAGTACAGGACAAGGCGAAGGCGGCGGCCGAGGAGCGGCTGCTCGATCTCCTGCTTCCGCCCTCACGCGTCCCAGCCCAAGGTGAGGATCCCGCAGCGGTGCGGGATCAGGCGAACCGCACGCGCGAACGGATGCGCGCGGCGCTGCACGACGGCCGTCTCGACGATCGCAGCGTGGAAATCGAAGTCCGCGAATCCGCCATGCCGTCGTTTGAAATCATCGCCGGCACGTCGGTGGAGGAGATCGGCGTCAACCTGAAGGACATGATGGGCAACATGTTCCAGGGCCGGACGAAATCACGGCGCCTGAAAGTGCCCGATGCGCTGGCCCACCTGGTCACCGAGGAACAGGGCAAGCTCGTGGACATGGAATCGGTGAGCCGCGCGGCCGTGCAGCGCGTCGAGCATGCGGGCATCATCTTCATCGACGAAATCGACAAGATCGCCAGCCGCGACGGGATGGCCGGCGGCGGCCACGGCGGCCCGGATGTGAGCCGCGAGGGGGTGCAGCGCGACATCCTGCCGATTGTCGAAGGGACGACGGTGAACACGAAGCACGGAATGGTGAAAACGGACCATATCCTGTTCATTGCCGCCGGCGCGTTTCATGTTTCCAAGCCGTCGGACCTGATTCCCGAGCTCCAGGGACGGTTTCCGATCCGCGTCGAACTTGAGCCGCTGACGCGCGACGATTTCGTCCGGATTCTCACGGAGCCGCGCAATGCGCTCGTCAAGCAGTACACGGCGCTGCTCGGGACCGAGGAGCTGACGCTCAATTTCACGCCGGGCGCGGTGCAACGGATTGCCGACTTTGCGGCGCGCGTGAACGACATCACCGAAAACATCGGTGCCCGCCGCCTGCATACCGTGATGGAGCGGCTGCTCGACGATCTGTCGTTCGAGGCACCCGACCTTGGGCAAAAGACCATCATGATCGACGAAGCCTACGTCGACCAGATGCTCGCAGACGTCGTCAAAAACGAGGACCTTTCGCGGTACATCCTCTAGGGCCGGCTAAAGCCGGCCTCTCCGTTCGCGCGAGTTCCTGACGGTCGAATTCCGAACCCCGAATCCCGGCCTGACCCACCTGCTGGCCCGCGGCTTGCCCTATGCGCTGCTGTGCGCCGTTTAGAGGAGCGAAATCAGCACAAAATTGTTCTATAGTGATGGCTCCGCGACATCATCGTATCGGCAGCATGGCGATCGCACGAATTCGCACGATATTCCCCAATCGCCACAAACCGACACGTTTGTTGGTTCATCGCTTACCTATCCCAGGAATGTAGGAGACTCCATGCCCGCGGCCAAGACCCCCGATCCGTCGATTGCGACCCGCGATGCCAGACGACTTTCGACGCTGCTGGAAATCAGCCAGGCGCTGTCCGGCACCTTGAACCTCAAATCCTCCATGCAGCGCGTTCTGCAGATTCTCATCCGCCATCACGGCGTCGTCCGTGGCATGGTCACCCTGCTCCGTGAAGGGGAGCTGCACGTGGAAGCCATCGAAGGGTTCGATGACCGCGCGCGCGCCATCAGCTTCAAGGTCGGTGAGGGGATCACGGGCCAGGTCGTCCAGAGCGGGAAGCCCATCGTCGTGCCGCGCATCAGCAAGGAGCCCGAGTTCCTGAACCGGATGCCGCGCCGTGCCGATCTCGCACGCAACGAGCTGAGTTTCATCTGCGTTCCCATCGCCGTGCAGCGGACCACCGCCGGCACCCTCGCCGTCGATCTGAAGTTCAAGGCGGAACGCGACTACGAAAGCAGCGTCAAGTTCTTCGGCATCGTCAGTTCGATGATTGCGCAGGCGCTGAACGTCCAACGGCTGGTCGAGGAGGAACGGCGGCGACTGGTTGACGAGAATACCCATCTGCGCCAGGAGCTCCGCGAGCGGTACGACTTCTCGAACATCATCGGGACGAGCGGGCCAACGCGGCAGATGTACGAGCAGGTCGCGCAGGTGGCGCAGACCAATACGACCGTGCTCATCCGAGGGGAGTCGGGAACGGGCAAGGAGCTGATCGCGCACGCCATTCATTACAACTCGCTGCGCGCGAAAAAACCGTTCGTCAAAGTCAGCTGCGCGGCGCTGCCCGACACGCTGATCGAGTCAGAACTCTTCGGCTACGAGAAGGGTGCGTTTACGGGTGCGAATGCCCGCAAGAAGGGTCGATTCGAGCTGGCGGAGGGAGGCACGATCTTTCTCGACGAAATCGGCGATATCAACGCGAGCACGCAGGTGAAGCTGCTACGCGTCCTGCAGGAGCGCGAATTCGAGCGGCTCGGCGGGACCGAATCGGTGCGCGTCAACGTTCGCGTGATCGCGGCGACCAACAAGGATATGGAAAAGGCCATTGCGGATGGCACGTTCCGCGAAGACCTGTACTACCGTCTGAACGTGTTCACGATCTTCGTGCCTCCGTTGCGCGACCGGAAAGCCGACCTGCTGCTGCTGGCCGATCATTTCCTCGAGAAGTTCTCGCGCGAGCACGGCAAGGTGATCAAACGCATTTCGACTCCCGCCATCGACATGCTCATGTCGTATCACTGGCCCGGCAACGTCCGTGAGCTCGAAAACGCGCTGGAGCGTTCCGTGCTTGTCTGTGACGGACAAGTGATACACGGCCATCACCTTCCGCCGTCACTGCAAACCGCGGAAGGGTCAGGTACGGTCACCCGCGTGTCGCTGAAAGATGCGGTCGAGGGATTCGAGCGGGATCTCATTCAGGACGCGTTGAAAACGACCCGCGGCAACCGCGCCAAAGCGGCGCGGCTGCTCGATACGACGGAGCGCATTCTCAACTACAAGGTGCGGAATCTCGGCGTCGACGTCCGTCGCTTCCGGCCGACGGATGCGGGACGCCGGATGGTTCGCCGCCCCGACGTCGATCAGCCGATGACGGCGGAACAGGCGGCAGCGGCCGAGTAACAGTCTCAAACCACGAAGGTTACGAAGGTCACGAAGTAAGATTTGAGTGTTCGTGATCTCCAGGATTCTTAGAACCTCTTCGTGGTGTTCGCGGGTGATCGTGTGTGGGTCCTTCGTGGCCTTCGCGGCGTGCGGGAAGAAGGGCCCTCCGCTTGCGCCGATCGTGCGCATCCCGTCCGCGGTTGCCATGATTCAGGCGCAGCGCGTCGGCAGCGACGCGTTCGTCACGTTGACGATTCCCAACGCGAATATCGATCGCTCGGTGCCGGTCGACATCGTCCGCGTCGAGGTGTACGGCTACACGGGCCGCCGGCCGCCGTCGCCGGCCCGATTTGTCGAGTTCGCCGAACTCGTCGCATCGATTCCGGTGATTCCCCCACCGCCTCCGGGCGCCGCTCCTGTTGAGCCGGCACCTGTTGATCCGACCAAGGGTGCCCTGCCCGGAACGATGATCACGGTGCTCGACAAGTTGGGCGGCCAAAAGCTGGTGCAGGGAAAGGTGGAGGAAACGCCGGCGCGCGGCAGTCGCACGCCGACACCGGTGGCTGCCGCGGCCGCACCCGGTCCCGATGTCCTACACCGTTTCTACACCGCCATTGCTTTCAGCGCGCGCGGCCGTCCAGGGCCGCCCAGCGCGAACGCCGACTTCCCGCTCATCGAAACCCCAGAGCCGCCGGCCTTCGTGTCCGCCCCGTACACGGAAACGATGGTTGCGCTCGAGTGGCCGCCGTCGGGTGGCATCCTCGGCTTTCTTTTTAATTCGGCGCTGCCGCCCGAGGAGCCGCCGCTCAACGAGCTTTTCGAACCGATCGCGCAGGCGCCGGCTGCGGGCTCCGAGGTCGCGACCCCCACCGGACCGCTGAAGTACAACGTGTACCGTGAGCTCGAGCCCGATCCATTTGCCCCCCCGGATGTGACGGGACGTCTGCCGTGGACAGAGACGCCGCCAATGCCTATCAATCAGGCGCCGCTCGACGCGATGACGTTTTCAGATTCGCTCGAGTTCAACCGCGAGCGCTGCTATATCGTTCGCGCCGTTCGTGGCACACCGCCCAACGTTATCGAGGGCGACTCGTCCATGCCGAACTGCTTCACGCCCGTAGACGTGTTTCCGCCCGCCGCACCGGCACGGCTTGTCGCCGTTGCCGATGAGGGCGGCATCAGTCTCATCTGGGAACCGAATGCCGAGCCCGACGTCGCCGGCTATCTGGTCTTGCGCGGCGAGGCGACCGATGCCACACTCCAACCGCTCACGCCGACGCCGGTAACCGAAGCCCGCTTTCGTGACACGCATGTCAGCGCTGGAAAAAAATATGTCTACGCCGTCATCGCGCTCGATTCGCGTCTACCGTTCGGCAACATAAGTGCTGAGTCGAACCGCGTCGAGGAAACAGCGCGATGATGATCGCGCGATGATGATAGGTAGGGGCCGGCGTCAGCAGGCCCGACAGAGGCTCTTATGAAACTCTTTGTTGATACCGGAAGCGTGAAGGACATCGAAGCACTTGCGGCCATCGGCATCCTGGATGGCGTGACCACCAATCCGACCCTGCTCGCGAAAGAAGGCGGCGACTATCGTCAGATCCTCAAGCGAATCTGCGACATCGTCAAAGGACCTGTCAGCGGCGAAGTCGTTGCGACCGACTACGCGGGCATGGTTCGAGAGGGGCGCGACATCGCGGGCATCGACGAGCACATGATCGTGAAGGTGCCGTTGACCAAGGACGGCGTGAAGGCGTGCAAGACGCTCTCATCGGAAGGGATTCGGGTGAACGTCACGCTGATCTTCTCGGCCGTCCAGGCATGGCTGGCTGCGAAGGCGGGCGCGAGCTACGTGAGCCCGTTCGTGGGCCGGCTCGACGACATCGGCAACACGGGCATGCAAATCGTCCGTGAGATTGTGGACATGTTCGACAACGCGGACTATTCGACCGAAGTCCTCGTCGCGAGCGTCCGGAGTCCGATTCACGTCATCGAAGCGGCGCGGATGGGCGCCGACGTGGTGACCGTGCCCCCCGCCGTCATCGAGCAATGCTTCAAGCATCCGCTCACTGACGTGGGCCTCGAGCGCTTCCTGAAGGATTGGGAGAAAGCCCAGGGCGCCAAGGTTTAGTGGCACAGCGGATGGACGACGTTCTCGCCGATCTCGATCGGCGCGCGGAACTCGGCGGCGGTGACGAGCGGCTTCGCCGCCAGCGCGAATCCGGGAAGCTGACGGCTCGCGAGCGCATCGACCTTCTCTACGACCACGGCACCTTCGAAGAGATCGACAAGTTCGTCACGCACCGGTGCCTCGACTTCGGCATGGCCAGTCAGGTGGTTCCCGGCGACGGCGTCGTTGCCGGCCACGGACGAATCAACGGCCGCCTCGCCTACGCCTTCGCGCAGGACTTTACGGTCTTCGGCGGATCGCTCTCCGAGACCAACGCCGCGAAGATCGTGAAGATCATGGATCTGGCGATGAAGATGGGCGCGCCGGTCGTCGGTCTGAATGATTCCGGCGGCGCGCGGATCCAGGAAGGCGTCGCCTCGCTCGCTGGCTACGCCGACATTTTTCTTCGCAATACGCTTGCGTCGGGCGTCATTCCGCAAATCTCCGCCATCATGGGGCCGTGCGCGGGCGGTGCGGTCTATTCACCGGCGATCACCGACTTCACGATCATGGTCAAGCAGACCAGCTACATGTTCGTGACCGGTCCCGACGTCATACGCACGGTCACGCACGAGCAGGTGACGAAAGAGGAGCTCGGCGGCGCGATGACCCATAACGAGAAAAGCGGTGTCGCGCACTTTGCGGTCGAGAACGACGAAGAATGCGTCCTCCTTATCCGCGAGCTGCTCTCGTTCATGCCCGGAAATAACCTGGACGAGCCGCCGCGCGCGACGTCGGCGGACCCGGTCGATCGCGCCGACCCCCAGCTCGACACGCTCGTTCCGGCAGCGCCGAATCAGCCCTACGACATGCTCGACGTCATTCACGCGGTCGTTGACGACCGCTACTTCCTCGAGGTGCATGCGCACTATGCGAAGAACATTCTGGTGGGGTTCGCGCGGCTAGGCGGACGCCCTGTTGGCGTCGTTGCGAACCAGCCTGCCTATCTCGCGGGAACGCTGGACATCGACGCATCTACCAAGGGTGCGCGGTTCGTCCGCTTCTGCGACGCGTTCAACATCCCGCTGGTCACCTTCGAGGACGTCCCTGGGTTTTTGCCGGGAACCGTGCAGGAATACGGCGGCATCATCCGCCACGGCGCGAAGCTGTTGTTCGCCTTTGCGGAAGCGACAGTCCCAAAGCTGACGGTGATCACCCGGAAGGCGTACGGCGGCGCGTATTGCGTCATGTCGAGCAAGCACATTCGGACGGACCTGAACTTCGCGTGGCCGACTGCGGAGATTGCGGTGATGGGCGCCGAGGGTGCGGTCAACATCCTCTACAAGCGCGAGCTCGACGCGGCCGCCGACGTCGCTGCAGCGCGAGCGGCCAAGATTGCCGAGTATCGTGAGAAGTTCGCCAACCCGTACGTCGCGGCGCAACGCGGATTCGTCGACGAAATCATCCGGCCGCACCAGACCCGCGCCAAGTTGATTAACGGTCTCGAAACACTCGACACCAAGCGCGACAAGAACCCGCCGAAGAAGCACGGCAATATACCGCTCTGAACGATGAAGAGGATTCTCATCGCGAACCGCGGCGAGATCGCGGTGCGCGTGATCCGCGCCTGCCGCGACATGGGGATCGAGGCCGTTGCGGTGTATTCGGACTGCGATCGTGGTGCGCGGCACGTCAGGCTCGCAGACGAGGCCGTGCACATCGGCGGCAATGCACCGGGCGAGAGCTACCTGCGCATCGATCGGATGGTCGACGCGGCGCGGCAGACGGGCGCCGACGGCGTGCATCCCGGCTATGGATTCCTCGCCGAGAACGAAGGGTTCGCCGGGGCGTGCAGCGACGCGGGGCTGACCTTCATCGGTCCGTCGCCTGACGCCATTGCGTTGATGGGAAGCAAGACCGCCGCGCGTCAGGCGGCGATGCAGGCAGGCGTTCCCGTCGTGCCCGGCACGGAGGAGCCGCTCGGCCTCGACGTGCCAGACGCCACGATTGCCGGCATTGCCGAGCGGATTGGTTATCCGATCATGATCAAGGCCGTCGCGGGCGGCGGCGGCAAAGGGATGCGGCTCGTGACGACGGGCGCCGAGCTGGCTGGCGCCATCCGCGCCGCACGTTCCGAGGCGCAGGCGGCGTTCGGCGATCCCGCCATTTATCTCGAACGACGAATCAATCGTCCCCGTCACATCGAAATTCAACTGCTCGCCGATCACCACGGGACCGTCCTGCCGTTTGTGGAGCGCGAATGTTCGATCCAGCGACGGCATCAGAAGGTCATCGAGGAAACGCCTTCACCGATCGTCGATCGCGACCTGCGGATGCAGATCGCCTCCGACGCTGCCGCGATCGCGCGATCCGTCGGCTACACGAATGCGGGCACCATCGAATTCCTGCTCGACGAGGACGGTCACTATTACTTCCTCGAGATGAACACCCGCCTGCAGGTCGAGCATCCGATTACCGAGATGGTGACGGGCGTCGATCTGGTCCAATGGCAAATCCGAATCGCCCGCGGCGAGCGGCTGACGCTCGATGCGGCCGCGGCCGTCAGTCCATGTGGCCATGCCATCGAGTGCCGTGTCTACGCCGAGGATGCGGACGCCGGCTTTCTGCCGTCGCCTGGCCACATCGACGCGCTGCGCGTGCCGAGCGGGCCCGGGATTCGCGACGACAGCGGCGCCGAACCCGGTGGCGACGTGCCGATCTTCTACGACCCGCTGATCTCGAAGCTGGTCGCGTGGGGTGCCGATCGTTCGCAGGCCATCGCGCGCATGCGCCGCGCGCTGCGCGAATACGACGTCGTCGGCATCAAGACGAGTATTCCGTTCTTTCGGTGGATGCTCGAGCAGCCTGATTTCGCTGACGCTCGCTTCCATACGGCCTATCTGGACGAGCTTCTTCGCGCCCGCGCAGGGGAGCCGTTCACATCGGCAGACGACGATCGAATCGATGTCGCGGTCATCGCGGCGGCGATCAGGACCGTTCTGCATCCCGGTCGTGGAGGCGCGGTCCTTTCGGACCCGGCAAACGAACCGCGCGCAAGTCAGTGGAAGGTGCGTGCCCGCGACGAGGCGCTCCGCGGGTGAAGCTTCATGTCACCGCCGCCGGGCGCACACGAGCGGTCGATATCAGCCGAAACGGGGACACATTTCTCGTCTCGCTCGACGGCCGCCAGCACAAAGTAGACGTCAAGGTAATAGACGGCGTTTGGTCAGTGCTCATTGGGCCGGGCGGGCCGGCTACAGCTGGCCCCTACGATCCCGAACGCGCCAAGCGAAGCCATGAGGTCGCCTTTTCATCGTCCGCCGAAGGCGGGATGACGGTCCACATCGACGGAGTTCCCGTCGAGGTGTCGATAAACCGGATGCGACGGGCTGCGGGAACGGCCGCCTCCACCCCCTCCGACGGGGGGCCGCAGCGGGTCACGGCGCCGATGCCTGGAAAGATCGTCAAATTGCTGGTCAAACCAGGAGACAAGGTCCAGCCGCGCCAGGGGGTGGTCGTCGTCGAAGCGATGAAGATGGAAAACGAGCTGCGGGCACGCGCTGCAGGGACCGTCAGTGAAGTTCGCGTCATGGAAGGAGCCTCCGTCGAGGCAGGTGCGATACTGGTGATACTGGAGTAATTCAAGGTTCAAAACGCAAGATGCACAGGCGAACTCGCGCGCACCTGGTGTTTGAATTTTGAATTGTGAATTTTGAATTTCCGCTCAGCTCTGACCGTTTTCCAGCATCCTCTGACCAGGAGGACGCGGCGCATCGCACGCGGTGTCGTGGTGACGCTGGCCTGCGCCGTGGCCGTCGCGTTCGTCACCAGCATCACGGTTGATCTCGGTCCTGCGCTGCGCGCGCGGGCGGAGATCGCCGCCTCGAACTATCTCAAACGTCCGATGCACATCGGTGGGCTTTCCGTCCATCTCTGGCGTGGGACATATGTCGTCGAGAACCTGAAAATCGACGGAATGACGCCGCAGGCGCGGCCGTTCCTGACGGCGAAGCGCATCGAGGTCTCGATGCCGTGGAGCACGCTCTTCAATCATCAAATCGTGTTCGACGCCATTGAGATGTCCGACTGGGACATGTACGTCGAGCTGTTCGACGGCGGCGGCAACAACTTCCCGAAATTTTCGAGAACAACAAGCGGCAACAGCGACTGGACGACGACGCTGCAGTACGTGCGCGCGTCACGCGGGCAGTTTACCTTCGACGATCACGGTACGCCGTGGAGCACGGTTGCGCGCAATCTCGACGTGACCGTTGCCCGGCCCGCTTCGCAGTACCGCGGCCAGGCGCGCTTTTCCGAAGGCACCGTCAAATTCCAGAACTACGAGCCGATGCGCGCGGACATGGTGACGACATTCCATATCCAGGACGGCAAGGTCGTGCTCGACGCCCTCGACCTGACAACCGACGGCGCGCATTCGCAGATCACCGGCATTGTCGATCTGCGCAACTGGCCCGAACAGATCTATCGAATCAAATCGAAGATCGATTTTCCGACGGAGAAGTCGATCTGGTTCGCGCACGACAAGTTCACCGTCTCGGGCACGAGCGATTTCACCGGCACCTTCCATTTGTTCAAGGAGCAGTTGCCGAACGGCAAGACGCGGACGGGGCGCGAACTCAAAGGTGATTTCACGAGTCCCGTCGCCGGCGTCAACCAGTACCGGTTCGGCGATCTGCGCGGATCGGTGCTCTGGGTGCCGGAGCGGATGGAAGTGACCAACGCCACGGCGACGCTCTACGGAGGCGAGGCGAAGTTCAGCTACAAGATGGCACCTCTCGGCGACCCGAAGATGCCGGCGATAGCGACCTTCGATGCCCAGTACTCGAACGTCGATCTGACCGCGTTCACAGACCTCTTCGAGATCAAGGGAATCCGTCTTGCGGGACGCGCGACCGGCCGTAATCTGCTCGAATGGCCGCTCGGCAAGTATTCGCAGCACCGTGGCGACGGTGAGATGCGCGTCGACGCTCCACCCGGTACTGAGGTGATGAGCTCCCGCATGCCCGTCGAGCGGATTGAGGCGCGCGAGCGGCTTGGCAAGCTCTGGGGACCATTCGACAACACGCTTCCATCGGGGCCGATTGCGTTCGACGGGACCATTGCCTACGCCTTTGATCCAGACGGGATCGACCTTGGGCCCAGCCGCTTCGCGACGCCGAGTACCTACGTCGAATTCGAGGGTCATACCGCGTACGGCGAGAGCTCGCGCATCCCGTTTCACGTCAGCAGTTCCGACTGGCAGGAGAGCGACCGTCTTCTCGCGGGCTTGATGACGGCGTTCGGCAATTCCACAAACGCCATCCCGATCGGCGGCTACGGCACGTTTGACGGCGTCATGCTGAACAGCTTCTCAAAGCCGCGCATCGAAGGGTTGTTCGCCGGCGAGCACATGCGAGCGTTCGACGTGGAGTGGGGATCGGCGAAGGGCACCACCACCATCGAGAACAGCTACGCGGACGTCAAGGACCTGGTGATTACATCCGACGGTTCCAGCATCGACGCCGATGGCCGCTTCTCACTTGGGTATCCGCGCTCGGATGCGGGCGAAGAGATCAACGCGCGCGTCCGCATCGTGAAACGGCCCCTCGTTGATCTTCGGCACGCCTTCTCGCTCGACGAATATCCGGTTGAAGGACTGCTCTCGGGCGAATTTCACGTCTACGGGCAATACACGCGACCGCTCGGTTTCGGCACCATGGAGATCGTCGACGGCACCGCGTACCGCGAGATATTTGCAACCGCGACTGCGGGCCTGCGGCTCGAAGGTGAAGGCGTTCGCCTGGACAACATCGTTGTTGTGAAAGGTGGCGGCCGCGGAACGGGTGCCGCCTACATCAGCTGGGACGGTACCTATCAATTCAACTTCGACGCGCAACGGATTCCGGTCGAGAGCCTCGCCGTCGTGCAGTCGCCGAACACGCCGCCGTTGTCGGGACTGCTCGACTTTCGCGCGGGCGGCAGCGGCAGTTTCGATTCGCCGCGCTACGAGGTGCACGCCACGGTTCGCGACTTCTTCGTCGCCGACGAAGGCATCGGCACCGTGACGGGCGATATCAACATCGCCAATGCCGTCATGGCGCTCAAGCTGGAAGCTGCATCCCCCCGTCTCGCGGTGTCCGGTACAGGCACCGTTGCCTTGACTGAGCAGATGGACGCAGATCTCACATTCACCGTGTCCGACACCTCGCTCGATCCCTATCTGCGCGCGTTCAATCCGGCACTCTCGCCGTACACAACGGCGATCGCCAGCGGCAATCTGCGTGTGGTCGGCGAGCTTGCCGACATCGACCATCTCGTCGTCGACACGACGGTGGACAAACTGGATCTGCGGCTGTTCGACTACCGGCTGCGCAACGCGCTGCCGATTCGGATGGCGCTCGATCGCCATTCGGTCCGCGTCACCGACATGCGGTTGATTGGCGATGAAACGCAACTTGACGTGTCGGGAGTCGTCGATCTCCACAACGAACGGATTGCAATGCGCGCCAACGGCGCCGCCAACCTCGGCATCCTGCAGGGCTTCGTGCCGAACATCCGGAGCACGGGTCAGGCAACGTTGGAGGCCACCCTCGACGGCCCCATGCGAACGCCCGTTGTTACCGGGACGATGAAAATCGAAGACGGCCGCATTCGCCACTTCGATCTGCCGCATGCGCTCGAAAACATCGCCGGCGTGGTCCGCTTCGACTCGCGGGGCGTGACGCTCGACGAACTGACCGCACAGCTCGGTGGCGGTCTTGTTCGGTTCGGTGGCCGCATTGGCATCGACGGCTATCGTCCTGGGCGTCTGGACGTGACGATGAACGGGCAGAACATGCGGCTGCGCTATCCCGAAGGGATGCGGTCGGTCGTGGACGCGAACCTGACGCTGCTGGGAACTGTGGACGCCGCGACGCTCTCCGGCAATGTCAACGTTCGCAGCGCGATCTACACGCGGCGGTTCGACACGGGCGGCGGTCTGATCGATCTGACCGGCAACGCGACTGGACAAGCGCCTGCGTCGATTCAGACGACAGTGCCGCTCCGCTACGACATCCACTTGAACATTCCGGGTACGCTGCGCGTGGAGAACAACACCGTTCGCCTGGTCGCCAACGCCGACCTCGATCTTCGTGGGACCTACGACCGGCCGATTCTCGTCGGCCGTGGCGAAGTGGAGCGCGGCGAGTTCAACTTCGAGGGAAAGCGCTACATCGTCACGCGCGGAACGATCGACTTCAACAACCCAACGCGCATCGATCCGTTCTTCGACATCCAGACCGAAACGCAGGTGCGCGTGCCGAGCCAGACCTATCGCGTCATGGTGCGCGTCACTGGTACGATGGCGCGCTTCACGCCCACGTTCACCTCCGATCCGCCGCTGACGGAAGTCCAGGTCCTCAGTCTGCTTTTCAGCGACGTGGCGCCCGGGCAGGACGTGGAGTTCAGTCAGTACAGCGCCGTGACTCCGCAGGAACAACTGCTGCGCGAGCGCGCGGCCCGCGCATTAACAGGTGCGCTGACGACGGAGATCGGCCGTGTGGCGGAGCAGACATTCGGCGTCGACACCTTCCAGCTCACGCCGTCACTGGTGACGCCGAACACGAACTCGTCCCGGCTGGATCCCGCCGCCCGTCTCACGATCGGCAAACGCATTTCGGATCGCGTGTACCTGACGTACTCGCGGAGCCTCTCGTCCACCACGAGCGACCAGATCATCCTGCTCGAGTACGACCAGACTGACCGCTTCTCGTGGATTCTGTCGCGCAATGAAGACCGCACGTATGCACTGGACGTCCGGGTCAGGCATACTTTCTGACCCGCGAATGCAAAATTCAAAATTCAAAATTCAAACAAGATGTGGTACCACAACGGGGTGAAAGGCGCGGCGCCGTACACCTCGTTGTGGCGAACCATTTCTTGTTTGCATTTTGCATTTTGCATTTTGAATTACACCGCCGCCGCGGCGCAGACGCCGGCGCCGTCCGTTGTCGCGGTCGAAGTGTCGCAGGAGGATGAACCGGTCAAAGACCCGCTGGTGCTCAGCCTTCTGCAAACGCGGCCCGGGATGCCGCTATCGATCGCTGACGTTCGCGAATCCATTACCCATCTCATCAGCCTGACGCGCTACGAGGACGTGCAGGTCTACGAGGACCCGGTGCCGGGTGGCGTCCGTTTGCGCTACGTGCTGGTTCCGGTCCACACGGTCGATCGGCTCGAGTTTCGCGGCACCCTCGGAATCCCGGAAGACACGCTGCGGCGCACTGTCGTGCAGCGGTTCGGTAACGCGCCCGTTGCGTCGCGCGCCGAGGAAGTCGCCCGTGCGCTGCAAATGGTCTACCGCGAACGCGGGTTTGTGCAGGCAACGATTACGCCCCGCATCGAGATCACCCATAAACCCGATCGCGCGACGATGGTGCTCGACATCAACGCAGGTCTTCGCCCCGTCATTCGCGACATCGTTGTGAATTCGGATGATCCTGCGGATCGCCAGGCGCTTGCCGGCAGCGGCATCGCCGTCGGACAGCTGTACGACCCGGCGAGCATCGATGCGCAGTTGGAAAAATATCAGGCGTCGCTGCGTGCCCGCGGCTTCTACGAGGCGCAGGCAAGTCACAGCGCCGACCTAACATCGGCTCCGTCGTCCACGCCGGGCGCGACGGTTCACATCATGATCGACCGCGGGCCGCACGTGTCGGTCGCCTTTTCGGGCGATCTGCTGCCGGAGGCCGAACGCGACCGTCTCGTCCCCATTCGGGCTGAAGCGTCCGCTGACGAAGATCTGCTCGAGGATTCGAGCCGCGCCATCGAGGACTACTTCCGCGCCCGGGGGTACCGCGAGGCGACGGCGATGTATACGCGCGAGGAGACGCCCGGCGAACTGACGATCCGCTTCACGATTTCGCGAGGCGCCCGCTACGTGATCGACTCGTTTGCCATCGACGGCAATACGTCGATTCCGGCATCGGAGCTCGCGTCCATCGTTCGGCTGAAAGCCGGCGAGCCCTTCGTGCAGGCGCAGGTGGACGCGGCGGTCGTCGGCATTCGGGGACTCTATCGCGCGCGTGGTTTCACCCGGGCGACGGTGATGCCGTCCGTCGCCGTTCTGCCCGCGACCGGCAATGCCGCAGGGGATCGCCAGGTGCACGTGACGCTGACCGTCGCCGAAGGGCCGCGCACCGTCGTTGGCACCGTCGACGTGATCGGCAACACGGTGTTGACGACGGCGCAGTTACTCATGGGCGCCGCGACTGCACCGGGCAAGCCGTACTCGGAAGTTGACGTCGCGTCCGACCGCGACCGTATCGAACTCGAATATCGCAATCGCGGTTACGAAAGCGTCGTCGTGGAACCGCGCGTGATGCTCGCGGACAGCGATACGCGCGCGAACGTGCTGTTCGTCATCACCGAGGGGCCGCAGGTGATCGTCGACCACGTCATCATCGTTGGCAACCGGCGGACGAGCTCGTCGACGATCCAGCGCGAGTTGACGCTGCGCCCCGGAGAGCCGCTCGGGTACTCGGCGCGCATCGAGAGCCAGCAGCGGCTGACGGCGCTCGGGCTCTTCCGTCGCGTCAACATCACGGAGCTGACGCACGAATCCGAGTCGCGACGCGACGTGCTCGTGCAGGTGGAAGAGGCGCCGCCGACGTCAATCGCGTACGGCGGAGGCCTGGAGGGAGGCACGCGGCTGCGGCCGACCGGACCAAACGGGACTGCCCAGGAACATTTCGAGCTGTCGCCGCGCGGCTCGTTCGAGATCACCCGCAGCAATCTCTGGGGCAAGAACCGCTCGGTCGATTTGTTCGCCCGTGCCGGTCTGATTGCGCGTGACGTCGCGATCGCCGAAGCGGGTCTCCCGGAGGTCGCTCCGGCCACAGAGAGCGGCTACGGTTTCAACGAATACCGCCTGCTGGCCACGTATCGTGAGCCGAAGGTGTTCAACACGCCGGCTGACATCCTGCTGACCGGTATCCTGGATCAGGCGATTCGATCGAGCTTCAACTACCGGACACGCGAGGTACGCGGCGAAGTCGGAGGGCACCTCACGCCGCGAGTGAGCGTCGCGGGCCGCTACTCGTTCCAGCACACGACGCTCTTCGACCAGCGGTTCACACCTGAGGAGGAGCCGCTCATCGACCGCGTCTTTCCCCAAGTCCGCCTCTCGACGTTCTCGAACGCGATCATTCGTGATACCCGCGACGATCTACTCAACCCATCGCGCGGTCTGTTTTTCGCGCTGAACAGCGACATCAGCGCGCGTGCGATCGGATCCGAAGTCGGTTTCGTGAAGACGTTCGGTCAGGCCTTTCAATACGTCCGGCTGCCGCTGCCTCGCCGCATCATTGTCGCAACGGCGGAGCGGATTGGCGTCGCTCACGGCTTCCCCCGCTTGGTGACGACGATCGATGAGACCGGCGCAACCGTCACGCAAAAGGTACAGGACCTGCCCGCCAGTGAGCGCTTTTTCGCCGGCGGCGACACCACGGTCCGCGGGTTCTCGCTCGATCGTCTCGGCACGACGGAAACCGTCGATCCGCAGACCGGCTTCCCCAAGGGTGGCAACGGCGAGGTGGTCCTCAACGCCGAACTGCGCATCGACACGGTGAAGGGATTCACCGCGGTCACCTTCGTCGATGCGGGCAATATCTTTCTGAACGCCAGCGACTTGAGCTTCATAAATCTGCGTCCCGCCGCGGGCTTCGGGGTTCTCTATCGCTCGCCAATCGGGCCGGTGCGGGTGGAGCTCGGGTTCAACCTCGCGCCGCGCGAGCTCGTGCCGGGCGTACTCGAGCGGCGAAGTGTGCTGAACATTTCGTTCGGGCAAGCGTTCTGATCTCATTCGAGACGATGTTCACCGCGACGGGCCACAGAGACTCAGCGACACAGAGGAACCTCTTTTCGAGAAACAAGAAATCTCTGTGTCTCTGTGGCTCCGTGGCTCGTGGCAGTGGACGCAGCATCACATGGCTCGTTTGTGCGAGTGTCATGCTGTGGCTGTCGTTCCCTTCAGCACAGCAACTCCTCGACCGCGTCCTCGCTCGCGTCGACGGGGTTCCCATCACGCTGACCGATGTGCAGGCGGCAATTGGTTTGGGGATCATCCAGGTTGGGTCTGGCGACGCGATCGCTGACGGTACCCAGCAGATGATCGACCGGCAGCTCGAGCTCTCCGAGGTGCAGCGGTTCCCGCCGCCCGAGCCGTCCCCCGATGCCGTCGCTCGTGAAACGGCGAGGCTGACGATGAATGCTGGTCCGGGGCTGCCGATGCTGATGCAGACGACCGGTCTGACCCAACAGCGCATCACGGACATGGCGCGCGACAACCTCCGGATTGCCGGCTATCTCGACCAGCGCTTCGGAACCACCGTGCAGGTGAGCGATGACGAAGTCGCGGCGTACTACCGCACGCACGAGGCCGAGTTTACGAAGGCTGGCGGAACCGTTCCGTACGAGGAGGCCGAGCCGATTGCGCGGCAGCGCGTTGCCAGCGAGCGCCGCCGCGCGATCATCAGTCAGTGGATCCGCGATCTGCGATCGCGCGCTGGCGTCGTCGTAAATCCGCCAATCACAAATCGCTAACCACCAACCACCACCCTACACCGTCAGCACCGTCGATCCCGTCGTCTTCCGTGACTCCAGGTCCTTGTGTGCCTGCACGGCATCCTTGACCGGATAACGCTGATTGATGTCGATCTTCACCTTTCCGGCGGCGACGATGTCGAACAGATCGCTGGCGAGTGCGAGCAGGTCCTGGCGGGCAGCGGTGTAGGGCTGCAGCGACGGGCGAGTCACATAGAGATGCCCCTTCAGTTGCGGCGCGAGGTTAACGGGCGGCACCGAACCTGATGCGTTCCCGAAGGTGACCATCAAGCCGTACATTGAGAGACATTCGAGCGACTTGTCGAAAGTGTCCTTGCCGACGCTGTCATAGACCACCGGCACGCCTTTACCGCCCGTGATTTCCTTCACGCGCGCGACGAAGTCTTCTTTCTTGTAGTTGATGCAGTAGTCCGCGCCGTGCGCCTTCGCCAGCTCACACTTCTCATCGGAGCCGGCTGTGCCGATGATGGTGACGCCGAGCGTCTTCAGCCACTGGCACGCGATCAGGCCGACGCCGCCCGCGGCGGCATGCCACACGACGGTGTCGCCTGGCTTCACCTTGTACGTGCGTTTGATCAGATACGAGACAGTCATTCCTTTCAGCATCATGGCGGCCGCTGTTTCGGACTTGATGCCGTCGGGAATCTTCACCAGGCGTGCGGCCGGTATGTTGCGCGCTTCGGCGTAGCTGCCAACCGGCTGGAACGGCGTGCCGCTGGCGTAAGTGACGCGATCGCCGGCCTTCAGCTCGGTCACGCTGTCGCCAATCGCTTCCACGACGCCGGCGGCTTCACTGCCGATGCCCATCGGCAGCGGCATCTTGTAGACGCCGCCGCGGTGGTAGGTATCGATGTAGTTGAGACCAGACACTTCGTGGCGCATCCGCACTTCTCCTGCGCCCGGAGGTGGAAGATCGACTTCCTCCCACTTCATGACTTCCGGGGGACCCTGCTCGTAAATTCGAATCGCTTTCGGCATATCTCCTCGTTATTCGTTCACCCGTGGCGCGAGCCTTCATGGCTCACACAGGTGCTCATTGTCCAATCATTGCAACTCGCAGAATCTCCAGCGAGTTAAACCCCGCATGGCTCACGATTGGGGCAACACTGTTCCGCCGCTGGAGGTACATCCACGCCCAGAAGGCGCCCAGCGTGGCCGTCGTGGCCACAGCATCCCATCCCTGCATCACATGACCGAGGCCGAACGCGATGCTGAGGACCCAGACACCCAGTGTCGCCCCTCCCAGGTACTGCTCGAACCGACGGAGCATGAACGCGCGTTGGAGTTCCTCGCGCACGCCGCCCGCGATGATCGCAACGAGCGAAAACGCGGCCGCCTGCCCGGGCGTGGCGGCGAGCTGTTCGAGCGGATTGGTCTCGACATTGTGCAGTGAGGGCGCGAACAGGCGAATCGCGTTCAGGATGATTCCGACGCCCACGAAGACCAACGGAACGGTAGCCAGACCTACCAGTGCCTCCCGAAGACCGTGACTCGTCCCGAACCAGGTCGCGCGCGCCGTCTCGCCGTGAACGTGCATGAAAAACATCATCATCACGATCAGCAGGGCCGTGTCAGCGAGCGAGAGCGTCAGGACGAAGGTGAGCGACAGATGGCCGGCAGCGTCGGTCGAGGCAATGCCCGCCAGGTGCAGCAGCGCGCCGATGGAGAGCTGCGTCGGGATGCTCGAGCACAGGAGAATCTCCAGGACGGCCGTCGCCCGCTCGCGCGGATCGACGACGCCGGATGGCCGGGGATTGATCAAGGATTCAGGCGCGGGCTCGGACATGAAGACCGGGGCCAGTAGTCTACCGTCTGCTTTATCGCTACTGTATTTACCGGACAAAGTCTGGTGAAGGTCTGCCCGGGCCGTTGAGCTAGACCATGTAAAAAGTACAGAGTAGTATCCCTCAGATGACCTCCAGTACTTCCGGCGAGCGCGTGCTGATCGTCGAGGATGAACCCTCCACCCGCCTTGGTCTCACCGAGCTTGTGAGCACCTGGGGGTTCACCACGGATTCAGCCGCCGACGGTGAAGAAGCGCTTCAGCAAATTACCGCGTTCCGTCCTTCCATCGTCATTAGCGACTTAGTGATGCCGCGCATGGGTGGCCTCGAGCTGCTTCGCGCGCTGAAGGAAGAAGGGACCGCGATCACCACGGTTATTCTCACCGCTCAGGGGACGGTTGAAACCGCGGTCGAAGCGATCAAGGAAGGCGCCTACGACTATCTCACCAAGCCGGTCGAACCCCAGCGTCTGAAAATCCTTCTCGACAAGATCGTTGAGCGGCAGGACACGCTGCGCGAGGTGAAATCGCTGCGCAAGCAGCTCCGCGAGCACGGTAGCTTCGGCAAGATGATCGGTAACAGCCCGCAGATGCGGAAGGTCTACCAGACCATCGAGCAGGCGGCGCCGACACAGGCGAACGTCCTGATCTGGGGCGAGTCGGGCACTGGGAAGGAGCTGGTGGCGCAGACTATCCACCAACTGAGCCCGCGCGGGCAGATGCCTTTTGTTCCGATCAATTGCGCGGCGATTCCCGAGACGCTGCTGGAAAGCGAGATCTTCGGCCACGAGAAGGGAGCCTTTACCGGCGCGTCGGATCGACGCGAGGGCTGTTTCGAGCTTTCGGACCGCGGGACGCTTTTCCTCGACGAAATTGCTGAGATGACGCCGGCGACGCAGGTCAAGCTGCTGCGGGTGCTGCAGGAGCGGAAGTTCCGGCGGCTCGGCGGACGCCAGGAGCAAAGCGTCGACGTGCGGGTCATCGCGGCGACCAACGTCAATCCCGCGGACGCCGTGAAGAACGGCAAGCTGCGGGAGGACCTCTATTACCGGCTCAACGTCTTCGCCATCGAGCTGCCGCCGCTTCGCCAGCGAAAAGAGGACCTCTCGCTGCTGATGCAGTCGTTCCTCGCCGAATTCAACGATCGGAACAACAAGTCGGTGTCCGCAGTCGATTCATCGGCGATGCGGATGCTCGAGCAGTACAACTGGCCCGGCAACGTGCGCGAAGTTCGCAATGTGATCGAGCGCGCGGTCATTCTGTCCAACGGCGAGTTCATCGAGCCGAAGCATCTGCCGCCGCTTGTGACCGATTCCCCGGACGTGGTGAAGCCGGTAATCGCGCTCGAGCCGGGCACGACGGTCGAGGAAGCCGAGCGCCGGCTGATCCTGATGACCCTCGAGCACACCCGCGACAACAAGACGCGCGCCGCCGAAATCCTCGGCATCAGTCTCAAGACGCTGCACAACAAGCTGAATAAACTCCGGGGCCGGACTCCAGGCAAGAAACACGAAGAGACCGTCTCACAATCGTGACGCCGCACGCTTTCACGGGCCGCAGACACGCGGAGACTCAGAGATCGAAACATTTCTCTCTGCGTCGCTGCGTCTGTGAGGCTCGTGGTTGTGAAGGTTGCCGCGCATGCGACTGAGCATCAAGGCCAAGCAGATCGCGGCGGTGACCACCATCGTTGGCCTTGCCGTGGTGATGCTCAGCGCCGTGCACGTTGCCCGCCTCGCGCGCGTCGTCCTGCATGAAAGCGAGGCGCGCGGACAGCTGCTGGCCAACGCGATCTTTCACCGCGCCCGCGAGGTGGTGGTCACCGGCGCCGGCGACCCGTACGCCGCGTTGGCCGCCGATCCCGGACTCCGCGCGATTCTCGAGTCGAGCATCTACGGAGAAAGCGTCACGGGTGCGTCGATCCTCGATACCCAGGGCGTCGTGCGTGCGTCGAGCGACCCGACGCAGGAAGGCATGCCGTACCCGCCGCGGGAGGATCTCGCCTCGCTCATCAACGCGGACTCGCTCGATCAGCTCCGCACGATCTACGCTCGCGATGGACGCACGCTCGAAGTGCGTCAGCAGATGGTGCTTGGCGATCAGCCGTTCGGTTCGATTCGCATCGGCGTTTCGACGGTATTGATGCGCCAGGAGCTCGATGCCTCGCTCCGTCCTGCGGTCAACATCGCCCTCGCCTCGTTGTTGATTGCGGTCATGGTTGCGGCCGTACTCGCGCAGCTATTCTTACGGCCCATCAATGTGATCCGCAGCGGTCTGACCCGCCTCGGCAAAGGTGAGTTCGGCGTGACGCTCGACCTGCCGCCCGGCGACGAATTCGGGGATCTCGGCACCTTCTTCAACGCCGTCAGTCAGCAGCTGTCGGCCGATCGATCGCTGCTCGCGGGGCAGAAGGCGAATCTGCAGTCGGCGGTCGAACATCTCGAGGATGCCGTGGCGCTCTTCAACCCGAACGGCGAGCTCCTCTTCAGCAATCCGGCGATGCAGCAGAAGCTGCCGGCTGACGCGATCGGCCGCGCGCTGCAGGGCCTGCTGCAGGAGGGCGATCCGTATCGAAGGATTGTGGAAGAGACGCTGGCGACGCGAACGTCACGCGGACCGGTGCCGCTCGTGCGCGAGCATGCCGAGCTGTCGAACCCTGAATCAGCCTCGACGTCGCTCGGGGCAAGCCGAGTCCCGAATACCGGCCAGGCGGACGCGCTGCTGATGACGCACGCAATCGAAGGGACCGACGGGCGTCTGGTCGGTGTGCTCCTCGTCTCGCGCGACCTGTCGTATCTGTCGCAGATGCAATCGACGATCGCCTACTCGCGCAAGCTCGTTGCGCTCGGCCGGCTCACCGCCGGCATTGCGCACGAAGTGAAGAATCCGCTGAACGCGATGATCATCCACCTCGAGCTGCTGCGAACGAAGATCCGCCGCGCCGCGGTGCGCAAGGCGGAGCCGGTTGCCGTCGGCGGCCTTGGTCTTGCCGAAGCCCCCGCGATCATGGGCGCAGAGGCGGATGCGCTGCAGCACGTCGCCGTCATCGAGAGCGAGATTCGACGCCTGGACGAAGTGGTGCAGGGCTTCCTGAAGTTCACGCGACCGGAGGATTTGCGGCTGCAGCCGGTGCGTGTTAGGGATCTGTTCGACGAGATTCTGCCCCTCATCGAACCGGAAGCGCAGAAGAACAACGTGCGCGTTCAGGTCGACGTGCCGCCCGACATTCCGCCAGTGAATGGCGATGCGGCCATGCTGCGGCAGGTGTTCATGAATCTGGCGATTAACGGCTGTCAGGCGATGCCGAACGGCGGCACGCTGCGGTTGTCGTGCGGGCGCGCATCGGGCAATCGCGTCGATGTCCGAGTTCAGGACACAGGCGTCGGCATTCCGGCCGAGCACCTGTCAAAGATCTTTGACCTGTATTTCACGACGAAGGATCATGGGACCGGCATTGGCCTCTCAATGGTCTACCGCATCGTCCAGCTTCACGACGGCGACATCGAGGTCGAGTCGACCAAAAACCGTGGGACGACGTTCCGCGTCTTACTCCCGCGGGCGAATGAGATCTGAAATGCTCAACGCTCAGTGCTCAATGCCGAATGCTCAACCGGTGGTTCGCCGTCTTGCGCCTTGGGCATTGAGCCTTGCGCTTTGTGCTTTTGCAGCCGCAGGCTGCGCGAAGGCACAGGCGAGCGCTCCGGCCGGGCCGCCGCTCGATGTGCCTCAGCCGCCTGAGCGCGTTCTGGCACCTGTGGAGGAGCCGGTGACGGCGTCGGCGCCGGCACCCGAAACGCCACCACCCGCGCCGGTGGCCACGACACCGCGGACACCGCCGCGCCCACCGGTCAGACGCGCAGAACCCGAGCGTCCGGAAACGCCGCCTCCCGCGGCTGCGGCGACAACGCCCGCGGCACCACCCGCGGAGCCTCCGCGTGAACTGCGCCCCAACACACCGAGCGGTGACGCTGCCGCGGAGCGCGATGTGCGCGACAAGCTTGCGCGCGCGGCTCGCGATCTGGGCCGCGTCGATTATGGAAAGCTGAATGCCGACGCGCGATCGCAGTACGAACAGTCGAAGCGTTTCACGGAACAGGCGCAGCAGGCATTGAAGGATCGCAACTTCGTGTTCGCCTCGACGCTTGCGGACAAGGCGGCGGCGCTTGCCGCCGGCTTGGCGCCCCGGTAAACGTTCAACTTTCTTCGCTTACGATGAGTCCGCCGGTGATGAGGCGTGACTCGCGTTTCGAGAACAGGTAGTTCCACGCCCACTGAAACACGACGGCTGCGCGGTTCCGGAACCCCACCAGATTCCAGACGTGCACGAAGAGCCACGCCAGCCATGCGATCCGTCCTGTCAGCGTCAGTCGAGTCGTCTTCACAATCGCTCGACTGCGGCCGATGGTCGCCACTTGACCGTTGTCACGATAGAAGAAACCGGTGCGCTGTTGGTGCTCGAGATCCCGCAGGATGGACTCGGCCGCATGCTGTCCGCTCTGCATCGCAACCGGCGCCACGCCTGGGAGCGTCGCTCCCGTCTCTGTTTCGAACGACGCCATGTCGCCGGCAACGAACACATTCGCATGACCTGGAATCGAGCAGTCGCTTCCGACACGCACTCGTCCGGCGCGATCGGTTTCCACCGGCGGGTTGAAATTGAAGGATGCAGCCTTGACGCCGGCAGCCCACAGCACCGTGTGCGAGGGCAGCCGTTGTCCGTTCATCACGACCCCCTTCGCGTCGATGTGATCCACCCGGGTGCCAGCCCTCACCTCGACGCCGAGCTGCGCCAGGTCGCGTACGGCGTGCCTGGATAGTGCCTCGGGAAATGACGCCAGGATGCGCGGGCCCGCTTCGATCAGGATCACGCGAGCGCTCTCGGGATGAATGCGCCGGAAATCGCCTCGCAGCGCCGTACGACTGATATCGGCGATCGCCCCGGCCAGCTCGACGCCCGTGGGTCCGCCGCCGACAACGACGAACGTCAGCAGCGCCTCCTGTCTGGCCGGATCCAGCTCGTTTTCGGCGAGTTCGAACGCCGCGAAGATCCGCCGACGGATCTCCGTGGCCTGTTCGAGCGACTTGAGACCTGGCGCGTACGGTTCCCATTCCTCATGACCGAAGTACGAATGGCCGGCGCCGCACGCGAGGATGAGATAGTCGTAGACCAACTCGCGATTGCTGCCGTGGATCACGCAATTCGCGAGGTCAACTCCCTCGACGCGCCCGAGGTGAACCTCGACATTGTCGACATGCCGAAACTGACTGCGGATCGGGACGGCGATGTCCGCAGGATTGAGTCCGGCCGTCGCGACTTGGTAAAGAAGCGGCTGAAACAGGTGGTGGTTGCGCTGATCGATGACCACCACATGAATGCCGGTGTGACCAGCCAGCCGCTTCGCAGCGGTGAGACCGGCGAAGCCCGCTCCGACGATCACGACGAGCGCCTTACCTGCGTTTCGGGCAGGATGATTCAGTCGCATGCTGTCTCACGCGCGCCGGTTCGCCACCAGCAGGGCGACTCCAATCGCCGCGCAGACGACGGTCATGAATGCTGGAAACAGCTCGAAGAACAACATGAATCACCTGCCTGGCCGAAGTCGAGCAGCTCGATGTGTCGCGCCTCGCGAAGGTCCGCGCACGTCCAGATCGGAATAGCCGCCGTCTCCGGATCCAGTTTCAGCATGGTCAGAAGCAGGAACTCGGTCGCGCTGTCGAATGCCAGATAGACGATGACCGCCACCGGCTTCTCGCGCTTGATCCGCATGTAGGCCTTCGCGGGCGACTCGAACACCGCGACGTCGATGTGAGGGCTGTCCATCACGATGTCGAAGGCATCGCGCCCGGGGTGATCCGTAACCACTACCGCCGTCCGCGTCGTGTGTGTCAGTGCCATCGCTCCGACCTCCGGCGCGGCGAAGGGCAAGGATGATGCCGTGCGCCGCGCCCTCGTTTCGATCGGATACGCGCGGTTTCTCGCGAGAACCCGCAGATGTTGTGCACGCACTCTGCGCAGCCCTACGCACTTCGTTTATCGCAGCGCGCGCGGCCATTGGCCTCCCGATGCGCGACGGCGGCGCGCGTCCCGTGCAACCCGTTGATTCCAAAGCACTGAAACCATAGCCATCGGCCGCCGACCGGAGTCGGCGCGTCCATTGCCATTGCTCGGCGCCGTCGATCGGAGCAGCCATGACGGCTCGCGTTGCATGGCTGCAGCCGGATCGGATACAGTCTGAATTAACTAAATGGTTAAATCTTCCAGTCAATTCAGAGATCGTGACACCGAGCGGCGGATTCTCGATGCGGCCCACGTCGTCTTTCTGCGACGAGGCACCGCCGGCGGGCGGATGCAGGAGATCGCGAAGGAAGCGGACGTCAACTCGGCCTTGCTGCATTACTACTTCCGCAGCAAGGAACGGTTGGCCGAAGCAGTCTTCCAGCGTGCGGCCATGCAGCTGATGCCCGCGGTGATCCGGATCCTCGGCTCGGATGCCGAGCTTGAGGCCAAGGTCGAGCAGGTGGTCGACGTGGAGCTGGAGCAACTGCAGAAGACGCCGTACTTGCCTGGCTACATCCTCAGCGAGCTGACGCACCACCCCGAGCGCGCTCGCCAGCTGTTCTCCACGATGACCGGCCTGACGCCCGCTGAGATCGGCGCGCGCGTCTTCAAGGTCCTCGGCGCGCAAATCAATCGGCGCGTCAAGGCCGGGCGCATGCATCCGATCGCGCCCGAACAGTTCGCCATCAATCTCCTCGCACTTTGCGTGTTCCCGTTCGCCGCCCGGCCAATGGTCATGGCGCTTGCCGGTCTCGACCAGGCGGGATTCAACCACTTCATCGAACGTCGCCGGCGGGAGCTGGCGCCATTCTTTTTGAGGGCAATGCGCCCATGAAGAAGTTTGTGCTGATGTTTGTCTTCATTCCCGCAGCCGTTGCGGCTCAGGGCCGCACGTTCGAGCTGGCTTCGCTGCAACAGGCCGCCATCGACACCGATCCGCGCGTGCAGCAGCTCGGACTGCTGACTACGCAGACCAATCTCCGGCTGCGGAACATTTCCGCGCTGCGCCTGCCGACGCTGGGCGTTGAAGGCTACGCGCAATACCAATCGGACGTGGCGCACCTGGCCACGTCACTTCCCGGTGTCGAAGCATTGTTTCTTCCGCCGAAAGACACGTTCGACGGCGGCATCCGGCTCGAGCAGCGTCTGTTCGACACGACCGTCACCGCGCAGCGTGCGGTCGAGCAGGCTCAGCTTGCCGAGAACCAGGCGCGCGTTCGCACAACGCTGTTCGGATTGCGTCAGCAGGTGAACGACGCGTTTTTCGCGGCAGCCGCGCTGCAGGCGCGGGCGGGCGCGCTTGCCGCGACGATCGAGGACCTGAACGCTCGATTGAAGGAGATGACGGCTCGCGTTGACGAGGGCACGGCGCTCGGAGCGGATGCGGCGGCAATCGAGGCGACGCTGCTCCAGCGACGGCAGGACGCCGACGATCTGCAGGCGAACCGGCGGGCGGCGCTCGATCGGCTTGCCACGTTGTCCGGACAACCGATTGCCGATGTCGACACCCTGGCGTTGCCCGATGTGGCCGCGGCCGTCGTGCAGGCGCGGCAGTCGCAAGCCACCCTGCGCGCTCGCCCCGAGTACGAACAGCTCGCGCGGACGCGCGATCGGCTCGTCAGTCAACAGGATCTGAATGCGGCCCAGGAGCGTCCACGTCTGTTCGCGTATGGAAAGGTTGGCTACGGAAAGCCCGGACTCAACTTCGCCCAGTCCGCGTTCGAGGCATATGCATATGGCGGCGTACGCCTGCAGTGGAACGCGTGGACGTGGGGGTCGGGCACGCGTGAGCGCGAAGCGCTCGCCATTCAGCAGCGGATCGTCGCCGCTGACGAGTCGGCGTTTGCCAGAAGCCTCACGACGGCGATTGAAGGCGACGAAACCGCGATCGATCGTCTGCAGCAAGCGCTGGCGATCGACGAGCGAATTCTGATGCTGCGCGAGCAGGTTGACCGTGCCACGCAGATCCGCCTTCAGGAAGGCGTCGTGACGGCATCGGATTATCTCGATCGCAATTCCGAACTGCTGCAGGCACGCTTCGCGCGTGCGGGACATGAGGTCGAACTGGCGCAGGCAAGCGCGCGGCTGCTGACGACACTCGGATTGGAGGTGAGGTAATGCGGCTCAAGGCTCAGGGCTCGAGGCTCAACACGCTCGCGGTCGTCGCAGCGCTCGCGCTGGTCTCGTGCAGTCGGGAAGAGGCGCCTGACGCGTACGGAAACGTCGAAGCAACAGAGGTGGTCGTGTCGTCGGAAGTTGGTGGCCAGCTCACGACATTTCCCGTCGAAGAAGGGCAAACACTTGCGGCCGGCGACAAGGTCGGCACGGTCGATCCTACGCAGTTGACGCTGCAGCGCAGCCAGTTGGTGGCGCAGCGCGATGCGGCCGCGTCGCGCGTCGGCGAAGTCGACCGCCAGGTCGCGGTCGTGTCCGCGCAACGTGATGCGCTGCAGGCGCAGCACGACGGCGCCGTCGCTCAACGTAGTGCCCTCCAGTCCCAACTCGAGATCGCGAAGCGCAATCACGGGCGGATGCAGCGTCTGTTTGCCCAGCAGGCGGCGACGTCACAGCAGCTCGATCAGGCGGAGCGCGACGATCGCGTACTGCAGGATCAGGTCAAGGCGCAGGACGAACAGATCGAAGCACAGAAGCGGCAGGTGGCCGCTCAAACGTCACAGATCGCCGCGACCGAGCAGCAGCAGCGGACCGCGAAAACACAGGTCGCCGCAGCCGAGGCGCAGGTGGCGCAGCTCGACGACCGGATCCGTAGAAGCACGGTCTCCAATCCGAGCTCCGGCACCGTGCTGGTGACCTACGTCAAGCCGGGCGAGATCGTGCAGGCGGGGCAGGCGCTCTACACGATCGCCGACATGCGCAATGTCGATGTGCGCG
>Ga0070675_100000309_pt1 | contig 32752 bp, 26 predicted proteins | sample KBSM43metaG_FD_65343 | JGI IMG/M metagenome (GOLD analysis project Ga0070675, IMG submission 65343) | Miscanthus rhizosphere microbial communities from Kellogg Biological Station, Michigan, USA - KBS M4-3 metaG | ecosystem: Host-associated > Plants > Roots > Rhizosphere > Soil ... | reverse complement strand
TTGCGCGAGCGTGTCAATGGCGCCGTGCGCATGCATCTCGCGTATATCGAAACATCGATCGGCGCTTCGCAATTCTTCACCGGCCCGGCGCTGACAATTGCGGATGTGCAGATGAGCTTTCCGCTGGAGATCAGCGCTGCGCAGAAATTGCTCGATGATGCGTATCCACACCTGCAAGCGCTGCTCGCTCGTTTACATGCACGGCCGGCATACCAGGCGGCGCTGAAGAAGGGCGGGCCGTACGTGTACGCGATGTAAGGAACTCCCCACCGTTTCCGTCTTACTGTCGGAACTCCTCTGGCAGTGCAGCCATTGGAGACGCGGAATATTCCGCTACCAATAACCCTTCGACTGGTTGGGGACGGATCATGAAACACGAGACCTCGTTCGCGCGGCAGGCGAAGCGCCCGCTGCTGACCTCTGCTATTGCCGCTTGCTTGCTCACCGCCGCACCACACGTTTATTCGCAGTCGACGAGCGGGTCGTTGCGTGGCCATGTGCTGGCGGGCGAGCAGCCGGTGTCGGCTGCGACTGTCACGGCGACCAACACAGAGACTGGATTCTCTCGGCGCGTCCAGTCTGACCAGGAGGGCAACTATCTCGTAGCCGGCTTGCCGCCGGGCACGTACAAAGTCGAAGTGACCGGGCCCACCGGCGCGATCGCGCGACTGGTCACCTTGCAGGTCGGTCAGAACGCGAGCCTGGACCTCGGGCTCGCCGCCGCGCAGGAGAACATCGAGTCGGTGACGGTGACTGCAACCACGTTGCGCGAGGCGCGCACTTCGGAAGTTGCAACCTACGTGACGCCGAAGCAGATCGAGGCTCTGCCACAGAACTCGCGCAACTTCCTCGCGTTCGTCGATATCGTGCCCGGCGTGCAGTTTGCGACCAGCGCGGACGGTGCGACCAGTGAGATTCGCAGCGGCGCCCAGTCGGCGAATGGCGTCAACGTATTCATCGACGGCGTCGGCCAGAAGAACTACGTGTTGCGCGGTGGCGTGAGCGGCCAGACGCTCACACGCGGCAATCCATTTCCGCAGCTCGCCATCGGCGAATACAAGGTCATCACGTCGAACTACAAGGCAGAGTTCGATCAGTTGAGCAGCGCTGCTGTCGTCGCCGTGACGCGCTCGGGCACCAATGAATTCCAGTCCGAGGCGTTCTACGACAAGACCTCCGAGGCCTGGCGCGCGGCCGATCCGCTCGAAGCAGCCGCCGGCCACAAGGCGCAATCCGATCAGGAGCAGTACGGCATCGCGTTCGGCGGTCCGATCATCCGCGACCGGATGCATTTCTTCCTGACCTACGAGGCGAAGGACTTCGAGACGCCGGACACCGTCACGCTCGGTCAAGGCGTTCCGTCGAGCGCAGTGCCACCCGACATCCGCGGGCTACTCGGCCCGGTCAGCGCGCCGTTCAACGAGGACCTGGCCTTCGGCAAGATCGACTTCCTGGCCGGCGACGATCACCTGTTCGAGCTCACCGCCAAGTACCGCACCGAAACCGAGATCTCGAACATCGGCGACCAGAACACTGCGCCGTTCGCCAGCGACAAGAAGAACGACGAGACCCGTGTCGACCTGCGCTACCAGTACACCAGCGCGCGCTTCCTCAACGATGCGCATATCACGTACGAGGACTCCGACTTCAATCCGCGTCCCGTGACACTCGCCAACGGCTACCGCGCGGTCACGCCGAACCGCGACGCGATTCTCAACCTCGGCGGCGGCGAAGAGTTTCAGGACAAGGGCCAGAAGGGTTGGGGTTTCCAGGACGACCTGACGTTCACGTCGTTCGACTGGCATGGCGCGCACACGGTGAAGACCGGCTTCAAGTACAAGCAGATCGAGATCAACGCGTTCGAGCAGCAGCCGTACAACCCGCAATTCTTCTACGACGTCACGCAGGATCCGACGATACCTTTCATCGTCCAGTTCGGCGCGCCGCTGCCGGGTTTGCCGGAGCGCAACGTGCAGTCGGACAACCGCCAGTACGGAATTTACATTCAGGACGACTGGGAGGCGACCGACAAGCTGCTGCTCAATCTCGGCGTTCGCTACGACTACGAGGAGACGCCGGCTTATCTCAACTACGTGACGCCTGCGGACGTGATCGCCGGTTTCAACGCGGTCGACACGTCGCCGGGTGCGGCGCCGGGTCAGACCTACGCGCAATCGCTTGCGCTCGGCGGCGTCGATGTCAACAAGTTCATCAGCACTGGTAACAACCGCAGTGCATTCGACGGCGCAATCCAGCCGCGCCTCGGCTTCTCGTACGACTTCTCCGCAGACGAGAGCTTCGTGCTGTTCGGCGGCGCGGGGCGCGCCTACGACCGCAACGTGTTCGACTACCTGTCGCTCGAGCGCTCCAAGGGCACGTTCCCGCGCTACGAGTTCCAGTTCAACACCGCCGGGCACGAGTGCGACGCGGCTACGCAAGACAACTGCCTGGAATGGGATCCGGCGTTGCTGAATCGAGCCAATCTCGAGGCGCTGGTCGCGGCGAACCCGAACCTGGGGCGTGAGATCGATCTCATCAGCAACGATCTGAAGACGCCGTATTCCGACCAGTTCAGCCTCGGCGTGCGCAACCGCTTCGATCTGTGGAACCAGAGCTGGAACACCTCGGCGGCGGTCTCGTACGTCGAGTCCAAGGACGGCATCCTGTTCCTGCTGGGCAACCGCCGCGGCGACGGCAGCTTCCGCCTGATTCCCGGAGACGTGTGGGGCGACAGTCCGTTCGGCAACGGTATTCCGGGACTCGGCACGTTCATCACCATCTCCAACGGTATCGAGTCGCGCGCGACGCAGCTGCTGCTGTCGGCTGAGAAGCCGTACACCAACGAGTCGAAATGGGGGATGACGATCGCGTACACGTACAGCGACGCGCAGGAGAACCGCACCAACGCAGGTCTCTTCGACGAGCACTCGATCTTCGACTATCCGACTATCGACGGGTTTGGCTGGCACACCGCGACTGGGGTGCCCAAGCACCGTCTCGTGGCGACAGGGATCTGGGACGGACCGTGGGAGCTGTCGCTCTCCGCGAAGCTCCTGTTGCAGAGCCCGGTCGAGTTCGAAGCGCTGAACTGCCTCACGCTGCCTCCTGACGCCAGCGGCGATCCGAACTGCTTCTTCGACAACTTCAAGCCGGACACGACCATCGGCCGCAAGCAGTTCGACCTGGCGGCATCGAAGGGCTTCGATCTGGGCGACTTCACGATCGGTCTGCGCGCCGATGTGCTCAACGTGTTCAACTGGAACAACGCCGACGGCTACCAGAACTTCCGCGGCGCCGCCGGCGTGCCGAGCCCTGACTTCGGTCAGGTCACGGCCTATCGTCAGCCGACGCGCACATTCAAGTTGTCATTCAACGTCAGCTGGCGATAATCGACATCGCGTAAGCGGGCGGGGACGCAAGCAATTCTTGCATGCGTCCCTCGCACGCAGCGAGGTGTCATGATGCATCGGCTAGCCGATGAAGGCTGATTCGCGCGGGCTGCGAGCAAGCCTGCAGGTGCTCGCGGGATTGACGGTGCTGCTGGTCGGCGCACCGTCGCTTGGTGCCAGCAAAGAGCGCATTCCGGGTGTCACGGTTGAGGGTTCTCGCGTGTACGACCCTGAGAAGGATGGCGATCCCGTCATCAACAATCTCGAACGGCGCACCTTCCGTTTCTTCTGGGACACGACGAACAAGCAGAACGGCCTCGCGCCGGACCGCTATCCCTCGCCATCGTTCGCCAGCACCGCGGGTATCGGCTTTGCGCTCACTGCGTATGTGATCGGCTCGGAGCGCGGCTTCGTGTCGCGCAGCCAGGCGCGGTTGCGCACGTTGCGCACGCTGCGGTTCCTCGCGAACGCGCCGCAGGGCCCCGACGAAACCGGCATGACCGGCTATCGTGGCTTCTACTATCACTTCCTGCACATGCCGACAGGCCAGCGCTTCGGCACTTCGGAGCTGTCGACCGTCGACACGGCGCTACTGCTCGGCGGCGTGTTGGCAGCGCAGATGTACTTCGATCGCGACACGCGCGCCGAAAAGGAGATCCGCGACCTCGCGGAGCTGATCTACACGCGCGTCGAGTGGACCTGGGCGCAGAACCGCCCGCCGATCCTGTCGCACGGCTGGCGGCCGGAGACCGGTTTCCTGCGCTTCGACTGGCGTGGCTACAACGAGGCGATGCTCGTCTACATCCTCGCGCTCGGCTCGCCGACGCATCCGATCGAGCCGGAGGCGTGGAAGGAATGGCTCGCCACCTACAAGAACTCGTGGGGCACGTTCAGCGGGCAGGAATTCCTGTCGTTCGGACCGATGTTCGGCCACCAGTACTCGCACGTCTGGATCGACTTCCGCGGCATCCAGGACGAGTTCATGCGCGAGAAGGGCATCGACTACTTCGAGAACAGCCGGCGCGCGGCGTACGCGCATCGCGAGTACTCGGTCCAGAACCCGATGCGCTGGCGCGGCTACGACAGCGAGATCTGGGGACTGAGCGCGTGCGACGGTCCGGCCGACACCGTGCAGATCTTCAATAACGAAGAGCGCGGCTTTTTCACGTATGCGGCCCGCGGCACTGCGGCGACACATGTTCTCGACGACGGCACGATTGCGCCGACTGCGGCAATCGGCTCCATCGCGTTCGCGCCGGAGATCGTGATCCCGACGATCCGCGCATTCCGCGTGCGCTTCGGCGAGAGCCTGTATCAGAAGTACGGCTTCCTCGATGCGGTGAACCCGAGCTTCACCTTCGCCGACGTGCCGCTGCGTCACGGCCAGCTCGTCGACAACGTCGGCTGGGTCGACAGCGACTACCTCAGCATCGACCAGGGACCGATCGTGGCGATGATCGAGAACTACCGCAGCGGGCTCATCTGGAAGCTGATGCAGCGCAATCCGCACATCCGTCGCGGCCTGGAGCGTGCCGGCTTCACCGGCGGTTGGCTCGCGCAGCCGCCGCCGCCGCAACAGCCGAGCTCGTGATTCCATGGTGAATCGGCGGCAGACGATGCTCGCGCTGGCCGCGTTTGCAGCGGCGCCGCTCAGTTGCTCGCGTCGCTCGCACGGAGCGAACACCGTGCGCTTCTGGGCGGTCGGGCGCGAAGGCGAGTATGCGGTCGAGCTGCTCCAGGACTTCCTGCGTGAGCGACCCGACATCGAAGTCGACGTGCAGAAGCTGCCCTGGACTGCGGCGCACGAGAAGCTGCTGACCGCTTACGCCGGCGACACGTTGCCGGACCTGTGCTCGCTCGGGAACACGTGGATCCCGGAATTTCACGCGTTGAATGCGCTCGCTCCGCTGGATGCGTTCGCGAGCCAGTCGCGCGATATCACGCTCGACGACTACTTCCCTGGCATTCTCGATTCGAATCGCGTCGCAGGGGCGCTCTACGGCGTGCCGTGGTACGTCGACACGCGCTTGCTGTACTACCGACGCGACATTCTGCAGAAAGCGGGCTTCAACGCGCCGCCGACGACGTGGGCAGAGTGGGAGCAGATGCTCGGCGCGATCAAGGCGATGGTCGGTCACGATCGCTATTCGGTGCTGCTGCCGCTCAATGAATTCGAGCCGCTGCTGGTGCTGTCGCTGCAGCAACCCTCCGATCTGCTCCGCGACAACGGTCGCTACGGCAATTTCCGCAGCGCCGACTTCCATCGCACGCTGGAGTTCTACGCGAGCATGTTCCGGCGGGACTGGGCGCCGAAGATGACCAACACGCAGATCTCGAACGTCTGGGACGAGTTCGGCCGCGGCATGTTCTCTTTCTACATCTCCGGGCCCTGGAACATCGCGGAGTTCAAGAAGCGCATGCCGCCGGAGCTGCGCGACGCGTGGATGACTGCGCCGATGCCGGGACCGGACGGGCCGGGTGCGTCGAGCGCCGGCGGCGCGAGCCTGGTGATCTTCGCCGGCTCGCAATCGAAGCCGGCGACCTGGGCGGTGATGGAATATCTGTCGCGCTCGCCGGTTCAGCAGCGCTTCTACGAGCTCAGCGGCAACATGCCGCCGCGGCGTTCGACCTGGCAGTCGTCGACACTGGCGTCTTCACCGTACGCCAAAGCGTTTCTCACGCAGCTCGACCGCGTGCGCTCGCCGCCCAAGGTGCCGGAGTGGGAGCGGATCGCGCAGGAAATGCGTCTGACGGCCGAGCGGGTGGTCCAGGGTGTCGCCACCGTCGACGCAGCGTGCACCGCGCTCGATCGCAAGACCGACGAGATCCTCGAGAAGCGGCGCTGGATGATGGACCAGGATCGTCACACATGAGGACGCAGCGCGCCGCCTGGTGGTTCGTCGCGCCGGCACTCATCGTGCTCGGCGTGTTCTTCTTCCTGCCGGTGCTCGCCGCGCTGGTGATGAGCCTGACCGACTTCGATCTGTACGCGCTGGACAACTTCGACAACCTGCGCTGGATCGGTTTCGAGAACTATGCGCGGCTGCTGCGCGAGCCCCTGTTCTGGAAGGCGCTCGGCAACACCTTGTACTTCGTCGCGCTCGGCGTGCCGACGTCGATCGGCGTGTCGCTCGGCGCGGCGTTGCTCGTGAACTCGAAGGTCGCGAGGTTTCGCGGCTTGTTCCGGACTGTGTACTTCGCGCCGGTGGTGACCACGCTCGTCGCCGTTGCCGTCGTGTGGCGCTACATCTTTCATACGCGCTACGGATTTCTGAATTACGGGCTGGCGCAGCTCGGCGTCGATCCCATCGACTGGATGGGCAATCCACACTGGGCGATGCCGGCGATCGTGATCCTCGCGGTGTGGAAGAACTTCGGCTACAACATGATCATCCTGCTGGCGGCGCTGCAGAACATTCCGGATGACTTGTACGAAGCCGCGCGCATCGACGGCGCCTCGGGTTGGCAGCAGTTCCGCCACGTCACGCTGCCCGGGATCGCTCCCGTGTTGCTGCTGGTCAGCATCCTGACGATGACCGGCTACTTCCAGTTGTTTGCTGAGCCGTACGTGATGACGGAGGGCGGTCCGCTGCAAGCGACTTACAGCGTGCTGTATTTCATGTTCGAAGAAGGCTTCAAGTGGTGGAGCCTCGGGCGCGCTTCGGCGGTCGCGTTCCTGCTGTTCATATTGATGTTCCTGGTCACCGTGGTGCAGCTGCGGCTCGGCCGCGAGCGGAGCGACGCATGACTCGGACGCCGCGCACACTAATGGTCAATGCGGCACTCGTTGTCGGTGCGGTGCTGGTTGCGTTCCCGCTGCTGTGGATGGTTTCGGTGTCGTTCATGCCGACGGGCGCGGCGAGCACGTATCCGCCGCCGTTGCTGCCGGCACATCCGACGCTCGACAACTATCGCGAGCTGTTCGCCAAGCACGCGGCGGGTCGCTACATGTTCAACAGCGCGCTGGTGGCGACGCTCGCGACGCTGATTTCACTGGTCTTCAACACGCTGGCGGGTTACGCGTTTGCGAAGCTGCGTTTCCGCGGTCGTGAGCGGATTTTCCGCAGCCTCTTGGGCGCGCTGGTCATCCCGAGCCAGGTCGCGATGATCCCGCTGTTTGCACTGGTCAAGGAGCTGGGGCTGGTGAGCACGTATGGCGGTGTGATCGTGCCGGCGATGGCGAGCGTGTTCGGCATCTTTCTCATCCGGCAGTACGCGCTGTCGTTGCCGGATGAGTTGCTCGAAGCCGCGCGCATCGATGGCGCGAGCGAGCTGCGGATCTTCTGGTCGCTGGTCGTGCCGCTGATCCGGCCGATCCTGGTCACGCTCGCGATCCTGACGTTCCTGGCGACCTGGAACGACTTCATGTGGCCGTTGATCGTACTGACCGACGCCAAGCTGCACACGCTGCCGGTCGCGCTGGCCGGTCTGTCACGCGAACACGTGCAGGACAACGAGCTCATGATGTCGGGCGCGGTAATCACCGTGCTGCCGGTGCTGCTCCTGTTCCTGGGGCTGCAGCGGTATTACATCGCAGGCATTCTTGCCGGCAGCGTGAAGGGATGAGAGCGCGCTGGCTGCTTTTGCTATTCGTGGGCGTGGCGGCGATGGCTGCAGAGCAACCTCCACAACTCGAGATCCGTTACCTCGACGAGATGGAAGACATCTCGCCGTGGAAGTCGCTCGCGTCCGATGGCGTAAGTGCGTCCGTGCATTCGGCCAAGGGCGTCGAAGGCAATGCGCTGGTGCTCGAGTTCAATCTTGCGAACACCGCAGGCTATGCAGCAGCGACGCGTCAACTACCGACGACACTGCCCGACGACTACGAGATCTCGTTCTGGATGCGCGCCGAAGCGGGGCGTAACAACTTCGAGGTCAAGTTCGTCGACGCGTCCGGCGACAACGTGTGGTGGTACCGACGCGCCAACTATCAATTCTCCGGCGACTGGCAGCAGGTGCGCATCAAGCGGCGGCAGATCGACTTCGCGTGGGGCACGACGACCGATCGCACGCTGCGACAGTTTCAGTCGATCGAGTTCGTGCTGAGTGCAGGCGATGAGGGCGGGAATGGCAGTCTGTGGTTCGATCGGTTGTCACTGAAGCCGCTGCTTCCCGCGAAGGCCGTGCCGCCACCGACGGCGCGCGCGTCGTCGGAAGCGAAGGGCAATGAAGCTGCGCTCGCGCTCGATGGTAAGACGAGCACGATATGGCGCAGCGCCCGAACCGAAGGCACACCGCAGACGTTCGAGGTCGATTTGCAAGCCGTCCGCGAATTCGGCGGCATCGAGATCGACTGGGCGCGCGACCTGTACGCGCCGCGCTACTCGATCGAAACCTCGCTCGACGGCAATCGCTGGAAGAAGGTTCGCACGATCGAGGCGAGCAACGGCGGCCGCGATTCGCATCTCATGCCGGACTCGGAAGCGCGCTACATCCGGCTGACGATGCCTGATCCGGGTCGCGACGTCGGCATCGCAGAGCTCTACGTGCGCGATCTGGAATTCGGCGCCTCACCGAACGCCTTCATCCGCTCGCTCGCCAAGCAGGGACGGCGCGGCTGCTATCCACGCCCGTATCTCGACGAGCAGATCTACTGGACGATCGTCGGCGTCGATGGCGACGTCGAAGAGGGCATGCTGTCCGAAGACGGCGCGCTCGAAATCCGCAAGGGCAGTTATTCCATCGAGCCCTTCATCAGGACCCGCAACAACTGGCTCACCTGGGCGGACGTCTCGATCTCGCATTCGCTGGCGGACGGCTATCTGCCGATTCCGAGCGTCGAGTGGCAGCATCGTTCGGTCGAGCTGACGACCACTGCGTATGCGAGTGGAGCGGCGGGCAGTGCCACGCTGCATGCGGTCTATCGCTTGCGCAATCCGACGCAGAGTCGACAGCAAGTGACGCTGGCGCTCACCGTTCGCCCATTCCAGGTCAATTCGCCGGCGCAGTTCCTCAATACCGAGGGCGGCGTGAGCCGGATCCGCGATCTCGCGTTCGAGAAGAATCGCGTCAATGTCGACGGCCATCCTGGCGTGTTTCCTCGCACACCGCCGCGGACGTTCCGCGCAGTGACGCTGGCCGCAGATACGCCGTGCGACTGGCTGCCGACAAACGTCGGCAGCGCGCGCATTCACGACGACAGCGGCTTCGCGTCGGGTGCGCTGTTGTACGACGTCGATCTGCAGCCAGGGCAGACGCGCGAGATCGTGCTCGACTTGCCGCAGCACGCGGCGCCGCCGGACACGAAGTCTTCCCTCGACAGCGTCGCCGATCTCTGGCGCGAGAAGCTCAATCGGGTTGAGCTCACCGTACCGTCGAAGTACAAGGCGCTGTCCGACACGCTGCGCAGCTCGCTCGCCTACGTGTTGATCAATCGTGATGGGCCTGCAATCCAGCCAGGGTCGCGCGCCTACGAACGCTCGTGGATTCGCGATGGCGCCATGACTTCGGAAATGCTGCTGCGTCTCGGCCACGACAAGGACGCGAAGGAATTTCTGCAGTGGTACGCGCGCTATCAGTTCGCCAACGGCAAGGTTCCGTGTTGCGTCGATAGACGTGGCGCCGATCCAGTACCTGAGAACGACAGCACGGGCGAGTTCCTGTTCCTGATCGACAGCGTGTATCGCTATACCGGCGATACCGAGCTGCTGCGCGAGCTGTGGCCGGCGACTGAGAAAGCCGTTGCATACATGGACAAGCTGCGACTGTCCGAACGCACTGAGGCGAACCAGCAGGGCGATCGCAAAGCCTTCTACGGCCTGATGCCGGCGTCGATCAGTCACGAAGGGTACTCGGCGAAGCCGATGCATTCGTACTGGGACGACTTCTGGGCGCTGGCCGGCTACGAGTCCGCGATCCGCATCGCCCGGGCGCTCGATCAGAAGACCGAGATGCACAGCTTCATCGAATCACGCGACGAGTTCCGCCGCGATCTGTACGTGTCGCTCGGCGTGGCCATGCGAGCGCACAACATCGACTACATTCCAGGCGCAGCGGAGCTTGGCGACTTCGATGCGACGTCGACTTCGATTGCGCTGTCACCCGTCGGCGAGCAGCAGATGCTGCCGCCCGAGGCGTTGCTGGCGACGTTTGAGCGTTATTGGAAAGACTTCAGCTCCCGCCGCACGGATAAGAGCTGGGATGCCTACACGCCGTACGAGTGGCGCAATCTCGGCACGTTCATTCGCCTGCGCTGGCGCGATCGTGGCATGGCGCTGATCGATTTCCTGATGAACGACCGGCGGCCGATCGAATGGAACCAGTGGGCCGAAGTCGTCGGTCGCGAGCCGCGCAAGTCGCGCTTCGTCGGCGACATGCCGCACGGCTGGGTTGCGTCCGACTACGGTCGCTCGCTGCTCGACATGTTCGCTTTCGAGCGGCCCGCGGACGAGACGCTCGTGCTGATGGCGGGCGTGCCGAAGGCGTGGACGGAAGAGGAAGGCTTCGCAGTCAAGAATCTACGCACGCCGTTCGGTCCGCTCAGCTATTCGCTGCGCGTCGCAGGCGACCAAGTCGTGCTCAACGTGGAAGAGATCAAGATGCCCGAGGGCGGGTTGGCAGTTGCCTGGCCGGAAGGCGACCAGCCCGCACATCAGTCCATTCAGCGCGGCCAGGCGCGCTGGCTCGGCACGGAGATGCGGATCACCCAGCTGCCGTTCACTATCGTGTTCCCGCGCGGCGGAGGCTCTCAATGAGCCGCGGGCTCATCCAGCGCGGCGCCGTTCGATGCGACGACTCGCGAGTAGAAGTGCGCGCTCGCTTTCGGTGTGCGCTGCAGCGTCTCGTAGTCGACGTGCACGAGGCCGAAGCGCTTGGTGAAGCCGTGCGCCCATTCGAAGTTGTCGAGCAGCGACCAGGCGAAATAACCGCGGATGTCCGCGCCCTGGCGGATCGCGTCGTGCACGGCGCGCAGATGCTTGCGCAAATAGTCGACGCGCAACGGATCTTCGAGCACTGCTCCTTCGACGCTCGGTGGATCGAAGAATGCGGCGCCGTTCTCGGTGATGTAGACGGGCGGATTGCCGTAGCGGTTCTTGATCCACAGCAAAGTAGCGGTGAGACCTTGCGGAAACACTTCCCAGCTCGTCTGCGTATGCGTGCGGGTCTTCTGGCGCACTGCCGCCGTGCGCAGCGGCCACGCATTGGGATCGGCTCGCACGACGCTGCGCGTGTAGTAGTTGACGCCGATGTAGTCGAGCGGCTGATGAATCGTCGCGAGATCGCTCGCGGAAATCGCCGGCCACGCCTGGCCGAAGATCACAGGCAGCTCTTCGGGGTATGTGCCGCGCAGCGCCGGTTCGAGAAACTGGCGATTCATGTACGCGTCCGCGCGTCGTGTCGCTGCATGATCGGCGTCGTCATCCGACGCGGGATACTTCGGCTCGATGTTCACGACGAGGCCGATCTGATTGCTACCGCTCGCGCGATACGCCTGGACGGCTTTGCCGTGCGCCATCAGCAAGTGATGCGCGACGCGCGTTGCTTCGTACGCGCTGCGATGCCCCGGCGCATGGATGCCGAGCAGATAGCCGTCGTTCATCGAGACCCACGGCTCGTTGAGGGTCGCCCAGTAGTGGATGCGATCGTCGAGCTTGCGATACACGACGTCGGCGTACTCGGCGAACCAGTTCGCGATGTCGGGATTGAGCCAGCCACCGCGATCGTCGAGCGCCGCGGGCAGGTCCCAGTGATACAGCGTCGCCATCGGTTGAATGCCGCGCGCGAGCAGGCTGTCGACGAGTCGCTCGTAGAAGCCGAGCCCGGCCGCGTTGACGCGACCCGTGCCCTGCGGCAGCACGCGGCTCCACGAAATGCTGAAGCGATACGCTCGCAGGCCGAGGGAGTGCATCAGATCGACATCGCTCTGGAAGCGCCGATAATGGTCGCAGGCGACGTCGCCGGTATCGCCATCCGTAATGCGTCCCGGCGTATGCACGAAGCGATGCCAGATGCTGGGTCCGGCGCCGTCCGCGAGCGGCGAGCCTTCGATCTGGTACGCCGACGTGGCACAGCCCCACAAGAAGCGCTCGGGAAAGCGAGTAGCGGCAGAATTCGTACTCATGACCAGAGTCTATATGAGTGACGCACCGTGGCTGAAGTAACACTGCGCTCGGTACGTAAGGTGTACCCGAACGGGCATGTCGCGATCGACGACGCCTCGTTCGGTATCCGCGACGGTGAATTGCTGGTGCTGGTCGGCCCGTCGGGCTGCGGCAAGAGCACGCTGCTGCGGCTGATCGCGGGGCTGGAGGAGGCGAGCGCGGGATCGATCCTGATCGGCGAGCGCGACGTCACGAAGCTCGAGCCGCGCGATCGCGACATCGCGATGGTGTTCCAGAGCTACGCGCTGTATCCGCACATGACGGTGGCGCGCAATCTGGGCTTCGGGCTGGAGCTGCGCGGGCACGAGCCTGCCGAGATCGAGCAGCGGGTGAAGCAGGCGGCGGAGACCTTGGAGCTGACTCAGTTCCTCGATCGACTGCCGCGACAGCTCTCCGGCGGTCAGCGTCAGCGCGTCGCGCTCGGCCGCGCGCTCGTGCGCCATCCGCAGGTGTTCCTGCTCGACGAACCGTTGTCCAACCTCGATGCGAAGCTGCGTGCGTCGACTCGCGCAGAGATCGCTCGCCTGCATCGCACGCTCGGCACGACGATGATCTATGTCACGCACGACCAGGTCGAGGCGATGACGCTCGGGCAGCGCATCGTCGTGCTGGACAAAGGCGTGATTCAGCAGATCGATGCACCGATGCAGATCTACGAGCGGCCTGTAAACCTGTTCGTGGCAGGCTTCCTCGGCAACCCGGCGATGAACTTCTTCCGTGGCCGGCTGCGCGATGGCGTGCTCGAAGGCAATGGCGTGCAACTGCGGCTGCCGACAGTGAAAGTACAGGCAGGGCAGGAGATCGTTGCCGGCGTTCGGCCAGAAGACCTGCACGTAGTTGCGGGCGACGGCAGCCTCACGGGAACAGTCGAACTGCTCGAATCCGTCGGCAGCGAAGCCTTCATCCATGCGACCAGCGGTGGCTGGAAGCTGATTGCCCGCTCCTCGCCGTATAATCTGCCCGCCGTCGGGGCGCGCATTACACTACAGCCCGCGCCGGACCGGATGCACTTCTTCGACGCACAGACTGGCAAGCGACTGGATCAATGAGCAAAGCGGTTTTCTTTCAGACCCTGGAGCGCGGCGTGACCGCACACCAGGCAGGGCGGCTGGACGACGCTCTGCAAGCCTATCGCGCCGCTTTGGAAATCCGGCCGAACGATCCCGAGGCTTCGAGCCTGTGTGGCCTGGCGCTGCTCCACAGCGGCAAGGGCGAAGAGGCGCTGCCGTTGCTGCAGCAAGCAGTGGAGCGCGAGCCCGGGCAGAACGGCTTCCGGCTCAACCTGGCAGAAGGCCTCGCGCAGACCGGTAACCCCGAGCGCGCGATGGTGGAGCTCGGTTTGATCGTTGCCACCGAGCCGACCAATCTCGTGGCGCTGGGTCGCTTCTATGCATTGGAGTGCGACGCGCTGGTCGCCCGGCGCGAGTGGACGAAGCTCTACACCAACGGTGTCGCCTGGACGGCGGCGGATCCCAATGCGCCCAGTGCCTGGCGCGCACGGGCTCGCGGCGCCTTCGAGGAAGGTCAACTCATCGAAGCGGTGAATTCGTTCTCGCGTTACCTCACGCTCACCAAGGCGACGGTTGCCGATTACACCGCCTACGCCAGCCTTTGCCTGCAAGTCCCCTACGTCAACGACGCCCTCAGGGCGCTCGACCTCGCCGCAAGGCTGGACGCGAACTATCCGCAGATGCTCGCGCAGCGCGCGTTGGTGCTGATGTACCTCGGTCGGTTCGCCGAAGCCGAAACGTATGCGCGCCGCTGTGTGGCGCAGAAGCGTGATTTCGTCCCGGCCTATACGACTTTGAGCCGGTTGCGTCGCGGAGCGCTCGACGATGCGGATCTCAAGCAGTTGCATGAGCTCGCGCGCAGCAGCGACGTCTATGTCGATTACCGGATCGCGTCGATCTTCGCGATCGCGAACGCTCATGACGCGCGCGGCGAGGTCGATGCAGCGTTCGCTGCCTACGATTCAGCACATCTGCTGGCACGCGAGCGCGATACATTCGAACGGCGCGCGTACGATGCCGCGCAGGATGCTGCACGCATTCAACACATCGTGGACTTGTGGGAGCGGATGCCGGAAATTCCGTCGGTCGCAAATGCGCCGCGGCCAATTTTCATCGTCGGCATGCCGCGCTCCGGCACGACTCTGCTGGAGTCCGTGCTCGGTGCGCATTCGCGTGTGTTCGCTTGCGGCGAACGCCAGCCGATGCGCCAGATCCTGCGCTGGCCGCAGAGTCTGGAACAGACGACGCCGCCCGATGCATACGAGAGCACGCTGCAGGATTGGGCGAACTTCTACTTCCGCGACTTGCCGGACGTGGCGGACCGGCGCGGCGCGGACCACATCACCGACAAGCATCCGCGGAATTTCGAGGGAGCGGGCTTCATCACGCGCTTGCTGCCTAATGCAGTCATCGTGAACGTGCGGCGCAATCCGGTGGAGACGTGCCTGTCGATCTATCGGCAGGACTTCAACAAGCACTGGACGTTCGCGCACCGGCTCACCGATATCGCGGAGTACTACGTGCGCTATGCGCGGTTGATCGCGCAGTGGGAGCGTGTACTGCCGCGTGAGAAGTTTTTCACCGTGCAATACGAGGACTTCGTCGCAGACTTCGCCAACGCGGCGCCGCAACTGGTGCAGGCGTGCGGACTGGAGTGGGAGCCGCAGTGCCTGGAGTTTCAGAAGACGGAGCACCCGATCGCAACGTTCAGCGCCGTGCAGGCGCGCTCGCCGGTCGCGCTCGGCAATGGGCGGGCGCAGCGCTATGAGAAGTTCCTCGGGCCGCTGATCGCGGCACTCGATGCGGGTGGGATCGATCTGCAGACGGGGGCGATGAAACTGCGCGAGTAGCGAGCTTTTCCGTGATCGCGGCGCGCCCGGCGGGTGCAGAATGCGCGCCGTCGATGGATAACAAAGGGAGTTGTCATGGAAGAGCTAAACCGTTTGGGCGCGAGCGTCAGTCTGCTGCTCGCGCTGTGGGCAGCGGCGCCGATTCAGGCCGCACCGTTCGATGAGAAGCAGCGAGCACCTCGCGTAGCCACTTCGCAGGCACTGCGTACCAAGCTCGAAGCGCATTTCGCCACGTTCCAACGCAAGCAGCAGGACCCGGATCCGGCTGCGTTCATTCGCGACGCGAAAGCGTACCGGCAATGGTCGGATCTGTACTTCTCGGTGCAGCTGGCCATGGACGAGAAGACGCCGCTCAAGGGTCTCGAGTCGTTCGGGCTCGTTGCCAAACCGGACGGCTCGTACACGGTGGACCTGCACGCGTTTCCGCAGTGGGAGCCGCTCGACTCAAGGCTCCACAAGTTGACGAACCCGGAGGTGCTGGAGTCCTTCGTGCCGGCGCTCAAGATGCGCGGCTTCAGGGATGAGGACGTGAGCGCGTTGCGAACCTATGTTGCAACTCATGATCCGCGCCTGGCCCTGAATACTGAGGGGCGACAGCTCGTCGATACTTTTGCGCAGCGCCTGCAAGCACAGCGCAAGAGTGGCAAGCAGCGTGCGGATCTGCAGGAGGTTCTGGCGTATCGATATCAGAAGTCGAGTTTGCGGACCGACGTCGAGCGACGCTGGGCGATCGGGCTGATGGATGCGCTCGATCCGCAGCGGCAGCGCATCCTGGTGTCGTATCTCGACGAGTTTCAAGCCGAGATGGCTTTCGGTGTCGCGCACGACGATCTCGCCGAGACGCTCGAACGGGAAGTGCAGCCGATCGTCTCGGGTGACTACGTGCAGATTCTCACGACCGAGGAGGCCAAGCTGCGTCAAGACGCGCAGCGTCGAACCGAGCAACTCAATGGAGGAGAGCAACGATGAACACCCGCCTGCGCATCTTCGCGACACTGGCCGGCGCGCTGCTTGCAGGGCACGCCGCGGCCGTCCCTACACTGAAGAACGTCACGCCAATCTTCTATCAGTCCGGCAATGGCAGCCTCACTGCCGGATTGATCGTCGAGGCCTCGACCAGCCTGCCGGTGCTGGTCATCGGCGGCGGCTTCACCATCACCTGTACGACCAGTACGTTGCCGCAGACAGCGGAGCGGTTCGCGACGTTCACCGGGTTTCTCGGGGTCAACGAATCGCTGCGGATACCGAACGTCGTGCCGAGCACGTATTCCATTCCAGGATGGTCGAGCATCCCGACAGGAAGCTGCGGCGGACAATGCGTGATGCAGTACAAAGGCGAGACGCGGGACGAAACCAGTCTCTCGGTCCGCGTCGGCAGCCAGAATGTCGGTGCGAACTTCACGCTCATTCCGGCGGGCCAGCAGTCCGTCGGCAATGCCATGCTCGTTACCATCTGTCGCTCGGGGCAGCCGCAGTGCTGCACCCGGGGTTGTCAACTGCCATGAAGGAAAGGAAGCCTTATGAAAACTCTGATCAGCCTGGTTCTCTCTCTGATCTGCGGCAGCGCCTGGAGCCAATGCAGTCCGATCGTCATCGACACTCGCCGAGACGGGATCGAACTCGGTCCCGCCGGTCGGGGCGTGTCGTTCGACGTCAACGCCGACGGATTCCCTGACCACGTGCAGTGGGTGCGTCCGCGCGGCGACGAGGCCTTTCTCACGCTCGATCGCAACCGCAATGGAATCGTCGACGATGGCTCGGAGCTGTTCGGTGTCGGCACGCCGCTGCTCGCGGGCGGCACCGCACCGAACGGATTCGTCGCGCTCGCGCAATACGATCAGCCGTTGCTCGGCGGCAATGACGACGGCGTGATCTCGCGCGCGGACGCAATCTGGCAGGAGCTCACCCTGTGGGTGGACTCCAATGCGGACGGCGTCGCAACGCGCGACGAGATGCGACGGCCGGAGTCGTTCGGGCTCACGTCGTTCGAGACGATACCCAAAGTTCGCCGCTACATGGACCCTGCGGGCAACTCGCTGCCGTACTGGGCCTGGGCGAACGCCGGTCGTCGTGCGCGAGCGCTGATGGTCGATGTCTTCTTCCTGCTCCTGGGTCCGGCCGATCAGATCCTCACGCCGGCCGGCCGGTGTCCCGGAAGCGGGCCCGTGCTCACAGGCCCGGTACAGGGAAGCGCTGGCACAGCGACCGAACAGCTGCGCTCAACTGTTCGAGCTTCGTCGCCGACGCATGCGATTGCATCGCTTCGACCATCCACTGCGCGACCTGCGCCATCTCCGACTCCCTCATGCCGCGGGTCGTCAGAGCTGGCGTGCCGAGGCGAATGCCGCTCGGTCGCAGCGGCGGGTGCGGATCGTCGGGGATCACTTGTTTGTTGACCGTCAGGCCGGCGTCGTCGAGAGCTTTCTCGGCGACGCGGCCGTCGATGCCGAACGACTTGATCGTGTCGATGACTATCAGGTGATTCTCGGTGCCGCCGGTGATGAGCGTGCAGCCGCGCTGCTGCAACTCCTGCGCGAGAGCGCTCGCATTCGCGAGCACCTGTTTCGCGTAAATGCGAAACGCCGGCTGGGCCGCGAGCTTCAGCGTCACCGCGATGCCCGCGACAGCGTTCATGTGCGGGCCGCCCTGCATGCCCGGGAACACCGCTTGATCGATCTTCTGCGCGAGCTTCGACTTGCAGAGGATCATGCCGCCGCGCGGTCCGCGCAGCGACTTGTGAGTCGTCGTGGTCACGACATCGAATCCGGCGTCGAGCGGATTGGCGAGCGCGCCGCCAGCGATCAATCCGCCGATGTGCGAGACGTCGGCCATGGTCAGCGCGCCGACCTCATCGGCGATCGAGCGGAAGCGCGCGTAGTCGAGCTCACGCGGATACGACGAGTGCCCGCACAGGACCATCTTCGGCTTCACTTGCTTGGCGGTCGTACGCAGACCGTCGTAGTCGATATCGCCGCGCGGCGGCAGCGTGCGATAGCGCACGAAGTTGAAGATCTTACCCATGCACGACACGGGCGCGCCGTGCGTCAGGTGACCGCCGTGCGAGAGATCCATCGCGAGGATCGTGTCACCCGGTTCGAGGCACGCCATGTACACGGCCTGATTCATCGGGGAGCCGCTGAGCGGTTGTACGTTCGCGTGCTCGGCACGAAACAGCGCCTTGGCGCGCTCGACCGCCAGCGTCTCGATGCGGTCGGTGAACTGCTGGCCGCCGTAGTAGCGGCGACCCGGATAGCCTTCCGAGTACTTGTTGGCGAATACGCTGCCGTTGGTCGCATAGACCTCCGGGAACGCGTAATTCTCGGATGGGATGAGCTCGAGCCCAAAGCGTTGCCGCTGCTCTTCGCCCTGCAGGGCGGCATACACGTCGGGATCGGAAGCCTGGACGAGATCGAAAGAGATGTTCATGACGGCGCTCCAGAAGAGGTGGGACGAGTGCCCAGGCGAGCGGCCGCAGCAGGAGGACCCTGCACGCATGCTTCCCAATGGTTGATCCCATTTACGCCAGTCACATGCGCCGGCGGATGCTAACACCGGTATCGCGGCAGCGCTGCTTCTTCTTTACTATCCGCTATCCGTCATTCGCCGCAGCGCTGCCATGCCGCTCAACTACGACAAGCTGATGAGCACGACTTTCGAGCCCGTGCGACAGACCTACGCACGGCGGGACACGATGCTATACGCGCTCGGCGTCGGTGTCGGTGCCCTGGATCCGTGCGATCCGCAGGAGCTCAAGTACGTCTACGAGAAAAATCTGGTCGCGTTGCCGACGCTCGCGGTGACGCTCGCCGCGGGAGCGATGCGGCTCAGCGACCCGGCGTATGGCATCAACTACCGCATGCTGTTGCACGCCGAGCAGACACTGGCCATGCACAAGCCGCTGCCGGTGGAAGGCACGGTCGTCAGCGAAGCGAAGATCGACGAGATCTACGACAAAGGCGCGAGCAAGGGCGCGATCATGTACATGACGCGCAAGTTGTACGAGGCCTCGAGCGGCGATCTGCTCGTCACGATGGGCAACGTCGCATTCCTGCGCGCGGACGGCGGATTCGGTGGCAAGGGCGAGGGAGCGCCGAAGCCGCGGCCCGTGCCGGGCGATCGCGCGCCGGACTTGCAGACGAAGCTGCCGGTGACGCTGAACCAGGCGCTCATCTATCGCCTGTCCGGCGACTACAACCCATTGCACATCGATCCCGACGTTGCGCGCAGCGCCGGCTTCGATCGGCCCATCCTGCACGGTCTCGGTGGGTATGGCACCGTCGGTCGCGCACTGATCAAGGTTCTGTGCGGCGACGATCCGGGCCGGCTGCGTCGACTCGACGTGCGTTTCACCAGTCCCGTCTACCCCGGTGAGCCGCTGCACGCGGACGTCTGGAACATCGGCAGAGGCGACGCGGCGTTTCGCCTGATCGCGACTGAGCGCAACGTCGTCGTCCAGGACTTCGGCCGCGTCGAGTACGAAGCGTAGCGCTGATCATGTTCACGGCTTGCGGCGTCATCACGATCACGACGGACTTCGGTCATCAGGGCCCGTTCGTCGCCACCATGAAGGGCCGCATGCTCGCGCACCTGCCGAGCGCGCGAATCATCGACGTGACGCATGAGGTGCCGGTGTACTGGCCCGCTGAAGCGGGCTTCTGGTTGGCGCGCGCGTACCCGTACTTCCCTAGCGGTTCAGTGCACGTCGCTGTCGTCGATCCAGGCGTTGGCACCGCGCGCGACATCATCATCGTGGCCGCCTCCGGTCACGCGTTCGTCGCCCCTGACAACGGCTTGTTGGCACCGGTCGTCGCGCGGAGCAACGCGCCGTCGGTCTTCCGCCTCGACGCTGCGAAGGCGATCGCGCGCTTCAAGTTGCCGGTGCCGAGCGCGACGTTCCACGGTCGCGACATCTTCGCGCCGATCGGCGCCGAACTCGCGGCCGGTCGGGTCTCACCCGCGGACCTGGGACCGAAGACCACCGATATCGTGCCGTCGTGGGTCGAGGAGCCAGCGGTGACGCCGGACCAGGTGACGGGCGTGATCATCACAATCGATCACTTCGGCAACCTGATCACCAACATCGATGCCGATTTGATCCGTAGCTTCGCAGCACCGGTCGTCCGGACTGGCGGCCACAGCCTGCCGCTGCGGCGAACCTACGGCGATGTCCGGCCAGGGGAATTTCTCGCCCTGGTGAATTCCTTCGGGGTCATAGAGATCGCCCGGGCTGAGCAGAGCGCGGCCGAGGCGCTGGGCCTGGGGCGAGGCGCTCCGGTCACCATTTCGAGTCGCTGACTGCCCGTCGGCCACCCTCTGTCAGGCCCCAAGCGGCTTCCCTTGTAGAACTCTCTTTGCGGACCCAGTCTAAGCTCCGGCAAGGGTTGGACCTTTGCGGCGGGCCCGGCCATTGAAAACGCCGGCGCATCGTATATAGTCCGCAGGCTTCCGGCCCCGCCGGGGTTCCGATCTAGTTGATTTAGCAGGAATTTTTTTAGGAATCGCCATGGTGGAGAGAGACGACGACCATTTCGATCTCGATGAGGAGTTTGTAGCCGAGAGCGACGAAGCATCCGGTTACGAAAAGTTCATTGACCCGGTTGGTCGCCGAGCGCGCCCCAGCGCTGCGGCTGCGGCCAAGAAGGGTAAGGCGGCGTGGAGCAAGCTCGAGGACGTGCTGGCAGAGCGACGTCTGCAGAAAGAACTCAAAGATTTCGAAGGCGAATAAGCTTTAGCCGGGCGCCGGCCACCCTGGTCGGCGCAACTGGCCAAAGCATCGATTTGAGCGCGCGCTGAATCCCGCGCGACCCTGGGGTAAACAATGACGATGGCTGATCCGACGCCCGGCGTCTCGCCGTGGGTCGTGCTCAAGTTCGGCGGCACGAGCGTTTCCTCGGTCGCGAACTGGAAAAACATCGCCGCAGTGCTCCGCGATCGTCTCGCGGAAGGCCTGCGACCCGTCGTCGTTCATTCGGCCCTGTCGGGCATCACCGATCGACTCGAACAGCTCCTCAGCCTGGCGCTCGGCAACGAGTGGCAGCCGGTCATGGAGCAGATCGAGCAGCGTCACCGCGACCTGGCCCGCGATCTCGGCGTCATTCCCAGTCCCGAACTCGAAGAGCAGTTCAAACGTCTGCGGCAGATCGCCGCGGGCATCGCGCTCGTCGGCGAAGTGAGCGAGCGGCTGCGCGCCCGCGTGCTGGCCCAGGGCGAACTGATGGCGACGCGGCTCGGCGCGGCATTCCTGACGTCGCAAGGTCTCGATGTGCAGTGGGTCGATGCGCGCGCCGTGATCAAATCGGAGCAGCGACGCAACGCCAGCATGCGTGCGACGTATCTGTCTGCGACTTGCGCTTACGATCCCGATCCGGATCTGCAGCAGCGCTGGTCCACGCCCGGCACGGTGTGGATCTCGCAGGGCTTCATCGGCAGCGATGACAACGGCGACACCGTGCTGCTCGGCCGCGGCGGCTCCGACACTTCCGGCAGTTACTTTGCGGCGAAGCTGCAAGCGCGTCGACTGGAGATCTGGACCGACGTGCCCGGCATGTTCAGCGCCAATCCACGCTCGGTGCCGACGGCGCGCCTGCTGCGTGCTCTCGAATACGACGAGGCGCAGGAAATCGCCAGCAGCGGCGCGAAGGTTCTGCACCCTCGTTGCATCATGCCGGTCAAGCAGTACGGCATTCCGCTGTACGTGTACGCGACGCAGACGCCGCGACTCGAAGGCACGGTCATCACCACGCACGGCGGCAACGTCGCGGCGCAGGTGAAGGCAGTCACGATCAAGAAGAACATCACGCTGATCTCGATGGAGACGGTAGGGATGTGGCATTCGGTCGGCTTCCTTGCCGATGCATTCGCGGTGTTCAAGCAGCACGGGCTGTCGGTCGACCTGGTGTCGACATCGGAGACCAGCGTCACCGTGTCGCTCGACCCCGCGGCGAATGCGCTCGACAAGGCGACGCTCGATGAGCTGGTCGCGGACCTCGGCCGACTGTGCCGCGTCGAAGTGATCGGCCCGTGCGCCGCGGTCAGCCTCGTCGGTCGCAACATCCGCGCGATCCTGCATCGCCTCGGCGAAGCGCTGGAGCTGTTCGAAGAGCAGAAGATCTACCTGGTCACGCAAGCCGCGAACGACCTGAACATCACGTTCGTGATCGACGAAGCGCACGGCGATCGGCTGGTCGCGCGTCTGCACGAGATTGCGATTCGCAAGATGACCGCCGACCGCGTGCTCGGCCCGACGTGGGAAGAGCTGTACGGCGGCGCGGACAAAGTCGTGGTCGCTGCGCGGCAGTGGTGGCAGGACCGGCGCAACGATCTGCTCGCACTCGGTCGTGAGCACGGCGCGGCATTCGTCTACGACCGCGAGACGTTGCAGAAGCGAGCGCAGTCGCTCAAGGCGCTGCCGGGCATCGACGGCGTCTTCTATGCGATGAAAGCCAACTGGCATCCGCAGATCCTGCAGACGTTTTACGAGCAGGGTCTCGGCTTCGAATGCGTATCGCGCGGTGAGGTCGAGCACGTCATCGCTACGCTCAAGGGCATCGACCGCAAGCGCATTCTCTATACGCCAAACTTCGCGCCGCGCGCGGAGTACGAATGGGCGGTGGAGCAGGGCATCTGGGTGACGCTCGACAACCTGCATCCGCTCAAGAAGTGGCCGGAGCTGTTCAAAGGTCGCGAGCTGTTCGTGCGCATCGATACCGGACACGGCCGCGGCCATCACGACAAGGTGCGCACCGCCGGCGCGCATTCGAAGTTCGGCGTGCCGCTGTTCGAGCTCGACGAGCTGGAGCGGCTGGCGCAGGCGGCGAGCGTGAAGATCGTCGGCCTGCACGCGCATACGGGAAGCGGCGTGTTCACTGTCGACAACTGGCAGACGGTCGGCGACACGCTGACCGCGTTGACGCAGCGATTCCGCGACGTGCGCACGGTCGATGTCGGCGGCGGTCTCGGCGTACCGGAGCGGCTCGGTCAGCAGGGCGTGATGCTGTCGGAGTTCGGCGCGACGCTCGCCCAGCTTAAAGCGGCGCATCCGAAGCTGGCGTTGTGGATCGAGCCCGGTCGTTACCTCGTTGCTGAGGCCGGCGTGCTGCTGGCGCAAGTGACGCAGCTGAAGGGCAAGGGCGAGGTGCATTACGTCGGCGTCGCGACCGGCATGAACTCGCTGATCCGGCCGGCGCTGTACGGCGCGCATCACGAGATCCTGAACCTGAGCCGGATCGACGATCCGGCGACGGAAGTCGCCAACGTCGTCGGCCCGATCTGCGAATCCGGCGATCAGCTCGGCGTCGATCGCCTGTTACCGCCGACCGAGGAAGGAGACATCCTGCTGATCGCGACTGCGGGTGCGTACGGTCGCGCGATGAGCTCGCGCTACAACCTGCGCGATCCGGCCCCCGAGTTCGTGATCTGAGCCATGGACTTCGAAGTCATCGCCGAGGGTTTGCAGTTTCCGGAAGGGCCGATCGTGATGCCCGACGGCTCGATCGTGCTGGTCGAGATCGCGCGCGGCACTTTGAGTCGCGTGTGGAACGGCCGCACCGAAGTCATCGCCAATCTCGGCGGCGGCCCGAACGGCGCGGCGATCGGGCCGGACGGTGCGGTCTACGTCTGCAACAACGGCGGCTTCGAGTGGCGCGAGATCAGCGGCTTTCTCGTGCCGGTGCGCGCCGCAGCCGACTACACCACCGGTCGCATCGAGCGCGTCGATCTCGCGACGGGCCGCTTCGAGCGCATCTACGAGAAGTTCGACGGTGAGCGGCTCGGCGGTCCGAACGACATCGTGTTCGATCGCACCGGCGGCTTCTGGTTCACGGACATCGGCAAGACCTTCGCGCGTCACCGCGATCACAGCGGTTTGTTCTACGCACACACGGATGGATCACATCTGCACCGCGCGTCGTACCCCGCCGTTTCCTACAACGGCGTCGGCCTGTCGCCGGACGAAAAAGTCGTCTACTGCAACGACACCGAGACGCAGAAGCTGTGGGCGTTCGACATCACGGAGCCGGGCAAGCTGGCACCGGGCACGTTCGGTCAACGCGGCCGCGTCGTATGTACGCTCCCGGGACATCAGCTGCTCGATAGTCTTGCGGTGGAAGAGAACGGCAACGTGTGCGCGGCGACGCTGCTCAACGGCGGGATCACGGTGTTCAAGCCGGATGGCTCGTTCGAGCACGTCGCGTTGCCGGATCCGATGACGACGAACATCTGTTTCGGCGGCGCGGATATGCGCGATGCGTATATCACGCTGTCGGGGACGGGGAAGCTGGTGAAGACGCGCTGGCCGCGGCCGGGATTGAAGCTGAATTTTTAGGCCTTGTGCCTGTGCTCCAACTCGCGCACCACCGTCGTCAACGACAGGTTGCGACTCTTCAGCAGCAGCGCCAGGTGATACAGCAAATCCGCTGACTCGCCGATCAATCGCTCGTCTTCCTGCGTCACCGCCGCGAGCGCGACTTCCACGCCTTCCTCGCCGACCTTCTGCGCGATGCGCGTCGGGCCTTCGGACCACAGTCGTGCGGTGTAGCTGCCCTCGGGTCGATCGCTGATCCGCTGCGCGATCACTGACTCCAGCCGCATCAGGAACGACAGGCCCTCCGCGTCGCTTGCGACTTCGTCGCCGAAGCAGCTGCGCGTTCCGGTGTGGCACGTCGGACCTTCCGGATTCGCCAGTACCAGCAGCGTGTCCTGGTCGCAGTCAGTCTCGACGTCGACGACGTGCAGCCAATGACCTGACGTTTCGCCCTTGGTCCACAGTTGCTGACGGCTGCGGCTATAGAACGTCGCGCGCTTCTCGGCGAGCGTGATGCGCAGTGCTTCGCGATTCATGTACGCCAGCATCAGCACCTGACCGCTGCGCGCATCCTGTACCACCGCCGGCAGCAGGCCCTCATTCTTTTCCCAGTCGAGCGCGGTGACCTCGTCGAGTTTCATGGGCGCACCTCGATCGCCTGCGTGCGCAGGAATCGCTTCAAGTCGGGAATCTCCAGGGTGCCGGTGTGGAACACGCTCGCGGCGAGGGCGCCGTCGACGCGCGCTTCATTGAAGACTTCGACGAAGTGCTCGGGCGTGCCGGCACCGCCGGACGCGATCAGCGGGACTTTGCAGATGCGCCTTACTGCTGCGAGCTGCGCGACGTCGTAACCTCGCCGCACGCCATCGCTCGCCATGCAATTCAAGACGATCTCGCCGGCGCCGCGCTCCTGAACTTCGCGCACCCAGTCCAGAGTGCGGCGGGCGGTATTGCGCGTGCGCTGTGGGTCGCCGGTGAACTGATACACGTAGTAATCGTCGTCGATCGATTGACTGTCGATGCCGACGACCACGCATTGCACGCCAAAGCGCGCGCTCAGTCTGCTGATGAGATCAGGATCGGCCAGTGCCGGCGAATTGATCGACACCTTCTCTGCGCCTTCACGCAGCACTTCTTCCGCATCGGCCACGCTGCGAATGCCGCCAGCAACGCAGAAGGGGATATCGAGCATCGCCGCGACGCGCCGCACCCAGCTGCGGTCGACCGAGCGTCCGTCGGGGCTCGCCGTGATGTCGTAGAACACGAGCTCATCGGCGCCTTGCTCGCGATAGCGTTGCGCGAGCTCGAGGATGTCGCCCACGACGACGTGGTCGCGGAAGCGCACACCTTTGACGACCTGGCCGTCCCTCACATCGAGGCACGGGATGATGCGTTTGGCAAGAATGGCCGCAGCTCCTCAGGAGAGATCTTGTTTTCCAGTAGCGCGCGGCCGCTGATCGCAGCAGCGACGCCGCACTCGGACAGCGAGCGCAAGTCGCGTGCGGCTGCGATGCCGCCCGAGGCTTGCCAGTGCAGCTCGGGATAGCGGCGCACGGCTTCCGAATACAAAGTCAGGTTGGGTCCGACCAGCGTGCCGTCGCGGCCGATATCGGTGCACAGCACGTGCGTGAGGCCGACGTTCATGAAGCGCTCGATGTGGGTCCACAACGTCGCCGTGCTCGTCTGTTGCCAGCCGTGCGTTGCGAGGCGCGGAATGCCGCTGTCGTCCAAGCGCACGTCGAGCGCGAGCACGAAGCGTCGCGGATCCAGCTCGAACATCCAGCTCATCACGCGATCGGCTTCGGTGACCGCAATGCTGCCGATCACTGCGCGGTCGACGCCCGCGTCGAACAACTCGCGAATGCGCTCGATCGTGCGCAGCCCGCCGCCGACCTGCAGCTTGACTCCGCTTGTCTTCGCCAGCAGCAGCACGGTCGGCCGGTTCGGCTGGGTGCCGTCGCGAGCGCCATCGAGATCGACGATGTGTACGCGACGCGCGCCGAGCGCCTGATAGCGTTCGAGCACGCTCTGTGGATCGTCGGAATACACGGTCTGCGCTGCAAAGTCGCCCTTCAGCAGACGTACGCAGCGCCCGTCCCGCAGATCGATTGCCGGAATCAGTTCCATGGTGCCGAGTCCCTTCATGAGACGAGCAGGAAGTTACGCAGAACGAGCGAGCCGGCTCGCGCGGAACGCTCGGGGTGAAACTGTGCGCCGAACACGTTGTCGCGACGGACGATGGCGGCGAAGCGTTCGCCGTACGTCGTCGTTGCGACCGTGCTCTCGTTAACCGGCGCGCAGTAGCTGTGCACGAAATACACGTGATCGCCGCTGGCGACGTCGTCGAGCAGCGGTGAGGGCCGCGGGAACTCGATCTGGTTCCATCCCATGTGCGGCACCGGCAAGCCGTCGCGATCGGCGAAACGCTGGACCCGCCCGGGCAGCAGGCCGAGGCACGCGACATTGCCTTCTTCGGAGGACTCGTACAGCAGCTGCATGCCGACGCAGACGCCGAGCAGCGGCTGGCGCAGACTGCGGATCGTCTCGACCAGATTGGCGCTGCGCAAGCGCTCCATGCAATCGGCTGCCGCGCCGACTCCAGGCAGCATGACGTGGGTCGCGGCGCGCAGTGTTGTCGCGTCGGTGGTGACTTGCGAGTCGATGCCCAACCGGTCGATCGCGAACCGCAAGGACGCGATGTTGGCACCGCCGCTGTCGATGATCGCCAGCCGTATCACAACGTCCCCTTGGTACTCGGCAATTGCGTGTCCGTGACGCGGATCGCCTGACGCAGCGCGCGTCCGACGCCCTTGAAGCAGGCCTCGATCATGTGGTGCGTGTTCTCGCCGCTGACCTGGATGTTGATCGCCGCGCCGAGCGTCTCGGCAAGCGAGCGGAAGAAGTGCGGCACGAGCTCCGTCGGCAGCTGGCCGACCTGATCGCGACCGAACGCGCCTTCGAAGACGAAGTAGGGACGACCAGACAGGTCGATGGCGACGCGTGCCAGCGCTTCGTCCATCGGCAGCAGGAAGCCGTAACGCTGGATGCCCCGCTTGTCGCCGAGCGCGACCTTCAGCGCCTGGCCGAGGGCGAGGGCGCAGTCTTCCACGGTGTGATGCTCGTCGATGTGCAGATCGCCCGAGCACGACAACTGCAGTGAGAAGCCGCCGTGCTTCGCGACTTGCTCCAGCATGTGATCGAAGAAGCCGATGCCGGTGGCGACGCGGATCGGGAGTTCCTCGTCCAGCCGCACTTCGACCTTGATGTCGGTTTCCTTGGTCTTGCGGGCTACGGCTGCCATGCGCAAGGCCGAGGTGAGGCGGCGTGCGATCTGCGGCCAGGGTTCCTGCGAAACGCGTGCGCTGTCGATCCGATTGTCGCCCTCGGAAGCGACAGCCACTGCTTGGAATGCTGCACCCTGCGACGAGAACAACTCGAGCAGGAATTCGGTCGTGCTGTCTCGCTTCGCGACCATCACGAACTCATAGCCGGCGTCCCGCAGCTGCTTGAGCGCGGGCACGACGCCCGGTAGCAGGCGAACGTCTTGCAACGCGACGCGTTCACCCATCGCTTGGATGAGAGCGCCATCGCGCTCGATGAAGATGATGCCCCGGCTCATGCGGCGGCTCCCGCGGACTCCGCGATGCCTTGCACGAGGCGATCGTTTTGTTCTGCCGTGCCCACTGAGATCCGCAGGCTGCTGCCCAGTCCGGGCTGCGAGCGCGGATCGCGCACGATCAGGCCCACGGAGGCGGCCGCACGCAGCACGCGATCCGGATCGATGCAGTCGACCAGGATGAAGTTCGCTTCGCTCGGCCACACACGGCGGATCGCGGGAAGCTGCGCGAGTTGTTCGCTGAGGCACGCACGCTCGCTGCGAATCACCTCGAGGCGCTGCTGCGACTCGGCGCGGTGCTTCGCATCTGTGAGCTTGAGCACTGCCTCGATAGTGTGGGTGGGCAGCGAGTAGGGCGTGATCACGCGAGCGAGCAGGCTCACGATGTCGGCGTGCGCGAGCACGGCGCCGCAGCGCGCGCCGGCGAGTGCGTAAGCCTTGGAGAGCGTGCGCAGGATGACCAGGTTGGCATATCGATCCAGACGATCGATCAGACTCGAGGCGTGCGCGAATTCCATGTAGGCCTCGTCAACGATGACGAGCGCGCGGTCGGTCAGCCGCTCGCACAACAGCTCTATGGAGGAGCGGTCGAGGAGATTGCCGGTCGGATTGTTCGGAGTGCACAGGAACAACAGCTTCACGCCGCTGCGCCACGTATCGAGCACGCCCTGAGCATCCAGAGCGAAGCCGCGTTCCTTGAGCAACGGAACTTCGACAACGCCGGCGCCTTGGATGCGCGCCGAGACCTTGTACATGCCGAACGTCGGCGGGCAGATCAGAACGCTGTCTTGTCCAGCGCGGCAGAACGCGCGTACGAGCAGATCGATGCCTTCGTCGCTGCCGCGACCGGCGAGCACTTTGTCGGGCGCGACTCCATACAGCTCTGCGAGATGTGCGATCAGCTCGGCCGGCTGCGGCTCCGGATATCGATTGAGGCCAGCGATCGAGGTATCGCCGCTCGCACGCCACGGCATCTCGTTCGCATGCATGCGTTCGAGCGAAGGCTCCCAGACTGCGTGTTGATAGGGCTGCAACGACAGGATGTCCGGGCGCGCCAGTTCGAGGATCGGGTTCATGCGCGCTCCCGTTCCAGGTGCGCGAGGCGGATGCGCACGGCGTTGGCGTGTGCATCGAGTCCTTCGAGCGTTGCGAGCGTAATAGCGGTGGGGCCGAGATCGCGCAGGCCATCCGATGTCAGCTCTTGCACCGTCATGCGCTTCACGAAGTCGTGCAGTGACAGTCCGCTGTATGCACGGGCGAATCCGTAGGTCGGCAATACGTGATTCGTACCGCTGCAGTAGTCGCCCATGGTTTCCGGTGTCCAGGCGCCCAGGAAGACGGATCCCGCATTGCGAACCTTGGGCAGCCAATCGCGGGCATTTGCCACTTGCAGGATGAGATGCTCCGGCGCGTACGCGTTGCTGACCTCGATCGCAGTAACGATCGTGTCGACGACGAACAGGCGCGCGTGCTCGATCGATTTGCGCAACGTGTCGGCGCGACCAAGGCGCTGCATCTGTGTCTCGAGCTGCGTCGCCGTCGCTTCCGCTAGAGCGCTCGACGTGGTGACGAACACAACCTGCGCGTCAGCGCTGTGCTCGGCTTGCGCCAGCAGATCCGCCGCGACGAAGTCCGCTCGCGCCGTCGCGTCGGCGATTACCAGGACTTCGGAAGGGCCGGCCGGCAGATCGAGGGCGGCGCCCTCGGGATCGTTGGCGACCTGCAGCTTCGCAGCGGTAACCCACGAGTTGCCGGGCCCGAAGACTTTGTCGACCTTCGGTACGGTCTGCGTCCCGTAGGCCATGGCAGCAATGGCTTGCGCGCCGCCAAGTTTGAAGACTCGCCGCACTCCACACAGATTCGCGATCGTGAGCACGGCGGGATCGGCCGTGCCGTCGCGACGTGGCGGCGTGCAGATGATTCGCGTCGGACATCCGGCAATTCGCGCCGGCACTGCGAGCATGATTGCAGCGGAGGGCAGGGGGGCTACCCCGGCCGGGACATACAACCCGACAGCATCGATCGGACGGAACTGCCGTTCGCAAACGACGCCCGGCGTAGTCTCCACGCGCAGCGGCGCGCCAAGTTGCGCCTCGTGAAAGCGTCGTACGTTGGCGATCGCGCGATCGATCGCTTGTCGCTGCTCTGTATCGAGTGCTGTTTCGGCTGCGGCGAACTCCGCGGTGCTGACTTCGATCGACGAGAGTGCAACGCCATCGAACCGACGTGTGAATTCGAGTAGCGCCGAGTCGCCGCGTGCGCGCACGTCGCTGACGATCTCGCGCACTCGCTCGTGGATTGCAGCCTCGTCCTGTTGCACCGGGCGGCGCAGCGCCTGGCGGCGTTCATCCACGGACAGTGACGACCAACTGAGGATGCGCATTGCCATGACGGGTCAGGCCAGCATCTTCTCGACGGGCAGCACCAGGATCGCGCTTGCACCCGCGCTCTTCAGGCTCTCGAGCGTTTCCCAGAACACGTTCTCGCGACACACGGCGTGGACCGCGACCTTGTCGCTGGTCCCCTCGAGCGGCACGATCGTCGGCGATTCGCTGCCCGGCAGCAGTTTTTTGATCTCAGACAGCTTCGCGCGCGGTGCGTGCAGCATGATGTACTTGCTTTCCTTCACCTGCTGGACGCCGTCGATGCGCATCGACAGGCGACGAATCCAGTCCTGCTTGTCCTCGGTAACGGGCACTGGTGTGGTGATGATCGCAGCCTGACTCTCCAGGATCGTGTCTGCCTCCCACAGATGATTGGCAACCAGCGTCGAGCCGGTCGAGACCAGATCGCAGATGAAGTCAGCGCGGCCTAGCCGCGGCGCGATCTCCACAGCGCCCGAGAGCGTGACGATCTCCGCCTGCACATCGTTCTGGCGCAGGTAGCGGGCCAGAATGTTGGGATAGGTCGTGGCGATGCGCTTGCCGCGCAAGGAGGCGAGGCCGTCGTACTCGACGCCGTCGGGCACGGCGATCGACAGGCGGCACTTGCCGAAATCCAGCACCATCAACTGCTCGAACAGCGGCTGGATGCCGCGCGCTTTGAACGCGAGGCGCTTTTCTTCGATGACGTTCAGGCCGACGATGCCCAGGTCGCAGACATCCTGCTGCACCAGGTCGGGAATGTCGTCGTCGCGCACGAACAGCACGTCGAGCGGCATGTTCTCGCCGTAGCACATCAGCTGATCCTTGCCGCGGCTGTACTTCAGGCCGCAGCGGACCAGCAGGTCCAGGGAGTTGTCGGTCAGGCGGCCGGACTTCTGCAGCGCGACCTTGATACGGGAGGATTTGTCCATGAGGGTTCCAGGTCGCTCTACGACGGCCGCTGCTCCTTGAGACGCGCGGCGGCGAGTGAGTAGCCGCCATTGCCGTTGGTGAGGTAGCGCGCGACGCGTCCGACAGTCGTGACGCTCACGCCGGTTTGCTTGTAGATCTCGCGATAGGGCACGCCCTGCTGCAGCAGAGCGACGACGGCCCAGCGATCCGCCAGGGCCTGCAGCTCCGCGGGCGTGCACAGGTCGCGAAAGAATGCCCGGCACTCATCGACGCTGCGCAGGGTGAGGATCGCGCTGAACAGCGCGCGCTCCGCCAGGACCTCCTGGCGGGGAGTCAGTGCCCGATGCTCTTTCATAATGCAGTCACGGTGCCGCAGCTCGTAATAATGTACTAGCACGCTAATACAATGGCGCAGTGAAGGCAAGGCAAAATGTGCCCGCTACGTTGCTCGACGGTTGACGGTCGCGCAGTCGCGCCTCTAGACTGTGGTCCGCTCATCGAGACCGGCTGAGGGTCAGGCCCTTTGAAGCCGGGGCAACCGTCGAATCTAACCAGTTCGAAATGGTGCCAACTCCTGCGGATGTGACCGTAAGCCGGTCACCCCGACAGATGAGTTGCTGTGAAGCTGGCTGCCGCAAGCAGCCGGTCGGTCACGGCGACCTGCCACTACGGGTACTCCGTGGGGTTTCAGCGATGCGCGAAACCTGTCCGGCCATCGGGGCCGGCGCGGAAATGGAGTGCTCGATCAATGAGTTCGCTATTGGAAGCTGGCTTCGGGCGCAGCCCGGATGTGCCTGTCGCACGCTTGGCCACCCCCGTGGTGCCGCTGACGCCGCTGCGCGAGGGCGTCCTGGAGCTGGATCATCTGTCCCTGCACTGGGGCGGCCGCCTCGATGGCGTCCGAGTCGCCTGGCGGGTGACGGGGAATCCCAACGGTCCCTTGGTCGCAGCGCTCGGCGGGATTTCTGCCGGCCGGGTCGTGGCAGACATCGGCACCCGTGAGAAGGGCTGGTGGTCCGAAGTGATCGGCGAGGGCAAGGCGCTCGATACGGAGCGTTACCAGGTGCTCGGCATCGATTTCCTCGGCGGCAGTGGAGCAACCACCGGACCGCGGCCCGGACAAACCAACTTTCCGTCGATCAGCACCTACGACCAGGCAGAAGTCCTCAAGCGGGTCGTCGAGCACCTGCGCGCAACGTCACTGGCCGCG
>Ga0070675_100000308_pt1 | contig 32848 bp, 24 predicted proteins | sample KBSM43metaG_FD_65343 | JGI IMG/M metagenome (GOLD analysis project Ga0070675, IMG submission 65343) | Miscanthus rhizosphere microbial communities from Kellogg Biological Station, Michigan, USA - KBS M4-3 metaG | ecosystem: Host-associated > Plants > Roots > Rhizosphere > Soil ... | reverse complement strand
CACGTGGATCGAATTATCACCGGCTCTACGCTCGCGCAGGTCGTCGCAAGCTCACCAGATACGTGATAAACAGCGCCGAGAACACCGTGTGGATGATCACCGGCGGGACGAGCATGGGCGGGTACATCGCGCCGTTCACGAACTGGGCAATCAGTTGAAAGACATGGTAGAACGTGAGAATGACCACGCCGTTCTTCACGGTTTCGGGCGAGGTATTCTTCTGACTCACCGAAAAACTGATAAACGCGACGGCCAGAATCGCGAATGAAAACGCGCGCGCAATGGCCGCCGACAGTCCCTCCGCCCCAGGAAAGAACGACGCGGGGGCCAAGAACATTCCGAAAGCGATCGCGGTTTCCGCGACGGTGTTCAGCCACAAAATCCATTTCATGAGGCGGCTCCCTGAATAGTGGCTAATCTTAGTGGATCAGTTTGGCCGCCCTGCACAAATCCTGCATTCTGTGAGCATCCGGCATACTTGTAGACCGGTGATTTTCGACGACGCGGGCCCAGGCCTGTTCCGACGTATGCCAGCGCTGTGGGTGACGACGGCGCTACTTGGCGGGGTGCCTTGCGCAATCCGGGCTCAGGGTGTTGCTGACCTATCACCATCGGCGCCGACAAGCCCGATCGTGAGGGTCGCGGTCGACCTCGCCGCCGGCGCGTTCGACCGAAGCCTGCCGTTCGATGTTCCGTTCTTCATCGTTGGCCGCGCACCCGAAGGAACGCAGAGCCTCGAAGTACAGTACGCGGTGATTTCCGGGACAGGCGAGACGTCGTCGTTGCACTGGCTGCCGAGCGAGCCGGCCCGATGGCGGCCCGATCATCCGGCCGGATCCGATGAGCGATTTCTCGTCTTCGTGCCCGCACCGCTCGAGGCGGGGCGCATGTACCGGTGGCGTTTCGCGTTCCGGAACGAGCGGGCCTCGACCGAAAGTGTTTCCACGGCAGAAGGACGGACCGAGCAGAAGAACTACGTGAGCCTGGACGTCGGCCTCCTCTATGCCGGCGACATCAGCATCGGCGCGCTGTATGTCGGCAGCAACATCTACTTCCGGCCGGTCAACAAGGATGCGCCGCTGACGGCTGTGAGCAGCCTCGGTCGGCGCCTTGCGCTGACGGTCGGTGTGACCGTTTCGAGCGTGGCCGACGAAAACAACCGCACGCGATCGGATCTGTTCTGGCATCAGTCGTTCGTGGTCGGCGGCGGTTATCGGATTACCTCGTCACTCAGAGCCGGCGGCGGAGCGCTGATCTTTCGCCAATCGGATCCGAACCCGCTGGTGACGAACCGGACGGCCGCCGCCACCTGGTATGCATCCTTCTCGTACGATTTCGATGTGATGAAGGGTTTCCTGCGATGAGGGGTCTCGTCCTCGCCGCGACGCTGGCGGCGCTGACGGTCTCGTGCCACCGGCCGGACGACTACCTGCTGTCGCCCACGTTGGCTGATCAGGTGCTTGCCGTGACGTTGTCCTCGGCGACGTTGCCGGCCGACGGTATTTCGCGGGCGACGATCACCGCGCAGCTCGATCCCCGCACCGATTTCGACAAGCGAAGCATCACGTTCGCAACGACAGCCGGCACGCTGATCGCCGACGGGAAGGAAGGCTCCTCGATTACGGTTCCCGCGGATACGAACGGGAAGGCCGTGGTCGAGTTGCGCAGCTCCACGTCCGCCACGACCGCTCAGATCGACGTGACCGTGGCGACCGTGTCGCGCACGACCTCGGTGCAGTTCCAGAAGCTTGCGCGCGAGGACGTCTTCGACATCTCGATTAGCAGCAGCACGGTGCCGGCCGACGGCTTTACACCCGTCGTGATCACCGTCGGCCTGAAACGCCTGGGCACGACCGACCAGCGCTCCATCAAATTCGAAACCTCGTCCGGGACGTTCAACGCCTCTGGGCAACAGGCATCACGATCGGTCAGCGTCACGGCCGGTCCCACCGGCGTCGTCGTCGTCGAGCTCCGAAGCGACGCCGTCAGCACGGCGTACGTTCGAGTGACGGCGCTCGATACGCTGTACGAGTTCCAGGTGTCGTTCACGGCGCTGACGCGCGAAGACACGTTCGACGTGTCGATTAGCAGCGGGTCGATCCCGGCCGACGGCTTCTCTGCGTCGACGATCACGGTCCAGCTCAAACGGGCGGTTTCGGCACAGCAGCGGGCGATCAGGTTCGAGACGTCGGCAGGAGTGCTGATCGGCCCCGGCCAGCCAACCGCGAAGGCCGTGACCGTCAACGCCGATGCGAATGGACGAGCCGTCGTCGACCTCCAGAGCGACAAAACTGTGGGCTCCGCGAGGGTGCGCGTGACGGCGCTCGATTTACCGTATGAGTTCACCGTCAACTTCACCGCGGTCAGTCCGTCGAGCGTCATCTCGCTGTCGGCGTCGTCGCCTTCAGCAGCGGCGGATGGCGTCACGACGATCATCGTGACCGCAACTGTTGCCGCGAACCTGCCGGCGGGGCGTCGCACCGTCGCGTTCCGAACGACGCTGGGACAGATCACGCCGGCCTCGGTCGACGCCGACGGCAGCAATACTGCACGCGCGAGCGTGACCAGTGTCGTCGTCGGCACCGCCAGGATCACTGCGACCGTGGACGGCACCAACGCCGAAACAACCGCGCAATTCACTCAGTCGCTGCCCGACAGCGTCTTCGTTGCCCCTGACGCCGTGACGCTGAGTTCCGGCGGGAGCGCCGGGATTCGTGTCACGCTCCTTCGATCGGTTGGCGCAATCAGTCCGCGACTCCAGGTGACGTTCTCGGCGACGACGAGTACCGGTGCCGCGCTGGGTACGTTCAGCCGCATCACCCTGGCAGAGAATGGCGTCTCGACCGCGACGTATAACGTGAACCCCACGGCGTACCTCGGACCGGTGACGATTACTGCAATCGTCGAAGGAGGCGCCACCGGGACGGCGACGATTCAGATCGTTCCGTAGGACTATCGTGGCTTTCGCTCGCCTGCGGGAACAAGATGGGGCTTATGCCGCGCCGGCGCGGCGGTCGGCCGCTATCTCCTCAATCGGCAGGTGGACGACGATTCGCGTCCCGCGTCCGGCGGCCGAGCGGATGCTGATTCGGCCTCCGGCAAAGTTCACGCGCTCGCGCATACTGCGCAGGCCCAGCCCGGCCGCTTCGCGCGCCGTCGCGTCAAATCCTGCGCCTCGATCGGCAACGCGCAGTCGAACGCCGTTTCGCGTCGAACTGATTTGGACGGTCGCCGATTTCGACCCGCTGTGCTTCATGACGTTGCTCAGTGCTTCCTGCGCGATCCGGAACAGGCACAGGGCAGGCGCCGTTGGCACCGGATGGTCCATGCCGCGCTTGCGGAACTCGACGCGCAGATCGTGTTGCCGCGACAGGTCGCGACACAAACCATCGAGCGCAGGCACCAGCCCGATGATCTCGAGCCTCGCCGGATGGAGGTCGTGCGACAGCCGGTGCACATCGCCGGCGATGTCGCCGGTTTGCATGGCGAGCTTGTGGGCCGCCTCCGCGAGGGCAGCGGTCGAAGCGGCCGGTCGCGCGGCGAGGCCCTCGATCTCGATGCTCAGCAACGCGAGTTTCTGACTGAGGTCGTCGTGCAGGTCGCGCGCGATTCGACGGCGCTCGGATTCCTGCGCCGAGATCAGCCGGCCGGCCAGTTCGCGGACTTCGGCATAACTGCCGCGAAGCGCCGCCTCGCTGGTGCGAAGCGCCTCTTCAGCGCGACGGCGTCGGCCGCGCTGCACGAGCAGCAGCACCACGAACGCCGTCTGTCCGGCGACGATGCAACCGGTGACGATCACGGTGTTCCGATACTGGGTCCATAGGCTCGGCTCGCGGAACAGTACGGCGCTGCCCGGCGGCAGCCGCGCTTCGTCGATCCCCCAGCGCGCGATCTGTCGCGCGTCGAAAGCGACGCGGTTCGGATCCATCATCTCGATCGGAATCCGCGACGCTGCCTCGCCTGACAGAATACGCCGGCCGATCCTGCCTGCGGCGACACCGACCGAGGCCATGTCGTAGAGGGTGCCGCCGACGATCCCCTTGCCGAGAAACGGCTCGTCAGTGCCGTACACCGGCGCGTTCGACGAAGCGGACACGACCGCGGCGACATCCTCGGGACGAAAATAGTTTCCGGCCGCGTCGGTATACAGCATCGGCGCGAACAGGATCAGCGAGTGCGGCGGAAGAGACCGAAGCCGGTCCACCATGTCGCGCATCGGCAGATCTGTCAGGTAGGTAAAGGTGAGCCGATCTTCGTACACCTTGAATGACTCGCGAAGCGGTTCCAGCCAGGATTTTTCGACGGTGGACGCACCTACCGGGACGACCACGTGTCGTGCGTCGGGATGAATCCGCAGTGCGAGGTTGAGGGTGTCCTTGTAATCACGACGTACCGCGACCCCGGTGACATTCGCCGGCAGCTGTCCCTGAAACCTGTCAACGTTGACCGAGGCAAAAACGATCGGCGTGTCGCCGAACAATTCGTCGCGGCGGCCGAGAAGGAAGTCGAACGCCAGCGGACTCACCACGACGATCAGGTCGATGCGCCGGCCTTTGTACTTGACCCGGAGAGCGTCGACGATTTGCTGCTCGTGACGCTCTCTCGGAAACCGGATCAGATCCAGGTACTCGGTGTAGAAATCGACTGGAGTGGACAGATCCTGCACGAGCGCCGTGCGCAGCGGCTGGTCGAACCCGGCGTAGGTCATGCTTTCGTGAGAAAACAGCAGCAGGACGTGTTTGCCCGTGGATTCCCGCGCCCGAACGGCGGCGGACGGTGTAAACGACCAGGCGATTACCGCGCCGGCGATCGCCGCCGCCACGACAAGACGACTCGTGTGTGTCAGCTGCATAGTATCAAGCACTCGTCCCGGTGCGACCGGACCGCGGCATTCTACCAATCTCGGGAGCGGGCGAGTGATCGCTCGCTTGACCTGAAGAGCGATCCAGAACCATGCTCAAACCCGGGATGTTATCGATCGAGCGGGAGCTCGCCGCGCTCAAGTTCATCGACGGGCTGTCCGCGCACCTGACAGATGTGCGCGAACCGCACAAGGCGCTGCGGCATGCACTGCGCGATACGCGCGATTTCTTTCAAGCCAGTCATGGCTGTATCGCCACGCTGCGCGCCGGTCGCACCGAGGCCGACCTGTTGTTCACGCTCCCCAAGCGCCACGATTGGGATTTGGGCGTGCTGACGCGTTATATCCGGCACACCAATCCGCCGGTTCAGCGCGACATGTTGATTGGATCGGTCAAGCGGCGGGGCGGCGCCTGGGGAGCGATCGCTCTCGTCCGTCCCGGACGTGCTTTCGACCGCGAGGATCGTCGCCTGAGCGGCCGCATCGCCGCGGTGCTCTCAGCCGCCGTTCAGCGGATTGACCGCGACCGCCTGCTCGGCGTGCGCGACCGGATCGACAGGAAGATCATGGAGCAGATCCACCCCAAGGACCTGTTCTACCAGATCCTGGACGGCATTCGCTCGCTCACGCTCTACGATCATTCGTCGGCGCTGCTGATCCGCGAAGAGGACGACTCGTCTTTGCGCCTGGTGGCCGAACAGATCGCGTGGACGAAAGCCAAGAGCGAAAGGATCGGACTGAAGATTCCGATCAGTGCGGCCGCTGCCGGGTTGCTGCAGTCAGAACGGGTCTACGGATTCGATCGGCACGGCGACACCTGGCGGGAGTGGAACGGACAGCCGGCAAACGATTTGGCCGCCTTGCTGGACTACAACAGCGACGGCAGCAGCGACGGTGAAACGGTACGGGAATCGTCGATGTTATGCGCGCCGCTGGTCACTCGAGACAGCCTCGTCGGTGTCTTGAAAATCGCCGCCCGCTACCCCGGGCAGCTGAAGCCGTTCGATGCCGAATTGGTGGAGCACTTTCGCTCGCAGGCCGCCATCGCCATCCAGAACCTGCATCGCGCCGAATCGCTCCGCGCTCGCGTCGTCACAGCGGAGCGCAAGCACGCGATGGCCGATCTCGCGCGCAGCGTGTCGCATGATGTGAATAACGCGCTCGGGTCGATGCTGCCGCTGATTCAGCAGATGCAGGCGGATCTGCAGAGCGGCGGGGCCGCCCCGACGGTCTTTGTCACTGATCTCGAGCATATTCAGAAGTCGCTTCAGGTGTGCCGCCGGATTTTCGGCGGGATGCTGACTTTCTCGCGCAACGCGGCGCGACGCAGCCGGTATGGCCAGGTCCGGCGGGCGATTGAAACGACATCGGCCATCCTGAAGTACGGCATGAGCCGCAGCGCGATCGAGTTGAGCGTCAGCGCGCCCGACGATGTCCCGGAGGTGGCCTGCAGCCAGAGCGATCTCGAGCAGGTATTCCTCAACCTGCTGACCAACGCGCGCGAAGCGACGCCGCACGGCGGACGGATCGCCGTCACCGTCCGTGGGATCGAAGCCGCGGTGGAAATTCTGATCGCCGACACCGGCTGCGGCATCCCGCCGGAAGACTTGTCCCGCGTGCTCGAGCCGTTTTTCACGACGAAGCCAAACGGCAACGGGCTTGGTCTGTCGATCTGCCGTTCGGTCCTGTGGGAAGTCGACGGCACGCTGACGATTCACAGCGAGCCCGGCAACGGCACCCGCGTCCAGGTGGTGGTTCCGGAAGCGGCGCTGCAGCCGCGCGTCCAGCGGACATGAAGCGCTCACGCATCATGGTCGTGGACGACGAACCCGGGATGCTGCGGGCGGTCGAGCGCGTGTTGAGTCCCGACCATCACGTCGTCGGCACACGACTGTCTCGTGAAGCGCTGGCGGTCGCCGACGATTTTCAACCCGAGCTGGCGATCGTCGACATCCGGATGCCGGATCTCGACGGCTTCGAGCTGATGGCGAAACTGAAAACGCGCTTTCCGTCGCTGGACGTCATCCTGATGACCGGCAGCGTCGACGATCTCGACGAGAAACTGGTCCGCGCGATTCGCAGTCCGGCGTTTTACTTCATTCAGAAACCGTTCGATCGCGAAGTACTGCGGACGCTTGTCGAGCGCTGCGTCGAACTGCGTTGGCGACGGGAGGAACATCGGCAGAATGTCCGGCGCCTGGAAGCGGAGTTGGCCGAGGCGCGCGCCTTTCAGCAGAGCCTACTGCCGGCGCGGCACGCGATCGTCAATCATGTAGCGGTGAGCTGCCGATACACGCCGTCGGCTGCGCTCGGCGGAGACCTCTACGACTATGCCGCCGCATCGACGAAGCGGACGGCGTTGCTGATCGCCGACGTGTCGGGTCATGGCGTGTCGGCGGCGATGCTCACCGGGATCGTGAAGAGCGCGTTTCACTCTTCGCACGTCGATGGCTTCGAGCCGGTTGCCGTCGTGGATCGGGTGTCGCACGGGCTCGCCGCCTTCAGCGCCGAGCGATTTGTCACGCTGGCTGCGGCGCTGATCGATCCAGCCGACGGCGAGCTGCGGTATGTGAATGCCGGCCACCCTCCGATGCTGTTGTGGGGCGGCGCGCGCGCTCCGCAGTGGCTCGACAGCACCGGTCCTTTGGTCTCGCCGGCGCTGACGGCGCTTACCTGGCAGGAACGGCTGGTGCCGATCAACATCGGCGAGCATCTCCTGCTCTACACGGACGGCGTCTCGGAAACCCTGGCCGACGAAAGCGGCCGTTCGGACGATCCCCTGATCAGTGCGATCGAACGGATTCCGGAAGGTGGCGAGCGCTTACTCGATGTGATTCTGGCCGACATCCACCAGGTGCTGGCTGGCCAGCCGCAGCCGGACGATCTGACGCTGCTGACGGCGAGCCTGCTCGACCGCTCGCCGGTTCACGATGAAACCAAAGTTCGCCAAGAACGCCGAGAATCCGAATGAAACGGGCCAGTACTGCTTTTGCCGGCACGCTCCACTAGGCGCCAAGCCGCGCCGCGAGATCGTTGAAATCTGACGCCGCGACGTCGACTGAGGCGTCGGGCGACCGATCCGCCTTGCCGTTCGGTCCGTATTCGCGGGGACGCGTGACGAAAGCGGTCTTCAAGCCCACGCCTTTGGCGGCGCGCAGGTCGCCGAGGTGCGCCGCCACCATCGCGACCTCCGACGGCTGCAGGCCGAGAAAATCCGCGGCTGATTGGTAAACCTCACGATCGGGCTTGTAATGACGCACGAGCTCGGCGCCGAGAATGCAATCCCACGGCAGGCCGGCATGCTTTGCCATGTCGGTCATCAGTCCGATGTTGCCGTTCGAGAGCGGCGCGATGATGAACTTTTTCTTGAGGCGCGTCAGGCCCGCCACCGAATCAGGCCACGGCTTCAGGCGATGCCACGCGCGATTCAGATCGGCTTTCTCCGGCTCGCTCAGTGACGTCATGCCGAAGTCGGCGAGGATCCGGTCGAGCGTCATGCGGTGCAACACGTCGAGCTTGGTCCATGGCAACTCGCCGGTGCGAACACGGTTCATGCTGGGCGCGTAGCCGGCGCGCCACGCGTCGGCGAATTTCGCGCCATCCACCGTGATCTGCTTGTTTGCGGCGAGCGCCTGCACCTCCGCCGCAACCGAGCTCCGCCAGTCGACCACCGTGCCGAAGACGTCAAAGACGAGGGCCTTTACTCCCGCGAGCGTCGGGTCCACAGATGATCCTTTCTGGCCGCTCGCGGCCTCGCTCCCTTGCCGCCACAATGCAACGCCCAACGGTCCGATCACGCTCGAGCGGAGCCACCACCGGCGCGAATACATCGTCATACGGTCAATGTGTGACGCCTGCGTTGATGAAGCATCTGAGAATGCATGGCGATCCTCGCGGCATAATACACGGCCTATGGCCGAGACCGTTGCGGCGTTGACGGCATGTGCACCGGCGCGCGCCGGCATCCAGCGTGCCTTCGGTTTGCGTGGCGGTGCGGGCTCGGCCAAAGTCACTCAGGCTCAGCGTGACCCGATCGCGAGGAACAAACTCCTATGACGACGTCCGAAGATCGTCCGCGCCCGCCCGGACCCGGCGGCTACGAAACGCTGCTCGTGCGCAAAGATGGCGCGATCGACTGGCTCACGCTCAACCGTCCCGACTCGCTGAACGCGTTGAATCGGACGATGCAACTGGAACTGCAGCACTACTTCGGAGAACTCGCCACCGACTACGGCGTCCGTGTCGTCGTGCTGGCTGGCGCGGGCCGTGGCTTTTGCGCCGGCCTCGATTTGAAGGAAGCCAGCAGCGGCGAGCTGGGCGGCGGACCCGCGAGCGGTTTGCGGTTGCAGCGGCGTGTCAGCGAGATCATTGTGCGGATGCGTCGGGCGCCGCAGCCGATCGTCGCGCTGGTGAACGGTGCGGCGAGCGGCGGAGGGTTTGCGCTGGCTCTGGCATCCGACATCCGAATTGCGTCACCGTCCGCGCGCATGAACTCGGCGGCCATCCGGATCGGGCTCAGCGGATGCGACATCGGGATCTCGTATTTTCTGCCGCGGCTCGTCGGCAGCGCGCTCGCGTCAGAACTGTTGTTAACCGGACGCTTCATTGACGCGCCGCGAGCGCTCGCGGTCGGCCTCGTCTCCCGGGTCGTTGCGGGCGACGATCTGGCAGCGGCGGGGAAGGAGGTGGCGGAGGAGATCCTGCGCAATGCACCGCTCGGCGTCCGGCTGACGAAGGAATGCCTGAACGCCAGCCTCGATGCCGGCAGCCTCGAAGCGGTGATTGCGCTCGAAGACCGGCAGCAGATTCTCGCCGCGCAGACCGGAGATCTTCGCGAAGGGATGGCCGCGTTTCTCGAGAAGCGAACGGCGCGGTACACGGACGCGGGCTAGAAGCGCAGCGCCTTGCGGAGGGCGTTCACACCGTTGTTGACGACACGTTCGATCGGCGAGGACGAACCGGCCCGCATGTTGGCCCTGACTTCCGTCGTCTGTCGTGGCATCACTTGAATGCGGCGCGCCTCCGCAGCGTAGCGAGGGTGGCTGACGCGCACGGTGTAAGCGCTTTCTTTCAGGTCCTGCGTGGCCCGACCACTCGCTGAGATCCGGCTTCCTGGCGACGAGCGCGTTCTGAGGAGTGAGAATCTCAATCGTCGCATCGGCAACGCTGCGAATCAGGCGTCAGGGTTGCAGACCAGTGCACGCGTCGCCGTAAGCTTGCGGCGGCGAGGCGGTTAGGGACCGCGCTGCCCCGCCGCGCCCGGTCGCGATGTCTGTTTCGCAATCGCACGTTCAAGAATCGTTACGCCGCGCGCTCGCATTTCACGGCGGGCGTTGCGTGCCGGAGTGCTCTGGCGCGCGACTGGTGCGGATGTATCATCGGACTTTGGCAGATCCGCCGAAGGAGCGCGCGAATGAGCACGATCACTGTTGGGAAAGAGAACTCCACTTCCATCGAGCTTTATTACGAGGACCATGGCTCAGGCTCCCCGGTCGTGCTGATTCACGGCTGGCCGCTGAGCGGCGCATCCTGGGAGAAGCAGACGGCGGCACTGCTCGCCGCCGGGCATCGCGTGATCACATACGACCGCCGCGGCTTCGGGCGCTCCAGTAAGGCTGGCGCCGGCTACAACTACGATACCTTCGCGGCCGATCTCGACAAGCTGCTGAAAAAACTCGATCTCAAGAAGGTCGCATTGGTCGGGTTCTCGATGGGCTCTGGCGAGGTGACGAGATATCTCGGGAAGTACGGCAGCAAGCGCGTCCGCAAAGCGGTGCTGATCGGGACGCTCGGGCCGTATCTGGTCAAAGCCAAGGACAATCCGGAGGGTGTTGACGGCAAGGTGTTCGAAGACATCAAGGCCGCGATCCGGGCGGATCGACCGGCATTCCTGATGGAGTTCCTGCGCAACTTCTATAACTACGACGTCACCGGCGGGAAGCTCGTGAGCGAGCGCGTGCTCGAAGACAACTGGAACGTTGCCGCCGGCGCTTCGGCGATCGGCACCGTCGCATGTGTCGACTGCTGGATCGAAGACTTCCGCAAGGACGTCGCCAAGAACAACGTGCCGACACTGATCCTGCACGGCGACGCCGATCGCATCCTGCCGCCCGATGCAACCTCGAGACGTCAAGCCAAGATGATCAAGAACGTCAAGTTCGTGGAACTGCCCGGTGGCCCGCACGGCGTGTTGTGGACGCACGGGGACCGGATCAATTCGGAGCTCGTGAATTTTCTGGCCGTCGGCTAACGCCCTACACGGCTCGACGGACGGCGATCGGCAGGACACGCTGCCTCATGTATGCGACAAAGGTCGCCATGCCTAGCAGCACGAGCGTAATTGCCGCCGAGCTGACTTCGCCGCGCATCAGATGGAAGGCTGTCGCCGAAACCATGACGATCATGATTCCACCGGCCGCCCAGGTGACGAGCCACGGCAGGATCTTGGTCAGCCCCGGAAGGGTGAGTCCGACCGCCGCCAGCACTTCCGCGACGCCGAGGAAGAGCTGGAACCATCGCGGCAACGACGCGTTCAGCTGTTCAGCGATCTGAGGCGGAGGTGACAGAAGCATCCAGCCGTGGGCGAAAAACGCAGCAGCCAGCAGAACCTGCACGACCCAGAGCGCGATATTCATTACGGCACCCTCCACCCTCTTAATAACACGTCGACTGAGAGGTTGTCGGATCGACATTCCCGACCAACCTTCTGACCTGCGGCTGGAAGGCGGACGTCGGTGATCCGCGACTTCGACGTATTCCCTGACGGCAGCGAAATCTTTATCGAACGCGTTCAGGAAGATTCCGACATCTTCTTGATCGAGGTGCCTCGCCAATAACCGTCACCAACGCTGTTCGCGCTGTCTGCGTGAGAGAATCCAGGGATTCGCGGTCGCACGCAGAGCCGATGGACACAATCCTCGCACCCGATCGAAAGCCCGTTGTCACGAGCCTGGGGGTGGTCGCCTTCGCCCTTGGCGCGCTGGCGCTCGTCACGCCGCTCACGCGCGCCGAGTTTCCAGCGGCTCGCGTCGGCGGACTGCTGGCGCTTGCGGCAGGCGTCGAGGTGTTGCACGCGCTGCGGCGCTCAACCGCGCCGGCGCGCCGTGAGGCAACCATTGGCGCGGTGATCAGCATGGCGATGGCGGTCTTTCTGATCAATGCGCCGTTTGTCGCCGCGCGGGCCCTGATCATTGTGATTGCGGGCTGGTTTGCGCTGGATGCCGTACGGAACACCGTCGGAACCCTTCGCGCCCGGACGCAGGCCGATCGATCGCGGCGCGTGCTGGCCGCGCTCGGCAACAGCGCGGTGACGGTGCTGATCCTGCTCGCGCGCGGCTGGCTGCTGAACTGGGTCATCGCGGTCGCCGGCGCGCTCCGAATCTTCGGCATCGCCTGGAACATCGCGATGGCCGCTGTCTTCACCACGACCACGGCGGACGAGAGCATCCTCACCGAGCTCGGGCTTGCCGAGCAACCGGAGGCCGCCGTCATCGCGTCAGAGGTCGCTGCCAGCGAGCACGCACGCGCGGGCGCTGATCGCGGCTGGACGGCCGCATTTCTGATCACGCTGCTCGCGATTCATGCGGGCCGGATGAGCGTCGACGTCACGCTGCTCGGGATGATCTCGCCGGCGGTCGCGGTGCTGGGCGACATGTTCATCGCGGTCGTCGTCACGTTGCTGGTGCTCAACCCGTTGCAGATGGCCTGGCACGGGCCGACGCGGTGGATCGAACGCCGAGTGTGGCGGTGGCATCTGCAGCAGGCAGAAGCCGCCGGCAGTCCGTGGATCACGCGGATCACCGGTGCATGGCTCCGATTCAGATTGCGACTCGCGATCCGGCTGCGCGAGACGCGCTATTCGTTACCGGCGGTACTGAGCCTCGGGCTCCAACGCGGTTTGCCGATTGCAGCGGTGATTGCGGCAACGGTTCCGATTTGGGGAATGAGCTGGTACTTCGATACCGAGAACTGGGCGGCCGGGATGTGGAATTCGTGGGCCGAGTCACGAACCGACACCTGGCGCGAGGCGATGATCAACGCGGTGCTCGCGGGGCAGGGCGGCGCCGCGACGCCGTCGACGTTCGCCGTGACGCCAGAAGGTGTCGAGTCCGGCGATTTCTCCTTCATCGTGATCGGAGATACGGGCGAGGGAGACGCGTCTCAGCACGTACTGCGCGATCAGCTGCTGTCGGTCGCCAACACACCCGACGTCAAGTTCGTCGTCATTTCGTCCGACGTGGTCTATCCGACCGGCGCGATGAAAGACTACGAGGCCAAGTTCTGGCTGCCATTCAAGGGTGTGAGCCGGCCGGTCTACGCCATTCCCGGCAATCACGATTGGTACGACGCCCTCGAAGCCTTCGCGGTGACCTTCCTGCAGCCCGACGCGGCACGCCGCAGCATCCGTGCGCGGGTCGAGACAGACCTGCGATTGACGAGTACGACCGACAACCGGATTCACGATCTGTTGAGCGAGGCGGAGCAGCTGCGACAGGCGTACGCCGTACCCACCGGGTTTCAGCGCGCGTCCTTCTTCGAGATGCAGACCGACCAATTTGCGCTGTTGGCAATCGACACCGGCGTGCTGCGAACCATCGATCCCAAACAGCAAGAGTGGCTCGAGGCGGCGCTCGATCGCACGGCGGGGCGATTCACGATGGCAATCCTCGGCCATCCGTTCTACGCCGGCGGCCACGACCTCGCCTCTGGCGATGAAGCGTTCGAGCGGCTGAAGCAGCTCCTGCTGCATCACGGCGTGTCGATCATGATGGCGGGCGATACCCACGATCTCGAATACTACGTCGAGCCCGGATCATCGCCGGCGCCGGCGACGCACTACTTCGTCAACGGCGGCGGCGGTGCCTATCTGAGCTTCGGCACGTCGTTGGCGTGGCCCGAGCGTCCGGCAACCGCGGACTGGGCGCACTATCCGAATCTCGCCGACGTCACTCGCAAGATCCAGGATCGAACGCCCTGGTGGAAACGGCCGGCGTGGTGGTGGACCGACCGGTTCAGCGCGTGGCCGTTCTCGGCCGAGTGGTTATCTGCGGCATTCGACTACAACGTCGCGCCGTTCTTTCAGTCGTTCGTCGAAGTGCGCGTAGAGCGGTCGGCGAACCGGGTGCGCGTGATCCCGTACGGCGTTCACGGGCGGCTGACGTGGGGCGATCTCGCAGCCTCTGACGGCCTGCGCGCATCGGCCGGCGGGGACCGCACGCTGGTGGAGTGGGTGGTGCCAATCAAGCCCGCGAATAACTCACCGTGAACGATTCGGCCGCTACCCGGTCACTCTACCCACTTGGTCCCGCGGGTCTAAACGTTTTGAAGTATATACTAAACAGTATATAGTTAGGCGCGGAGCACGATGCCTGACAAACTGAGAAGCGTCGATCGCTTGTTGCCGCTCAAACCCAAGGTTCTCCAGATCTTGTTGTCGGTCGCGGATGGGCCTCGCCACGGCTACAGCATCATGCAGGAAGTCGCCGATCGCACCGACGGCCAGGTTCGCATCTGGCCCGCGGCGTTGTACGGACTGCTGCGGGAGCTCGAAAAGCTCGATCTGATTGCCGAGTCGGATGACCGGCCGGCCGCCGACGAAGACGACGAGCGGCGCCGCTATTTTGCGCTCACGCCGCACGGGAAGCGCGTGCTCGATGCCGAGGTGCGGCGGCTCGAAGCGATTATTCACCAGGCCCGCGCGAGCCGGGCGCTGCGCAAGGCACGCGCGTGACGATCGATCGGCGTGCGATCCATGAAGACGGTGAACGGCTGCTCAACGCCGCTCGCACGCGAGGCCGTGTCCCGCTCGTGACGACCTGGTTGGCGCTTTTGTGGGATTTTGTCTTCTTTGGAATCGCGCGCGATGTCGCTCAGGCGCTCCGCGCGCTGGTTCGAGCACCCGGAGTGACGGTCGCCATCTCACTCCTCCTCGGACTGGGCGTCGCGGCGACCACCACACTGTTCGCGTTTGTTGACGCGGTGCTGCTTCGACCGCTTCCTTACGATCAGCCCGATCGCCTCGTGATGATGTGGGAATCGAACGTCCTCCTGAATCGCCTCCGCGAGGGCGCGTCGCCGGGAACGGTCCTGGACTGGGTAGCCAGAAATGACGCGTTTGATGCGATGACCTCCTCGATGACAGTCTCGGCCACCCTGCGGGGACGCGACGGCGGCACGCCGATCAAGGGGGCGCATGTCACGCGCGGTTTCTTCGACGTCTACCGTCGTCAACCACGACTCGGCCGCACCTTTGATGAGGACGAATTCGAAGGTGCGGCATCGATCACGTCGCGGCAGGTGTCGAGCGGCGAACCGGTCGTCGTTCTGAGCCATCACCTCTGGCAGGCCCTCGGCGCCGATCCCCAGCTCGTCGATCGGACTGTGTCCATCGAAGGCCGCGATTGGCGCGTGATCGGGGTCATGCCCGAGGACTTCGCGGTGCCCGACGCGGCGACTGCTTTCTGGGCGCCGTGGGATATGCGGACGTCGTATCGCGGCGCGCGTTTTCCGAATGGCCCGCCTCGCGACGCACGGTTTTTGCGCGTCGTCGGCCGGATGAAAGCCGGAATGTCGATCGAAGGCGCGTCGGCGCGGATGCAGACAGTGGCAAGCCGTTTGGAGTCCGAGCACCCGGACACGAACGTCGGTTGGAGGGTTCGCCTCGTTCCGCTCGCGGATGAAATCGCCCGCACCAGCCGCACCGAGCTGCTTCTTGTCTTCGCGGCGATGTTCTGCCTGCTGTTGCTGGTTTGTGCCAACGTCGCCAGTCTCGCCATCGCGCGTGGTATCGCCCGCGCGAAGGAGATGGCGATTCGCCTGGCGCTCGGCGCCAGCGGATGCCGCGTTACGCGGCAGTTAATCGCGGAAGCCGCCTTGGGTGCGATCATCACCACAGGCATCGCTCTCGTACTCACCGCGTGGTGGGTCGACGCGGCCTTGTCTATCGCGCCGAGCGACATTCCGCGCCTGCGCGAAGTCGCCCTGAACCTGCGAGTCGCGTCGTTCGCTGCCGTACTCGCCCTCGTCGTTACCGCTGTCGGAAACGCCGTGCCGACTTTTCGCGCCAGCCGCACACCGATTGCTGGCGCGCTGAAAGACGGGGTCGCGATTTCGGCGAGCGCGTCTGGCCGGCTGCGCGGAGGATTGGTGGTTGGCGAAGTCGCGGCTGCCGTGATGCTGCTGGTCGGCGCCGGGTTATTAGTTCGGACATTCGCGGAGTTACGACGCGTGGACGTGGGCTTCGCCACCAGCAACCTTCTGGTTCTGCGCATTACGCCGGATGCCGCGCGGTATCGCACTGGCCCGCAGACCACCGATTACTACCGCCGCGTACTCAATTCACTTCGCGATCTGCCCGCGCTGACGTCGGTGGCAGCGGTTACCACCCTTCCGATGAGCACGATCGGCTCCGACTTCACTCGGCCGTACTGGCCCGAGCATGTCCGCCCTGGAGGTCCTGGAAGTACTGACGGCACGCAGGTGTCGGAAGCCAGCATCCGGATGGCGACTCCCGGATACTTCGCGACATTAGGCCTTCCGGTGACGGCTGGACGCGAGTTCACGGACCGTGACGACGCTGACGCTCGCCGTGTGGTGATCATCAACCAGAAGCTCGCGAGAAACGGGTGGGGGAATGAGAGCCCGGTTGGACGTAACCTCATCCTCGACTATCAGCAAGGTCCCTATCCGTATGAAGTGATCGGCGTGGTGGGTGACGATCGTCACAAAGGGCCGCGAAGTGAGCCGGTACCCGAGATTTTCATTCCACACGCGCAGAACCCGTACCTGGTCATGAACGTGATCGCGCGAACGGCCGTGGATCCCGCGGCCGTGGCGCAGAGTGCTCGAGCCTCTGCGCTGCGTGTAGACCCGGATCAGCCCGTCCATTCAGTGACGACGATGGAGCAGTTGCTCGGCGATGCCGTGCAACTCGATCGATTCGCCATGCTGCTCGTCACGCTCTTCGCAGTTGGTGGGCTGATCACTGCGGCCGGTGGTGTTTATGCACTGCTCGCCTATATCGTGATGCAACGGCGTCGTGAAATTGCGCTGCGCATGGCGCTCGGGGCCTCACCGCAGCACGTCGCACGGTCGATCCTGATGGAATCGATGGTGCTCGCCGTCGCGGGCGGCACGATCGGCATCGCCGGCGCGGCGGCCAGCAGCGGTTTCGCGCGCACGCTGCTGTTTGGTGTGGCGCCTCAGGACCCTGTCACGCTCGTGACGGCCGTTGTCCTGCTCTTTCTGGTGGTCGTGGCAGCCAGCTGGCTGCCAGCGCGGCGCGCCGCACTGATCGACCCGGCGCGCGCGATGAGGGTTTGAGAGGCGGTTCACCATCTCGGAAACGGAGGCGATGGAGACACGGGATCAACACGGAGCAACCGAGAAACGGAGAAGGCGGCGCCAATAACTACTGTATTTGTTGTTGTTCTCTGTTGCTCCGTTGCTCCGTGTTGAACCCGTGTCTCCGTCAGCCCGCTGTCTCGAAAATAGAGGGGCGCCCTTCGCGCTGATCACTTCGTTCCTTTACGGCAGCTCAACGTCGTACGCCGTGATCCGCCACGCTCCGGACTCCTTCAGCCACAATGTTCGCAGCACCGGTGGATCTCCAGCACGGGTCCGAAACCGCACGGTCATTCCGAAACCGGTTCCGTAGGTGGGCGGCCGGTCGCTGAAGGCTGCATCGCCTTTCGCGAGCGCGTCACAGTTGACCGCCTCGACCAACGCGTCAGGCACGCTCGAAAGTGAGAAGGCACCGGCGTAACGATGGTCCATAGCGCGGACTGCCGGATGAACCGGCGGCGCAGCGCTGATGATGCTCTCCAGCCGATCGGCGCGCCCGATCTGGTCCCCGGCTTGCGCAAGCGCCTCGCGAATTTTGCGTCCTGCCTCCTCGAGTGACGACGCCGGCGGCTGATCGGAGCGGCGATTGAGCTGGTAACACGAATAACTTGCGGGTGCGAGGTAGGCGAACGCTTTGTCGTAGTCCTTGCGAATCAGCCAGCTGTCGAGAAATCCGCGTGCCGCGTCGACCAGCGTCGTGTCTGCTGAAATCCGCTGTGGCGAATTCGTCGCCGGCGGAACATTTGCCGGCAGTTCGCGATCGCCTTCGGGTTCCGTCAGCCACGAGACGATCTGCCAGTGGCCGCGATCGCGCCCCCACAGCAGCGCCAGCGGTGTTTCTGTCCCCGTTCCCTTGATGTAGAAGGTCGCGCCGACGTAGTTGCCATAGGCGCGTTTCACGGGAGCTGACAGTGCGAAGGAACTTTCGCAATCGAAGAGCGCGGCCACATCATCAGGAATCGCGTAGACGACGAACTGCGCATGGTGCGGCTGCTTGACGAGCCGCAATCCTGGCTTCGTCAGACGAACGCCGACAGTCAGCCCTTCGAGTGAGGTGTGAGGTCCGAGGGCGTCGTGCGACGCTTTCAGGCGATGCTGGAGCACGAACGGCGCCATGCCGCGGTCGAATGTGGATGGGTCGTCCGCGTCCTCCGCCATACACGCGTACGCCCGCGGCGAGATATAACTCATCGCTTCCTTGATATTTCCCTCGAGCAGCCATGCTTTCAAAAAGTCCTCGGTCAGCGTCTCGACCGGCTTCTTGCCGGCACGCGGTGCGCCGTCGGATGAATTGTCCTTGTCGCCCTCGGCCTCGTCAGCGGTCGAGAGGCTGACGCCGAAAAAATTCCGCCACCAGTTCTGGAATCCGCTCCATTGCTGGGTGTGCCGGTCGTAGTTGCTGCCGGCGCGAACGTCCGAGTTCGATGCCGTGAGATGCCCGTTGAACATCGCCAAGGGGAAGCTCGACGAACGGTAATCGACGTCGACGTCGGCGCGCCGCTTGTCCAACGCGACGGAGATTTGTATCGACGGCGTGCCGCCACGCCCCCGGAAATTGATCGGATAGCCTTCGTGGTAAACGGTGTTGTCCCCCCGTCGCACGAATTGCCGCGACCGCGCCAGCGTATCGAGCGCGTCGGGTGTCAAGCGAACGAACATGCGGAACTGGTGATCACCGGGAGTACCGGTCGCCTGACCTCGAACTTCGTCGATCTGTTCGACCACTTGAAGCGCATCGCCGAAACGATTGCCAGCGGCATCGGTGAGAGCGGTGGTCATCAACGCGTGGGTGATCGCGTCGAACGTCGTCTTCGCGGAGATCTTGACGAAGGTGTCGTAAAACGCCGCCGGTCCGACGTTCTGACCGGTCACCCTGGAGAACCGCGAGACCCAGTTGTCAACGAGAGCTCGCCGGCGCGCGTCCAGTTGGGCGTACGAGCCACCGAACCGCGGCGCTTCTTGCGGTTGCCCGGTCACATTTGCGGCGGATGCGATGAGCCCGCTGGCGACAACAACCGCGACGTAAGCGACGGCACGCGTCATGACCTTCAGCCTCTTTTTGCGAACGTGCAGGATGTCGAGTGCCCGGTTCCCAGCACGCGTCGTACCAAGGCGTCAGGAACATGCGCCGGCGATAAGCCTCACAGGCTGAGCGTGTTACACCCTGTCGATACCTGGCCGAGCACGAACGGTGGTCAAGGGAACCTCGTCACGATGGGAGACGCTCCGAAATCGCGGAGTTCGGCGAAGCGGCTTTGCCGGATTTCGAGCGGTGCGCTTACTGTCGCAGCGTGAAATCGATCGCGAACTGACGCGAAGCGGCGGGACGCCCGCCGAAGGCCGTGGGTGCCGTCCCGAAGGTCGCGGTAATGTAATCGGTGTTGGTGAGGTTTCGCGCGTACGCGCCAACCGCCCAGCGACGATCGCCAGGTCCGTATTCGACGCGGCCGCCCACCAGGCCATAGGGTCCCTGTCGCTGGATGTTGTCGTTGAACGGTGTGTAGAACACCGTTGACTGCGCGGTTGCGTCGGCGGCGACCGACAGTCGTCTCGAGTGGCCGATGTTGTGGTTCCACTCGATCCAGAGCCGGCCCGCCCATTCCGGTGCATTGTTCAACCGGTTTCCCGCGACGTCGCCGATGACGCCGCTGTTTGAGACCGCGATGTATTGATCGTAGGTCGCGTCAAGCCAGGTGACGTGGCCGCCGGCTTCGATGCCGTGTCCGATTCGTGACCGGCTCTCCAGTTCGACGCCGCGAATCGTCGCGGCCGCGGCATTGCGGATGTCGAAGACGCCGATGCCGATTGGCGTCTGCACCTGCAGGTCCGTGTAATCCATTACGAATGCCGACACGTCGAACCGCGAACGGCCACCCATCAGCGACCCTTTCCATCCACCCTCGTAGCTCCACGCGAATTCCGGCGCGTAGCCGCGGCCGGCCACCGTGGACGAAGGGTTGAAACCGCCGCTCTTGAACCCTCGCGTCGCCGACAGGTAGGTCAGCGCGCCGTTCGGCAGTTTCATCTCGAGACCGACTTTGGGCGTCCAGGCGCTATGTGTGATCGAATCCGAGTATCCATAGACTGAACCGCCGATTGCCGGGTTCGGCGGAGCGAGGCTGTACCGTCCCCCGGCATTGTCGATGTCCTTCCCCTCGTGCGTGTAGCGGACGCCGGCGGTTGCCGACAGCCGTGCCGTCAATCCGACAGTCGCCTGTCCGAATACCGCGCGGCTGGTCGCGTCGACGCGCGGGTCGAGCCGCACCTGGAACCCTGCCGCCGGCTGATCGACCCAGAGCGACTGATGATCGAATTCGTCGAACAGAAACACACCACCGACCCAGGTGATCGTCGGTTGCTGGTGCGAGATCGTGATCTCCTCCGACAGCTGATGCTGCCACTCGTGCTGATGAGTCGTGATCAGGTTGAGTTCCGTAATGTCGGCATCGACAAAGAATTCGTAGTCCAGATTTCGATACGCGGTCAGGCTGACCAGGGTGGTGGATGGCGTCAGCGCCGTCGTGAGGCGGGCGCTCGCGCCCGACTGCATGGTGCGATTCGAGGCTAGCGCCGATGCCCGAACGTCGTGGAGCTCCGGCGGGTTGTTGAACGTAAATCCCGGCTTCCCGGCGATCACTTTGTTGAAGGTCAGTGGAATCCCCGTCTGGTAATCGACGTCGCTCGACAGCAGCAGACTCGTCCGGCGATCGAAGACCACACGCAGCTGACCTCGTGCCGCGGTGACATCATCGCCGCCAAGTCGATGATCCGGATGTTCGAGGTCGCGGACGTAGCCATCGCTGACGCCCCGTGCGAACGCGACTGTTCCCATCACTCGGTCGCGTTTGAGCGGGCCGCTGGCGCGTGCGTCGGCGCGAAGCGCACCGAGGTTCCCGGCGGTGAAATCGGCGGACGCCTGGAAGTCGTTGGTCGGCGGCTTGGGTATTAGGTTCAGCGCTCCACCAACCGCGTTGCGTCCGTACAGCGTGCCCTGCGGTCCGCGCATCACTTCGATACGATCGAGATCGAGAAACTGTGCGAACTCCATCGCCGGTCGAGCTAGATAGACGCCGTCAAGGTACATTGCCGAGCTCGGATCCGAGCCTGCGTTCACGGCATTTGTCCCGATCCCGCGGATCGTCAGTTGGCCGAAACCGGCGTTCTGAGAAAGGGTGACGGATGGTGCGAGCGCAGCCGCGTCGCCCAGTGTCCGGTTGCCGAGGCGTGCCAGTTCGGCGTTCGAGATGGCGGTGACCGCCATCGGAGTCGATTGCACATCCCGCTCGCCGACTTTCGAGGCCGTGACGATGGTTTCTTCCCGGATGCCGGCGACGTGCAGGGTGAAGGATACGGTGATCCGCTCGCCGGCCCGTACTCGCACCTCCCGACGCGCTGTTTCGAATCCGCTCAGTTCCGCGGAAATCTCGTAGTCGCCTTGCGGGAGGTCTTGAAAGACGAAGTCGCCGTCGGCGCCCGATTGTGCGTCACGCTGCGCGACGCCCCGAATCGTCAGGTGAACGCCTGGCAGTGAGGCGCCGGTCTGGTCGGAAATCGAACCGGACACCACACCCACGGGTTGTGCGCCGGCAGGAGCGGCGACGCACACGAGCGCGAAGACAGCGGCAGGCAACAAATTCATGCTTCGGTCATGGCGGATCTATATCATTCTCATTTAACAGGCCAACGACTTGTTGTCTCGAATCGTCTCGTGCATGTGCAAGTTTATGCTGGCGGGTTTGCTGATGCTCGCTGCGGCGTCGAGCGAAGCTGCGTCCCCGGTCCGGCAGGTCCTGATGCTGCAATCGTTCGACCGCGGAAGCCTGGTGAATGACCACTTTACCGCTAACTTCCATTTCGACTTGGACCAGCGCGCGGGACAACCGGTCAACGTCGTTCAGATCGTGGTGGGCCAGTCAGGGTTGGTCGGCGCGCCTGGGCAAGCGATCGTCGATTACATCCGATCCACATTCGCGGATCGTCCTAGTCCGGACCTAATCGTGACGGTGGCCGGCCCGGCGGCCGTCTTCGCGCGCAAGTATCGTCAGCAACTGTTTCCTGAAGTGCCGCTGCTGTTCGCTGCCGTCGACCAGCGATATCTGGGCAACGCTCCGCTTGGGAAAAATGACAGCGCCGTCCTCGTCGGTGGCGATTTTCCAGGGCTCATCGATCAGATCCTGCAACTCCTCCCCGAAACCAGACAAGTGTTCATGGTCATGGGCTCGGGAGAGCTCGCGGCATTCTGGCACCGAGAACTCGAGACGCTGTTCATGCGATTTCGCAATCGCTTGACATTTGTCTGGTCCGACGATCTCTCGTTCCCGGAGATCTTGCGCCGCTGCGCGAGCCTGCCAGGCGATTCGGCGATCCTCTATCTCGCCTTCGGCACGGACGCGCAGGGCGGCTTGTATGCGGACGAGCGAGTGCTCGCCGATCTTCACGCCGCGGCGAATGCTCCGCTCTTTTCGCCGCACAGCGTACTGTTGGGCGCCGGCATTGTCGGCGGGTCGCTGGTGTCGATTGACGACCTCAGTCGTAGCGCCGCCGATGCTGCCATCCGCATCCTGGACGGGGCGCCGCCGAGCACCGTCAAAATGCCGCGACAACTGCCGGGCCAACCGACATTCGACTGGCGCGAACTCCAGCGGTGGGGCATTGCTGAAAGTCGGCTGCCGGTCCGCAGCATCGTCCTCTATCGACGTCCGAGCCTGTGGCACGAATACAGGACCACGGTGCTGAGCGCGATCGGTGCTCTCGCTGTCCAGTCCCTGTTGATCGTCGGGCTCTTGTATCAGCGCCGCGCACGGCAACGCGCCGAGATTGACAGCCGGAGAAACCTGGCGCTTGCCGCCGACGCCAGCCGCCGTCAGACGATGTCGGCGCTGACCAGTTCGATTGCACACGAGCTCAGTCAGCCGCTCAACTCGATGATGCTCAACGCCCAGGCGCTGCAGATGATGGTCACCACCAACCGTGCGACGGCCGACACGATTGGAGAAGTGCTATCGGATATCGAGACCCAGGGCGCGCGCGCCACGCAGATCATCGACCGCCATCGCATGATGCTCAGAAGCCATCAGCTCGACAAGAAACCGATCGATATTCATGCCGTGATCAAGGAGAGCCTGGCTCTGGTCGCCCACGACATGAAAGCACGCCAAATCGTCATCGCCGCTGAACTGCCGTCAGCGCCTTGCGTCATCAGTGGCGATCCGGTGCTGTTGCAGCAGGTTTTGGTGAATCTCCTGATCAACGCCATGGACGCGATGGCCGATACGCCGCAGGCCCGGCGGCGCGTCGCGATCAGGAGCGAAGTCAAGCCCGATGCTGTCGAAATCTCAGTGCGGGACGGCGGGACGGGTTTGCCGGAGCAGATTGATGGCACGGTGTTTACACCGTTTGTCACCACAAAGTCGAACGGGATCGGAATCGGCCTGACGATTGCGCGAACGATTGTGGACGCGCATGGTGGCAGCATCGATGCCCGCAACAATCCCGGAGGAGGCGCGACGTTTACGATGACGCTACGCCTCAGCGAGACGCCCACCACCCGCGCAGCGACAGCCGGCGCCGCGTGACATCACTGGCCCGAAGAGGAACGCCGAGACCGCCGAGACCGCCGAGATCGCCGAGTGTTGATTTCATTGGATCTCGGCGTTCTCGGCGCGCTCTGCGTTCGTCTTCCGCTATGCGGAGAGTTCCCGGTTCTGGCGCGAGATTCCGAGTCGCGCCATGCGGCTCTCGAGTGTCGTTGGCTTCACGCCGAGCCGGTCTGCCGCTCCGCCGTTGCCGCGGACGCGCCAGCGGCAGCTCTCGAGGACCGAGGTGATGTGCTCTGCCTGGACATCCTCGAGCTTCAGGCTTTCAGTGCGACGCGGCACCGATACCGGAACCGTTGGTGGCGCGACGGCAAGCGTCGGCCCGGTGGCGACGATCATCTCGCGCTCGATCACGTTGCGCAGCTCGCGAACGTTGCCCGGCCACGGATAGCGCTGCAGAGCGGCGAGGCTCTCCTTTGAGATCGAGTCGATTTTCTTGCCGAAGCTTCGCGAGAACTCTTCGATAAAAGTCCACACCAGGCTCGGGATGTCTTCGATCCGCTCGCGCAGTGGCGGAACCGTGATCGGAAAGACGTTCAGGCGGTAAAAGAGATCCTCGCGAAACGTATTCTCGGCAACCGCCTGTTCGAGATTGCGGTTCGTCGCCGCGATCACGCGTACGTCCACTTTCATCGAATGGTTGCCGCCCAACCGCTCCACGGTGCGCTCCTGCAGCACGCGCAGCAGCTTGACCTGGAGGTCGAGGGGGAGTTCGCCGATCTCGTCGAGGAAGATCGTCGAGCCGTTCGCCGCCTCGAAGCGGCCAATCTGCCGCGACACGGCGCCGGTGAACGCGCCCGGCTCGCGCCCGAACAGCTCGCTCTCGATCAGCTCCTTCGGAATCGCGGCGCAGCTGACGCTGATCATCGGCCGGCGGTAGCGCGGGCTGAGGTTGTGGAGCGCTTGAGCGAATACTTCTTTGCCGGCCCCCGTCTCACCGAGCAACAGGACGGTAGCCGTGGTCGGCGCCACCTGCTCGACTTGCGTCAGCGCACTGCGGATGGCGACGCTCTCGGAGGCGATGGTGCGATCGCTCCGAAGAGCAAACGCTTCGCGGCGCAGCACGGCTCTTTCCGCCAACGGTTGCGGCCGGGCACGTTTCAACTCATTGCTCCCCGGCGCGGGCTGCTCGCGCTGGTGGCGGTCTGCGACACTCTGGCCGATGACCGCGGCGATGACGTGCAAGCTGCCGATGATCTCGTCCGACCAGTGCCGTTCGGACGTCGTCTCGACCAGCAGCGCACCACGCGAGTCGTTGGTGCCGAGCGGCACGACCGCGCAGGCTTGCGCCCCGAGCTGAACCAGCGAGTCGCGGTCAGCGAAGTCCGGAAGCTCGTCGATCGTCGCGACGCACGCGCTCTCGCCGGCCCGCGCTCTCGACATCAACCACGGAAGGCGCATCGCCGGGTCGAAGTCCGCCGGCGGCATGCGACAGCCCGATCGGACCCATCGCCACGCAGCCTTGAACGCCGGAGCGTCGGCTACGGGCAGATAGGCAACGCAGCGGTCGATTTCGAGCGCATCGCCGAGATCCGCGAGCGCCGTCGTGATGGCGGTGTCGATGTGATCGGGTTTCGCGCTGGCACAGCGGGTGGCCAGGTCCGAGATCACTGCGTGGATCCTCGCCTGGGCCTGCAGCGAGGATCGCCGCACCTCGAGGCCTCGCCGCTCTGTATCCGGTCTTTCGAATGGCTTCGAGAACTGGGTAGAGCAGTCCATAACCGGTGCACTCCTGACGGAAGGTTGTGAGGATGAAAGGTATGGCCTGTGACTGCCAGCGTCTACTGGACCTTAGTGCAGTCGCCCTTTGGGGCAGGATCGCGCGCAATGCCGGCGATGATGCCGAGCAACGCGGCCGCGGAAAAGGGCTTCCGCAAGAAGGCCGTGCACCCGGTCCGCTCGGCGCGATTGCGGAGCGATTCATCAACGAGCGCGGTAATGACGATGATCGGAACCACCGAACCGGCCGCGCGCAGACGGTGCTGCAGGTCGATGCCGGAAATGCCTCCCAGCTGGACATCGAGGATCAGGCACAGCGGGCTTCGGTCGGGCGGCGCGTCGATGAACGCTTCGGCGGACGAGAAGAGCGCCGCTTCGAATCCCGAGGCGAAGAGCAGCCGGCCGAGGGCGGCGCGCGACGGGGCGTCGTCTTCGACGACGGCCACAAGGGGGGACGCCGCGTCAGTCACGGAGGTAACAATTTATGACAGTTCCGGGTTCGGGACTATAGATCGTTAGTGCTATTCAATTAGCGGTAGTGGTCCGAGCGGCCGCGCCATCGTTAGAAGGATCGACGCCGAGGTCCATCGCCAGTCGCGCCAACGCGGCCATCGAATCGACTTCGAGTTTCTCAAAGATCCGCGATCGATGCAGCTTGACCGTCCGCTCCGAGATGTTCAGGTCGCCAGCCACCTGTTTATTGAGCTGTCCGCTGATCAAGTGTGCGAACACCTCGCGCTCTCGCGCCGTCAGCCGTTCATAGCGCGCCCGGACCTCGCGCTGGCGGGCCCGTGCAGCGCGGTCGGTCGCGTCCCGTTCGAGCGCGCGCGCAACGGCATCGAGCAGCGCCGATGCCTCGATCGGCTTGGTGAGGAAGTCGATTGCGCCGCGCTGGATCGCCCGAACCGACTCGTGAACCTCTCCGTAGCCGGTAAGGAAGATGATTGGCAGCGGGTCTTCACGTTGAGCGACCGCAGTCTGCAGTTCGAGCCCGTTGCGGCCGGGCATGCGCATGTCGAGGATCAGGCAGCCGGTCGTGTCGGGCGGCGCGGTTGCCAGGAACTCGTCCCCGCTCGCATACGCCCGGACTGCGTATCCCGCCGCAGTGAGCAGCCGCGACGCGGCCGTTCTCGCCGGTGCGTCATCGTCGACGATATGAATGATTGGCGTGTCCATCTTCAGGCAACAGCCCGATCGCGGATGATGCGATCATAGCTTTTGGGGTCCGAGAATCAGTGCGCGAATGAAAAAGATAACATGCATCCGTCGAGCTGTTCGAACTCGGCCGGCGCCACGGATTCTGGCCGAGAGGTATGAGGTGCGCAGAAAAACGGGACAATCATTGGTTGATACCCCCCGTGACGATAGGCGGCTGCACCGCACGGCCGATTGTGATTCGCGTTGGAGACACATGCAACCCAACGGGCCTCGATATGCTCGGCTGGCCGTTGTCGCCCTGATCGGTTTCGCCGTTGCGATTGCGGCGCCTGCGGCGGCGCAGGCTCCGAGCCCGGAGCGCGCACCCGATCAGGTCGATTCGGCACAGCCTCCGGCCGAGACGAAGGACGTGTTCGATCTCTGGCGTGAGTTGCGCCACCAGCCACCGAGCCCACCGCCGCCGTTCACGACCTCGATGAAGGCATTCGCGCCGGTCATCGGTACCAAGCCTTCGAGCGGCGTGCTGGTCGGCGTCGCCGGCAACGTGGCGTTCTATCGCGGCGATCCATCGACGACACACATTTCCTCGGCGGTTGCCAGCGTGACGTTTTCAAGCAAGAAGCAGACGTCGTTGACCGACCGGTTCGCGATGTTCGGCAACAACGATCGGTGGCGGCTCGACGCGGATCACCGGCTGCAGTGGACGTCGCTCGAGGCGGTCGATCTCGGCACGAGCGCCGATTCACGAGACAGCGTGCAGACCCATTTCGACTTCGTCCGAATGCACCACACCGCGTACTATCGCGTTTACGACGCGGTCTATATCGGCGCCGGACTGTACTTCGACAATCACTTCGATGTACGGCCGAGCGAGGGTGCCGAAGCCAGTTGGGCCGATTCTCCTTACGTGCGATACAGCACGACGCGTGATCTGCCACTCGATTCCCAGGTTTCAGCCGGGCCGAGCGTTGACATTCTCTGGGATACGCGCGACAGCTTCATCAACGCCGAGCGCGGATGGCTGGCGAAGGTCAGTTATCGCACGTTGTTCGACGGCTTTCTCGGCGGCGATTCGACGTGGCAGAAACTGAATGTCGATGCACGGACCTACGTCGGGCTCTCGCACGATCGCCGTCACAAACTGGCATTCTGGGGGTTTGCCGATCTGGTGGTCGGGGGTGTGGCGCCATACTTCGATCTACCGGCGACCGGTTTGGACACCTACGGCCGGTCGGCGCGCGGTTACAGCGAAGGACAGTTCCGAGGCGAAAAGCTCGCGTACGGGGAAGTGGAGTACCGCGGCAGCCTGATGCGAAACGGATTGCTCGGAATGGTCGCCTTTCTCAACACCACCACGTTGACCAACGACGACCAGGGCGAGCAGTTGTTTGACAGTTTCGCGATCGGCGGCGGCGCCGGACTGCGCCTCAGCATCAACAAGCGATCGAAAACGAACTTGTGTCTCGACTTCGGCTTCGGCAAGCAGGGCTCGCGCGGCGTCTACCTGGCGATTCAGGAAGCGTTCTAGCAGGCTGCTGAAGCGCGCGTTTTCGCTACCTTGCCTAGGATTGCTCGGTCAAGCCGCTGCCGATGAATACGCTGCCGTTCAGGATGGCGGCGATCGCTGCGGTCAGTTCTGTGGCGACGTGCGACTTCAGCAAGTAGCCGCGAGCGCCGGCCGCCAGTGCTGCCTGAACCACTTCCGCGTCGTCGTTATTGGTGAGAATCAGGACCTGCGCCGCGGGCGCGAATTTGCCGATGGCGCGTGTCGCTTCCAGGCCGTTCAACCGCGGCATCCAGACATCCATCAGAATCACACTTGGCTTGAGCACACGGGTTTGCTCGATCGCGAACAACCCGTCTTCGGCGGTTCCCACCACTTGAATCGACTGTTTCTGCAGTTCCTCCACCAGGAATCGTCGCCATGCGCTGTTGTCGTCGACGATCAGGATTCGAACCTCGGTCAGATCTGTCACCGCTTTCCTCCGATTGGGGCTCTCCAATCAACGAGGATCGCAGGACGCAGGGAGGTTGTCGTTGCGCCGGGGCAAGCAAAGACAACCGGTTACGAACGTGCAATTACGCGGTGTGTTTGAACAGTTGCTGGGAAGAGAGCAGGATGACCCTGCCGCGCCGTTTGATCACCGCCTGGGTGCGCTGCCACTCGTTCAACAGACGGCTCGCGGTGTACTGGGTGATGTTCGCGGCGTTGGCCAGTTCGTCGTTGGTGATATCGAGCTCGATGCCCTCGCGGACCTCGCGCCCGAGCAGCGGTGTCAGCGCCACCAGGACACCGGCGAGCCGCTCGCGCGCCGACTCGGACGTCAAGGCCGTATGTGCGGCCACGAACCAATCGACATAGTCCGCGCCAATCAGCAGCGCGTTTTCGAGCAGCCGCGGATTGTCGTGCGCGAGAGAGCGAATCGCCACGCGCGACCACATCAGCACCGTGGTGTCTTTGACCGTCTCGGTGCCGACCCGGTAACTCGATCGCTCAGGCAGCAGCGTGGCGGCGCCGACGATTGCACCGGGCCCCAGCCACTGCAGCAGGCGCTTGTGACCATCCGGCGTCGTGAAGAAATGGCGTGCCCGGCCGGTGGTGATGAGAAAGAGTTCCGTCGCCGGTTCGCCCTGTCGGGCGATGACCGCGTTGGCTTTGAAGCGCTTCGTCGTGGCCGCGCCGAGCACCGCCTGCAGGCCCTGCGCGCTGAGTCCGAAAAGGAATCGTGACTGGATCATGAATGAATCGGGCGTTGCTCGCGACGAGGACCGGATGACCGGCCCTCGCCCTGGAAACTCGACTACTTTTTCGATGCGTAGGGATTGCCGCCGAGCGCGTTCGAGATCTCGGTAATCGCCCGTTGCGCCCGGATGCTGTTGCCGGCGTCGTCGAGCGGCGGCGAGATGACGGCGATGCCGAACTTGCCGGGCGAGACGGCGATGATGCCGCCGCCGACGCCGCTCTTCGCGGGCAGCCCGGTGTGGTACAGCCACTTGCCCGAGTCGTCGTACAGCCCGGCGGTGGCCATCACGGCCAGCACGGCGGGAACCTTCGATGCGTCCATCACCTGCTTGCCGGTGACGGGGTTCTTGCCCATCGCGGCGAGCGTGGCGGCCATCGTCGCGAGGTCCTTCGTGTTGACGCCGATCGAGCACTGGCGCGTGTAGAGATCGACCGCCTGCTTCCAGTCGGTCTTGATGTAGCCGTACGCGAACATCAACGCCCCAATCGCCTGATTGCGCTGGTTGGTGTCCGACTCGGACTTGTAGACGTCCTGCAGCACTTTCAGCGACCGGCCGGCGAAATCGTTGTGGAGGCCGATGATCTTGTTCCACACCGCGTCGGAGGTGCTGCCGGTGACCATGCTGGTCGCGCTGATCGCACCGGGATTGACCAGCGCGTTCATTTCAGGCGCGCCGGTGCCGACCACGCTGCGCACTCCTTCGATCGCGATAATCGAGTTGAAACGCGCGCCCGTCGCGTCCACGCCGATGCGCTTCTCAATCGACTCGACCCCCTGTTCCTGGATCACCTGCGCCATCGTGAAGACTTTCGAAATCGACTGGATCGAGACCTCGGTGGTCTGATCGCCCGCCGTGTAGACCTTGCCGTCGGCCGTGACGAGAGCGATGCCGAACAGGTTAGGATCGACTTTCGCGAGCGCGGGGATGTAGTCCGCGTTCTTGCCTTCCCTCAGATCCTTGAACTTGGCATAGGCGGCGTTCACCGCGGCCTGCGGATCGGACTGAGCGCCGACCGGCCGCATCATCGTTGCCAGGACCGCCAGTGCCGCGACGGCGCCGACGATCCACGCGCGGCGTGTGTAACGTGCAATACGAGGCATTGTTAACCTCCGAGCTTCTTCGAGAAGTTGTATTTGAAGGCGAACTGAATCTTCACGCCGTCACTGTGAAAGCCGTCCGAGAAGTTCTCCCGGCGTCCCCATTGGAACTCGCCGCCGAACATCACGTTCGGCACCGGCGAATAGAGCAGATTCCCGAGCGCGTACTGACCGACCCTGAACGCGTTGGCCGCCTGCCCGTCGGTGTTGTCGATGTCCTGTCGCGAGTAGCCCATCGTGCTGGTGTACCGTTCGTTCCACCGGTGATCGAGGAAGATCGTGAACGCCGTGAGCGGCAGCGGCTCGCCGACGACCGGTGTCACGGCGTTCCCGGGATTCCTCTGGACGCCGATGTCGACGGGGGAGTCGTTCATCGCGTTCTGGATGCCTTCGCCGATCACGAACGCGACACGCAGCACGTCGGATTTGCCGAAGTTGATGCCCGACGTCGCGTTGATGCCCCAGCCGGTCGCGCTGCCCGACAGATCGAACTGGTCCTTGAGCACGTCGTCCCATTTGATCGCCCGGAGCTGTCCGGCGAGGCGCGCGTAGCCCCACTTCATGTTTGCCCGGTACGCAGCCGAGAAATCCGGCAGCGGAAACCTGGCCTTGATGTTCTGCAGCTCGATGCGGTTGGCATAGACGCCCGAGTCGCCGCTGGCGCCCGGCCGCTCGAGGGCGACCATGAAGATGGAGTGCTCGTCGTTGATCGGCGTCCATCGTACCTGGACGTTGCGGTACCACGCGAGGCCGGTCGGCCCCCAGTACTCGAGCGAATTCGGGAAGACGTCAGGATCGGTGAACGGGCTCCAGTATTGTCCCGCGCCGAACTCGCCCAGCTCGCCCCACGCGTGGCGCAACCGGAACGTCGTCTGTCCTTCGTCGACACCGGTGCCGAAGAGTTCGAACTCGAAGATGGTCTTCAGCGCGCCCATCGACGTCGATGCGGACGATTTGACCCCAAGCCGGCTCTGCCGGACACCGGCGAACGTGCTGTTGTCCTCGCCGAACTGCTTCTCGGAAGAGGGCAGCTTGGTGAGGCGTAGCGTGTCGAACCAGTTCGGATCGATCTGCTTGAAGTTATGGCCCATGTCGAGCATCGCGAAACCATACACCTCGAATTCCGGCGACTGCGGCGCGGCCTGCGCGCGTGCCTCGCGCGCAGCAGCCGCTGACGCCACAACCGCCACGAGCAGGATGCCGCAGCACTTCCTGGCGCCGTTTAAAACTCTCATCGTCCCTTCTCCTTGATGTTGGCCTTCTCCCAGGCGCGTACCTTCCGCCTGGCGTCGTCGAAAAGGCGTTCGTAGTTCTTCATCCGCACTTTCTGGCTTGCCTCTGGCGTCAACCGCCGCCAAATCGGATCCCACATCTCGAACACGCTGTAGTACGCCGCCGCGCTGGCCGGCGCGACCGTGTCGGTTCCAAACAGAAATCGATCGGGGTAGTTGTTCAGCAGGGCGGCGACGCGCGCGACCGTCTCTGGCGACGACACCGCGTACTTCGCGACTTCATCCCAAGAGATGTCGAAATTGACGTGCGCGAGCGATGGATCCGCCAGCATCGCTTCGACAATCTCGATGTGCCGCGGACTGCGTTCCGCAGATTGTGCCGAGGCCTGCGCAGGGTGCACGACGCGGCCCAGCCCGGTATGCGCCCAGATGATCGTTGCCTTCGAATGGCGCAGGAGCAGCGTCTTCATCTGTGCCAGATAGACCGGCTCGGCGTCCGCCTTCGCGAACGGCATGTCGATGTCGTTGTGAAGGATCACCACCAACCCGGCCTCCGCGGCGAAGTCGAGCACGCGATCGAGCGCCGGGTTGGTGAGGCTGGCGGTTTCGCCCGATACCTTCGCCGACACAAACTCTTTGTGAATGCTGAACTCGCCGATGCCCGAAAACACACCGGGGAAGGCCAGCAGCACGCGGCGAATGTGGTCCGCGGCGTACATGTCTGCCGGGTTGAAACCGGTGATCATCGGGTCGAAGCGCGCCTGGTCGGCCGGCGTCAACTCGCGATACACGCTGGCGATGTAGGCGTCGGTGAACGAGTAGTAGTAGAGCGGTGCGTCGCTCTGCAGGTAATAGGTCGGTGCAAAGGTGCCGGAATTGGCGTGCGACCACTGCTGCTGCAGGGGTATTCCGAACAGCGTCGATCGCCCGACACGGGTTCCCATGATCTGCAGGAACTCGCGGACCGTGATGCCTTCCTGGATGTAGTTGGTCAGGTGGAAATGCGAATCGTAGAACTGGTTGGCCGCTGCCGAACCCTGTGCTCGAAGCGGATACGCGACACATACCGTCAACAGTGCGAGGCCGGCGAGCCCACCA
>Ga0070675_100000305_pt1 | contig 32972 bp, 25 predicted proteins | sample KBSM43metaG_FD_65343 | JGI IMG/M metagenome (GOLD analysis project Ga0070675, IMG submission 65343) | Miscanthus rhizosphere microbial communities from Kellogg Biological Station, Michigan, USA - KBS M4-3 metaG | ecosystem: Host-associated > Plants > Roots > Rhizosphere > Soil ... | reverse complement strand
GTGAGTACTGACGCGCCCGCGCCGTCGCAGACACCGTGCCCACGCTGCGACGGCGCCGCCACGCCCACTACCGTGCGTACTGCCATCTGGCAGGGAGACAGCGTGGCCATCGTCGAGGACATCCCGGCCCTCGTCTGCGGTTCCTGCATGGAGCAGTACTACGACGAGGACGTGAGCGACGCCCTGCGCCAACTGATCGAGCGTGGCTTTCCGGCGTCAGAGGCGGCCAGGCAGGTCGTGGTGCCGGTGTTCTCGCTGGCGGGCCGCGTGCGCGCGCGCGCGCTGTTGCCCGACGACACGCACCTCGACTGAGGGCGTTCACAACTTCGATGGGAGGAGCCTCGTGCGTGCGTCAGCCTTGATTGTGGTACTGGCGGGAGGACTGTGGTGCGCGGCGTGTGGAGGGGGAGCCGCGCCACCTGCGGCGAGCGAGGCCACCGCCACGCCGCCGGCCGCGGCGGCCGACGCGCCCCCGGCATCGGCGGCCGCCGAGCCCAGGAGCGCGGCCGACCTCTTCCCCGACGGGCCGCAGAAGGCCGCCGTCGTCAACAACTGCGCCTCGTGCCACAACCTGGCGTGCTCGGTCATCGGGCAGCGCACGGCCGAGCGCTGGGATTCGCTGAAGGCGTCGCACAAGGACCACGCGCCCGGTGCCGACGTCGAGGCGATGTTTGCGTACCTCAAGGCCAACTTCGACAGCACGAGGCCGGAGCCCAAGGTGCCGCCGTCATTTCTCGAAGGGGGCTGCACGCCCTTCTGAGCGCCGCCGCGGTCGACACGCGCAGCGAGATGAACACGGGAATGCTTCGTCGACACATCGAGACGTGCGTGCTGGCCGCCGCCGTGGCCGTGCTCTCGGCGTGCGGCTCCGCGCCTGCGGCGGACGAGCGGCCGCCGGCGGCCGCGGCGACGGACACAGCGTCGGCCAGTAAGCCGGCCACTAAGCCGGCCACTGCACCGGCAGCGGACAGCGCGCCGACCAAGGTGGACATGAACGCGATTTTCCCGCCTGGCCCCGGCCGCGATCTGGTGCTGAACAACTGCCAGAACTGCCACACCTTCGTGCCGATCGTGATCCTGCAGATGGAGGAAGCGGCCTGGACGCGCAACAGCGTCGATCACCGGGAGCGGGTGACCGGCCTCAGTGACGCGGATTTCGCGACGCTCTATGACTACCTGAAGGTCAACTTCAATCCCCGCCGCCCGGTGCCGGCGCTGCCGCAGGAACTGCTCGACACCTGGACCGGGTATTGAGCGGCTGCAGGATCCTCAGCAGCTCGCCGAGGAGGGACGCCACTGCGCCGTTCCGCCGCCGCGTAGGGGGACGTTCGGAGGGGACACTCAGCTTGGTTCGCGGCGCTTGGCCGCCCACTCGATGCCGCGCCGGACGAGCTCCTTGTACACAGGGAGATCCCAGGGGCCGCGCAAGGTCGCATGGTCGGGGCCGGGAGGCTTGGGCGACCCGAACTCCCGGGCGCTGTGGCCAAGGGCGAGGTACAGGACGGCGCCATTGCCCACGCGATGGCGATACATGAGCGGCTGCATCGCGTCTTCGAACTTCCGCCCCATCGCCTCGCCGCCCCAGCGCGTGTGCAGCAAAACATCGATCGTGCCGTTCGGCTCGATCACGTACAGCTCGTCGTCCACCTCGAAGGACTCGATGCCCGCCAGGAGCGGGTCGCCCGGCTTTGCGACCGACACAGGGAAGTGCTTGTAGGGAGGATGCGCGAGGAAGCGGCTGCCCAAGATGCCCGGAAGGACCTTGTTGTCGCGGACGGAATTGCTGGCGTGCAGCGCGAACCAGCGCCCTCCCTTTTCCAGATAGCGCCGGATCGCCTCGCACCGCGCCGCGTCGACCGGCACCTGTGACGTGTAGCTCACGAGCAGATCGCCTGCCTCGATTGCTTCGCTGTCGTCGTAGTTGCGCGCCACGTTCGTCTGGATGCCGCCGGTGTCGTAGAGCGCAGCCAGCAGGCGCTGTCGCGCGAAATCGAAATCGTGGTTGTAGATGGGCGCGCCGCAGATCAGATTGGCGATGAGCGGCTTCGCCGGGGCCGGTCCGCGTCCTTGCGCCGCGCTCGCAGTGGCCGCCCCCGGTGTCAGTGCGTCGAGCAACGGAAGCATTCCCGCCGCACCAACGCCCCGTAAGAAGGCTCGCCGTGGAAGGGGGGTATTCGACACGCCTCGCAGCATAGCGCCATTCCGCCGAGGGGCGACGCTGGTCTGCGCAACCAGCCCCCGCTCGGCTATCGAGCGGGGGCTGGTTTTTGCCTTACCGGCTGGAACCGGGCTGGCCCGCTCGCGGCGCAGGCGCTTCCGCATCATCACCTGCCTTAGCGTCGTCGTCCGCGTCGCCGAGTGACAGTGACTCGAGCGATCCGGCGACGGCCGACGCCGGGGTCGCCCCGGCGCAGTTCGGATTGCCGGCAGGGTAGCGACCGTACAAGAGCACGATGTTCGCCTCGGTCGGCGCCCCGTTGAATTGCGAGACGTGCACCGTATACCAACCGTTGTTCGGTGCCGACCCGATCTTCACCAGTGGCCGCCGATCGAAAGCCCCGTTGCGGTCGTCGTTGCGGAACACCGAGCCATTCGGCGCCACGACCACCAACTCCATGTCGGGAGCGGGATGGGGAGGGCTGATGAGGTCGAAACGCACGCACTGGCCAGGACTCGCGAATGCATCGATCGTATAAACGCCGGCGCTTGGCCCGAACGCGAATATGGTCGCCGGGATTCTCAGGCTGGAACAATTGGTTCCGGTGCATGACGAAACCGTGTCGTCAAAGATGTTCTGCCCCGAGGCAAATGACGGTACCCACATCGAGCCAACGATGGCGCACGCTGTTACAAAGAGCTTGGTTCTCATTGCTATTTCCTCTTCTTCGTTGTTTCCGTGCAGACTGTGAGAGGCCAGGCAGTTCGCCGACTCTCATCCAGACTTAACGAAGGGCCGGCCGGAACCGAACGGGCCCGTGTCCTGAAAGGGAAGTCGAACAGTCGATGAATCAGCGGCGATCCACGGTTACCAGTTTCATCCTCGACAATTCATTGCTGCTGCTGGCGGGAACCGCGGCGGCGGTGGTGTGGGCCAATGTCGACGTCCGCAGTTATGACGCGCTGGCGCACACGCTGCACTTCGTGGTCAACGACGTCGGGATGGTGTTCTTCTTCGCGCTCGCCGCCAAGGAGGTCTTCGAAGCGACCCTGCCGGGCGGAGCGCTGGCTTCGCCCGCACGCGCCGCGTCCCCGTTGGCCGCCGCCATCGGCGGCATGGTCCTGCCAGCGCTGATCTATGCCGCCCTCGCGTGGGCTCGCGGACCGGCGGACCTGGTCAGCGGATGGGCGATCCCCTGCGCGACCGACATCGCGTTCTCGGCGATGGTGGCGCGCATCATCTATCCGGCGGCCCATCCGGCCATTCCCTTCCTGCTGTTGCTCGCGATTGCCGACGACGCGCTCGGGCTGGTGATTCTCGCCGTCTTCTATTCCCCAAGCGCCCTCTCGCCGTGGGCGCTCGCGGGGTTCATGACCGCCGCTCTCGTGGCCGCATCCTGGCTGCGACGCCGCGGCACTCGGAGCTTCTGGCCGTACGTAATGGGTCCGGGGGCCCTCTCGTGGGCGGCCCTCTACCTGGGCGGCGTCCATCCGGCTCTGGCGCTGGTTCCAATCGTGCCGTTCATGCCACACAGCCCCACTGACCTGGGGCTGTTCGCCGAGGGCGAACAGTATCGTGACGATACGTTGAATCGCTTCGAACACTGGTGGAAGACGCCCGTCCAGTTCGTGTTGCTTCTGTTCGGGCTGGCGAATGCCGGCGTGCCCGTCGCGCAGATCGGGCCTGGCACCTACTATGTGGTTGCCGGCCTGCTCCTCGGAAAACCGCTCGGTATTCTGCTGTTCTCGGGCGCGGCGCGCCTCGCCGGCGCAAGCCTTCCGCCGGGACTTCGTCTGAGCGACGTGTTCGTCGTCGGCGTCATCGCGTCGATCGGGTTTACGGTGTCGCTGTTCTTTGCCACGGCCGCCTTTCCGGAGGGAAGTGCGCTGGCCGAAACGAAGATGGGCGCGCTTCTGAGCTTCATCGGGGCGCCGCTGGCCATTGCCGTCGCTCGGATGATCGGCGTGTCTCGACCGCCGAAATAGCCTTACCGGCCCGTGGGGCGCTCCGCGGTGCGCGCGGCGCTGAGGATGTTGTGGATCGCGTGGTTGCCTTCGTGACACGCGTACTCGAGCACGGGCTCCCGGTCGTTCATCGTCAGCGGGATCGAGAACGTCCACGGCCGCACCCATGTGGCCGGATCGTCCACCGTGACAGCCCACTCGACGGTGTGAGCGGAGGTGCGCCGGAAGCGTTCCACCAGCCGCATGGTGTCGGCATTCGCGTTGCGATAGACGCTGCGCAGCTTGAAGTGGCGCGTTTCGACGACGAGCGTGTCGCCTTCCCACCAGCCGCGCGCATCGCCCATGTCGAACGACAAGCTGCCCCCGACCCGTGGACGGCGATCCAGGGGCACCACGCGCGTCTCGTGCACCATTTCGTACCGGATCGCCACGAAGCCTGGCGCCTGCACGATCTCGAACGAGTTGCCATACTGGCCGGGCATCATCGAACCCGGCAGGCCGCGCGTGATGCAGCGATCCCACAGGCTGAAGTCGAGGTGGCTGTAGAAAGGCCCATTGCCGAAGCTGCTGCCGGCCCGGGGTAGCGCGTCGATCCGGGCCTTGGCCTCGGGCCGCAGCGAGGGGATCCGGCCGTCTTCAGGATCGATCACGAACCACGGCCGGCTGCCTTTCGAGATCTCGTAGATGTCGCGGAATTCGGCCGAGTTGCCGATCAGCCCTTCGGGATCGCCGCCGAAGAACTTGGCGCGGGCGAGGGTGTCCTCCTGCCGCGTCCGCGCGACGGCAGCCTGTTCTGCGGCGGTGATCTCGGCCATGCGCCGCCCGTCGAATTCCTTCGGCCGTTCGAGCGGCGTGCTCGTCTCGTATTTGTTGGTGTAGGTGCCCTGGAGATCGGGATCGCCCCAGGGCGTGCGTGGCGGAGTCTGCGCCGCGGCCGTCCCGGCCACGATGCTGGTAAACAGGAGCACTCCCGCGCGACCGGCTCGAGGCCAAAGCTTCCTCATGGTTCTCCCTCTTGCGGTGTCAACCAGCATCGTCAGGCACGCAGTCTAGCGCGGCGTGTGTAGAATGCACCACCCTTGCACATGACGTCGCGCGCTCCGGCTGTTCTCTTCGTGGTGGTCGCCGCGGTCCTGGTGGCGCTGCCGGTGCTCGGCTTCGACCCGCGCGAGTTTGCGCGCCGCCACGGCGGCACGCTGCGCCTGTCGATCGCCACCGGTAACACCGGCGGCGTCTACTACCCGTACGGCGGCGGCATCGCCCGCATCATCAGTCAATCGTTGCCCAACGTCGATGCCACCGCCGAGGTCACGTCCGCATCGGTGGACAACCTGAAGCTGATTCAGCAGGGCAAGGCCGACATCGCCTTCACGTTCGGCGACACGCTCGACGATGCGGTGCGGGGACGAGCGGCGTTCACCAAGAGCCCGGTGAGAGCGCGGACACTGGCAGTGCTGTATCCGAGCTACACGCAGATTGCGACGCTCGAGGGCAACAACATCAATCGCCTGACCGATCTGCGCGGCAGGGTCGTCTCGACCGGCTCGCCGGGCAGCGGCACGGAAGTTGTGGCGTTGCGGCTGCTGAAGGCCGCTGGCCTCGACGCGGACAGGGACCTCCGCCGGCAGGGGCTGAGCGTCAACGCGTCGGTCGACGCCCTCAAGGACGGCAAGATCGACGCGTTTTTCTGGACCGGCGGCATCCCGACCGCCTCGCTCCTGGATCTCACCAGCACCATAGGCATCCGGCCGAAGCTGCTGGCGAACGACGATCTGCTGCCGGCACTGCAGGCGGTGTACGGACCGTCGCTCTATTACCGGCTGGTGGTGCCGGGCGGTACGTATCCGGGCCTGACGTCGGACGTGGGGGTGGTCGCCGTCGCCAACGTGCTCGTCGTGAACGAACGCATGAGCGACGACCTCGCCTACGACCTGACCAAAGTGCTCTTCGACAAACAGCGAGACCTCGCCGCCATCCATCCGGAGGGGGCCAGGCTCACGCTCGAGACCGCCATCGACGGCTCGCCGGCGCCGTACCATCCCGGCGCGATCCGGTACTACCGTGAGCGTGCGGTGTGGAAGCGATAACCACGCCCGCCGAACTGCCCGTACCGATCGACGCAGCCGAGAGCGAGTCGCCGGTTCGCGACCTTGCCGGCTGGCCATCCGGTCTCGCGCGAGTGCTCGCCATCGGGCTCGCGTGCTATTCGCTCTATTGGGTCGTAGGGATCGTGCAGCCGCTGGTCTATCGAGTCAGTTTCCTGCTCGCCATCCTCGTCCTCACGTTCCTCGTCTATCCGGCCACCAGCAGCGCCCGCGATCGCGCGCGCGTGTCGTGGACCGACTGGCTGCTCGCCGGCCTGGCCGTGTCGGCGCTGCTCTGGCCGCTCCTGACGTTCGACGACTTCATCTACCACGCGGCCGATCCGACCCTCGCCGACAAGGCCTTCGGGGCGATCCTCATCGTGCTCGTGCTCGAGGCCACCCGCCGGACGGCGGGATGGATTCTTCCCTTCACCGCCGTCTGTTTCCTCGTCTACACCTTCTACGGGCCGCTGCTCGAGCTGATCGGGCTCGGGATGGTCGCGCACCGGGGCTACGACGTCGCGCGCATCGTCGGCACCACCTACATGTCGCTCGAGGGCGTGTTCGGTGTGCCGCTCGAAGTCGCGTCGACCTACATCATCCTGTTCTCCATCTACGGTGCGATGCTCGCCGCATCGGGCGCCGGACGGTTTTTCCTCGAATGGTCGATGGCGGCCGTCGGTAGATCCGGCGGCGGTGCCGGGCCGGGTCGCGCCGTCACCGTGGCCGGACTGCTGCTCGGGTCGGTATCGGGGAGTGGGGTCGCCAATACCGTCACGCTCGGGTCGGTGGCCTGGCCGATGCTGAAACGAGCGGGCTACGCGCCGGCCATGGGCGCCGCGATCTTTTCGGCCGCCGGCATCGGCGCCATCATCTGCCCGCCCGCGCTCGGGGCCGCAGCGTTCATCATCGCGGAGTTCCTGCACATCAGCTATCTGCAGGTGGTCGTGATGGCGGCGATCCCTGCCATCCTCTACTTCTTCTCGATTTTCCTGATGATCGAAGCCGACACCCGACGCGCGGGTGCACGGCCGGTCCCGATCGACACGCCTCCGTTCTGGGTCCTGACGCAACGGCACGGCTACCATTTCCTCGCCGTCATCGGCATTCCGATTCTGCTGGTCCTGGGGATGTCGGCGTTCCGCGCGGTGTTCTTCTCGATGATCGCCGCAGTGGTGTTGAGTTTCGTCGATCGGGCAGCGGCGCTCACGCCCCAGCGCCTGCTCGAGGCGCTGCACGCGGGCGCGCGCAGCGTGCTGCCCGTGGCCGCCGCCACCGCCACTGCCGGCATCATCGTCGGCACGGTGACCCTTACAGGGCTGGGCCTGAAGGTCTCCGGTCTCATCGTCGATCTCGCGGGCGCGCACGTGTTCCTGACGGTGCTCTATTCGGCGCTGGCGATCTGGATGCTCGGCCTGGCGGTGCCCGTCACCGCGTCGTACATCATCGCCGCCGTGATGGTGGCGCCGGCGATGACCAAGGTCGGCGTGCCGGACGTCGCAGCGCACATGTTCATCTTCTACTACGCCGTGCTCTCCGAGGTGAGCCCGCCGACCGCGCTCTCGCCGTTTGCCGCGGCCGCGATCACCGGCGCCAGGCCGGGTCCGACCATGATGCGGACCTGGAAGTACACGCTGCCGGCGTTCGTCTTCCCCTTCGCATTCACCTCGAGCCGTGAGGGGCTCGGACTGCTGTTGCAAGCGCCCGTCGGCGACGTCGTGACATCCGTCGGCACCGCCCTCATCGGCATCCTGGCGCTCTGCGCCGGCCTGGGCGGCTGGATTCGCGGGCGAGCCAACACCCCGGAGCGCGTCCTGGCGACGGCAGGAGGTCTCCTGCTGTTTTATGCGGGAACGATCGCCGACATCGCCGGCGTGGTCGTGTTTGCAGCAGCGGTCGCGCTGCACCTGTTCAGGACGGGTGCCGCGGGGAAGAGGCGGGTCTAACCGCCTCCGCTAAAGCCACGGCGGTCAGACCTGCCCGACGGGCACGCCGACGACGCGATCGGCTCTCAATCGCTCGATCTCGGTTGGTGCATAGCCCAGCTCGGCGAGGACGTCGGCCGTGTGCTCCCCGAGGCGGGGCGACGCGCGCTCGTACGCGAGCGGCGTTTCCGACATCCGGATTGGCGTCCTCACGGTGGGGACCGTGCCGCCGCCGGCGCGCGGCAGGTCGAGGCGCAGTCCCCGGTGCACGACCTGCGGGTCGGCGAAGACGTCCGCCACCGAGTTGATCGGCCCGGCGGGCACGCCGGCCGATTCGAGCGCTGCGAGGAGTTCGTCGCGCGTGAACGTCGCGGTCGCGGCCGACATCAGCGCCGCGAGGCTCGCGCGGTTGGTCACGCGCGCCTCGTTGGTCGCGTAGCGGGGCTCGTCGGCGAGGTGGGGAAGCCGCAGGACGCCGACGCATGCGCGGAATTGGCGGTCGTTGCCCGCGCCGATGCTCACGCTGCCATCGGCGACGGGGAAGAGTTGATACGGCACGATGTTCGGGTGCGCGTTGCCCAGCCGCCGCGGCGGATCGCCCGAGGCGAGATAGTTGAGCGCCTGGTTGGCGAGCACGCCCACCTGGGCGTCGAGCAGCGCCATGTCGATCCATTGCCCGACACCGGCCGTGCCGCGGTGGGCGAGCGCCGCCTGAATCGCGATCACGGCATAGAGGCCCGTGAAGAGGTCCGCGAACGCGACCCCCGCTTTCTGCGGCTCGCCCGACGGATCGCCCGTCAGGTCCATGATGCCGCCCATCCCCTGGATCATGAAGTCGTAGCCCGGACGGCTGGCGTACGGGCCGTCCTGTCCGAACCCGGTGATCGAGCAGTAGACGAGCCGTGGATTGAGGCGATGCAGGCTGTCGTAGTCGAGGCCGAACTTCCGCAGGCCGCCGACCTTGAAGTTCTCGATCAGCACGTCGGCGCCGGCCGCGAGCTTCAGGACGATGGCCTGGCCTTCGGGCCGGCTCAGATCGACCGCGATCGAGCGCTTGCCTCGATTGGTGGAATGGAAATAGGCGGCGTCGCGAGTGCCGTCGGGGTTGTCGATCGAGGGCGGCCCCCACTGACGCGTGTCGTCGCCGGCGAGGCTCTCCACTTTCACGACCGACGCGCCGAGATCCGCGAGCACCTGGCCGGCCCAGGGACCGGCCAGGACGCGCGCGAGCTCGACGACCTTCAGGCCGCCGAGCGGCGGCGGTGCCGGCTCCGTCACGGCTTCGGTGCTGTCATCGGATCGCCACCGTTCAGGGCCGAATGGTGATGCTCTTCATCACCGGCGGCCTGACCGGCTTGCTCATTTCACCATTGTCGCCCGCCATCGTCGGAGTGTCGGCGATGGCATCGACGGTCGTCATCCCGGACGTGACCCTGGCAAAGATGACGTAGTCCGGCAGCAGCTCGTAATCCATGTGCATGATGAAGAACTGGCTGCCGTTGGTGTTCGGCCCCGCGTTCGCCATCGCCACGATGCCACGCCGATAGCCGTCGCGGTAGACGGCCGATTGGCGGTCGATCTCGTCCGGGAACGACCCACCCCATGCGCTCTCGCCGCCGGAGCCGGTGCCGGTGGGATCACCGCCCTGGAGCATGAACCCTTTCACGATCCGGTGGAACGTGAGGCCCGTGTAGTAGCCATGTTCGGCCAGGAGGCGGAAGTTCTCCACCGCCCGCGGCGCGCTGTCCTCGAGGAACTCGATCTCGATCGGCCCCTTGTCGGTCTCGATTGTCGCGTGCTTGCCGCCAGAGCTCTTCGCACCCGCCGGTACCTTCGCGTTCCCCGACGACGGCGAGCAACCGGTAATGAGAATCGAAATAGCAGCGGCGGCGACGGTAAACCTGATGATCGACACGAGCCCAAGGATAGATCAGCGCGCGCGTTCCAGGCGCGCCACCAGGCTCGACGTGTCCCAGCGCCTGCCGCCCATCGCCTGGACCTCGGCATAGAACTGATCCACGAGCGCCGCCAGCGGCAGCTGTGCCCCGTTCTTGCGCGCCTCGTCGAGCGCGATCGCCAGGTCCTTCCGCATCCAGTCCACCGCGAAGCCGAACTCGAACTGTCCGGCCGCCATGGTCTTGTGGCGGTTCTCCATCTGCCAGGACTGCGCCGCGCCCTTCGAGATGACGCCCACGACCTTTTCGACGTCGAGCCCGGCCTTCTTGGCGAAGTGAATGCCTTCGGCCAGTCCCTGCACGACGCCGGCGATGCAGAGCTGGTTCACCATCTTCGTGAGCTGTCCCGCACCGGCGGGGCCCATCAGGCCGACCATCTTCGCGAATGATGCAATCACCGGCTGGGCGCGCTCGAACGCGTCGGCATCTCCCCCCACCATGACGGTCAGCTGTCCGTTCTCGGCTCCGGCCTGTCCGCCGGACACGGGCGCGTCCAGGCTGGCGGCCTCTTTCGCCCTGGCCGCCTCGTAGAGTTCCCGCGCCACGATGGCCGAGGCGGTCGTGTTGTCGATGTAGATCGATCCCGAACGCAGGCTCGCGAACGCGCCATCGGGGCCGAGCGTGACCTCCCGCAGGTCGTTGTCGTTGCCGACGCAGGTGAAGACGTAGTCGGCGCCGTCCGCGGCGGCCTTTGGCGTGGCGGCGTGACGGCCGCCGTGTTCGGCGACCCATTTCGCGGCCTTGGCGCTCGTGCGGTTGTACACGGTGACGTCGTGTCCGCCACGCTGCGCCAGATGACGCGCCATGGGATAGCCCATCACGCCGAGTCCGATGAAAGCCACCTTTGCCATGCGTCGATGTCTCCTCTGTCGTGGAAAGTCGGGCGAAGGCATCTAGGGTAATACGGCGCCACACGCGTCAGATAGGGTCCGCGCGCCAGGGCACCCGGCAGGGCTCGTGCCGTTCGTAACGGCGCAAGTTGTCGGTCAGCGCACTCCTCACGTCGCTGTTGGCGCTGTTGAACGCCTCGATGGCGTCGCGTTGACGCGCGGCGGCCTCGGCCCACTGGCCGGTCTCGGCCAGGGCCATCGCCAGGGCTTCGAGCGTCCGCCACGAGCGGCCTTGTCGCACGAGCCGCGTGCCGAGATCGACGGCCGTGCGGCCGTCGCGCACGTTGGCGTCTGGTGCCGCGGCCAATACGCGCACCAGTATCTCGACGAACTCCAGCCGATCGGGGTGTGAGCGGTGGCCCTCGTTCAGCCAGGCGCGCGCGGTCGCATATCGGCCCGCGTCGGCCAGCGTGACGGCATAGCCGAGCCGGGCCTCGGCGAGACGAGGGTCCACCGCGAGCGCTCCCTGATACGCGGCCAGCGCGCGATCGAACGCCCGCGCTCGACGGAGCGCGTGCGCCAGCTGCAAGTGCGCCTGGAGGTAGCCGGGGTCGGCCCGCACGGCGGCGGCGAACCGCTCGATTGCCGGCGCGAGCTGCCCGCTCCCGAGGAACAGCGCCCCGAGGCTGTAGTGCGCTTCGGCGAAGTTCGGATCCTGTGTGAGCAGTTCCTGATACAGCGCCACCGCTGCCGGCACGTCGCCCGCGACCGCGAGCGCCGTGGCCAGCTTCTGCTTGAGCGCCCGCCGGTCTGGCGCCAGCGCCAGACCCTGACGAAACTCCTCCACGGCGACCGCCGCCTGGCCGCGTGCCAGCGCCCGGTCGCCGCGGGTTTCGTGCACGACAGGACTGCGCAGAATCTCGGCGAGCTCGCGCATCAATGGATCGGGCAGCGGCGGCTGCGCGTCGCCTCGTGCCCGGAGGCGGGCCTCGGCGTCGTCGAGGCGTCCGACCTGGCGGTAGGCCATGGCCAGCGGGTAGTTGACGGCGGTGGCCCGCGGCTCGGCGGCAAGGGCGGCTTCGAGCCGCGTCGCGGCCAGCTGGTAATTGCCGCTGACCAGCGCGGCACGACCCATCCCGAAGAGTGCGGCGAAGAGACCGGGGTGCTGCGCGAGCGCGCGCTCGTACGAAGCCATTGCGGCATCTGCCTGCCCCTGCTCGAGCACCAGGTTGCCGAACCAGACGAGTGACGGCACGTCGTCGGGCCGAAGCGCGAGGGTGCGTTTGAAGTACGCCGCCGCCCCTTCCGTGTCGCCCTTCATGCGGGACAGGTGCCCCAGGTAGTACGGCCAGCGTGGCTCGTTCCTGTCGAGCGCCATCGCCTGCAATAGGAAAGGCTCTGCGGCCGGCACGGCCTCGGCCGCCATCAGCAGCACGCCCATCCTCCCGAGATCCCCGGCCCGCGGCCCATCGGCGCGCGGCGTCGGCGCACCGGCGGAGAGGCGGTCGTACTGTTCGCGAATCTGTTGCTGCACGGGCGGCGCCATCCCGCCAAGATCCGGCAGCGGTGGAAGCGCTTCCGTGGTCTCGGTTCCCCCGGGTCGACACGCGGCCACGAGCGTGGCGGCAGCCAGCATCGCCCAGGCCAGCGCTACTCCAGATCGGAGACGCGGCCTGCTCACGGCGTTCGGCCTCCGCCCTCCGTCAGCGTCGTGTAACGATCGGCCTCGACGCGCGGCCACTCCTCGGTGCGTCCGCCGGGCCAGATCACGCGGACGGCGACGGGACCGTTACTGCTCCCCAGGCCGATGATGACGCGCGGATCGTTGGCGGAGGCGTAGCTGCCGTCGGCGCGCGCCCGCCGCCAACGGGTGCGACCGGCCGGCGCGGTCACGGCCACCCGCGTGCCGAGCACATCCGAGCCGGTCGCGGTCCGCAATCGCAGTCCGACCCAGTGGCGCCGCTGGCCGATGGTATTGAGAAGCAGTTGCGCGTCGCCGCCGTTGTTGGCGACGACGACATCGGTGTCGCCGTCGTTGTCCACGTCGCCGAAGGCCGCGCCGCGGCTCGCATCCTTTTTGAGCAGCCCTGGCCCGCCCGCCTGCGTCACGTCCTCGAAGCGGCCGTTTCCGAGGTTGCGGAACAACGCCTGGGCCTGCCCGAGCGACGCGGTCGCGCCGTCCGCGGCAGGGGAGTCGGGTATCTGCACGGCACCGTTGACGGTCAGCAGATCCAGCCATCCGTCGTTGTCCACGTCGAGCCACCCGGCACCGAAGCCGGTGTAGGGGAGGCTGCGGTGGCCGATACCCGACACGGCGTTCGCGTTGACGAACGTGCCGGTGCCGTCGTTCACGTAGAGGTCATGACCCTCGCCGGCGAGGTTCGTCACGATCAGATCCTCGTCGCCGTCGTCGTCGATGTCGCCGGCATCGACGCCCATCCCCGATTTCGGCTCGCCAAACGGCCCGAGCGCCGTGCCGGAGACGAGCCCGCGGTTCTCGAAGGTCCCGTTGTGCCGGTTGATCCAGAGCTGGTTCTCCTCCCGGTCGTTGGCCACGTAGAGATCGATCCAACCATCACCGTCGAAGTCGGCCGTGGACACGCCAAGGGCCGGCCCGAACTGCGTGGCGAGGCCGGCCGCGCTGGTCACGTCCGAGAACGTCCGGTCGCGGTTGTTGCGGTAGAGCCGGCTCTGTTGTGCGCGGTACACCTGCGGCGCACAGTACACGCGGCGGCCCGAGGTCCCGTAGCACGGCGTTTCGAGCGTGGTGTCCCACGTCAAGTAGTGGCCCACGAAGAGGTCGAGCCAGCCGTCGCGGTCGAAGTCCACGAACGCGGCCGACACGCTCCACCCCGTGCCGGCGAGACCGCTTTCCGCCGAGACATCGGTGAACACGCCGCGGCAGTCGTTGCGGAGCAGCCGGTTGCCGTCGAGCGAAGTAGTCAGCAGGTCCACACACCCGTCGTTGTCGACATCGCCGGCGGCGACGCCCATGCCGTAGCCCGTGAGCGCCAGGCCGCTCGCGTCGGTGGCGTCGGCGAACGTCAGCGTCCGCGTGCCATCGCCCGCCACGTGCAGGTCGTTGCGGAAGAACCGGCTGTGCGGCACCGGACCGTGCCCGTCCCTGGAAGCGAAGTCCTGGCTCTGGACGAGGAAGACATCGAGATCGCCGTCGCCGTCACTGTCGAAGAGCGCGGCACCCGGGGCGATGACCTCCGGATAGTAGAACTGCCCGGTCCGCCCGTTGTGGTGACTGAAGACGAGCCGCGAGGCGGTGGTGGCGTCGATGAACCAGGGCCCGTCGACCGGTGCGTGCGTGCGGTGACATGCTCCGGCGAGGCCGGCGAGCATGGCCAGATACGCGGCGAGCCGGACCCGATTCCTCACGCCAGTCCCCATTGGTCACCGGATTCTAGGTCAGCTCCGCGAGTGGCGGCTCACCGCGAGCCGGGCGCGGCCTGGACGTGGCCGGATATTTCCGCAGCCCTGACGCAGAGGAATACCAGTAAAAGGGGGTGCACGTCAGCGACGCTCATGCTAGAGTCGCGCCGGCTAACGCGGGATCTGTCGAAGGAGGCGGGAATGATTGGTAGGAGACCCCTTGCCCTTCTCGGTTTGGTGTGCGCTCTCACGACCCCCGCAACGGCATTTGCGCAGGGCGCATTTGCCGGGGTCGTGAAAGACACCTCGGGTGCCATTCTCCCAGGCGTCACGGTCGAAGCCAGAAGTCCGGCGCTGATCGAGGGCGCCCGCTCCGTCGTGACAGATGGTGCCGGTCAGTATCGAATCGTCGATCTCCGCCCGGGCACTTACATCCTATTGTTCTCGCTCCAAGGTTTCTCGGTCGTGCGCCGAGAAGGGGTCGAGCTCACGGGGGCGCGCGTGGTGACCATCGATGCGCAGATGACCGTCGGTGGATTGCAGGAAACCGTGACCGTCACCGGCGAGACGCCCGTGGTGGACGTTCAGAGCAGCCAGCGGCAGGCGGTCATGAGCGACGAGATCATCGCCGCACTGCCGGCCGGACGGAGCCATTACGATCTCGCGGCCCTCGTGCCGGGCTTGGTTGGCCAGCAGTTCGGCCGCGCCGGCTGGCAGGACGTGGGCGGCACCAACAACCTCCAGATCTCGGCGATGTCGATCCACGGCGGCACGTTCCTCGACACGACGATGGCCGTCAACGGCCTGAGCTCCCGTAATCTGCTGTCCACGAATTGGGCGACCAACTTCGTGGCCGACACCGGGACCGCAGCGGAGTGGACGATCAACTACGCCGGCCAGGGCGCCGAGTCGGCAAGCAGTGGCGTGCTCTTCGACATGATTCCGAAAGAAGGCGGCAACCGAATGAGCGGCTCCGTCTTTGTGACCGGCGCAAACGAGCACTTCCAATCGAGCAACTACACGCCGGAACTGCAGGCCAAGGGCCTGCGGTCCGCAGGCAAACTCTACCGGATGTACGACATCAACCCGTCGGGTGGTGGCCCCATCGTCCCGAACAAGCTCTGGTTCTACGTGTCCGGGCGCTGGCAGACCAACCAGACCTACATTCCGGGTTCGGTTGGCAACGCCAACGCCGGCGACCCCAGCAAGTGGCTCTGGGTGGCCGACCCAAACGTGCTCGGGAAGTTCAACACGACCCAGAACAGCGGGAGCTTCCGCGTGACTTATCAGGCCAACCCGAAGCACAAGTTCTTCGTCTCGCACGAGCCGCAGAGCCGGACCTGGATTGACGCGACCGCGGCGACGTCACCAGAGTCGTTCACCGACTACCAGTTCACGCTTCAGCGCATGAGCTCGGCGGGCTGGACCGGCACGCTCAGCAACAAACTCCTCGCGACGGTGAAGTGGGGCGATCACGGCGAGGCGTTCGGCGATCGCATCCCGGAAGACGCGCCATACAACACGCTGATCACGGTGCACGAGACCGGGGGCCAGTTCGTCCAGCCGCAGAACTATCGTGGCCGCGGGCACGGCGGCAACCAGGCGGTGGCTCCGGGCTATCACACCGAGCCGCACGACCAGCAGATCGTAGCGTCGCTGTCGTATGTCACCGGGTCGCACAACCTGAAGTTCGGGTTCCAGGACCAGTGGGGCACGATCGACCTCTTCTCCGAGACTGTACCAGCCAACGTGGACTACTACTTCGTGAACGGCGTGCCAAACCAGCTGCGCCAATGGGCGCTGCCGATCCACACCACGAACAAGCTGTCGGCCGAGATGGGGATCTACGCGCAGGACCAGTGGACGATCAAACGGGCGACCATCAACATGGGGCTGCGGTTCGACTACTTCAACAACTCGTTCCCGGAGCAGACGCTCGGCCCGGGCCTGTTCGTGCCGAATCGGAACGTCACCTTCGCGCCGGCCAGCTTCTACAGCATGAAGGATCTGACGCCCCGTCTCGGCGTGGCCTACGACCTGTTTGGCAACGGCAAGACGGCGCTGAGGGCACACTGGGGCAAGTACGTCATTGGCCTGTCGGCCGGCACCGGCAACCCGGTCGGCAATCTGTCCACCAACGCCACGCGGACGTGGACCGACGCGAACAGCAATTTCAATGTGGACTGCGATCTGACGAACGTCGCACAGCAGGATCTCCGGGCGAGCGGCGCTGACTTCTGTGGTGCCAATCCGAACGCACTCTTCGGCTTGAGCACGCCGAGCTCCGCATGGGACCCCGATGCCTACACGGGCTGGGGCAACCGGCAGTGGAACCAGACGTTCTCGCTGGGCGTGCAGCAGCAAGTGGCTCCGCGGCTGTCGGTTGACGTCAGCTACTACCGCCGGTGGGCCGGCAACTTCGCCGTTACCGACAATCGCGCCGTGACGTCGGCCGATTACACTCGGTATTCGGTGGTGGCCCCGAGCAGCTTCCCGGGCGCCACCATTCCGCTGCCCGACGATGCGGCCGGCCGCACCACGAACGGGTTCTACGACCTCAACCCGAACAAGATCGGTCAGGTGAGCAACCTCAACACGCTCGCACGGAAGTTCGGCGACCAGTACGAGCACTGGAACGGCGTGGACTTCACGGTAAACGCGAGGATGCAGAACAGCTTGACGGTGCAGGGCGGCGTGGCCACCGGCAAGCAGACCACCGACAACTGCGAGATCCGGGCGGCGCTGCCCGAATCGACCTTCCCGTTCGGGGCTCCGACGCCGGACGACTACTGCCATGTCACACAGGGTCTGCAGACGCAGTTGAAACTCCTCGGGACGTACCTCGTTCCCAAAGTGGACGTGCAGCTCGCGGCAACCTTCCAGAACAATCCCGGTCCGTTGATCCCGGCCAACTACTTCGTGCCAGCGGCTAATATTGTCGGCCTCGGACGGCCGTTGTCGAACGGGTCGCCGACCGTGCTCTACAACCTGTTGGTGCCGAACTCGCTCTACGGTGATCGGACGACACAGCTCGACATCCGGATGTCGAAACTGTTCCGCATGAAGACGTCGCGGGTGTCGATCAACTTCGACCTGGCCAACTTGCTCAACCGCAACGACATTCTGGGCGTCACGACGACGTACGGTGCGGCCTGGCAGACGCCGACCACCATTCTCGATCCACGTCTGTTCAAGCTCGGCGTGCAGTTCGACTTCTGATCTCGAGGCCGCCGGCGGCCCTGAGCGGCCGCCGGCGCCACGCCTGTTCCGGACGTCTTCGCGTGGCCCTGCCCGTTACCGTTTCGCCGCGGCCTCTTTGTCCTCGAGCCGGGCGCCCGCCAGGATCCCTTCCATGGCGTAGTTGCCCTCGTGGCAGGCGTATTCGAAGATCGTGATCTTGCCGGTTTCGCGCCGCATCGGCCGCGCGACCGTCCAGTCCTTCACGTACGTCTTGGGGTCGTGCATCGTGAACTGGTAGTCGATCGCGTCGGGCGAGACCCGCGTGAAGCGCTCGACCAGCAGCAGCTCCGGCGAGGATCCGCGGTAGCTGGCTCTCGGGTCGAAGTTCCGCGTCTCCACCACGAGCGTGTCGCCGTCCCATCGCCCGCGTGAGACGCCGAGCCACTGCTGCACACGGGCCGGCAGGCCGTCGCGCTTGTCGAGCGGGATGATGCGCGATTCGTGAATCAATTCCTGAAGGATGACCACGTAGCCGGGCGACTGGAAGATCTGGGTGTTGCTGCTGTAGTTGCTGCCGATGCCGTTCCACCCGCGCGTGATGCAGCGCGGCCAGATCGGCAGATCCGCGTAGCTGTCGGCCGGTCCCCGCGTGGCGCGCTCGGCCCGCGCGGCCGCCAGCCGCTGCTCGGCCTCGGGCGTGTACGCCGGCACCCTCCCGTCCGGAGGGTCGGTGATGAGGGAGGTTCGGCTCAGGCCCTTGCCGCGATCGAACCAGAACGAGTTGTAGGTGCCCGGGTCGCCGGCGGGCGGCGGACCGTCCGCCCTCGCGATATTGGCTGATTCGAGGCCCTCGGCCTCCTCCTCGCTCAGGGTGTCCTTGCCGGCCAGAGTGCCACTCTGCGGCCGCTCGAGCGGTGTCGATGTCTGGCTGTTCCACTGACCCTGGAGGTCGGGATCGCCCCACGCCGTGTGGGGCGCGACGTACTTCTCACCGGCCTTGTCCGGGTTCGTGGCGCCCTGCGCCTGTCCAGTCAGTGGCGCGGACATCCACCACGCGAGGGTCACCACCGCTCCGGCCACACCAATCGACGCCAGCACTGTCTTACGCATGACCCACCTCGGTCTACTGCTTCGGCTGCTTACTGAGGTGCCCGTACATCAACTCTTCCGCGAACTCGACACACTTGTATTCCATGAGCTGCGCGCTCTTCTCCACCCGGCGGTAGAGCGGCATGCTCATCTTCCACGGACGGGTGAACACGTTGGGGTCCTCGATCGTCGCCTCGTACTGAATCACGTCGGGGGTGAGCGGCGTGTAGCGCTCGACGACGTGCAGGGCGTCGCTGTGATAGTTGCCCGCGCGGTCGAACCAGGTCTGATCGACGAAGTTCTTCACGTCCACGACCAGCGTGTCGCCGTCCCAGCGGCCGTTCGACCATCCCATCCAGGTGTCGGTGGGACTCTCCTGGTTGGTGCTCATGTGAATGATGCGGCTCGCGGACGCAAACTCGTACGACAGCAGGATGTCGTTGGGCTCCGTCGACTGGACGATCTGAAACGGGTAGGGCATGTAGGTCGCCCGTGGCACGCCCGGGAGATAGCACTTCACCTCGGGGTCCTTCGTCATCCAGTCTTTGCCGTTGGCGTCGCGCTGGGCCACCGCCTCGGGCTTGTAGGGAATCTCGTTGCCCTCGACGACGCCCATGCCGCCGGGCACGCTGAACGCGGCGCCGAGCGCGATCACCGGGCCCTGCCTGGCCTTATGGGTCTGAATGTCCCAGTTCGCCGCGTTGTTGGCGGCCCAGATGCCGTTCAGATTCGGCTTCCCGTCCGCCATCCGCGCGATTGGCGGAGAGGATCGTGATGCACCCTGCCATTCGCCGGCCGCGACCAGGGTCACGAGCGCCGCGACGACGCCTCCCACGAGGAGTCCCTTGAGCCACTGAGACATGGGCCCGCACGATACCACCCTCGACGGCCGTCAGGCCTACCTCTGCAGAGGTAATTTGCGCGCTAGTTTTTCCGCGCCTCCTCGGCGCGCGCGGCCTTCAGGATGTTTTCGAGGCCGCGGTTGCCCTCATGGCACGCGAACTCGAAAATCGCCTGGGTGTCGTCGCGCTTCAAGGGCATCCGGATCGACCACGGGCGCTCCCACGTGGTCGGGTCCTCCATGCGCGCCTGCCAGTCGATCCGGTCGGGACCGACGGGCGCGAAGCGCTCGGTGACCTTCAGGCCGGAGGTCGCGCCGCGGAATTGCATGTTGTCGTGAATGTTCGTGGTCTCGACCACGAGCGTGTCGCCTTCCCACCACCCGCGCGAGTCGCCCATGTATTGCCGGATGGCCGGCGACAGCTTCCGACGGCCGTCGAGCGGAATCACCCGCGCCTCGTGCACCATCTCATAGCGGATGACGACGTAGCCGGGAGACTGGGTGATGTCGTAGGACGCGCCGTAGATGATCGGCCGGATCGAGTCGGGCACGCCGCGCGAAATGCATCGATCGTAGATGCTGCGGTCTGTGTACGAGTCGGCCGGACCCCGTCCGCGCCGGGCCGCCTGCCGCGCGGCCGCACGCTCTCGTGCCGCCGCGGTCAGGGGCGGGACCCGACCATCTTCGGGATCGATCACCAGCCACGGCTGCGCGTTCTCCGCGTCGAAGTGCTCGTACCAGTGCGGCGGACCGGCGCCGGTGTCGTTCTCGGCCGTGCCGCCGATGCTCGACGCCTGCCGGGCCGCGGCCAGCTGCCGCTCTTTGCGCAGCTCCGCCATCTCCTTCTCGCCGAAGTCGGCGATGCGCTTGCCGGCCAGCTCAGGGGGACGCTCGAACGGGGTGTTGTTCTCGTCCTTGTTGGTGTAGATGCCCTGGAGATCCGGATCACCCCAGGGCGTGCGCGGCGCGGTCCATTTCGCCGTGCCGCGTTGCGCGCTCGCGCGCGGCTGGGCCATGGGCGAGGCCGCCAGCAGAAGTGTGCCGGCAGCGGCCAGCACCATCAACGATCGACGACCGAGGCGGCGTGTAGACATGAGAAAGACCTACTGCTGCGGGGGCGGCGCCGTCGCGCCACCTTGGCCACTGCCGGCGGCGCCCGGTCCGGCTCCACCCGCCGGGCCGGCACCACGTCCGCGGAAATTCGCCTGCAGGAGATGCGTGAGCGTGTGCACGTAGCGCAGCTTGCCGTTCTCCACGCGGAACAGGTGCGTATCGGGCGCGCCGCTGCCGCCGTTGGGGCCGCCTCCGGCACCGAAGGTGCAGAACACCGCGACCGACCCTACCGTCTCGTCGACGATGAAGCGGCGGTTGGCGATGTTCACGCCGCTCGGGACGCCGACGTCGCAACTGTCGGTGGGGGAGCCGTTCCCCGTGTGTGCGCCGCCTTCCGTGCGATTGCACGGGTAGCCCCACGGCACCAGGTCCTTCTTCCCTTCGAGGAACGCATCGAGATAGGCGTTGGCGGCGGCCACCAGCGTGTCGCGCGTATCACGCCGGTTGGCGGGAATCGGGTCCCACTTCTCGCCCGACGACCATTTCAGGTACGCGTCGGCGTTGAACAGCCAATAGCCGGTCGTGGTCCAGAGGATCTCGACCTCGGCGATCTTGTCCCGGTTGACGCGCAGCCGCGTGCCGAGGACGTACGGCTTCTCTTTGTTCGTGACGATCACCTCGGTGAACGTCTGGCAGGTCGACGGATCGAGCAGACTGCGATGGTGATCGATCTTCATCGGCGTCTTGATCACGCCCTTGCTGATATCTGCCAGCGCGATGTTCTCCGCGTATCCGAGCCCCGTCGCCAGCGGCATGCCGGTCGTGTCGCCCGTGGTCTGGGCGGCGATGTAGAGATCGACGGCACGTTGCAACCCGTCGCGCGTGCAGGCAATCTGGGCGACGCTGGTCGTGGGCGCAAGCAGCGCGCCGACGAGCACAATCCACACGAGAACGACGCGTGTCATCGAATTCCTCCCCCGCGGGTCGAGCAATGGCGGAGGCAATGATGTCACAGCCACCTACGACTGTGACTGGCACTCCGGCTTGTCAGGGGCGTCCGGCGCATTCAACGGGCTCGGGGCGGGCATGCCCTTGGCGGGGTCGAGGAGGCCAACGCGCTTGTTCACGAGCAGCACCTGAAACACCCATCCGGGCAGCGGGTCCGCCTCCGGCGCGCAGGTGTTGTTGTTGAAGTGGAGGTTGGCCACGTAGAAGTTCCGCTTGAGCTTTTCGATCACGAGCAGGAACTTCGCCCGGTCGTCGCCGAAGTCGCCTTTGGGAAGGTGCAGCTCCATCGGGAGCTGATCGACGCGCGCAAGTACGTCGTCCGGCGTCGCCAGCAGTGCATCCCACTCCGCCCCTTCCACGTCGATTTTCACGATCAGGCGCTTCCCGCTGTCGCCGTTTCCGGTGATCTGTTTGGCCAAGGTGTCGAAGGTGTGGTTGTCGACGATCTCCCGGCGGTCGGCGATGCATTCGTCGTGAAACACGAACTGGCCCGTGTCGCACGTGGGTCTCGTCGGGTCGTAGCAGTCGTATTGATGGACGGGAATGCGGTAGCGGGTCGAGATACTGCAGCCCCACTCGTCGTTGGCGCCCACGCCGTATGAATAGGCCGCGCCCGGATTCTCGATGAGGTTCAGGCACATCAGGTAGCCGCCGTCGTTGGCGCTGCCGACACGCGCCAGCGTGCAGTTCTGCAGGGTGACCGGCCGAACGGCGTCGAGGATCGCGGCACGGGCCTGCAGCTCGCGCAACGGCTCGACGGCTCGCAGCCCGAGCGCGACGGCGGCGGCCGCCGCGAGAACCAGGACGACGAGTCGAGTCCTTCCCTTCATGCGCGCTCCCGTGACAGTAGCGGAATTCTGACGAAGAGTTCAGGCATTCTTCACTCGCACGGGTGTTCTCCAACGGTACACTGAGCCGCATGGAGCCCGTACGTTTGCGATGAAATCCCCCCTGGCTCTCGCCGCGGGAATCCTGCTGACCTCAGCGATGTCGGCGTCCGCGCATCACACCGTGACGAGCCTCTTCGACACGACCCGATTCGTCACGCTCCAGGGCACCCTCACGCGCGTCGAGTGGCGGGCACCGCACGTGATCCTGCGCCTGGAGACGCGTCGCGGCGACGGCAGCCTGATCGAGTGGAACGTCGAGACCGAGAACCCGCAGGAACTGGCGCGGGCCGGCCTGAGCCTGGATTCCTTCAAGGTGGGGGAAACGTTCAAAGCGACCGTGTGTGTGGCGAAAGACGGCACGCGGTGGGCGGTGACGCACGAGATCGCCAAGCCGGGGGGCGTGGCCACCGTCAGCATGGGCGGCTGCTAGTGTCCTGGAACCGAGGTGAAGAGTCATGACACGCGCGTTTGGAATGGCGGTCCTGGCGGTTCTGATCGCGTCGGGCATCCCGGCGACCGCCCATCACTCCAATCCGCTCTACTTCGACATGACTAAGGCCATCACCTTGGAAGGCGAGGTCCTGCGCCTGGAGTGGATTAATCCACACATCCTTCTGTTTCTCCAGTCGAAGAATGAAAAAGGCGAACTGGAGACATGGATTCTCCAAGGCGCTTCACTGAACAACGCGATGCGTCAGGTGGGCTTGCAGGAGCGGCTGCAACCGGGCGTTTCGATCGCCGCTCGCGTCTGGCCGGCTCGCAACCCGCTGTTCGTGAACGACGCGCAGACGGTCCTGCTGACGCGATCCGATGACGTCAGAACATCCTCGCGCATCGTGGGAGGGGGGCAAATCAGGTTCTCCAACGGAGATGTTCTGGCCTTGGGCGGAGGACCGAAGTTCTGACGGCGTCGGGCGAAGCCTACGAGGGGCGGCGATTCAAGACCTGGGCGACACGGTCGCGGAGCGTCGCCGGCATGAACGGCTTCCGCAGGAGTTGCCCCGCGATCGGTACCGCGGTACTCGCGATCACCTCCTCCGGCGTGTACCCGGACATGAACAGCACGCGGAGTTCGGGCCTCAGCGCGCGAAGACGGTCGGCAAGATCGGTCCCGTTGATGCCGGGCAGGACGACATCGGTGAGCAGGAGATCGAGGGGCTGCGATTCGCGGGCCGCGATCGCCAAGGCATCCGCCGGGTTTCCCGCCTCGAACACCGTCCAGCCGGCATCGCGAAGCACTTGCGTCGTGAGCGTTCGCACACCCGTGTCGTCTTCGACGATCAGCAGATTGCCCCTGGCGGGTGCCTGCGGTTCGACCGGCCGGCTCTCGCCCCACAACGGCTCGGGTGATGCCGTTGCCGGCGCGACGGCGGGTAACAGCACGGTGAAGCGCGCACCTTCGGCGGGCGCGCTGTGGACCTGCACGTCGCCACCACTCTGTTTGACGACGCCGTACACCGTGGCGAGCCCGAGGCCGGTACCTCGTCCCAGCGGCTTGGTGGTGAAGAACGGCTCGAACACGCGTTCGAGAATCCCCGGCGCGATGCCCTCGCCGGTATCTTCCACGACCAGCGCCGCGTAGGCGCCCGCGCCGGGACCGGGTCCGCCCGTGCCGTTCCGCGGCTCGATCTCGACGTTGTGGGTGCGAACGGTGAGCCGTCCGCCGCGCGGCATGGCGTCGCGCGCGTTCACCACCAGGTTCACGATCACCTGCTCCAGCTGCGACGGGTCGGCGCACACCGGCTTCAGGTCCGGTGCCAGCTCTACGACCAGATCGATGTGCTCGCCAATCAGCCGGCGCAGCATCTTCTGAATGTCGTCGACGACGTGATTCAGATCGAGGTCGACGGGACGCAACACCTGCTTGCGGCCAAACGCCAGCAGCTGGCCGGTGAGGACCGCCGCCTGCTGGCCGGAACGCTGAATCTGTTCGATCCATTCGCGCGCCGGCGTGCCTGCTGGCTGCTCGGCCTCGGCCAGCGAGGCGAACCCGATGATCGCCGTCAGCAGGTTGTTGAAATCATGGGCGATCCCTCCCGCGAGCTTGCCGACCGACTCCATCCGCTGAGCCTGCCGCAGTTCCTCCTCGAGCCGCCGCCGACCGGTCACGTCGCGGCCGATCGCCTGCACCGCCGTCGGCACGCCGTTGCGACGCTGCACCCAGCCGGCGAGTTCGAGGATGACGGTGTGCCCATCGCGGGCGATGACCGCGATCTCGGTGCGGTCGGGGGGCAGGTTGGGCTTGACCCCGGTGAACAGGGTCGTGGCCAGCTCACGCGACTCCGGCGCCACCAGGTCCAGGAGCGGCCGGCCGACCAGCTCCTCATGGGCATAGCCGGTGAGGTCCAGCCCCGCCTGATTGACCGACAGGATGCGTCCGTCGAGGTCGCACGTGCAGATCAGATCGCGGGCGTTCTCGACCAGCTCCCGATAGCGCAGCTCGCTGTCACGCAGCGCGGTTTCGGTGTGCCGGCGATCGGTGACGTCGCGAAGCAGCACGACGTAGCCGGTGAGCCGCTCGTCGTGCGACTGAATCGGCGTGATGCGGACGTCGTACACGCGCGCGCCGCCGGGACCATCGAGCGTCACATCCCGTCGCACTTCGCCGTCGATGTTCGAGGGCCAGTCGGGGAGGACGCGCGCGATGGGTTCGCCGGCCGCGGCGGCGCGGTCGCGCCCGATGATCGTTTCCGCGGCCCGGTTCAAGTCCGCCACGCGGAGCGACCGGTCGACGATCAGGAAGCCGTCGCCAATCACCTCGATACGCGCATCGAGCAGCGTCGGGATCGGCTCGAGGACGCGATAGCGGAACACGGCGACCGCGGCGATCACGGCGGTGCAGGCAAAGAGAAACGGCGTGGAGTCGATGCTGCCGGGCGCTTCTCCCTGAGTCACGAAGACCAGGTTGCCCAGCCACGGCACCACGGTCGCGAGTGCCAGGATCACCGTGCGCTTGCGATAGAGATACGGCGACTGGATCCCCTGGATGGCCAGGATGGCCAGTCCCGCGCACAGGACGCAATAGGTGTAGACGATGTTCAGGAAGAACCCGGGCCCGCGACCGCTGAACGTGTACAGGTCGCCCACGGGGTGCAGCGTCATCTGGCCCCAGAACAGCCCGTGCCACTCGTTGCTCCAGGCCGTGGCGAGCACGACGGCCGCCACCGCGGCCAGCCTGGCGCACACCCGCCGCACCACGGCCCGATCGCGCGCGACGAAGTCCAGGACGAAGCCAATCCACGCGACGGGCAGCGCGGCCACGCCGAGGTACTTGAGGCGCAGCGCCAGCAGCTTGTAGGCCGGATCGGCGGCCGCGAGCTCCACGGCGTACGCCGCACTCCAGAGCGCGATCGCCAGGAGCAACACGCAATACCAGGCTGCGCCGCGCACCCGGCGATGCCGGAAGGCATAGACGGCCAGGGGCAGGAGGATGGCTGGCCCGATGACGAGCGGCAGCAGGCGGAGTGGCATGCCTGGACTGATCATGATTCAGTCCGGACGGCGCACAAGGGAATTCCGGGCCGGTCAGTCCCGTCCTTGCGGCGTACTGGGCTGCGAATGAAAGAAGGTGTGCAAAACGGCAGAGCCCGCCGGAGGGCAGGCCGGGGTGAGAGGGGCAGGTCTTACGACCCGCCCCTTATGCGTCGCTAGTTGCCGCCGCGCCCGCCGCCGCCACCGCGTGCGGGCTCGACGTACTCGGGAATCTTCTCACCGCGCGCCACGGCTTCGGCCCGCCGCTTCTCCTCGGCGCGCGAGCCGGCCAGGAGATTGGGCATGGCGTAGTTGCCTTCGTGGCACCCGTATTCGAAGTAGCCGTAGCTCTCTTCGCGCGGGATCGGCAGCCGCAGCGTCCACGACGCGGTGTAGACCTTCGGGTCGTTGACCGTCATACGGTAGTCGAGCGTGTTCGCGTCCGCCAGCGTGAAGCGTTCGATCAGCACGCCCTCGTCCGACAACGGCTGACCGTTGATGACCGACTCGGGCTTGATGTTACGGGTCTCCACGACCAGCACGTCACCTTCCCAGCGGCCGACCGAGGTCCCCATCCAGTTCTTGACCGCCGCGCCCACCTGTTTCCGGCCGTCCGTCGGGATGACGCGCGTCTCGTGAATCATCTCGTTCTGGAACGCCAGCCAGCCCGGCCCTTGCACGATGCGGCTGCCCGAGTTGTAGATCTTGGGCGTGATCGAATTCAGCACGCCGGTGCTGATGCAGCGGTCGTAGTTGCTGCGGTCGGTGGTCCACTCGGCTTCGATGCCGTTCAGCTGCCGGCGGCGCGCGGCCTGCGCCTGCTGGCGCTGCTGCGCCGCGGCCTGCGCGGCGGGCGTGATCGCCGGAATCCGGCCGTCGGGCGGATCGATCACGTACGACGACACCCGGCTCACGCTCCGGGCGCGCTCGAGCCAGTGCGGCGGCGGCGAGACGGCGCCGCCCACGGTGCCGAACCGCGCCTCGAACTCCTCGGCGCGTTCCAGCGAGAACTCGTCGCTGTTGTCGTTGGCAACGTTCTGATCGCGCTGCGACACGCGCTGCCGGAACTCGTCGTCGCTCAGTTTGTAGCGCGTGCCGACCGTTTGCGCCCGCTGCATCGGGATGCCCTGCAGGTCGTTGGCGTTGAACGTGCCCTGGAGGTCCGGTTCGCCCCACGGGGTCTTCGGCACCTTGTAACTGCCCGGCGCCGGCACGCCGCCGTCGGCGGTCATCACGCCGGGCGAGTCGACGCGACCCTGGCCGGACACGAGGCTCGCGGTGAAGACCGCGGCGCCGGCCAGCGCCGTCAGCGCTCCCCAAATGACGCGTTTCATGTGCTCTCCCTCGGCGGGCGACACCGACAGCGCCCGGCCTACGTCCGTCAAGTCTACCCCTGCTGTCGCTCTCCTGACGATTGCCTGAACTTTTCTTCAGGTGCGATGGGGTCTCCCATTTGTCTACAGTCGTGCTTCCCAAATGGAGGTCCGACGAATGAAGGTGTGTGCACGCCGGCTGGTGTTGGCAGTGATGTCGGTTTGCGGGCTGGCGTCGGCCAGCGCCGCGCAGCAACTCACGTTGAACGGAACCGTTCGCGACACGACCGGCGTCGTTCCCGGTGCGCTGGTCACGCTCGCGTCGGGCGGCACCGAGATCGCGACGACCACGACCGATCAAGCCGGCGCCTATCGCTTCACGGGTCTGTCGGCGGGCAGCGTCGAGCTGACGATTGCCATGCGCGGGTTCGAAACCGTGGTCCGGAACGTGGCGCTCGGCCCCAACACGTCGCCGGTCGACGTGGTGCTGGCGGTCGGGCGCGTCACCACGGCGGTGACGGTCACCGCGGCATCCGGCAAGGCCACGGCAACCAGGCTGCCGGTCCCCGACGTCGACGTTCCGGCGCAGGTGAGCACGATCCCGCAGGAGTTGATGCGCCAGCAGAGCGTCAACACGGTCGGCGATGCGTTGAAGAACGCGTCCGGCGTCCAGGCGATTCGCTGGTACGGCGTCTACGAGCAGTACACGGTGCGCGGCTTCTTCGACGCCGATCGCGACGGCTTCAACGTCGTGCTGCTGGACGGCATGCGCCGTAACGGCAACCGTTACGCCATGCAGACGAACAACGTCCAGGCCATCGAGGTGCTCAAGGGGCCGAGCTCGATCCTCTACGGCCGTGGCGCCCTCGGCGGCAGCATCAACATCATCCGCAAGAAGCCGCAGCCCGTCCGCTCCGGCGAGGTGATGTATCGCGGCGGCCGGTTCAACACGCATCAGCTCGCCGCGGGGACCACCGGGCCGGTCGGGGACAGCAACAGCCTGCTATACCGCGCCGACGTCAGCTTCGAGGCGAGCGACGGCTGGCGTGACGCGGGCGCGGATCGCTTCAACATCGCGCCGTCGCTGACCTGGCTCATGGGTGACAAGGCGAAGCTGACGCTGCACCAGGTGTTCGTCCGCGATCGGTTCGACGGCGACGGCGGCGTGCCGCTGAACATCATCGATCTGCCCGACTTCCGGCGCGAGGCGCGTTTCAGCCTGCCGCAGGACCGCGTGCTGATCGAGGACTCGCAGACGCAGGCTCTTTTCACTGCGAACTTCGCTTCCGGGTGGGAGTTCCGCAACTCGCTGAGCGTGCAGCGGACCAGCGACAAGTACTTCGTGACCGAAGGCGTCTACGGCAGCCCGGACGAGAACCTCGTCTACCGCGAGCCGCTCGACTTTCATCACATCCGGCGGCCGATCCAGAACCAGACGGAAGTGGTTGGCCGGGTGGACCGGTTCGGCAAGCACAATTTTCTGCTCGGGTACGAATACCACCGCGACAAGTACCGCACCGAGGTCACGGCCGGTGACGATCCGGACTGTTTGTGCGGCTACTGGTGGCTGACGATCGCGCCCATGGACATCACGACGATGCACGAGACGCAGGAACCGCTCGACATCGAGACCATCGAGCGCACGACGTTCGTCAACGATCGCACCCAGGGCTTTTACGTGCAGGACCAGATCGACCTCGCGCCGCAGGTCAAGGTCAACCTCGGCTATCGGCTCGATGACTACAAGCGCGCCATCGATCGGGAGGGCGGTCTGCCGTTCACGCCGGTGCGCCGCGACCAGGTGGCGCACTCGTACCGGGCCGGCATCGTCTACGCGCCGCGTTTCGACCAGCAGATCTATTTCGCCACGGCGACGTCCTTCACGCCGGTGAATACCGTGCCCCCGGATGGGTCCCAGCTCGAGCCGAGCACGGGCCGCAGTTACGAGGTCGGCCACCGCTGGCAAGGTTGGAACGGCCGCGTCGACACCACGGCCGCGGGCTACTACACCGTGCGCAACAACGTGACCGTCCAGGAATCGGTCATCAGCTTCATGCAGATTGGCGAGCAGAACTCGAAGGGGCTGGATGTGGACGTGAATACCGACCTGGGCGCGCGGACCTCGCTCGTCTTGAACTACGGCTTCTCGACGCCGCGGTTCGAAGACGCGGACGACTTGACCGGCAACGTGCCGCGCTTCGTGCCGCGGCACAACGTGAACCTGTGGCTGCGCAAGGACTGGGCCGGCGGCTTCAACGCCGCGTTCGGTGTCCGCTCGCTCACCGAGCAGTTTGGCGACAACGAGAATACACAGGTGGTGGACGGCTACACGATCGTGTCCGGCGCGGTGGGGTATCGCACCCCGCGGTGGGAATGGTTGCTGAACGCCGAGAACCTGTTCAACAACGAGGATTACTTCCTCCCCGGGCACTTCGGCAACAACGCGTTCCCAGGGCAGCCGATCAACCTCACGACCACGTTTCGTTTGATGTGGAACTGAAGGTGCCGCTCTGACGTCAGGCCAGTGAGGCGGGTATGGCCGCGTGCCCTACCCGCCTCACCCGCCTTAGAAGTCGAACTGCGCGCTGATCTTGAAGAAGCGCCCCACCGTAATCGACGTCGGGTTCATGTACGTCGAGGTCGCCGAGGGAGGTGTGTAGTTCGTCTGAAACACATCCGGCGTGTTCGAGTTGAAGAGGTTGAAGATGTCGAGCGCCACCAGTGTCTTGGTGCGTCCGTACCGCAGATTCTTGCCCAGGCGCAGATCGACCTGGTTCAAGCGCTCATAGTTCAGCGCCCCGGGCTCGACGATGTTGAGGAACTCGATGGGCAGCCCGCTGGAGAGCGGCCGCCCCAGGTTGGTTTCCGCGATCGGCACCGCGAGCACCTGCCCGCCCAGGCTCTGGCTGGTGACGCTTGGGAAGTTGTTGCCGGGAAAGGGCACGCTCTTCCAGGCCGCGCTGAGCAGGACGTCGATCTTGGGCACGGTGTACGACGCCAGCCCCTTGAAGTTCGTCAGCCATCCCGACTCGCGATGGCAGAAGGCCTGGGGCCACTGACCGAGGGATGGGTTGAACTGCTTGAAGAAGTCGAGCGTTCCGCCCCAGCCGAGGCCGGAGATGTACATCTCGGGATGCTGCGCGACGACTCCGCATTCGTCCTCGACGACGTTGCCGGTGCTGGTGCCACCCTGCAGGGTCACGTCACGCAGACGCGCGGTGACGCTGACGTCCACGCCGTTGTAGTTGTTGGAGGAGCCGCCGACGTTGTCCGTGAAGGTCTGGACATTGTCGATGATGCCGAACTTCTCCGGCTTCACGTCGCGGAACGTCAGCGCGTATCCTCCCCCGTCGGGCAGCCGGCTATCCTGCGGCACGTTGTAGACGAACGAGTCGAAATCGGCCGGCGTCAAGGCGCGGTTGACGGTGGTCTGCAGGTTTCCCCAGGTCCTCCGGATGTAGTCGACTTCGAGCGAGACTCTGGGGGCGAGCTCCTGGGTGATGCCCGCGGTCATGTCCCAGCTGTACTCACGCTTGTTCCAGCCGCTCGTCGTGTCGGGATCGACCGTGAGCGGGTTGATCCCCTTGGCGAAATTCGGATTCGACATCGGGCCGCACTCGCCATTGGCCGCCGGATTCAACAAGTCGCAGTCGGGCACGAAGTTGCCGTTATCGGTCCACGCCCGGTTGGTGTTGGTGACGAAGTGCCCGTTCCCCGCGGGGCTGTAGAACAGCCACTCGTCCACGGTGTTGGTCGTCGTCACGTAGCGGCCCATGAAGAACTTCGCCGCCGTTTTGCCATTGCCGAACACATCCAGGGAGGCGCCGAAGCGCGGCTGGATATCGTTCAGACCCACGGGACCGTTCTGCTCCGCGAACATCACGGCGGTGGGCACGAAGCGGTTCGGCCCGACCTGCTGCGGGGCGAAATGATCGGCGAGGTGCTCGTAGCGCAGTCCGGCCTGCAGTGAGAGACGGTTGATCGTCCATCGATCCTGCGCATACAACGCGAAGATCTGCTGGTCCTGGTGCTGATCCGATCCCTGATCCGCGTACATCGTCAGCTGATAAGGCACGCCGCCCCGGAAGTTGTACTTGAGCTGGGCGTCGTTGTAGTAGTTCTTCGGGAACGTCGAGTCGTTCGTGTGGTAGCGCGCCCCGAATTTCGCCGAGTGCGAACCAGTCACATATGACATGGCGCCTTGCATGACCGTGGTGAACCCGGTGTGCCCCGACCAGTTGGCCGATCGGTAGTTGAGGCCGGCATAGGTCACCGGACCACTGGGCGTGCTGATGGTGAGTGCGTCGTCCTGCACCGGAATCGTCGTCGGGTCCCAGGCATTCTTCTGCTGGGCGCCCCACCAGAAGTTCGGCCCGATCTGGACGTTGGCGTCGAGCAGCAGCTTGTTGGTCACCGGCGACGTCCACGAGATCTGCGTCAGGCTGCTGGGATGGTTTTCGTTTCTCTGCAGCGCCTCTCTCGTGGCAATGAGACCGGTGAAGGTGAGGCCGGAGCTCGAGCCGCCGGCGTCGCAGTGCAGACAGTTGTAGTGCAGGTCGGTCCAGCCGACGATCTTGTTGCGCGGCGTCACCTGCCAGGTCAGGCGGACCGAATGGTTCCGCCACTCGCCGTCATCCTCGGATTGCTTGCTGAAGTCCGGATCGTAGGTCCACTTGCTGTTGTCGCCGGCATTCTTGTTGTCCCACATGCTGGCGACCGTCTGCCGGTTCATCTGGTAGCGATACGTGCCGAAGAACCACAGGCGGTCGCGGACGATCGGGCCGCCGAACGACGGATTGATGTCCCACAGCTTCTTGGGTTTCAGCGGCGTCGACAGCCCCTGCGCCCGCTGCTCGTCGGAGAGGTTGTCGTTGACGAACGCGCTCCCCGAGCCGTTGACGAAGAAGCTGCCGGCGAACGTGTTGCCGCCCTGCTTGCCGATGATGTTCAACTGCGGGCCGCCGGTGGTTGCTTCCCCGAGGCCGCCGCTCAGGGAGAAGACGATTTCCTGTGCGGTGCCGACCTCGGGCGCATAGCCCGACACACCCATGCCCTGGTAGCCGCCGCTCATGCCGTCCACCAGGACCTGACCCTCGTTGCGGCGTCCGCCGTGAATCTGGAACACGCTGAATACGTTGCCCTGAGACCCGCCGACGTCGTTGCCCTGGACGTTGAGCGCGGGCACGAGCTGCGTAAGCGAGGAATAGAGGCGCGAGGTCGGAATCTCGGACACCGTCTTGCCATCGATGGTCTGCTCGGTGCGCGCGCTCGTGACGTCCACGACCGGCGCTTCGCCACTCACCGTGACGGTCTCGGTCACGCCACCGACGCGCAGGTCACCGTTGACCGTCGCGATGAAGCTACCGGCCAGCTCGATGCCATCGCGCTTGACCGTGCTGAACCCGGGCAGGGTGAAGGTGACGGAATAGGTGCCGGGTCTCAAATCCTGAATGGAGTACTGACCGACGCCGTTGGTGACGACCGAACGGGTCTTTTCGATGAGGGCCGGGCTCGAGGCTTCCACCGTGACACCTGGCAGCACGGCGCCCGAGGCGTCGCGGGCGGTTCCCACGATCGACGCTTGCGCGAAGACCGCGGTGGGGACGACGACAAGCGATCCCAGGACCACGAGCGTCCTTACACATCTGAACATGTTGCCCCTCCAGGCTTACGTGGCGGATCAGGGTTAAGGGCGATACCCACAAAGGGGTAGACGGCCCCCCTTCTATCACAGCTGAGCGGGAAGGGCGTGCGCAGAGCGAAGTCCGGCTCGACCTCTCCCCAGCCCTCAGGGGGCCATCGAGCGGCGGCGCCGGACCACCCGGAGCCG
>Ga0070675_100000303_pt1 | contig 33069 bp, 36 predicted proteins | sample KBSM43metaG_FD_65343 | JGI IMG/M metagenome (GOLD analysis project Ga0070675, IMG submission 65343) | Miscanthus rhizosphere microbial communities from Kellogg Biological Station, Michigan, USA - KBS M4-3 metaG | ecosystem: Host-associated > Plants > Roots > Rhizosphere > Soil ... | reverse complement strand
CGAGCCTGTCTGCCGGCATTGCCGCGATGAGATGCGCGAGGACTTCGGAATCCGTCTCCGACTGAAACGTGACGCCACCGGCCTGCAACTTCGCTCGCAGCTGCGCCGCGTTCTCGATGATGCCGTTGTGAACGATCGCGAAGCGGCCGGAGCCGTCGCAGTGAGGATGCGCGTTGCGGTCGCTCGGCTCGCCGTGCGTCGCCCAGCGCGTGTGCGCGATTCCCGGCGTGCCTTTGAGCTGTGCGGGAAGTTGCCGCTCCAGCTCGCGGACTTTGCCCTTCGCTTTGTAGACGCTCAGCTTGCTATTGCGCGCGCAGGCAATGCCTGCCGAGTCATAGCCGCGATACTCGAGCCGGTGCAGTCCTTCCATGAGGATCGGACCCGCATCGCGCTTGCCGACATAACCGACGATTCCGCACATGAGGCGACACTCCCCGCTTGCGAAAGACGTGGCTTTCGCTGCGCTTTCAATGACGAAAAGTCGCCGAGGCGCTTTTCGCGCTAGCCATAGATCACTCGCCGGATCTGCCGCTCGGTGTAAGCGGGCGCGCGAAAGCGACGCTGGCCCAACTCGCTGGCGATTTGCGCAAAGATCTCGCTGTTCGATCGGCCCTGCGCCTGCAACGCCAGGTGGCGTCGGCAGATGAAGTCGTCGGCCGTCTCATCGAGAAAAGCGATGACTTCGTTGACGACGCGCGCGGCTTCGGCAGGGCTCAGTCGACTCGAGCGGACGAGGTACGCAATCAGCTCGCCGAGTTCGGTCTGATCCGGCATGGGCGCGCAGTCTGCCTCGTCGGGAGTCATGGCCCAACAATCCTGCCCGAAATCGGGCAGAATGCGAACACTATTTGAGGGAGAAGCGATGGTTACGTTGAACCAGATCGGCCAGATCGCCATCACCGTGAAGGATCTGCCGCGCGCGGTCGCCTTCTATCGCGACGTGCTCGGCATGCGGCATCTGTTCGACGCGGGACCGAAGCTGAGCTTCTTCGACTGCGGCGGCGTGCGGCTGATGCTGGATATTCCGGAGCAGGCGGAGTTTCGGCATCCGCCGTCGATCCTGTATTACAAGGTCGACGACATCGGCAGCGTGCATCGCGAGCTCAAAGGTAAAGGCGTGCGCTTCGAAGACGAGCCGCACGTGATCGCGAAGCTGCCGAGTCACGATCTGTGGATGACGTTCGCGCGTGACAGCGAGGGCAACATGTTCGCGCTGATGTCGGAAGTGACGAACCGCTAAGCTCCGTCGCGCTCGAACAGGATCAGGTGCTGCAGCGGCAGCGTCCGCACCGTCGTCACGTGCCTGAATCCTGCCGCCTGCATTTCGCGGCGCACCTGCGCCTCTGACATCTTGTGCACCGGCTTGATCTGCACTTGCGGATCTTCCGCGCGATACTCGACCAGTGCGACGCGTCCGCCGGGCTTCAATGCCTCGCGCACTTTCCTCATCACTTCGTAGGGATACTCGAGCTCGTGATACACGTCGACCATGAACAGCAGGTCGACGCTGTGCGGCGCGAGATTCGGATCGCGCTCTGAGCTGCGCACGGTCGCGATGTTGGTGACGTGCTCGCGGCCGGCGCGTTCTGCGATCACTTCGAGCATCTTCGGCTCGATGTCGATCGCGAGCACTCTGCCCGTCGGGCCGACCAGCGGCGCGATGCGAAAGCTGTAGTAGCCGGAGCCGGCGCCGAGATCGGCGATCGTCTGGCCGGGCTTGATCTCCAGCGCGTCGATCACGAGCTGCGGCTTCTCTTCCGTTTCCCGCTCGCTGCGCTCCAGCCAGATGATGCCGCCCGGTCCCATGACGTGCGCGATCTCGCGACCGAGGTAGAACTTGCCGATGCCGTCCGGATCGTGCGTCGCGTGGAACTCGTAATGCTGAGCGAGCGGCTCGGCATGTGCGACGAGACCGCACAACAGGAGCAGGGCGCAGACCGCGGCTTTCATGGCCGCATTCTACGCGTCAGTGCTCGTGCCGGCTGAGATAGAGATAGATGTAGCTCGTGACGAGCAGCACGCAGAGGCAGCACGCAAACGCGATGCCCCAGCCCGCAGCGATGACGGCGAAAACGTTCACGGCTCCGTCATGGGGTGCGGGCAGCGAGCCGAAGCCGCTCGCGACTGCAAAGGTTGCCACGCTCACGAGGACCCAGCGCAGCAGATAGCCCGGCAGATGGATGCGCATGTCGCGGTTGTGTCGGTACGCGGCCGCGCGTGCGTAGCGATCGCCGCGCGTTGCATCTCTGAACAGCCAGAACGGCCAGACGTAGCGAAACAGCACGCGGGAAAGCGGCATGTCGGCGTAGCTGGCGCGAGCATTCATGCGAAGTAGATGTGCGGACCCTGCGGTTAGTTCCGCAGTACGGCCGGTCACAAGCGTAGCGTACCGCGCGCCAGTTCGACGACATCGCCGCTGACGAAAATGCGCTTGTCGCTGTCGACGTCGAGCAGCAGCGTCGACGGACGGTCGGCGTACTCGCCTTGCGAGATCTCGAAATGGCACGGCAGCTTGCGGCCGGTCGCGATCATCCAGCCGCCGAGGTTCGCCGTCGCCGAGCCGGTCGCCGGATCTTCGAGGATCGCGCCGCCGACGGGAAAGAAGAAGCGCGATAGCAAGCGCCCCGGCTGTGCGAGTTCGGCGAAGACGTATGCCATCGCGTGGCCGTCCTCGCTGAGGACACCCGCGAATGTCGCCGGATCGGGGCGCGCGCTGCGCACAGCGCGTTCGCTGGTGAGCGGTACGACGAGCTGTTCCTTGCCGGCTTTGATCCACAACGGATCGGTGCCGATGTCGCCTTCTGCAACGCCGAGCATCTTCGCCAGCGTGCCGCGCGAAGCTTCGCATTTGCGCCACGTCGGTGCATTGGCTTGCAACGTCCAGCGGTCGCCGTCAGCGCGCACCGGAATGATGCCGGCCTGCATCTCCAGCTTCAGGTCATTGCCGCCGAGGCCGAGCGCACGGCACACGTGCGCGGTGCCGAGCGTCGGATGGCCGGCGAAAGGCATCTCATAACTCGGCGTGAAGATCCGCACCTGCGCGGTGGCGCGCGAAGAGGGCAGCACGAACGTCGTCTCGGAGAGATTGAACTGCCGCGCGAGCGCTTGCATCGTCGCTGTGTCGAGCGACGTGCCGCTCTCGAACACGCACAGCGGATTGCCCGTGAGCGACCCGCGATCCTTGGTGAACACGTTGACGATGCGAAAGGCGAGTTCGCGCATGGCGGCTTCTCCGTTGGAGCTGCGGGCCATTCTATTGAGGGGGGCTATCGCGCCAAGGCACAGTCCGGCAAACCGCGGACAGCACAGCCTTTATTTTGGGGCTTGCGGGCTAATCGGCGTCAGCCGTTCCTCGATCATGCGCTGCGCCGCCTCGAAATCCACGGCGCCGAGCGTGCTGACGTTGCGCGTGAGCTGCGCCAGGATCTTGTTCTGGATGCGGCCGCGTTCCAGGGCGACGGCGTAGGGGATCTCGTCGTGGAACATCACCATCGAATAGCGCGGCACGAAGCGTTGCGGGAAACGCCGCTCCAGCTCCAGCGACAGCGTCTTCTGCAGGTGGAATTGCGGATCGCGCACGGTGTCGCGCATCTCGAGATAGTTCTCGATCGCCATGTCGGCGATCGCATCCGTGTGCGGCCGCCGCTGCGCTTCGAAGCGGCGGAAGGTGCTGCTCCAGTCGGTTGTCGTGTCGAGCATTGCCACCAGCTCGCGACAGTCTTCGAACGCGCAGTTCATTCCTTGACCGTGGAACGGCGTAATCGCGTGCGCGGCGTCGCCGATCAGCAGCAGCCGGTCGTCGACCGACCAGCGCTCGCAGCGCACGGTACCCATGATGCCGGTGGGATGCTTCAGGAACTCATCGGTGAGCGCCGGCAACATCGCGCAGATGTCCGGAAAATGGCGGCGGAAGAACTGCGTGATGCGGCTGGGCTCGGTGAGCGATGCGAAGCTCTCTTCGCCCTGGTGCGGCAGGAACAGCGTGACCGTGAAGCTGCCATCGAGATTCGGCAACGCGATCAGCATGAAGCCGCCGCGCGGCCAGACGTGCAGCGCGTGTTTCTCGATGCGATGAGTGCCACCGGCGCCGGGCGGCAGACTCAACTCCTTGTAGCCATGCTTGAGCAGATCTTCGGAGGCGGGCACTTCGAGCTCGCTCACCAGCGCGCGTCGCACGACTGAGCCGGCGCCATCGGCCGCAATCACGCGTCGCAGAGGGCATTCCTCGAGCCGGCTCGCGACCTCGTCGCGCAACACCAGGGCGTGATGGCGAATATCCGCGCCGACTGCCGCTGTCCGGAATCTGATCTCGACTCCGGCGCGTTCCGCGGCGTCGATCAGAATGCGATTGAGATCGGGGCGCGAGACGGAGTAGATCACTTCATGCTCGCCCTGGCCGTACGGCACGAACGTGAGCGCGCCGTCGATCGCGTGGAGCATGCGGCCGGGCATCGGAATGAGCAGCGGGCGCACGCGATCCATCACGCCGGCGAGCTCGAGCGCACGGATGCCGCGTGCCGCGAGCGCGAGATTGATCGAACGGCCGGCGGGAATCGTCGAGTGCCGCATGTCCGGCATCCGCTCGAAGATGCGGACCGGGTGCCCGCGCCGCGCGAGCAGCGTTGCGACCAGCGTCCCCGCGAGGCCTGCGCCGACGATCGTTACCGGCTCGCGGCGCTCTTTGGTCGCGGCACTCATCGCAGGAAGCGTCCGAGCGCCGCGGCGAATTCCCACGCCTCGACGAACGTGTTGTACAGCGGCACCGGCGCGGCGCGAATCACGTCTGGCTCGCGCCAGTCGCCGACGAAGCCGGCGGCGGCGAGTGCTTTGAACACCTTGTGTGCTTCAGCAGGTGTTCGCCGGAGCCGCAACGAGAGCTGGCAGCCACGTGCTTCCGGGTCCGCCGGCGTCAGGATGGTCAGCGAATCTGCGAGCTGTGCGCACAGGAGTGATTCGAGGTAGCCGGTCAGTCGCACCGACTTCGCGCGCAGCGCAGGCATCCCCGCCTTGTCGAACAACGCGAGCGAAGCGATGAGCGGTGCGGCCGAGAGAATCGGCAGATTGGAAACCTGCCAGCCTTCCGCGCCCGGCAATGGTTGGAGGTCGTGCGGCATCTGAAAGCGACTGGCTTTCTCGTTGCCCCACCAGCCTGCAAGTCGCACCAGGTTGAAGTCGCGCGCATGACGCTCGTGAACGAAGCAGCCGCCGACGGCGCCTGGACCGGCGTTCAGATATTTGTAGTGGCACCAGACGGCGAAGTCGGCGCCGCAGTCGTGCAGCTCCACCGGCACGTTGCCGATCGCATGCGCCAGGTCAAAGCCGACGCGGCAGCCGACTCGGTGCGCCGCCTGCGCGATCGCACGCAGGTCGAAACGTTGGCCGTTGAGGAATTGCACGCCCGGCAGCATCACTGTTGCGAGCTGTGCGCCCTCGCGTTCGATCAGCGCCAGCACGTCTTCCGTGCGCACGGCTTCTTCGCCATCGCGCGGCCCGATTTCGAGCATCGCAACGTCGGGATCGAATCCATGCAGCTGCACCTGCGACGCCACGGCATAGCGATCCGACGAGAACGCGTTCTTCTCGATCAGGATCTTCGAGCGCTCGCGGGTCGGACGGTAGAACGTGGCGAGCATCAGATGCAGGTTCACCGTCAGCGTGTTCATCGCGACGACTTCGACCGGCTGCGCACCGACCAGTCGCGCCAGCGGCGGGGCGAACCGCTCGTGATAGGTCAGCCACGGCCGCTGCGATTCGAAGTGACCGTCGACGGCGCGTTCCGCCCAGCTATCCAGCTCTTCTTCGACGATGCTCGCGACAGCTTTCGGCTGCAGTCCGAGTGAGTGGCCGCAGAGGTAAACCTGTCGTGAGCCGTCGGCGCGCGTCGGCAGACGGAACTCGTCGCGCAGTTTCGCGAGCGGATCAGCGCGATCCTGGTCTTCGGCGAAGGAGCGTTCGAGAGAGAAGTTCATGACGGTGTCAGTGGCAGCAGGATCGGTCGGCTTGGGGCTGCATCGGCAACGAACGGCGCGACCTGCAGGTTCAACAGATACTGCCCGTCGGGGATCGAATCGTCGATGAAGGCCAGCTCGGTGACGGTGGCGTGCGGCCGCGTCGCCGCCGCGGCCTTCTTGCCGCCGGGTGGCAGGCCCCAGAAGATCCGATGGGTGGTCAGTTCCGCATCGTCGCTCCGATCGAGCGAGGGCAGATCGACGACGAGCGCAGTGATGCCGCTGCTCACGATCCAGCGCATCGCATCGGCGTCGAAGTAGGGGGCCGGAGCGCGGTCGTAGTTGCGCTGGAGCTTGTCGCGCGTATTCGGACGCGTGCGCACGACCAGCGCGCGATAGTGATGCAATGCGTGAGGCGTTGCCGCCGAGGCAAGTGCGGCGCGCGTGATGACAGGCATCGGTCCGACAGACACGAGCAGTGCGGGGTTGAAATGTTCGCCGCTCAGATCGCGAACGCTCAGGCGCTCCGCGGTGACGTGTCCCACACACTCGGTGTGCGTGCCATTGCAATGCGGAGTCAGCGTGTGAGTCGCGCAGTTGCAGCTGCCGCCGCGCTGCACGTCACCGACGAACGAGCCGGCCGTCACTGCAGTGGCCGCGGCCGGCGCGGCGCCGAAGAAGGTCGGTTGTGGAGCGTCGAACTCGAGCGGAATCGAAAGGTCGTGACCTTGCCTGCCGACGCGCCAGCGGCGACCGGCAATCTCAACGGTGAGCTCGGGCGTCGCGGTCGCCACCAAACGCTCGTCGTTCAACGCTTGTGAGCGACGGTGCCGCACGCCTGACACGTGCGGTTCTGCAGCGACCCGTAGAACCGCTCGAAGATCGGCGGCAATTGTTTTTCAATGTCGTTGACGTGCAGATACTCGGCATACAGCGGGTACTGGCAGTGATCGCAGTACCAGAGAAAGCCGTCCTGTTCTTCGGGGCGGCGCTGACGCTCGATCACCAGTCCGACACTGTTGGCCGAGCGCTGCGGCGAGTGCGGTACGCGCGGCGGCAGCAGCAGCACTTCGCCTGCGTGGATCGGAATGTCGACGCGGCCGCGGTCCTGCATCGTCCGCAGCGTCATGGTCCCTTCGAGCTGATAGAAAAATTCCTCGCCCGGATCTTCATGGTAGTCGGTGCGCGCGTTCGGCCCGCCGACCACCATGATGATGAATTCGGAATGCTGGAACACCTGCCGGTTGCACACCGGCGGCTTCAGGTACTCGCGATGCTGCTCGATCCATTGATTCAGATTGAAGGCTTTCAGCGCGTTCATGGTGTCTCGCCAGTTGCGTCGGAGCGAATCTCCGGCGGGGCGTTTCGTGGACAGCTCGCGGAGTATAACTGTAGGCTGTGGACATGAGATACGAGAGGACTCTGCTCGCGGTCCTGTTCGTGCTGCCGCGAGCATTGCTGGGCGCGGATGCCACGGAGCAGGGCTCGCCCGAGCCCGTGCAGGCGATCTGGAAGAACCAGGAGTTCGCGTTCTACTACCAGAGTCAGACGACGTTCTATTCCTGCTCCAGCCTGGAGGCGAAGCTCGAGCGCATTCTCAAGGTGCTCGGCGTAGCGAAGCCGTACGTGCGAGTGCGCGCCGTCGATTGTCAGGGCGGTCCGGTGCGCATGCCGCGCGTGCTCATGAACATCACCGCGCCGGTTCTCGCCACGCCGGAAGCGATTGCCGAACGCGACAAAGGCATGAGCAAGCTCGAACTGACCGCCAAGGTGCGTGGCGAGAAGATCGATCCCGAAGCGCTGGCGCCGTTTCCGGCGCAGTGGAAGCGCGTGTCGTTGAGTCGCGGCGCCGTCGGTCTGGAGCCCGGCGACTGCGAGCTGATCGATGAGCTGCGCCGTAAAGTGCTGCCGAAGCTCGCCATCCGCGTCGTCAAGGACAGCACCCACTGCACGCCGCAACAGATGACGATCGGTCAGCCGCAGCTGGAAGTGCAAGCGCTGGTCAAACTGCCGAAGCCCGACGAGCCGAAGAAGTAGCTTCGCTACTCGCCGTCCGGGCTCAGACCCGACGAGCTGCACGGTACGAAGATCGGCGCTGCTTCACGATCGAGCCGGACCGCGCACAGCTTCCCGCCCCACACGCAACCCGTGTCGATGCTCAGCACCCCATCGCCGTCGTGGTAGCCCAGCGCTGACCAGTGACCGCAGACGATGCGCAGGTCGCGCGAGCGTCGCTGCGGAACGCGAAACCACGGCATCACTCCCGTGGGCGCAGCCGCGACCTTGCCCTTGAACTTCAGCTCCAACGTACCGTCGGCGCGGCAGAAGCGCAGCCGCGTCAGGCAGTTCGTGATGAAGCGCAGACGATCGACGCCGCGCAGATCGTCCGACCAGCGCTTCGGCTTGTCGCCGTACATGTGCGTGAACAATTCCAGGCAGCGCTCGTCATCGCGCAGCGCCTGTTCCAATTCGGCCGCACACGAGCGAGCGGTCGCCAGATCCCACTGTGGCGGCAGTCCGGCGTGGATCATCGTGTAGCCGAGCTGCGCGTCGTGATGGAGCATCGGCAGCGAGCGCAGCCAGGTCAGCAACTCGTCGCGATCGGCAGCTTCGAAGATCGGGCCGAGGGTGTCCTGAGGCTTGAGCTGCTCGCCCGGCGTCAATGCTGCCGCCAGCAAATGCAGGTCGTGATTGCCGAGGACAGTGATGGCTGCAGAGCCGAGGCTCTTCACGAGCCGCAATACGTCGAGCGAGCGCGGTCCGCGGTTGACGAGATCGCCGGTGAGCCAGAGCCGGTCGCGGGCAGGATCGAAGCGCAGCCGCGTCAGCAGCGCTTCGAATTCGTCGCAGCAACCCTGGATGTCGCCGACGGCGTAGGTGGCCCGGATTGTCATGGATAGCGAATGCTATCCACTTCTTCTCAGTGGAGCAGCCCTGGCATGGCCAACGTGAAGGGGGCGATCGGCGCATCGAAGTGCGCGCCGTCGTCGGCCAGCATCTGATAGCTGCCTTGCATTGCGCCGACTGGCGTTTCCAATACCGCACCGCTGGAGTAGCGGAAGCCCTGGCCGGGCAGGAGATAGGGCTGTTCGCCGACCACACCTTCGCCGCGAACTTCCTTGACCTTGCCGTTCGCGTCGGTAATCACCCAGTGGCGGGTGAGCAGGCGCGCGGGGACCTTACCTTCGTTGCGGATCGTGATCGTGTAGGAAAAGGCGTAGTGGCCTTCTTCGGGCTTGGATTGCTCGCCGACGTAGTTGGCGCTGACGTCGACGCGAATCCGGTGCGCGCGCGCCGGCTCGCCGGTCGCATGCGCTGCCGCGCTGGCCGTCGCCTCGTCGCTGTCGTGATCGGGTGTTCTTTCGCTCATGGAAGTCCGACTGCTCGCTGCCTGGCCCCCGGCGAGACGCAGGCATTCTAGCAGCACTGCGTCTCAGCACTTGCCTGAAAAATTCTCGTCGTTATGTCGCCTGCATCGACACTGACCTTCGTCAGTGCAAATGGCCTTCGTCAGTGCAGACGCACCGCGAGCACGTCGCACGGCGCTGCGTGCAGGATCGTGTCCTCGGTGAAGTTGAGCAAAATTGCCAGGCCATGGCGCTCGCGGCTGCCGAGCACGATCAGATCGACGCCGAGCCGTTGCGCCGCGCGGATGATTTCCGTCTTGATGCCGCCTGTCTCGATCAGCTGACGCGCCTCGCTCAGCCCCAGCTTGCTCGCCAGCTCGGTGAGCTTCTTGCGCGCGCGCTCGACCAGCTCGCTCTCGATCTGCACGGTCGGCAGCAGGGCCTCGCCCATCGGCTCGACCGGCACGTACTCGACCACGTGCAGCAGCATGATTTCGGAGCGGTAGCAGGCGGCAATGGCTTTCGCCCGTTCGCCGACCAGCTGGCTGTCGTCGGACAGGTCCACGACGAGCAAAATTTTCTTGTAGTCGGGCATCGTGCGCGCCCCCTGAAGCTAGCGGTGCGGCCGAATAGTGCGAACGCGCTGCGCCTCAAGTCAATACGCGCCGGCTCAGCGACCGGTCTTGAGTGCCAGCTGCGCCGCCAGCGCCGCGAATCCTGCGGCCGGGATGGTTTCGGCGCGGACCCCCGGGTCGATCCCGGCGGCGCGGATTTCGTCCTGACTCAGGATTGCTTTGAGTGAGTTGCGAAGCGTCTTGCGCCGCTGCGAGAAGGCGGCTGCCACCACGTTGGCATACAGGCGCGGCTGCTCGATGCGCAACGGCTCTGCATGCGGCGCGAGACGTACGAAGGTCGATATGACCCGCGGCGGCGGACGAAACGCGCCGGGGCCGATGTCGAACAGCGGCTCGATGCGCAGCCACGGAGCGAGCATGACGGTGAGGCGTCCGTAGTGCTCCGAGTCGGGCGCGGCGGCCATGCGGTCCACGACTTCCTTCTGCAGCATGAAATGCATGTCGCGAATGTGATCGCGCTGCTCGATGAGCCGGAACAGTAGGGGCGTGGAGATGTTGTACGGCAGATTGCCGACCACTCGCAGACGGCGGCCGTCGTCGAGCGCGGCCAGATCGAACTCGAGTGCGTCGCCTTCGTGCAGCCGCAGGGCGGTGGTCTCCTGCGTCGCCGCGCGCAGGTGGTGGATGGCATCACGATCGATCTCGATCGCGTGCAGCTCCGGCAGTCGCGCGAGCAGCGGCAGCGTGATCGCGCCGAGACCGGGGCCGATCTCGACCAGACGCTCGTCGGGGCGCGGATCGATCGCAGCGACGATGCGCTGGATCACGCCGGGGTCGTGCAGGAAATGCTGGCCGAAGCGTTTGCGCGCTACGTGCATCAGTGAGAGGCGGTTGCCAATTGCAACGCCACCTCGATGGCAGTGGCGAGGCTGCCGGACTCGGCAGTGCCGGTGCCGGCAAGCGACAGCGCCGTGCCGTGATCGACGGACGTGCGGATGATCGGCAGGCCGAGTGTCACGTTCACCGCGGTTTCGAAGCCTGCGTACTTGATGACCGGCAGACCTTGGTCGTGAAACATCGCGAGCACCGCGTCAGCCTGCTTCAGCATATGTGTCGTGAACGCGGTGTCAGCTGGCACAGGGCCGATGAGCTGCATGCCTGTCCCGCGCAGCGCGTCGATGGCCGGCGCGATGACTTCGATCTCTTCGCGACCGAGATGACCGGACTCACCGGCGTGAGGATTCAGCCCGCACACGATGATGCGAGGGGTCGGAATTGCGAAGCGGGTGCGCAGATCGTGATCGACGATGCGCAATACCTTGTGCAGCAAGTCACGCGTGATTGCAGCGCTGACGTTCTTCAAAGGCAGATGCGTCGTGGCGAGCGCGACGCGCAGCGAACCGCTCGCCAGCATCATCACGGGATGTGCTCCGCCCGTGCGCTCGGCCAGATATTCGGTGTGTCCCCAGAACTTGATGCCGGCATCGTTGATCACGCTCTTCTGCACGGGTGCCGTGACCATCGCAGCGAACTCGCCGCTCATGCAGCCGTCGATGGCGCGATCCAGCAGCTGCAGGACGTGACGTGCATTGGCGCGATCCAGTTGACCCGGACGAACGGTCGATGCGACAGGCACGTGCAGAACGCGCAGTGTCCCCGCGCGATGCTCGGTGCGCGCATCGCCGGGCTGGTACGGAAGAAAGGAGACGGGTTTGCGAAGTTGCTGCGCGCGCGCCTGCAACACCTCAGTATCGCCGGCGACGATCAGCTCGCACGGCCACGCGCGACCTGCGATATCGATACAGAGATCCGGCCCGATGCCTGCCGGCTCGCCACAGGTGAGGATGAGCCGGGGCGGCGGCATTACATCCTGTATTCCACGAACGCCTCATCGCGCAGCCGGCGCAGCCACAGCTCGGTGTCCTCTTCCGCTTTGGCGTCGCGCAGTTCCGCGTAGGCGTGCTGACGCTTCACGTCTTCGGTGGCGTCGTGGTCGCGGCGACCCAGGAGCTGGACGATGTGCCAGCCGTATTGCGTATGGAAGGGCGCGCTGATCTCGTTTTCCTTCAGAGCGTTGATCTGCTTCTCGAACTCCGGCACGAAGCTGCCCGGGCCGCTCCAGCCGAGATCGCCGCCGTCGGCCGCGGAGCCGGGATCCTGCGACGTCACTGCGGCGATGGCGCCGAAGTCCTCACCGTTCAGCACGCGCTCGCGAATGCTCGCGAGCTTCGTCTGCACCGTCTGGTCGTCCTCGAGGTCGCTCGTCTTGAGCAGGATGTGACGTGCGTGGACCTGCGCGATCACGGCCTGCTGCTGGCCGCCGCGGACTTCGTTCAGGCGGAACAGGTGGAAGCCGCTGGGCGTGCGGATCGGCTCCGAAACCTCGCCGGCCTTCATCTGCTGAATCTTGTCCGCGATGATCGACGGCAGCTGCGGGCCCCGGCGCCAGCCGAGCGAGCCGCCTTCGATGTTGGTGCTGCTCTCGGAGTACGTGACGGCGAGCTGCGCGAAGTCGTCGCCGGCCTTGGCCTTGTCGTACACCTCTTTCGCGCGCTGCTCGCGCGCCTCGACCTGCTCCGGCGATGCAGTGACCGGTACCGAGATCAGGATGTGCGAGATGTTGTACTCGGAGTTCTGATCGGGCGCGTTCTGCTGCCGCGCCATGAACTGATCGAGCTCGCGCGGCGAAATGTTGACGCGGGCGATGACGTCGCGCTGACGCAGCATCTGCAGCGTCATCTGCTTGCGGATCTCGTCGCGGTAGTCGCGATAGTCGATACCCTGCTGCGCGAGTGCGCGCGGCAGATCCGGGAAGGGAATGTTGTTGCGCTTGCCGACGTCCTCGAGCGCACCGTTGAGCATTTCTTCCGAGACTTCGATGCCGAGGCGACTGGCGCGCTGCATCTGGACCTCTTCGATGATCAGGCGCTCGAGGATCTGCTTGCGCAGCACGTTGCGCGGCGGCAGCTCGGTCTTCTGCTGGCGCAGGCGCGTGATGATCTCGTCGGTCTGCGCATCGAGCTGGCTGGCCAGCACGACACCGTCGTTGACCACGGCGGCGATGCGGTCGAGCAGCACGCCGCTGCTGGAGAGCTCGCGCGTCTGGGAGAACGCGGTCGTAGCGGTGAGCGCGAGCCCCACGAACAACCATGAGACCAGGGCAAAAGTGCGGGCGCGTAGGAGATGCATCGGCAGTTTCTAGCGTGAAATCTAGGGTTCGGGAGCGGTGACGGAGTATCCCCGAATCGCCCGTTCCAGAAAAGCATCGGCGCCCACTCCGACACTCGACAGGCCATTAAGTTCAAGCTGCAGGAGGAAGCTGGTGTCGGTGTCGCCGGTCCGGTCGCTCACGTAACGTCGTGCGACGGCGCGGACCCGCCAGCAGCACGAGCGGTACTCCAGGCCGGCGAATTGATCGAGCGATTGCTGATCCTCCAGCGAATAGACGGCGCGCGCGTAGGCGGTCCAGGACTGGCCGATCGGCCAGGCTACGGAGCCGTCGACCTGCTCGATGTTGCCGCGGCGGAAGCGGTAGCCCACGTTGACCACGCGGTCGAACGCGGGCTTGTACTGCAGCTGAACGTCGCCTTTTTCCGAGCGGGTCTCGTTCGGGTTGTACTGCACGCCCATGCCGACGTTCCAATTGCCGAACGCGGTGACGTCGAGCTCCGCAATGATGTCGGAGACCTCGTTATCGCTCAGTACTTCGCCCGGCAGCGCGACGCGCGGCGAGTCGAAGTAATAGGTCTGACCGATCGTGCCGGAGATGAACTGCTTGCCGTCCTCCGCGTCGAGCAGCCGCGAAGTGACGCCGACGCTGATCTGATTCGCATCGCTCAGACGATCGGCGCCGACGAAGCGGTTGGTGCGAAACAGCTGCACCAGGTTCAGATCCGCTGCCGCCGTGTCGAAGACCGGCAGCTCGTCCTGATTGCGAAAAGGCACGTACAGGTACATGAAGCGCGGCTCGAGCGTCTGCAGACGCTGACCGTGCCGGCCCGACGGCCGCTCGAAGATCAAGCCGCCATCCAGGCTCAGGATCGGCGCCGAGCGGCTCAGCGAGTGGTTGGTGCGTGGCGGACCCGTATCGTCGAGTCGATAGGCCGTGTAGCGCCAGCTCGCAGCCGGCTCCAGATACATGCCGGCGCCGCGCAGCGGCAGGCGGACCTCCGGCGCGACGTCCATGCGCCAGCCGGTCGTCACGAGGTCCTCGTAGTTGTGCACGAAGTCGCCCACTTCCATGTCGAGACCGAACTGCAGTCCGGCGAACTGGTCGGGGAAGCCAGCATGCACCGCCAGTTGCGGCCGCAGCGTGTGCGGCCGCAGCTCGGGCGGAATGCCGATGTCGTCGATCGTTTGAAAATTCTGCGCGCGCAGCACCGCGAGCCAGTGCTGCGTCAGATACGTGAGGCTGGCGGTGCGCTCGAGATAGCTGATGCTCGTGCCTTCGGGACCGAGGCCGAAGTCCTCGAACCACTGGCTGTCGCCGACGTTGGCGGCGTCGATGTCGAGCCGCAGCGTATCGGTGAAGTCCGAGCGATCCACGAAGTGCACGTAGTGGCGCGAGTCGCCGAATTCGTCGTCGTGCGGCAGGTACTCGGTTTGGAGCGTGCCGACGCCCAGGTCCGTCAGATAGCGGAACTCGCTGTCGAGCTTGCCGCCGCGCTTGGAGAACCAGGTCGGGACGAACGTCGCGTCATAGTTCGGCGCGATGTTCCAGTACCACGGCACCGATAGCGAGGAGCCGCTGCGCGAGGAGGTGCCGATGGTCGGAAACAGGAATCCCGACTTGCGCTGGTTGCCGACCGGGAAGGAGATGAACGGCGTGTACAGGATCGGCACGCCCTTGAAGTCGAGCCGGACGCCGCGGCCGAAGCCCAGGCCGGCACGCTGCCGGATGTCGATGTCGCTGGCGCTGATCATCCAGTCTTCCTGGCCGACCGGGCAGGTCGTGTAGCGCACCTTGTTCAGCTTGAGCTCGTTGTCGCGCGTCACCTGAATGCGGTCGGCGGAGCCGCGCGCGTTGCGATCCTTGAGCTCGAACTTGGCGCCTTCGAAGGTGGCGCCGCCCACCTGGTCGACCTGCGCCGAGGTGCCGCTGACTGACAGGTTCTCGTCCGCGTACTCGACGGCCTCGTCGACCTCGACGCTCTGCTCTTGACTGTTGTACTTGGCATTGCGCGTCTTCAGCGTGCGATCGCCCTGCTTGATCAGCACGTCGCCCTGGAGCACGTAATTGCCATCGCGCGTGGCTTCGACGCCATCGGCTTCGTATTCGATCGGCGTGTCGGCGAGCACCGTCTCGGATTGCTTGGGCGTCGCCGGGCGCGCGGTGCCGACGGCCCGCACGGGCGCAGGACACTGCTCCTGGGCGGCAGCGTTGCCGGCGAGGCAGGCGGCGATGGCCGCAATCAGCAGGGGAGAGCTGCGCCGTGCTCGTTCGCGAATGGATTTTTCCGGACCCGGTGCATGCATCGGCTGCGATTATAATGAGCGCTTCATCCCGGGAGCACCGATCAACGTGTCATCTTCCTCTCACGCGGGCACGGCCGCGCGCGACCTGCGCCTCGAACAACTCGAAAACTGGCTGGCGAAGCTGTTCGGGACGCGCGATTTCCAGGTGACCACGGCTTCGGCCGACGCGAGCTTCCGTCGCTACTTCCGCGTAGCGCGCGCCAACGACACCTGGATCGCAATGGATGCACCGCCTGCCAAGGAAGACATGGAGCCGTACATCCGCATCGCTGCGATGCTCGTCGACGTCGGCGTCAATGCCCCGCGAGTGATCGAGCGCAACGACGAGGAGGGGTTCCTGCTGAATTCGGATCTCGGCTCGCGAACGTACCTGATGGACCTCGATGCGCAGGGCGACGCGGATCGCCTTTACGCCGACGCCATCGAAGCGCTGGTGCGTATCCAGGCGCGCGGGGGCGGGCACGCCGCGCGGCTGCCGCCCTATGACGACGCCTTGCTGCGGCGGGAAATGGGGCTGTTTCCGGAGTGGTTCTGCGGGCGCCATCTCGGCCTGACCTTGTCCGGCGACGAAGCGGTGGCGCTCGCGGGCGTATTCGATGTCCTGAGCGAGACAGCTCTGCAGCAGCCGCGCGTCTTCGTTCATCGCGACTACCACTCGCGCAATCTCATGGTCGGCGACGGTGCGCGCCACGGTCCCAACCCGGGCATTCTGGACTTTCAGGATGCGGTCAACGGACCGGTGACTTACGACCTCGTGTCCTTGCTGCGCGACTGCTACGTCGCGTGGCCGGTCGAGCGCGTGCGCGCCTGGGCTCTGCAGTTTCGCGCGGCCGCGCACGGCGCTGGGGTCGGTGTGGGCAGCAGCGAGAGCGAATTCCTGCGCTGGTTCGACCTGATGGGCGTCCAGCGTCACCTCAAAGCGATCGGCATCTTCGCGCGGCTGTGGCATCGGGACGGCAAACCCGGCTACCTGAACGACATCCCGCGCACGCTGAACTATGTGCAGACGGTGAGCGGCAGTTATCGCGAGCTGCAGTTCCTGCGATCGTTCATCGACGGGCGAGTGCTGCCGGCGCTCGAAGCTGCGCGCGCGCGAGGCTGAATGCGCGCCATGATCCTGGCCGCCGGGCGCGGCGAACGGATGCGCCCGCTGACCGACACGCGGCCGAAGCCGCTGCTGGAAGTCGGCGGCAAGCCGCTCATCCAGTATCACCTCGAGGCATTGGCGCGCGCGGGCATCAAAAGCGTCGTCATCAATCTCGCGTGGCAGGGCGAGCTCATCCGCAGCGCACTGGGTAGCGGCGAGCGCTTCGGCGTGCAGATCCGTTTCAGCGAGGAGCCGGAGGGCGCGCTCGAAACCGGCGGCGGCATCCTGGCTGCTCTGCCGTTGCTCGGGGCCGACCCGTTCCTCGTGATCAGCGGCGACATCTGGAGCGAGTTCCCGCTGGATTCATGCATCGACCGGCTGGCCCACGCAGATGTTGCGCATTTCGTGCTCGTGCCCAACCCGGATTTCCATGCGCAAGGCGACTTTGGTATCGAAAGCGGCCGGCTGCTCGACCGCGCACCTCGTCATACGTACGCCAACATCGGCGTGCTGCGGCCGGAGTTCTTCGGGGGGCGGCAGCCGGGACGCTTTGCGCTGGCGCCGTTGATGTTCGATTGGATCCGTCAGGGCCGTGTGAGCGGCGAGCTGTATCGCGGCCCTTGGCACAATCTCGGGACACCTGCGCAACTCGCGCACCTCGACGCGCAGCTGCGTGCAAATGACTCGGGCGGCGGCTGATCGTGTCTGGCCCGGCACTTTTTAGTCGTGATATGCAAGCCATTCGCGGCTCGACGGTGAGCCGAGCGTGCGCGGTGCACAGCAAAGGACCGGCGCGTTCTGTCGCGGCGCTTGCCTTCCTCGTCGAAACTTTATACCTTGCGCGGCGTTTCTGCGGTCTACGATGACTGTAACGTCAATCCGGAATTTACGGACTACTCCTTCCTGGCGTTACTCGTTCGGCCCGGGGAAACGGGGGTTGTATGCCGCATGAGCATACTCAATCGAACGAACACAAGCGGTTACGCACTAAGATTGCGGGGCTGAGCTGATCCCCGCGCTTACATCAGTCGAGCAATTGTCGAGCTGAAACAGAATGCCTTACGCACCAGCACAAGATAGTGGTTTTTTGTCGCGTCGCGGCTTGGTCTTCATCCTGATCGTCGGGTTGCACCTCGGGATGTATTACGTACTCAATTCCGGCCTGTCGAAGCACTTGGTCGACGTGGTCCTGGGTCCGATCGAGACCCGCATGATCGAGGAGGCGCCGAAGACCGACGAGCCGCCGCCGCCGCCGCCGCCGAAGATCGAAACCCCGCCGCCGTTCGTGCCGCCACCTGAGGTGTCGATCGATATTCCGGTCGAGAACACCAACTCAACGGCCATCCAGACGGTCACCAATGTGAAGCCGACGGCCCCGCCGCCGCCGGTCGCTGCACCTGTGGCAGTCGCGCGCACCGCGCCGAAATCCGACGCGCGCCGGCCGCTGTCGCAGCCTGAATATCCTCCTTCGTCTCGCCGCGCCGGTGAAGCCGGCACCGTGATTCTCGAGGTCTATGTGCTCGAAACGGGGCGCGTCGGCGAAGCGAAGGTGAAACAGTCGAGCGGTTTCCCGCGTCTGGATGAAGCCGCGATACGAGAGGTCAAGCGCTCGTGGCGCTTGGTCCCTGGTACCGAGAACGGTAAACCGGTGCCGATGTGGGGGCAGTTCGCCGTCACATTTAAGCTGACGGACTGAACGGCCAATTAGACAGATTGGCGGCAGCGGATTTCAGAACTCAACCCACAGACTCAGGTCATAGCTTTAACAGTAGAGGATTGCGCTCCCATGGCCGAACCAACTCAAGTCGTTGCAGATAACCCGTTTGGCATTCAGCAGATGCTCGCCCAGGGCGGCGTCGTGGCCAAATCGGTTTTCGCCATCATGGTCATCATGTCCTTCGCTTCCTGGTACATCATGCTGACCAAGCTGTGGGACCAGCGGCGCGTTCGCAAGGCTTACAAGGAAGTGGAGAAGGGCTTCTGGACGGCCGGCAACCTGCGCGATGGCATTGCCAAGCTCAGCGGCAAGGACAACGCGTTCAAGATGATCGCTGAGGACGGCATCCGCGCCGCCCAGCACCATGAAGGCCGGCTCACCGACCAGATCCCGCTGCACGAGTGGATCACCGTGTCGCTGCATCGCTCGGTCGACAGCATCGCCAACCGTCTGCAAGGCGGACTCGCCGTGCTGGCCACCACCGGCTCGACCGCTCCGTTCATCGGACTGTTCGGCACGGTCTGGGGCATTTACAACGCACTGATCGCGATCAGCCTCGCCGGCCAGGCGAGCCTCGACAAGACCGCAGGTCCGATCGGCGAAGCGCTGATCATGACGGCCATCGGTCTGTTCGTCGCGGTGCCGGCGGTCATGGGCTACAACTGGCTGCTGCGTCGCAATAAGGACATCATCGAGAAGCTGCGCTACTTCGCGGCCGACCTGCACTCGTATCTCGTGAGCGGTGCACGCGTCGACAGCGGTGCCCCGGCTGCAGCGCGTCCGGCCGCGGGCGCGGCGGTTCGCAAGTAAAGCGCACCGTTCATCGGAGCCGCTAATGAGTTCATATGCCGCGATGAATGCACCGCCCGCTCAGGACGACGAGCGGGCGATGTCCGAAATCAACACGACGCCGCTCGTGGACGTCATGTTGGTGCTGCTGATCGTGTTCATGATCACGATTCCCGTGATCACGCACACGGTCCCGCTGGAGCTGCCGAAGGTCCGTAACCTCGCGACGCAAACCAAGCCGGAGAACGTCAACATCTCCGTCAATCGCGACGGTCAGATCTTCTGGAATCTGACGATGGTTCCGGATACCAGCGCACTGCTCGAAAAACTGAAGGTCGCCGCGCTTCAGAAGCCGCAGCCTGAAGTGCACGTGCGTGCCGACGGTGCTGCGCGTTACGAGACGGTCGGCAAAGTCATTTTCACAGCGCAGCGTGCCGGCATTCAGAAAGTGGGCTTCATCACCGAGCCCGGTCCAACTGGCAGTCAGTACTAAGTTCCAGGGGTAAATTCGCTATGGCGATGAGCGTTGGCGGCGGTGGGGACGACGAACCCATGATGGATATCAACACGACGCCGTTGATCGACGTCATGTTGGTGCTCCTGATCATGTTCATCATCACGCTGCCCGTGATGACCCACGCAGTGAAGCTCGACATGCCGCAGGCGAAGAACACGCCGCCGCCGCCGGTAGTCGTCGAACCCATCCAGCTCGAAATCGATTGGGACGGCACGATCATCTGGAACGGCACGCCGGTGCAGTTGAGTGCGCTGGAAGGCTATTTCCGGGTCGAGGCGGCCAAGAATCCCCAGCCCGAAGTGCACGTACGGCCGAATCGACGCGCGCCCTACGACACCGTCGCGAAAGCGCTGGCGCTCGCTCAGCGCAATGGCATGCAACGCATCGGCTTCGTCGGCAACGAACAATTCACGGATTGAAGCCGGGCGCGTGATCGTCGGATTGAGACGCTGTTATGCTGACGGCACGTAGGTAACGTGCCGTCTCTGCATGGCTCTGCCCTGCAGTAATCAGCTCATTGTGGGCCCCGTCGGTTGAACAATGAGCGTGAGTGGCCAGTTTCATCGCTTGTGTATGGGTTTGCAGCAGGAATCATCATGACTCGAGCAAGAAGTATCGCGTTGGCGCTGACGCTTGCCATGGGTGCGGTGTTCACCGCAACGACCGTGCAGGCGGCCGAGACGGCCAACAAGGTGACCACCAAGGCGGTCGCTGAGCCGTTGAAGAAAGCGCAGGAGGCGATGAAGAACAAGCAGTGGGACGCTGCACTCACCGAGATCAAGAAGGCCCAGGCGTCGGAGAAGAAGACGCCGTTCGAGGCCTACCAGATCGACGAATTCCTCAGCTATGTGCTGGTCCAGCAGAAGAAGTTCACCGAGGCGACGCCGGTGTTCGAGCGCATGCTGAACAGCGGCTTCATGCCGCCCGACCAGGTCGACGATCGCACCAAGACCGTCGCGCAGCTGCACTTCCAGAACAAGGATTACAAGAAGGCAGTCGAGTGGGGCAAGAAGTACCTCGAGAAGCATCCGGGCGATGAAACCATCTCGGTGCTGGTGGGCCAGTCGTATTACGTTCAGAACGACTACAAGAACGCCGCCTCGACCATGACGGGCGTAGTCGCGAACGCCGAGAAGGGCGGGCGCACGCCGCCGGAGAACTGGCTGCAGATCGTGTTGAGCTCGCACTTCAAGCTCGACAACAAGGACGGCATCGCGGACGCGCTCAGGAAGCTCGTGCGCTACTACCCGAAGCCCGAGTATTGGGAAAATCTGCTCGATATCTATCGCCGCAAGAACAACGGCGACCGCGTGACGCTCGGCTTCTATCGCTTGATGAACGACGTCGGCACGCTGAAGCAGGCTGACGACTATATGGAAACCGCGCAGCTCGCGATGGACGCCGGCGTCCCGGGCGAAGCGCAGGCCGTCATGGAGAAGGGCGTGCAGAACGGCACGCTGAAGAGCGACGACAAGACCACGCAAGGCCGGTACGACCGCTTGCTGGCCGGCGCCAAGAAGGCCGCGGCCGCCGACAAGGCGCAGCTGCCGCAGCTGGCGAAGGAAGCCGAAAAGGCAACGCAGGGTCAAGCCTACGTGGGGCTGGGCCAGGCGTACCTCAGCTATGGTCAGTTCGATGAAGCGATCGACGCCCTGAAGAAGGGCATCGCCAAGGGCGGCGTGACCGACGCCGACGAGGCGCAGGTCAGCCTCGGCATCGCTTATCTACGCAAGGGCCAGAAGGATCTCGCCCGTCAGGCGTTCAAGGCCGTGAAGGCCGAGTCGAAGTGGCACGACCTCGCCGACATGTGGGAAATCCGCACGCTGCAGGCCTGATCCGCCACGCATCGGCGCCGTGAGTGAACCAGAAGCCCGGCTGAACGCCGGGCTTCGCTTTTTTGGGCTCAGGGTAGAATAGCGGCCGTGAGCGATTTCAAAGGCATTCCCATCGTCCCCGCCGCGGAGACGAAGCCGCGCAGCGGCGACAAGTACCGGACCCCGCAGGGTTTCACCGCGATCAAGGACGGCATCAAGGCCGCTGCAGCGGCCGAACCGCTGACTGTCGGTCGCAAGCCGCAGTGGCTGCGCGCGCCGATGCCTGCAGGCAAAGCCTTCGATGCAGTTCGCGATACAGTCCGCGAGCATCGCCTCGCGACGGTGTGTGAAGAGGCCAAGTGCCCGAACATCGGCGAGTGCTGGAATGCCGGCACCGCGACTCTGATGTTGATGGGCGCGGTCTGCACTCGTGCTTGCCGCTTCTGCGCTGTCGACACCGGCAATCCGCACGGTTGGCTCGATACGCAAGAGCCGGCGAACAGCGCACGCACCGTGCAGCTCATGCGGCTCAAGTATGTCGTGCTGACCTCAGTGAACCGCGACGATCTGCCGGACGGCGGCGCCAGCCATTTCGCGGCCTGCGTGCGCGAGATCAAGCGCCTCAATCCAACGACCGCCGTCGAAGCGCTCACACCGGATTTCCAGGGCGTGCTCGCCGACGTCGAGACTGTCGTCGGCAGTGGCCTCGACGTCTTCGCACAGAACGTCGAAACCGTGCGGCGTTTGACGCATCCGGTACGCGATCCGCGCGCAGGCTACGAACAGACGTTGCAGGTTCTCGCGCACGCGAAGCGTTCTCGTCCCCACGTGCTGACGAAGACCAGCGTGATGCTCGGCCTGGGCGAGACCGAGGAAGAGATCGCGACGACGATGGACGATATTCGTGCAGCGGGGGTCGACCTGCTCACCCTCGGCCAGTATCTGCGGCCGACTGCGAATCACCTCGCCGTCGAGCGCTGGGTGACGCCGGAGGACTTCGAGCGTTATCGCGAGATGGCGCTGGCGAAAGGCTTTCTCGAATGCGTCGCCGGCCCGCTGGTGCGGTCGAGCTATCGAGCCGAGCGTGCGCTCGAGCGCAACAACGCCGGCTTGGGGAAGAAGCAGGCGATTACAGGTTGAACCAGTGGTTGCCGATCTCCACACGCCGCTAGCTGCCAACGTCCAACCGCTGCTGCGATGGCTCGGTCGTGCCGAGTACGAGCCGACATGGCGAGCGATGCAGGCGTTCACCGAACAGCGTGGGCCCGAGACCGCCGACGAAATCTGGTTTCTCGAACATCCGCCGGTGTTCACGCTCGGCATGAACGCCGCGCCCGAGCACGTGCTGGCGCCCGGCGACATTCCGCTGGTGCAGATCGATCGCGGCGGCCAAGTCACGTATCACGGCCCCGGTCAGCTCGTCGTCTATCCGCTGCTCGACATCCGCCGTCGCGCGCTCGGCGTGCGGCAGCTCGTGATGGCTCTCGAGAACGGCATCATCGCTTTGCTCGCATCGCGGAACATCACCGCGGTGGGCCGGCGCGACGCGCCCGGTATCTATGTCGACGGCCGCAAGCTCGCGAGCATCGGGCTGCGGATCCGCCGCGGCTGCAGTTATCATGGCCTCGCGTTCAACGTTGCGATGGACCTGGAGCCGTTTCGCCGCATCAATCCTTGCGGCTACCGCGGGCTGGAAGTGACCGATCTGCGCACGCTCGGCGTCGAGCTCGAGCTGCGCACTGCCGCTGAGTTGCTTGCGCCGCACCTGCTCGGTGCGCTCGGGATGCCCGTCGACGCTCATTGGGCGTGATTGTTCTTCTTCGCGGGGTATCGCATGCGCGCTGTCGTTCTCAGCAGTTATGGTCCGCCGTCGCAACTTGGCGTGCAGGAGATTCCGCCGCCGCCGCTGAAGCCCGGTCACGTGCGTCTGCGCGTGCACGCCGTCGGCTTCGGTTTTCCCGACGCGCTGATGGTCGCTGGCAAATACCAGATCAAACCCGAAGCGCCGTACACGCCCGGCAACGAAACCGCCGGCGTCGTGACTGAAGTCGCGCCTGATGTTCACTCGGTGAAGCCGGGTGCGCGCGTGCTGGCGATGGCAGGACAGGGCGGACTTGCCGAGCAATGCGTGGCGTCCGCCGAAGCGCTGATCCCGTTGCCTGATTCAATGAGCATGGCTGCCGCCGCGGGCTTCCTCGTGAATTACGGCACCACGTACCACGCACTCGTGCAGCGCGCGAATCTCAAGGCAGGCGAAACGTTGCTGGTACTAGGCGCGGCCGGCGGCGTCGGGCTGACTGCCGTCGAGATCGGCAAAGCGATTGGCGCGCGCGTGCTCGCTGCTGCAAGCACTGACGAAAAACTGGAGCTCGCCAAGCGTCATGGTGCGGATGCCGCGTTCAATTACACGCGCGATACGATCAAGGCGAAGGTGATGGAGTTCACCGGCGATCGCGGCATAGACGTCGCCTACGATCCGGTCGGCGCGGATTACGCCGAGCAGGTCGTGCGCAGCATGGCCTGGAACGGGCGCTATCTGGTCATCGGCTTCGCCGGCGGCAAGATCCCCGCGATCCCGCTGAACCTGCCGCTGCTGAAGGGCTGCTCGCTGGTCGGCGTGTTCTGGGGCGCGCACACGCGGCGCGAGCCGCAGGTGCACGCCGCGAACCTAAAGGCGCTGTTCGAGCTGTTCGAGTCGGGCAAGATCAACCCGCACGTCACCGAGCTCGACGGCCTGGACCGCTATGCCGAGGCCCTCGACGTGCTCAACGGCCGGCGCTCGCAGGGCAAGGTCGTCATCCGAGTGGCAGCGGGAGAGGGATAAGAGTCAGGCTGAAGCCTGACCCACAAAGAGGCTGTGGGTCAGGCTTTAGCCTGACAGCTACAGCACCACGAGCACGCGCTCGCAGGACGTCAGCTCCTGATACAGCGCGTCCAGCTGCTCGCGGCTCTGCGCCGCGAATGTGCAGGTCAGGCTCAGATAATTGCCGTCGCGGCTCGGCCGCTCTTCGATGTGGCCCGGATCGATCGCGCCGGCGTGCTTCTGCACGATCCCGAGCACGATGCTGCGGAAGTCATCGCTCCGCCGCCCCATCACCTTGAGCGGGAAATCGCAGGGAAACTTGAACAGCGTTGCTTCGGTCATGCGCTGCTATTTGGAGGCGCGGCGGCCGGGAACAAGAGGGTGCCGAGCTTCACAGCGTCGGCGTTCCGGCCAGGCGCTCGCGCAGCGCGTTGAACGACTCGTTCATGCGCTTCCACAGCGGGCCCGGCTTGCCGGTACCGACCGGGCGGCCGTCGATGCGCGTCACTGGAATCACGTCGCGCGTTGCCGCTGAGATCCACACTTCGTCCGCGGCGCGCAGCTCGTCGATGCCGATGCGACGGATGGTCACCTGCATGGCTCCATCCGCTAGCTCCAGCGCGACGTCACGCGTCGTGCCCGGCAGGATCTGATTGCTTTTCGGCGGCGTTGCGATCGCGCCTTTGGTGATGACGAAGATGCTGGTCGACGACCCTTCGAGCACGTCGCCGTCGCGCACGATGATCGCCTCCTGCGCGCCTGCGTCGGCAGCTCGCTGCTTCATCAGCACGTTCGCCAGCAGCGCAGTGCTCTTGATGTCGCAGCGGCCCCAGCGGAAATCTTCCACCGTGATCGCCGACATGCCGTTTGCGCGCAGCTCGTCAGTGAGCACCGGCAATGGCGCGGCCATCGCGAAGACGCCCGGAGCGACCGATGGGACCGGAAATGCGTGATTGCGCCCGTATTCCATGCCGCGCGTTACTTGCACGTAGACGTACATGTCACCGCCGCCGTTGCGGCGGATCAGGTCATCGAGAATCTCCAGCCACTGCGCATGCGTGTGCGGCGAAGTCACACGGATCTCGTTGAGGCTGCGCGCCAGTCGATCGAAGTGCTCGCGAAAGCGGAACATGCGGCCGCCGAACACCGGCAGCACTTCGTAGACGCTGTCGCCGAACAGAAAGGCACGGTCGAGCGGCGAGATGCGCGCGTCGCGCAGCTTCTGATACTCGCCGTTGAGGTAGCAGATCGGCAGGGGCTCGGCCATGGTCAGTGCATCCAGAGTTTCACGTCGTCGATCATGCGGCTGAAGAAGCCGGCCTCGCCGACGTCCTCGAGCGGATGCAGCGCATACGTGCCGAGGGTCTTGTCGCCGAGATTCACCCGCAGCTTGCCGACCTCGGTGCCACGTGCCAGCGGCGCGAACAGCGGATCGGGAAGGTCGGCGGCAGCCGACAGCGAGCTATCCTGTCCGCGCGGCACGACGGCGTAGACGTCCTGCGTGACGCCGAGCTTCACGCTCTCCGCGGCGCCTTTCCACACCGGTATCGTCAGCACGATCGCATTCGCGTCGTAGAGCTTGCGCGATTGATAGAAGTTGAAGCCGTAGTTGAGCAGCGCGGCGCTCGCGTCTTCGCGCGCCGAGATACTCGGCGAGCCCATCACGACCGAAACCAGTCGCATGCCGTCGCGCTTTGCCGAGGACACCAGGCAATAGCCGGCCGAGTCGGTGTGCCCGGTCTTCAAGCCGTCGACGGTGGGATCGCGCTCGAGCAGCCCGTTGCGATTCGGCTGCGTGATCTTGTTCCAGGTGAACGAGCGCTGCGAGTAGAACTTATAGTACTCGGGATAATCGCGAATGATCGCAGCGGACAGCACGGCGATGTCGCGTGCGGTGGTGTAGTGCTCGGGCGAGGGCATGCCCGGACTGTTCTGGAAGTGCGTGCTCACGAGCCCGAGGCGCTGCGCGTATTGATTCATCAGGTCGACGAACACCGGCTCGCTGCCGGCAACGTGCTCGGCGAGCGCGACGGTCGCGTCGTTGCCGGACACCGAGATCATGCCCTGAACGAGATTCTCGACGCTCACCAGCGTGCCGACTTCGACGAACATGCGCGAGCCGTCCTGATCGCGCGCGTGCTTGCTGATGCGCACCTGGTCATCCATCTTGATGCGCCCATCCTTGAGCGCATGGAACACCGCATAGGCGCTCATCAGCTTGGTCAGGCTCGCGGGCTCGAGCCGCTGATCCGCATTCACTTCGGCGAGTACCTGCCCGCTGGTGAAATCCATCAGGAAGTAGCCGCGTGCGTTGACTTGCGGCGCAGCGGGAATCGGCGGCGGCTTGAGCGCCGGTGTCGTCGTGGGCGCCGCGGGTGCGATGCCAGCGACTGGTGCCGCGACGCTGCGCGTCGTTCCTTGCGGTGTCGGGGAACCGGAGTCGGAACAGGCGACCAGGGTGAGCGCGCAGGCAGTGAGCAGCAGGGTCCGTGGATGCATGAGTCTTCCGGGGCGTGGAGCGCGAAGTTGGACGCCGCGGATTCTACCGAGCGCGGCGCAGAGAATGTAGGCGAATGATGGCCGAAACGTGGCAGGGCGCTGCAGCCACGCTAGTCTGCCGCGAGCTGCGCATCGGACAACCCCAGCGAGCGCAAGCGCGCCAGCACGCGATCGAACTCGTTGACGCTGGGGATCGGACCGACGCGCACGCGGTACAGCGTGCGTCCATCGACGCGGTCCTCGCGGATGAACGTTTTCTCCACGCCCTGGCCGCGCAGCTGCTCCTGCAGCCGCGCTGCGTTCGACTGCGTCGCGAAGGCGCCGGCTTGAACGTACAACGTATCCGACGCTGGCGGGGGCGTGGGCGGCGCGGCCTTCTGCTCGGGCGTCAGAGCGCGCACTTCGACGAACGTCGTGCCGTCCTTGAGCATGTCGAGCTTGCTCGCGGCTGTGTAGGAAAGATCGATGATTCGGCCGTCCTTGAACGGCCCGCGATCGTTGACGCGGACCACGACGCTGCGGCCGTTGCGCAGATTCGTGACCTGCACATACGCTGGCAGCGGCAGCGTTTTGTGCGCGGCAGTCATCGCGTACATGTCGTAGCGCTCGCCGTTGGAAGTTGCGGCGGCGTGAAAGCCCGGGCCGTACCACGATGCGACGCCGCGCTCGAAGTAGCCTTCGGCCTTGTCCATCACGAAGTAGCGCTTGCCGAGCACGGTGTAGAAGGGCGGGTTGCCCTTCGCCGAGCGCGGCTCTGCCTTCGGCACCGGTTCGGGTATCGCTGCGATGTCGCCAGGCGGCGGCATTGGCGGAAGCGGCGGCAGCGGCTGTGTGCGATACGGCTGGCTGGAGCAGCCGGCGAGGAAGAGCAGAAGGAGGGCTGCCTTACCGGTTCGCATCGCGCATGAAGTTCAGGACTGCTTCGCCGAGGTCGTGTACGGCCATTGCGTACATCGGGCTGCGGTTGTAGCGGGTGATCGCGTAGAAGTTGTTGAAGCCGACGCGATACACCGGGCCGGTCTTGCCCTCGGCGACGATCAGCAACGCGGGTGCATCCGCGGGCAGCGTCGTCTCGAAGCGCACGCCCTTGTCGCGCAGCGACTGCACGGTCTCGTTCAACTCCAGCTTCGTGGTGTTGAAGCGGCTCAGGTCAGTGCCGTCGAACGCTGCCGTCACGACGACCGGCTCGCCTTCGCGCCAGCCGTACACGAGCAGGTAGTTCGCGACCGAGCCGATGACGTCGTCCCAGCTGTTCCACAGATCGCGCTTGCCGTTACCGTCGGCGTCGATCGCAACGGCGCGATAGCTGGAAGAGATGAACTGCGGTGCGCCCATCGCGCCGGCGTACGAACCGAGCGCGGTGCGCGGATCCACGGACTCCTCGCGCGACAGCAACAGGAACTGCTGCAGCTCGCCGCGGAAGAACTCGCTGCGCGGCGGATAGTCGAACGCGAGCGTCGAGAGCGCGTCGATCACGCGGTACTTGCCGGTGATGCGGCCGAACGAAGTCTCGACGCCGAGAATGCCGACGACGCTCGCCGCCACGTTGGGGTCGGGAATGCGCCGCAAGGCTTCGCCATGTTCGATCCAGAAATCGGTGCCCTGCAGGATGCGTTTCTCCGTGAGAAACCGCTCGCGATACTCGTACCACGGCACGACGCGCTCGGCCGGGCGGCTGATTGCGTCGAGGATCGCCTGCTTGGTCTCGGCCTGCGCCAGCAGCGACTCGAGCTGCTCGCGCGGGAAGCCGAAGTTGCGACTGGTCTCATCGATGAACGCCTTCACTTCGAGGCGTTTCACATCGAGCGCGGATGCGGGAGGAATGCAGGCGAGGCAGGTGAGCAGCGCGGGCAGGACTTTCAGCAGGGAATCATTCATCTTGAAACAAGTTTTCGCTTCGCACAGAGCGACATGAGAATACCGAACCCGGCCATGAGGGTCACCATCGCCGTGCCGCCGTAACTGATGAAAGGCAGCGGCACGCCGACGACCGGCATCAAGCCCGTCACCATGCCCGTGTTGACGAACACGTAGACGCAGAACGTGAGCGCGAGGCTGCCCGAGGCGAGGCGCGCGAACGTGTCCTGCGCGGTCGCCGAGAGATATAGCGCGCGACCGATGACGAACATGAACAGGCAGATCACGGTCACGAGTCCGATCAGTCCCCATTCCTCGCCGACGACCGCGAAGATGAAGTCGGTGGAGCGCTCGGGCAGGAACTCGAGCTGCGCCTGGCTGCCGTTGAGATAACCCTTGCCGAACACGCCGCCTGAGCCGATTGCGATCTGCGACTGGATGATGTGATAGCCGCTGCCGAGCGGATCGCTCTGCGGATCGAGGAACGTCAGGATGCGCTGACGCTGATAGTCGTGCAGCAGGAAAGCCCACGCGCCATACGCGACCGGAATGAGCAGCCCGACGACGGAGAGGATATAGCGCAGCTGCAGCCCTGCGAGCAGGATCACCATCCCGCCGGCGGCCGCGACCAGCAGCGCGGTGCCGAGGTCCGGCTGCTCGGCGATCAGCAGTGTCGGCAGGCCGATCGCGACTCCGACGATGGCCAGCGACGCGAAGCTCGGCGGCAGTGGCCGCTCGTGCAGGAACCACGCGCACGCGAGCGGTACTGCGAGCTTCATGATCTCGGAAGGCTGAAAGCGCACGACGCCCAGGTCGAGCCAGCGCTGCGCGCCCATCGAGATGTCGCCGAGGAACATCACCAGGAACAGCAGCAGAAGCCCGATGACGTACGCCCACGGTGCAACGGTGCGGATCAGACGCGGCGGAATCTGCGCCAGCATGATCATCGCGACGAGCCCGAGCGCAAAGCGCAGCAGGTGCGCCTCCAGCATCGGCATGCTGCGGCCCGACGCGCTGAACAGCACGATGCTGCCGACGCCGCCGACCAGGCACAGCGCGATGAATAGCGGACCGTCCAGGTGCAGTGCGAGCAGCAGCTCTGCGCCGCCTGTCAGGGTGCGCTGAGTCCGAGACGTTTCGAGGGTGTCGTAGCTCATGTCATTCAACGTTCGTCGGCGTTGCCACCGGTCCGGTCGGCTTACGCTTCGCTTCCTGTTCGGCCCATTGCTCGGGCGTCAACAAGTAGCGATCCAGGATGCGCCGCGCGATCGGCGACGCAAAGGCCGAGCCGCCGCCCGGCGCGTTCTCGACGACCACGGCCACTGCGATCTTCGGGGCATCGAACGGCGCGAATGACACGAACAAGGCGTGATCGCGCAAATGCTCTTCGAGCTCGCCGGCTTTGCGCACGCGCTCGTTGATGGCGACGCTGAACACCTGTGCCGTGCCGCTCTTGCCGGCCATCTGGTAGGCCGGAGCAGGTTGCAGGTAGTAACGAGCAGTGCCGTGCGGCGCGTTGACGACGTCGAACATGCCGCCCTGCGCGATATCCCACTCACCTTCATCGGCGAGCTTGACGTTCGGCAGCGGCTCCGGAGGAATCTCATGGACCTTGCCGGTCTGCACGTCGCGCACGGCGCGCACGAGTCGCGGCTTGAAGCGATGACCTTTGTTGGCGAGCCCGGCGACCGCGTTGGCCAGCTGCAGCGGCGTGACCAGCATCTGGCCCTGACCGATGCCGACGCTGATCGTGTCGCCCGGGAACCAGACCTGGAACTCCGGCTTCTTGTACGCGCGCTTCTTCCATTCGGTGGACGGCACGATGCCGAGCCGCTCGCCTTCGATGTCGATGCCGGTCGTGGCGCCGAGGCCGAACTTCGAGAGGAACCCCGCCATGCGGTCGATGCCCATCAGGCGCGCCATGTCGAAGAAATAGATGTCGCACGAAGTCGCGAGGGCGCGGCGCATATCGACCGTGCCGTGGCCGCCGGGCTTCCAGTCGCGTCGTGCGCGGCCATAGCCAGCGGCCGACCACATGCCACGGCAGAAGCGTGTGTCGTGCGCCGTCACGACGCCCGACTCCAACGCTGCGAGGGCGAAGAACGGCTTGATCGTCGAGCCCGGCGGATACACGCCACGCAGCGCGCGGTCGTACATCGGGCGGTCGGGATCTTCGGTCAATGCGAGGTACTGCGGGCGGCTCAAACCGCGCGCGAACAAGTTCGGGTCGAAAGCCGGCGTGCTCACGAATGCGAGCACGTCGCCGTTGGTGGGATCGATTGCCACGGCCGCGGCACGCTGACCGCGCAGCGCCTCTTCCGCTGCCTGTTGCACGCGCAAGTCGATCGTCAGGAACAGATCGTTGCCCGCGACCGGCTCGCGTCGATCCAGCTTGACCGCGTCCTTGCCGATGCGCTCGACCGTGCGGCCCTGGGCGTTCACGAGCAACTGCTGGACGCCGGCGCGTCCATGCAACTGGCGTTCATAAGCCTTCTCGACACCACTCTTGCCTGTCAGCGTCGTACCCGCGTACTCATTGAGATCGAGCGTCTTCTCGTCGTCTTCGCTGATGGCGCCGACGTAGCCGATCGCATGCACGCTGCTGGCGCCGAGCGGGTAGTAGCGCGTCAGGCGCGGCCGGATCTCGACGCCCGGGAACTGATAGCGACGGGCCGCAAAGCGCGCCAGCTCCTGTTCCGTGAGCTGCAGCTTGACCGGCACGGCTTCGAAGATGCGCCGGCTGCGAATGTCCTTCTTCAGGCTCGGGAAGTCGGCGTTGTCCAGCAATCCGAGCTTCGCGAGGCCGACCAGCGTCGCGTCGATATCGGTGACTTGTTCGCGCGTCAGTTCGAGCTGATACGACGGCGCGTTGGTCGCGAGCGGCAAGCCGTTGCGATCGAGGATCAGCCCGCGATTCGGCGGAATCGGTTCGACCTTGATGCGGTTGCCCTGCGAGAGATCCGCGAAGTAGTCGTATTGAACGACCTGCAGCCACACCAGGCGCGCGATCACCGACCCGAGCGCGATGAGCATGATCACCGCGGCCGCGATGGCGCGGCCCTCGAACAACCGCTGCTCGGCGTGATGATCTTTGATGCGGACGGAGCGGGCCATGGCCTCAGCGGGTCCTGCGATTCCAGGTATCCAGGATGGCGACGAGCACCGGCCACAGCAGCGCGCTGGTGAACACCGGAATCCAGCGCATCCAGGTCGTGACCGGGAAGCCGATGATACCGTCGGTCCAGAACACCACGAATTCGTACAACAGCAGCAGCAGGAACACGGTCAGCGTCTGCTGCGACAGCGGGAAGATGCGCATGCGCAGCTGGAACTTGTGCGTCAGGAAGCTCACCAGCAGGAAGGCGAGGGCGTGCTGACCGAGCGTCGTGCCCTTCAACAGGTCGATGGCCATCCCGCACAGCCACGCGAACATGAGCCCGGCGATGCGCGGTGCGCTGAGCGACCAGTAGATCACCAGGAGCAGCAGCAGGTACGGACGCGCGATGTCCATCCAGTGCGGCAGCGGCAGCACGGCGAGAATCAGCGCGAGCACCACCGTCGCGGTGACGCGCAGCCGGCTGATGCGTCCGTCGGAGACGCTCATTTCTTGGTCGCCTCGATCGCTTCTTCGGGCGCCGGCACTTTCGGCGTATCAGCCCACAGCAGCAGCACTTCGCGATCGCGATCGAGCTGCGCGAGCGGCTTTGCCTCGACCGTTGCGAAGGTGTCGGCGGCATTGCGTTCGACTTTCGTCACCGTCGCGACCGGATAGCCGGCCGGGAAGATCGCGTCCAGACCCGAGCTGACCAGCAGGTCGCCCTTGCGCACGTCGGACTCGACAGTCATGTACGGCAAGCTCAGCTTTGCCGGCTCACCCGTGCCCATGGCGATCGAGCGGATGCCGTTGCGGTTCACTTGCACCGGCACTGCGTGCTCGGCGTCCGTGATCAGGATCAGCGTTGCGGTCGATTTGCCGACTTGCATGACCTGACCGACGACGCCGAACGCATCGAGCACCGGTTGACCGCGGAACACGCCGTCATCCGCACCCTTGTTGATGACCACCATGTGGCGGAACGGGTTCACCGAGACGCTGATGATCTCGGCGATCAGCGTGCGCTCGCTCACGCCCTTGGAGGCTTCGCGGATCGCGCGCAGCCGGCGGTTCTCTTCGTTGAGCGATTCGAACCTCAGCATCTGGGTGCGGGCGACGCGCAGCTGCTCGGTGAGCTGTGCATTCTCGGTCCGCAGGTGCGAGCGATCGGCGAAGCTGTCGGTGATCCAGCGCCACACCTGGCCCGGCGTCTGCACCACTGCGTAGATCGGATTCGCGGCTGCGCTCATCCACAGTCGCGCGGTCTCCAGGTAGCCGCCGCGATGATCGAGAACCATCACGACGACCGAGACGATGCCGAGAAAGAACAACGTGGCCCCGAGCGGCGGCCCGCGACCGATGATCGGGCGGCTGTCGGAGCTTAGCGTGACCACGAGTAGTGGATGTGTGTGGAGCGTTATTCCAGGTTGAAGAGCGCGGGACCGTGTTCGTCGATCAGCTCGAGCATGCGTCCGCCGCCGCGAGCGACACACGTCAGCGGGTCTTCCGCGACCACGACCGGCAGGCCGGTCTCTTCCATCAGCAGC
>Ga0070675_100000301_pt1 | contig 33216 bp, 25 predicted proteins | sample KBSM43metaG_FD_65343 | JGI IMG/M metagenome (GOLD analysis project Ga0070675, IMG submission 65343) | Miscanthus rhizosphere microbial communities from Kellogg Biological Station, Michigan, USA - KBS M4-3 metaG | ecosystem: Host-associated > Plants > Roots > Rhizosphere > Soil ... | reverse complement strand
TGCATTTTGCATTATTTCAGCCACTATCGCTCTCTCCATATCGCCGGTGCCGGCGCTACCTCCCAGGTCAGGCGTGCGCGGCGTTCCGGCCGCGACGACCCGTTCCACCGCGTCGACGATGCGATCATAGACGAGGCGATGGCCGAGATGGTCGGCCATCAGTGCCGCTGCCCACACTGCGCCGATCGGATTGGCGATGCCTTTACCTGCGATGTCCGGCGCCGAGCCGTGAATCGGCTCGAACATCGACGGGTAGGTGCGCGCCGGGTTGATGTTCGCCCCGGGCGCGATGCCGAGGCTCCCGGAAATCGCCGAACCGATGTCGGTCAGGATGTCGCCGAACAGATTCGACGTGACGAGCACGTCGAGCGTTTGCGGATGCGTGATCATCCGCGCGGCGAGTGCGTCGACGTGGTACTTGGCGTATTGAACGTCGGGATAGTCCTTCCGAACGACCTCGGCAACTTCATCCCACAGCACCATGGAGTATGTGAGGGCGTTGGATTTCGTCGCACTCGCCAGCAATCGGCGCGGCCGGGTGCGCGCCAGCTCAAAACCGTATCGGAGGATTCGTTCGATGCCGTGTCGAGTGAACACCGCGGTCTGGTTGGCGACTTCGTGAGGGGTGCCGCGGTGGATCCGGCCGCCGACGCCCGCATACTCCCCTTCAGAGTTTTCGCGGACACAGATCATGTCGATATCGGCTGCGGTCCGCTTTGCCAGCGGTGACGACAGTCCCGCCAGCAACCGCATCGGCCGCAGGTTCACGTACTGATCGAACCGCTGACGGATCCCGAGAATCAGCCCCGCCGACGCGCCGTCGGGCACGCCCGGCGCGCCGAGTGCGCCCAGGTAGATCGCGTCGAAGCCTTTCAGCTGCTCGAAGCCATCGTCGTCCATCATCCGGCCGGTCTGCCGGTAGTAATCGCAGCTCCACGGCAGAGCGGTGAACGCAAACGATGCCGCTGTTCCTTTCGCCGCCGCCTCGAGCGCCGCGATGCCGACCGGAACGACTTCCCTGCCGATGCCGTCACCCGCAATTACGGCGATTCTGCTCGTCGCCACCATAAAGAAACCTCGGGTCAGTCGTGGGGTGAACTCTTGACGTGCTCGCGCAGCAGGTCGCGGCCAAAATCGCCGTCGAAATCACGCCATACCGAGTGAATGTGGTTGCCGTCGTTCTGGGTGTTGTCGTACTCGATCAGGAAGGTCGGGCCCTGCACACGGTAATAGTGCTTCTGTCCCTTTTCGAGCGGCCCAGCCCAGGCGAAGCCAATCTTGTCGACGCCGGCCTTTTTCAGCTTCGCTGCGCGGTCCGCTGCGATGTCGGCAGCCATATATCCGGTATAAACGTCGATCAACTTCATCAACATCTCGCGCTGATTCGGTTTCAGGGCGTCGGCGGTGATGCCGGTCGGCGACAACGGTTTGATATCGTTTTGATTCATCGTGACCATGTCATTCGGCGCTGTGGTGTTGATCAGCGCTTTCTCGCGCTGCGCGGCGTCCAGCGACTCGACCAGCGCGCGCGCCGCATCCTCTTCAGCGGCAAGGATCCGCAGGCCCTTTTTCGGACCTTCGCGCACTTCGGCGGGATTCGATCCGAAGAACGTCGGAGCGCCGGCGACCAACGTCCCCTTCACGACCGTGAACTGCAACGAGACGTGATGGCCTTCAACGCGCCAGCCCCAGGTGTCTTTGGCGGATGGCGTACCAAACACCGAAAAGAAATAGCGCTCGGGATCGCGAACGATTGGCGCGGTGCGCGGCGGCGTCGCTGCCGCCGCTCGCTGCGCGCTCTCGAGCGCGCCGAGCACTGTTTCGAGGTCCATGATTGCCGACGCCGTGCGATAGCCAGGCGCGCTCAACCCGGCCTTGAGCAGTTCGTGCGCCGCCTTCCGCTGGGCCTCGTTCATTTCCTTAATCGTCAGGCCGTTGCGCGGGAACATCGGCGCCGGGCCGGTTGGAATGAAGTGCCAGTGCATCCGCTCGTCCGAATCAAAAGCAAATGTTGCTTGCTTGCGCTGTTCGGGCGTCAGCGACGACAAAAACCTGGTGGCTGCCGAGGCCATCGATGCCGATGACCGCTCGGCCGCAACCATCGAACCTGCCGCGGTCGCGACAACGATGCCCGCCGCGAGCCACACACGAGGGGATGCGAACATGTGCATAAGACACTCCTGTTGCTGCCCGGGATTCTATCTTGACCGGGCCGCGAGCCGGGAGGAACATCGCCTAATCTGGTCATTGGGTTATGCCTAAATGAGGATTTTCTTCATCGCTTCCTTCGCATTCACCCTTGCGGTCGCGTCGCACGGGCAGTCGCCTGAGCTGCCGCTCCTGGACGACGTGCTGGACAAAGTGACCGATTACGTCACCGTCTACACGCGTGCGTTCGTTGGGGTCGTCGCCGAGGAAACCTATCGTCAGGAAGTCCGACTGCGCAGTAACGGTAACGACCTGCGCGGATTTCCGCTGGAAGGTCAGCGGCAAACGCGGACGCTGAAGTCTGACGTGCTGCTGGTCCGCGCGCCGGCCGGCGACCGATGGTTGCAGTTTCGCGACGTCTTCGAGGTCGATGCCAAGCCGGTCCGCGATCGCGACGAGCGTCTGACGAAGCTGTTTCTGACCCCGTCGCCGTCGGCGCAGCAGCAGGTGGACGACATCAAGGCGGCGAGCGCGCGGTTCAACATCGGCAGCGTCAACCGGACCATCAACGTTCCGATGCTCGCGCTCAGTGTCCTCGACGTCACCAACCGGCCGTGGTTCACGTTCGTCGTCGACAAGAAGAAAGACGCCACCCTCGAACTCGGATATCGCGAAGACCGTACCTACACGATGATCCGCGGCCGCGACGAGCGCGGCACACCCGCGACCGGCAAATTGGTCGTCGAGCGCGCGACCGGCCGAATCCTGTCGACGGAGCTGCACGCCGACACGGAGACGTTGAAGGCGCAGATCGATGTCGTCTATGACGCCGAGCCGGCGGTTGGTGGCATCTACGTGCCGCGGGAGATGCGAGAGAAGTACGAATCCAAGGACGGCTCGACGATTACCGGCCGCGCGACCTATGCAAAATTCCGGCGTTATCAGGTGAAGGTCGACGAAACGTTGAAAAAATGATCGTCCTGCTCTTCTGGCTCGCCGTTCAGGAACCGACGCTCGACGACCTGGTCGCGCGCGCGCAAGCCTACGTTCTCGATTTTCAAAAACAACTGTCAGGAATCGTCGCCGAAGAGGCCTATTCGCAGGATTACCGCAATTTTCGGCGCGGCGCATCGACGACCGCGCGGTCGCAGTCCGTTCATCGAGAACTGAAGTCCGATCTGCTGATGGTCAAGCCGCAAGGCGGGGAGCGCTGGCTGCAATTTCGCGATGTGTTCGAGGTCGATGGCAAGCCGGTGCGCAATCGTAGCGAGCGCCTGATGGATCTGTTTGTGAATCCGACCGCCTCGACCAAGTCGCATGCCGAGCGCATCGTCGAGGAGAGCGCCCGCTACAACGTCGGTTTCGTCGAACGAAATATCAACGTGCCGATGCTGGCGTTGACGATTCTGCTGCCGGAAAACCTCGGTCGCTTCGAGTTCAAGCCGGCCACGAAGCAGGACGGCGAGCTGATCAAACGGCCAGAGGTCAGCGGATCGGTCGTTGAGTTTCACGAGCGCCGCACGGGCACGATGATTCACGGACCGGGCAACGCGGACATGCCGGCGAGCGGCCGGCTGTGGATCGATTCGAAGACCGGCCGGATCGTGATGACCGAGCTGACCGTCGATACCGCCAACCTCCGCGCGACGATCGGTGTGCGATATGAAGCGCCGGCCAGCGGACCGCTCGCCGGAGTGATGCTGCCCGCCGAAATGCGCGAACTCTACGAGCAGTTCGGGTTCGCCATGCGCGTCTCCGGCGTGGCAACCTACGGGCGATTTCGACAGTTCCAGGTGACGGTGGACGAACAGATCGCGCCGGTCAAAAAATGATTGCGCTGCTCGTGTGCCTGGCAATTGCCGATCCGCAGCCAACGCTGGCGCAGGTCATGGATCGGGCCGCCCGATACGTCGCCGAATTCGAGCAGCGGCTCTCGGGCATCGTTGCCGAAGAACAGTACGTCCAGGAAGTCAAGTTTCCCAAGGCCTCGCCGCGGCGCGACGACCAATCGCGAAAACTGACGTCAGACCTGTTGCTGGTTCGTCCGTCCGGCGGCAAGGAATTCCTGCAGTTCAGAGATGTGTTCGCGGTGGACGGTCAACCGGTTCGCGATCGGCAGGAGCGGTTGACCGAGATCTTTCTCCGTCCCAACAGCAGCACCTATTCGCAGACCGTCGCGATCCTGTTCGAGAGCGCCCGCTACAACATCGGCTCGCTCGAGCGGACGATGAATGTGCCGCTACTGCCGCTGCGTTTTCTCGAAGCCGCGAACCAGGAACGGTTCACCTTCAGCCGCTCCCGGCGCACGTCGCCGAATGCGGCGACGTTCGAATCGCCGGCGCCACCTGGACATTTTCGCGTCGGGATTGACGTCTGGGTGATCGAATTCAAGGAGCGCGGCCGTCCGACGCTGATCCGCACGCGTGACAGCATTAATCACGGCGCGCTGCGCGACCTGCCAGCGAGCGGCCGGTTCTGGATTGAGCCGGACACCGGCCGGGTGTTGATGAGCGAGATGATTCTCGAGCCACATGGCGCGCGCGGCGTGATTACCGTCAATTACCAGTCGGAACCGCTGCTCGGCTTGCTGGTGCCGACCGAAATGCGGGAGCGCTATGACCGCCTTCGCGATAAAAGCGTGATTGAAGGATTTGCCAGTTACGGCCGGTTCCGGCAGTTCCAGGTGCTGGTCGACGAAAAACTGGGGCCGATCAAGAAATGATCGGTTCTAGAATGGGTCACTTATGGCTGCACGCGCGACTTGGAAGGGCTATCTCAAAATCAGTCTCGTCAACATCCCGATCAAGGTGTTTCCGGCGACCGACGCCGGCGCGACGCTGAGCTTCAATCAGCTGCACGCCGAGTGTCAGACCCGCATCCAACAGAAACGGTGGTGCCCGCACTGTCAGCGTGAAGTGGCGAATACCGATCTGGTCAAAGGCTACGAGTTCGAAAAGGGCCGCTACGTAGTGGTGGACGAGGAAGACATGGACAAGGTGCGCGTCGAATCGACGCGCGTCATCAACCTCGAAAAATTCACCGAAGACACCGACATCGATCCGATCTACCTCGAACGCCCCTACTACCTGGCGCCCGACGGGCCGGTCGCACGCGACGCGTTCGCGGTGATCCGCGAAGGAATGAAGGGCAAAGCCGGCATCGGGAAAGTGGCGCTGTACGGACGCGAGTACTTGATCAAGGTCCAGCCGCGCGACAAGGGCATGATCATGTACACCCTGCGGCACGCCAACGAGATCCGCAGCATGGAGGCGATCGACGAGCTGCAGGATATGCCCGAGACCGTGAAGCCGGCCGAAGTGAAACTGGCCGAACAGGTGATGGCGACCTTCGAGGGCGAAGTCGATTTCGAGTCGTACAAAGACCAGTATCAGGTCGGCCTGCGCGAGATTATCGACGCGAAGATCGAAGGCCGCGAGATCGTCGCTCCTGAAGTGGAAGCGCCGCCCAAGGTGGTCAACCTGATGGATGCCTTGCGCAAGAGCCTGGATTCGATTTCCGCCAACAAGAAAAAGGCGGCGCCGATCGCTCGCGCCGCCGAGCCGAAGAAAAGAGCACGCGCATGACCACATCACTTCGCGTCGCCGTCCTGCTGCTGGTCTCGACGGTGGCTGCGGCGCAGACCCGCCCGGTCGCCGCCGAAGACTATTTCGCGTTCGAAGCGCTCAGCGACCCGCATTTCTCGCCCGACGGTTCGACGATCGCCTATGTCGTGACCACCGTCGATCAGAAACAGAATCGGCGGCGCAGCGAAATCTGGACCGTCGCCGCCGACGGCTCGCGCGAACCGATGCTGCTGACGACGTCGCCGCAGTCATCGAACAGTCCGCGATGGAGCCCGGACGGCAAGTCGATGGCGTTCGTATCGTCGCGGCCGGCCGCAGGCGATGGTGACGCGCCGAAAAGTCAGATCTGGCTGCTGCCGCTGAGCGGCGGCGAAGCGCGGCGGCTCACCAACCTGACCAATGGCGTCAACAGCTTTCAGTGGTCGCCGGACGGTCGCAAACTGGTCGTGGTCGGTCGAAGCGGTCCGAGCGACGAGGCGAAATCGCCGAGCGACGTGCGGCACTACAAACATTCCAGTTACAAGTTCAACGACAGCGGATGGTTCGACGACAAGCGCACCCATTTGTGGGTGGTCGACGTGGCGAACGGCAGGAGTTCGCAGTTGACCTCCGGTGACGAGTGGAATGATTCGGATCCGCAATGGTCTCCGGACAGTCAGAAGATCGCGTTCGTCTCGGACCGAACCGGCAAAGCCTTTGACGAAGGCCACAACACCGATGTCTGGGTGATCAGCGCGACCGGCGGATCGTTGACGAAAATTTCCGATCACGAAGAGGGCGATTCGTCGCCGCGCTGGTCGCCCGACGGCCAAACGATCGCGTTTCTGAGTGCGGTGCCCGAGAAATCGCATGCGCGGATCTGGCTCGCACCAGCGGCGGGCGGCGGCGCCTCGAAAACGGCTGCCGACAATGTCGACCTGATTCCGTCGCAGCTGCGCTGGGCGGAAGCCGGCAAGGCGCTGTTCTTCGAAACCGGCTACCGCGGCACCTCCCAGATTTTCCGCGTCGATCTGGCGGCGCGGAAGGCCTCGGCCGTGACATCCGGGGATCGAACGTATCGCGCCTATGACGTCTCGGACAAGACCGCGAAGCTCGCCTACGCGATCAACGATCCCACTCATCTCGACGATCTCTATGTCTCGGATCTCACCGGGAAGAACCCGCGCCAGGTGACACACCTCAACGCCGCGCTCTTCAAGCAGCTGAATCTGGTCAGCGTGGAACGCGTCCCATACAAAGGCGCCGATGGCTGGGACGTCGACGGCTTCCTCATGAAGCCAATCAACTGGCAGGCCGGCAAGAGCTATCCGATGATTCTGTCGATTCATGGCGGGCCGGCCGGCCAGTACGGCTTCGACTGGTACCACGAATTTCAGGTTTATACCTCGCGCGGCTGGGCGGTGTTCTTCACGAATCCTCGCGGCTCGACCGGATACGGCGAGAAATTCGAGCGCGGCATCGAGCTGAATTGGGGTGGCAACGACTACATGGACGTCATGAACGGAGTCGACGCAGCGCTGGCCAAGTACTCGTGGATCGATCGCGATCGGCTCGGCGTCACCGGCGGCAGCTACGGCGGATTCATGACCAACTGGATCCTCGGCCATCCCTACCGCGACGTTGTTTTCAAGGCGGCAGTCACGATCCGCAGCATCTCGAATTTCGTCAGCGACGACGGGACGCGCGACGGCGCATACGGACACGCCGACGACTTCGGCGGCGACATCTTTGCAAACTATCCGCTCTACTGGGATCGTTCGCCGTTGAAGTACGTGAAGAACGTGAAAACTCCGACGCTGGTGTTGCATTCCGACAACGATTTTCGAGTGCCGATCGAACAGGGCGAACAGTGGTTCCGTGCGCTGCGGCATTTCGGCGTCGAGGCGGAGATCGTCTTCTTCCCGCGCGAGAACCACAACCTGACGCGCACCGGCGAACCGAAACACCTGGTCGAAAGCCTGAACTGGCAGGTCTACTGGTTCGACAAGTATTTGAATGGCAACGCGAACGCCCAACCGCCGGATGCGCCGGCGCGTAAGGCGTCAACCAGCAACCAGGACCGATGAACTGAGGCGCGTAGCTCAGCGTTAATCCTTCCGCTGCGATCCGGTTGACCGGCGTAAGATGGCGCTGCAGGAGGGCGTTATGAAGCGGATCGCCCGAGTAGTACTTCTCGCCTCCATCGCCGCACCAGCGCTGCACGCACAAACGACCAAGCCTGATTTTTCCGGCACGTGGATCATGGACATGACGCGCAGCGCCTCCGCCGTCCAGAACGACCCGATTCCGCAGACGACGCTGGTGATCACCCAGACGGCGACGCAGTTGAGCATCGAAACGCAGCGCGCCGGCAAGACGTCAACGATGATTTACCGTCCGGGCAGCGCCGACGCGATCACCAACGCGACCAACCGTTCGAACCTGTTGAACTCGATGTGGTACTGGGAGGGCCCGAAACTGATCACCGAAACCGTGCGCGACGTCAACGGGCAGACGGTTCGCACCAAGGAAGTTCGCGTGCTCGAAGCCGCCGGCACCGAAATGAGCATCGACACGCTGCTGGTCGTCGAGCACGGCTACAGCCAGCGCGGCGCGCAAAACTACGGGAGCGGCAAGGACATCTACAAGAAACAGGCCGACGTCAAACGATAGCGAAGTCGATGAAGCCGCGGTCCGCGTTGACGCCGTCCAGGCGTACCCGGACGCGATCGCCGACATCGAGTCCCTTCTCCCCGCGCATCACGCGTCCTTCCATCGGCGGGGATGCGACGCGTACGTAAGTTCCTTTGTTGGACGCACCAGTCACCAGCGCGCTGAACGTGTCGCCAACCCGCGACTCGACGAGCATTGCGGCTGCCGCTTTCCTGACCTGACGCTCCACTTTGCTTGCGGCATCCTCCTGGCTGGTGCAGTGCGCCGCCAGGCTGGCGAGGTCGCCGACCGAATACGGCGAGCGATGACCAGCGAGCGCGGCTTTCACCAGGCGTTGCGTGATCAGGTCCGGGTATCGGCGGTTCGGCGCCGTCGAATGCGAGTAGTCCCGAACCGCCAACCCGAAGTGGCCGGGCGGTTCGACGCCGGGTGGATCCACCACGTATTCGCCAGATCCGATCAACTTGATCACCGACGTCGAGAGATCGACAAAGCGATCGGGATCGGCGGCGCGGCGCCTGGCCAGGAACGCATTGAGCGCCTGCGAGTCGGGCGTCTCTGGCAACCGGTCGCCGGTTTCTGCCGCCAGTCCGCGAATCCGGTCCCACCGCTCCGGCGATCGCACGACGCGACGCAGCGAGGGAAACCCGCGGGCGTCGAGGAATCGCGCCGTGACGCCGTTGGCAGCGACCATCAGGTTCTCGATCAGCGACTTCGCCCGATTCGGACGCTCGGGACTCACCTGTTGCAGCGTGTCGCCTGAAAACACGTGACGTACTTCGATCGACTCGAATTCAAGCGCGCCGTTTTCGTGACGGACCCGCTTCAAGGTCTGCGCGACGCGATCCTGAACGCGTAGTTGCTGGTCCATGCCTCGAACGCTCGCCGCAGCCGCAGGCAACGGCCCGCGCTCTTCCAGCCAGTCGCCGACCGCGTTGTAGGCAAGCTTCGCGTAGTTGTGCACGCGCGCGCCATAGACGTCGGACGAGCGAAGTGCGCCGTCGCTTGCCACCAGCATATCGATCACCACCGCGAGTCGGTCCTGGCGATCGTTCAGCGACGTCAGGTCGGTCGACAGCCGCTCCGGCAGCATGGGGAAAATCGCGGCCGGTGTGTAGACCGATGTGGTGTTGCGGGCGGCGTGTTGATCGGTCGCCGACCCACGTCGCACCGCGGCGTCGACGTCGGCGATAGCGACCATCACCCGTACGTCGCCGTTGTCCAACGGTGCGCAGACCGACAGTTGATCGAGGTCGCGCGAATCGTCGTTGTCGATCGAACACCACAGCAGCTTTCGCAGATCGCGGACCGGTTCCTCGGTCGCCGTCGGTGGACCGGAAAGCGCCGCAACTTCTGATTGCACTTCGCGCGAAAAATACGGATCCATTCCGCGCTCGCGCATCGCCTGCTCGGCGATGCGCTGCAACCGCGCTCGATGAGAAACCGGTGAACCGTTTAAACCGTCACGGTCCGACCCCTGATGATTTGTCATGGAACGATGTCGCGAATCGCCGCTGCCGTGTCTTCGACCAGCGCGTCGATGCGATCCTGATGCGTACGGAAACTGAGGACACAGACGCGGCCGAGGTAGCGGCCGCGTGCCGTCGCGCCCGTCACCATCACCCGTCCGCGCGTCGTCGTCTGCTCCATCAGGGCCCTGGTCGCCTCATCCTCTTGCGCAGGAGTCGCGCCAGGCCAGGTCAGATGAAAGGCGAACAGCGACAACTCCGGCGGCGCGTCGATGACGACGTGCGGCAGCGCGGCAATCCGTCGATAGGCGTCGATCGTTAACCGACGTTTTTCGGTGATTGCCGATCGAAACGCGGCGGCGCCGAACAACTTCACGCATAACCACACGCGAAGACCGGGGAAGCCGCGCGACAGCTCCGGTCCGTGCTGGCTGGGGTCGTAGAAGTCTTCGGGATGCGGCATCTGCGGCAGATAGTCGGCGGTCGCCTCGTGTGCGGTGCGAAGCGCTGCTCCGTCGCGCACCAGCAGCGCCCCGGTCCCGTATGGCAAGAACATCCCCTTGTGAGGGTCGAGCGTCAGCGAGTCAGCGCGCGACAGGCCGTTCAATGTTGGCTGCGTTTCCTCGCATAGGTTGAAGAACGCGCCGTATGCACCATCGACGTGATGCCACAAGCCCTCGGCTGCACAAAGATCGGCGAGCGCGTTCAACGGATCCACGGTGCCGGTGTTCGTCGTGCCAGCGCTCGAGACGACGACGAACGGCGTGAAGCCGGCGCGGCGATCGTGCGCGATCGCTTCGCGCAGCGGTTCGATCGGCAAGCGATATTGCTCGTCGCACGATATCGCTCGGACACGGTCAGGCATGATCCCGGCCAGCTTGGCCGCCTTGAGCACCGAGTGGTGCGCCTGATCCGAGGTGTAAAGTGTGCCGCGTCGAATATCGTTGCCGAGCTGTCGCTCGCGGGCGCAAAGAATGGCGTTGAACGTGGCCATCGAGCCGCCATTCGTGAAAAGGCCGCGTGTTTCGGCGGGAAAGCCCATCCAGTCACGCAGCCAGTCGAGGGCGTTGGCTTCGAGCTGCACCAGTGCCGGCGCCGCCTGCCAAACACCGGTGTAACGGTTCGTCGTGTCGGCGATGAAATCGGCCAGGGCCGCCGGAAATAATCCGCCGCCTGGAATGTATGCGAGATAGCCGGGGCCCGACGCCGTGAAGGAGCGTGGAATCAGGTCGCGGAACAGTTGGTCGAACAGCGCTGCCGGTGCCGCCGCGAGCTCCGGCGCAGACTCTCGCAGCGTCCGGCACAGCGCGGCGGCGTCAACATTGCCACGCGACGGTTGGGACGGCAGCGTCGTAATGTGCGCGATGCAGCGCGCCGCCACATCGTCGACGAGCGCGCGCATTTGTTGAGGAGAAAACTCGAGGTCTACGAAATCCAATCCTTCACCCGATAGTAGGCGCCAAGCAATGGCAAAAACCACGGCGTTCCGCTGTAGAACGGAATCGGCGGCAAGCGATCGTCCATGAACGGATCGTCAACGGGTTCGCCGCCGAGCCGGCGGGCCGTGAGATCGCCCAGCAGCGTCGCCATCGCAATCCCATGGCCGGCGTATGCTCCGGCAAAGTAGGTCCCGTCGCCGAGTCTACCTGCATGCGGCCGCTGGTCGCGAGCGATCGACACCTGACCGCCCCACGCGTAGGCGAGCGGAGTGCGGGCCAGCTCCGGAAAAACCGTGTCGATTCCTTGTCGAAGAATCGCGGCGGCGCGGCGCGTTGTATTTTCGTTAGCTTGCGTGAACGACGCTCGACCGCCGAACAACAATCGATGATCTGAGGTGAGCCTGAAGTAATAGAGGAATTGCTTCGAATCGTATGCCATCCGGCGATTCGGCAGCAGCCGCAACGCATCCGCTTCGGCAAGCGGTTCAGTGACAACGCTGTAACTGCCGATTGAAACCATGGACCTCTGTAGCATTGGCGTCGCCGCTCCAGTGTAGCCATTGGTTGCAATCAGTACGTCGCGGGCGTGAATCGGACCACTGCTGGTTGTAACGGTCCACGCATCGTCGGCTCGTTTCAGCCGCTCGACAGTGATTCCAGTGGCGATCGCCGCGCCGGCGCGCCTCGCCGCGTCGGCCAGACCGTTGACGTACTGCGCCGGATTGAGCGCGCCGCTTCGCTGATCAACGAGCACGCCGTGGTAACAATCGCTGCCGATTTCTCGCCGCTGCTGCTCCTTCGACAGCACCTCCACTGGATGGCCGAACACTCGCGCGAGAATTGCCTGTTCCTTTCGCAGGGACTCGAAGTGCCCGGCCTTCCACGCCGCCTGGATGTGTCCGGTCCGCTCGTACTCGCAGTCGATCGATTCGGCAGCGAGCAGCGCCTCGAGATGCTCGAGAGCGAACAGCGAGCTCTCGAACAATCGTCGCGCCTGCGACTCGCCGTATCGGGTAATCAAGGTTTTCGGATCGAGCCGCAACCCGGTGAGCGTCTGTCCAGCGTTGCGCGAGCTGGCGCCGAAACCGATGTGCTCACCTTCAACAACCAGAACCGTCGCTCCGGATTTTGCCAGGCGGCGAGCTGCGGAAAGGCCGGTGTAACCGGCGCCAATAACCAGAACGTCAACCCGTTCCCGTACGTCTTCCGGCCCGTTTGCTGCTTCTTTCCGCGGAACGGTGTCGAGCCAGTAGACGGCTTCTTTCACCGTGGCGCTTGAACGGTCGACGCCGCGAGGATGGTGCGGCTACGACGGGCCTGGACGAACGCCACGATGCGGAGGTTCTCGCGTTTCCAGTCGGGACCCAGCGGCAACTGCGCGGTGGCCGTGGACGACCCCGACGATGTCGCTTCGCCGATCGTCGCGAGGTGGCGGACAACCGCTGCGTGAGCCAGCAGCTTGCCCTGGTTTTCGCCGCGCTTGACGTCGCTGCGCAGCCGGTCTTCCGTAATGGCGATGATGATGTCGGCGTGATCGCCGGATGAAATCGGCGGCAGTTGATCGGCGGTAACCGTCACCTGAACGACCGCGGACTCAGGTCCACCGTCGGCCTTCAGATTGACGACGCCATGTGCAGCGCGGCGTGCCTGTTCGAGGGCGTTTCGAGCGGCGTTGACGTCGGTGCCGACGAATTCAGCCCGACCATCAACGACCATTTGCGGCGTGTAGATGCTGTTGAGCTTGAACTGATTGGAGTATGCCTCTTGCCGCGCGGTTAATGCTGCCGACGAAAACCGATCCTTCCATCCGAGCCGGTCCCAATAGTCAACGTGTTCGCCGAGCGCGACAATCTGGACGTCAGACACCGGCTGCGCGTCGACGAGCTTTTGCAAGAACGCGTCGGCCGGCGGACAACTGGAACAGCCTTCCGAGGTGAACAACTCGACGATCACGGTCACGGCGGTGACGGCGAGAATTCCCATCTACCAATTCTATGTCTTACGCAGGCAAGCTGCTGAAGAACGCAACTGCTGCTGCGTTTGGCATTCGACATTGTGCATTCAGGCCGGCGTCTTTCAGCACCCTGCTAGGCGACCGAGGGTCGCTGGCCCCGACGCACGATCCACCAGACGATGGCCACGAATAGCAGGGCAACGACGACAAAGGTGAGGCCGAACAGCCACAGCGTGTGATAGAGGATTGACTGGGTTTCGATCCGCGCCTCGAGTTCGAGCGGCACGCCCTTCATCCGCTCGGTCAGCGACTGTTCCCAGCTGAGGATGTTGCCGCGCCCGACTTCGTGGGTGGGGGTATTGTGCCAATCGATCTTGCTCGGCAGGTGCATCCGGAACGCGGTCAGCTCCTGGCCGTTCCAGCCGACATTGCCGACGTCTTTTGCCGCGGCCGGACCGACCGCTTGCTTGTAGATATATAGCTCGCCCTTCCGCTCGAACGAGTACGACGACCAGGCGAATGGCGCTGCGGTGCCGAGTTTCCGGATGTCATCGACCTCGAGCCGCACGTGCATGAAGCGTCGGCCGCTGCGCCGCGATTCAGTAACGCGCGCCACTCGGATCGACGGCGTGGTGAAGTAGCGACGAACGGCTTCGCGATCGACCCGCGCAGCCGACGTATCGAAGGCCGTGCCACGCAGCGCGTTCATCGCGGCAAGCGAGCTGTTGACGTAGAGCGTCGCCGTGCCGTCGAGCGACAGGTACATCTCCTCTTCGTACTCATATTGCTTGAACAGGCCGGCACCACCGCTGCACGCGACGAACAAAACCAGAACGCCGACCACGCTGAGCACGCCGAGATGAATTGTCTTCGCGACCTTTGCGATCTGTGCGTTTGATCCTCGATCGACGCGGAGAGAGTGCACGGATCCGAATGATATAGTAGAAATTTGTGCTCTATTTGATCGACGGCTCCTCTCAGATGTATCGCGCGTTTCACGCGCCGGTGCGGACTGCGGAAGGCGGGTTTCTCCGCAACGCGCAGGGACGCCCCACCAACGCGGTCTACATCTTCGTCACGATGCTGCGGAAGTTGCTGAACGAGCACAGGCCGGAGTACATCGCCGCCTCGTTCGATCTGCCGGGCCCCACCTTTCGTGACGACCTGGTGTCGGACTACAAAGCGAACCGCGCACCGATGCCGGCCGAGCTCGCAGAGCAGATTCCCATGGTTCACGCCGCCTGCGAGGCGCTCGGCGTCCCGATCCTCACATCGGAACGTTACGAGGCGGATGACGTCATCGGAACGCTCGCCGAAAAAGCCGCCGCGTCGGGTTTCGAAGTCGCGATCGTCACCGGCGACAAGGATTTCTTTCAGCTGGTCGGCGGCAATATCCGCGTTTACAACCCGAAGGAAGAAGGGACCTGGTACGACGCCGCGGCGGTGAAGGAAAAATGGGGCGTCGAGCCGTCGCAGGTCGTCGACATGCTCGCGCTGATGGGCGACACGATCGACAACATCAAAGGCGTCCCGGGCATCGGCGAAAAGGGCGCGATGGAACTGATCGCGCAATACGGCTCGGTTGAAAACCTGCTCGATCATGCGGCCGAGGTCAAGAACAAGCGCTATCGTGAAGGACTGCTCGCCAATCGAGAGGCAGCGCTGCAAAGCAAAGAGCTGGCGCGCATTCGTATCGACGTGCCGGTGGAGTTCAACCCGGAATCACTGAAGTATCGCGGTGGGTCGCTCGAACGCTGTTTCCAGATCTTTACTGAACTCGGCTTTCGGGCCTTTGCCGGTGAATACGCACCGACCGCCAGTTCAATCAAGAAAAATTACCGGGTCGTCAATACCGAGGCCGACTTGCAGGCCCTGGCCCAGCGCCTGAGCAGTGCCGGCCACTTCGCGATGCGGATCCTGCCCGACCGCGACGGCGGACCGATGCGGACCGGTGTCACGGGCATGGCTTTTTCGATGGCGGCGCGCGACGCCGACTACGTGCCGATTGGTCATCGCGGGCTCGGTGAGATTGCCAGCGTGTCGCTTGAAACGGCACTCGCAGCGCTGAAGCCGGTGATCGAAGACCCGGCCGTCCGCAAGGTCGGACACGATCTGAAATTCGACGCCGTCGTGCTGGCGCGGCACGGCGTCACGCTTGCCGGCATGGACCTCGACACGATGCTGGCCAGTTACCTGATCGACGCTACTCGAACCGAGCATCGGCTCCACGACCTCGCGCTCGAACTGGTCAGCTACAAAGCGGTGACTGAAGAAGATGTCTGCGGCCGCGGCGCAAAGAGTGTGTCGCTCTCGGACGTGCCGGTCGAGGCCGCAATCGACTACGCCTGCGAGCGTGCCGACCTCGCCGGCCAACTGGCGCCGGTGTTCCGCGAGCAGATGAAGAAAGACGAACTGCTCGGCGTCTACGAACACCTCGAGCTGCCGCTGGTGCCGGTGTTGATTGCGGTCGAACGGGCTGGCGTACGGATCGACGGTCCGGCGCTCGCGTCGCAGTCGCAGCGGCTCGAGCAGGACCTGGCACAGCGGACCAGGCTGATCTACGAAAGGGCCGGCGGCGAGTTCAACATCAACTCGCCGAAGCAACTCGCCGAGGTGCTGTTCGACAAGATGGAGCTGCCGGTGTTGAAACGCACCGGCGCCAGCCGCTCGCCCTCGACGGCGGTCGAAGTACTTGAAGAGCTCGCCCTCTCCCACGACCTGCCGCGGCAGATCCTCGAGTGGCGCGGGCTGATGAAGCTGAAAGGTACCTACATCGACGCCCTGCCGCAGCTGGTGAACCCGGAGACCGGACGTGTGCACACCTGCTTCAACCAGGCGGTCGCCGCGACCGGACGCCTGAGCAGCAGCGATCCCAATCTCCAGAACATTCCGATTCGCACCGCGCTCGGGCGCGAGATCCGGCGTGCGTTCATTGCCGATCCCGGACACGTGCTGATTTCGGCGGACTATTCGCAGATCGAGTTTCGCGTGCTCGCGCACATGTCTGAAGACCCGGTGCTGGTCGATGCCTTCCGCGAAGGCGCCGATTTCCACGAGCGAACGGCGCTCAAGATTTTTGGTGAGAACAGTCCGCGCGATCCGCACGAGCTGCGCAGCGTCGCGAAGATGGTCAACTACGCGTTGCTCTACGGCAAAGGGGCATTCACGCTCGCCAAAGACATCGGCGTCACCCAGGACGTCGCGCAGAAGTTCATCGACGATTACTTCAAGGGTTTTCCGAACGTCCGCGCGTTTATCGACCGGACACTCGAGGAAGGACGCACAACCGGTGTCGTCAAAACGATGTTCGGGAGGCGCCGGCTGGTGCCGGAGTTAAACAGCCGCAACGGCCAGGTCCGCTTCGCGGCCGAGCGCCAGGCCGTAAACATGCCGATCCAAGGAACCGCCGCCGACATCATGAAGCGCGCCATGGTCGAAACCCACAACGCGCTCGCGCCCTACCCGGAGGCGAGGATGATCCTGACCGTGCACGACGAATTGCTGTTTGAAGTTCCGGAAGGGCGAGCGGACGAATTATCGGAAATCGTCAAGACCAGCATGCAGGGCGCCGCGTCGCTGAAGGTGCCGCTGACCGTCGACGTCGGCGTCGGCAAGAACTGGAAAGAAGCGAAAGATTAGTTCGACGTTCGACTACTTAACCCAGCGAGCCTTGAATTTTTCCCAATCCGAGTGGAGTTGGTCGGGCGGCTGCGCGGTCAGCCTGGCGCGCTCGGGGATAATCACCCGCTGCACCAGTCGATCGAGATCGGCGCGAAGCGCCGCGCCTTTGTCCGCCGCCAGCGGTGCCCGCACCCAGCCCGCCTGCGCCGCATCCCATGCCCCTTGCAAATCGCCCTGGGCGCGCGCGGTCGCGGCAAGCCAGTACGACGCGGCGCTGCTGCCGGGATGGACGGCGAGTTCGTCTTCGAGACGCGTGCGCATCCGCTGATACACCGCCTGACGATCCATTTCCGGCCGCGGCCGGGCGTCGCGGTCGAGCGAGGTTGCCCACCAATCCAGCACCTGTTCGCGAGCGTGACCGGTCATCAACTCGGGACTGTGCAACACCGTATCGAACACATTCGCCGCCGCGCCGTAGGCGCCGTCGAAGTACAACGCTTCGCCGAGGCCGATGATGTATTCAGCGCGTTCGCGTGGGATGAAGCGATCTGGATTGAGACGACGCAACCGGTCGCGCGCGTTCGTCAAATCGTCGCTCGCGCCGCTGTCGCGGAAGCGTTCGAGATAGGCGCGTGCCGCAACCAGGTCCGCTGAGTCGGCGCGCGCCGGAACCAGCCGCGCTTGCTCAGCCACACTGACCGCCGCGACAAAATCACGCTGGTTGTACAACTGCCGCGCTTTGGCGATCGGATCCTCCGCCGCCATCGCGGTCGGCGTTGCCCGCCCCAACGCAGCGATGACCAGCAGCGGAGCGACAACCGATGACCATCGACCGCCGGCTGCGGACCGCCGACTGTTCATGAGTCGATGGTAGCACGGGGTAGAATGTCGCCCGATGGTCGATCCCCGGATCGTCCCGCGCGAGAAGCATGTCGTCTCGCGGCGCGATATCGATCCTGACGCTCTGAAAGTCTTGTACAGGCTGAGGCAGGCCGATCACGCGGCGTACCTGGTCGGTGGCAGCGTTCGCGACCTGCTGCTCGGCCGCCGCCCGAAAGACTTCGACATCGGCACGTCGGCGCATCCCTACCAAGTCAAGAAACTCTTCCGGAATTGCTGGATCATCGGCCGCCGCTTTCGGCTTGCCCACGTGAAGTTCGGGCAGAAAGTGATTGAAGTCGCGACGTTCCGGCGCCAGGTCGCTGCCGGAGAAGAGGTCGTGCAGGACGGTGTGCCGGCGCCGGATCCAACGACGCCAGAAGGACAGCACCTGGTTCATCACGACAATACGTTCGGCACACCCGAAGAGGATGCGTTTCGCCGCGACTTCACAGTCAACGCCCTGTTCTACGACATCGCAACCTTCTCGGTAATCGACTACGTCGAAGGGCTCGAAGATCTGCGGGCCGGTATCGTGCGATCGATCGGCGATCCTGACGTTCGGCTGGTCGAGGATCCGGTGCGGATGCTGCGAGCGATTGCGCTGGCGGCGCGCCTGAACTTCGTCATCGAACCATCCTTGCTCGAATCGATTCGCCGTCATCGCCGCGAAATCGGCAAGGCGTCGGCGCCACGGATGCTCGAGGAGTATTACAAGATTCTGCGCGCCGGATCGGCGGAGCAGGCGTTTCGCCAGCTCGCTGCAGTCGGCCTGCTCGAACCGACTGCGCCCGAGCTGCACCAGGGCTCGACCGACGGGTTATGGCGATCGCTCGCCGCGCTCGATGCCTACCGACGGCGTTTCGAATCGACACCGGGCACGCTGACCAATGCGATCCTGCTCGGTTCGCTGCTGGCGCCGCTCGGCATCGCGATCAGCCAGGCGCGCGACGCAGCGCCGCCGCGGCTCGGAGCGTTACCGCTCGCCCGCCGCGATGTCGAACGGCTCCGCCAGATCTGGGGATTACAGCGGCGACTGAGAGACGTCGGCTCGAGCCCGCGCGCCCAACGCGCGCTCGCGCATCGCCACATCTTCAGGGACGCGTTGACCTGGCTGGAAATTCACGGCCAGTCGCCGGAACTGGCCGAACATTGGAAGACCGTCACGCCGGAAGCCGCGCTGCCCGCCGAGCACGGTCATCAAGCGCCTGCGGAAGAAGGCGGCGCGGAGCCGCCGTTTCGGAAGCGAAGGCGGAGACGGCGGCGCCGACGGTTCACGACGACGCCGTAGGTTTCAATCTAGGCTGCGATCTCTGCGATCGTCTTGTACGGCTTCGCCAGGCGCAACGCAATCAACAGCCTGATGATCGGCCACGCGGGATCGATCTCGCTGGCGCGGAAGCTGAACTTCGGACTGCGCGGGTAGCCATGATGGTTGTTGTGCAGTCCTTCGCCGCCGGTTACCAGGGCAATCAGCCGGATGTTGGTGGCGGTGTTGTCGAAGTTCTTGTAGCCAACCTGATGGCACAGGCCATTGATCGACGACGACAGCACGAAGATGTACATGAAGGTGTGGACGAGGGCCGCGAGCAGCCCCCAGCCGATGCCGAGGGTGACGCACAGCATCGCGATGCCGATGCCGAGCCCCACGAAGCCGCGATGGAACACGTGCTTGTCCCACCAGCCGTCTTTCAGGTCCCGCGCGTACCGCTCGACGACGTCGCTGTTCTTGATTTCGCGAACGTAATAGAAGACGTTGCCGAGCTGAACTTTCCAGAAGCCGAGGAGCAGCGGGCTGTGCGGATCGCCTTCTTCGTCGGTGAAGGCGTGATGCTTGCGGTGAACGGCAACCCACTCTTTGGTGAGAATTCCCGTCGTCAACCATAGCGCCATTTTGAACGACCACTCGACCGCCGGATGAACGATGAGGGCCTTATGCGTAGCGGTGCGATGAAGATAAATGGTGGTCGAAAACACCGCAATTTGCGTAACGAGGGCCGACACGACGAGCGCCAACACCAGCGACAACAGCACTAACACACCTCCAAAATCAGTTGGAAAACGTTTTATTTTATCACGTTAGCCGCGTCGCGCCTCGAATTCACGCATGAAACCGACCAGCGCGTCGACGCCGTCTTCGGGGAACGCGTTATAGATCGATGCCCGCATGCCGCCGACCGAGCGGTGTCCCTTCAAGCCATCGAGTCCGGCCGCGGTCGACTCTTTCACGAACTGTTTTTCGAGATCTTCAGACGGCAGGCGGAAGGTCACGTTCATCAGCGACCGCTGCGCCTTCTGCGCGGTCCCGCGATAGAAGCCGGTTCGATCGATTTCTGCATACAGCTTCCCGGCTTTTCGCACGTTCACCTTTTCGATCGCCGCGAGGCCGCCTTCCCTGCGCAACCACTTCATCACCAGACCCATGGTGTAGACCGCGAACGCCGGAGGCGTGTTGTACAACGATCCATTTTCGGCATGGACCGCGTAGTTCAGCATCGTCGGCAGCGATTTCTGTGAACGTTGCAGCAGATCTTCGCGAATGATCACTACGGTCACCCCGGCCGGGCCCATGTTTTTCTGGGCGCCTGAATAGATCAGCGCGTGGCGGGTCACGTCGATCGGCTTGCTGAACATGTCGGACGACGTGTCGCTGACGAGCGGCAGATTGCCGACTTCCGGCAGATCCTTGTACTCGGTGCCTTCGATGGTGTTGTTCGAGGTCATGTGAACGTAGGCGGCGTTCGGCGTCAGCTTCAGTTCGTCCTGGCGCGGAATGCGCGCGTAGTTCTCGCCTTTGGTCGTTGCGGCGACGTTGACGTTGCCAATCTTCCTGGCTTCCTTCACCGCTTTTTCGGCCCACGATCCGCCGTCGATGTAATCGGCCGTTGAACCGGGCGTCAGCAGGTTCATCGGCACCATCGAAAACTGCAGGCTGGCGCCACCCTGCAGGAACACGACCTTGTAGCTCGCCGGAATACCCGCCAGTGTCCGAATGTCGGCCTCCGCCTCGGCGAGAATTCTTTCGAACGGGGCGGATCGGTGACTGATCTCGAGAATCGACATGCCGACGCCAGGCAGTGAGATCAAGTCCCGCTGAATTTCCTCGAGCACCGACAACGGCAATACCGCTGGGCCCGCCGAGAAGTTGTAGACCCGATGAACAGTCGTCATAGGTTTTTTTCGTGCCTTCGTGGCTTCGTGCTTTTCAGATCGTCACAAGATGCAGATCCAGAATGTCGTCGTTCCCACCCTGAATCTCTTTCAGCACCTCGTCGCTCGGCGCCCCGTCGAGATTGATCCGCGCCACCGCCGCGTGCGCGCCCTCGAAAATCACGTTTTCGGTTTCTTGCACGTTGAGGTTCGCGGTTCGCAGTCGGTCGAACACGTGCGCCAGAACCCCTGGCCGATCGTGGTGCCGCACCACCAACATGTGCGTCGCGGGGGTCTTTTTCGCCAAGTTGACGACGTTCGGAACCTTGCCGGTGTTCTTGTAGGTGGCGACGATTCGGACGGTTTCCGCCGCGATCGCTTCCTGCGCCTGGTCGGTCGAAGCGCCGATGTGGTGCGTCCCATAGACGAGCGGCACTGAAGCAATCGCCGGCGAAAACGCCCCGCTGGCGCCTGCCGGTTCGCCCTCGAACACATCGAGGCCGACGCGCAGGTTCTTGGCACGCGCCACTTTTTCGAGCGCAACGTAATCCATCACTTCGGCCCGCGCGGTGTTGATCACATACGATCCGGGCCGGAGCCGCTCGAGGATTGACGCATTCACGAGATTTTTGGTGTCGGCATTGAGCGCCAGGTGAATACTCAGCACGTCGGCGCGCTCCGCAACCTCCTGCGGCGTTCCGGCAATTTGCAACGGCACCTCGTCGGTCGACGCATCCGCCGAGCCCGATGCAAACCGGCGACTCCATACCACGACCGGCATGCCGAAACCATGCGCTCGCTTCGCGACTTCCTGCCCGATATTTCCGTAGCCGAGCAAGCCAATTGTCCGGCCGTACAATCCCCGGGCTTTCGAATACTCCTTCTTGTTCCAGGTGCCCACGCGAAGGTCGCTGACGTTATCCGGCACGCGGCGGTCGAGCGCGAGGATCAACGCGAACGCCAGTTCGGCGACCGCAATCGCGTTTTTTCCGGGACAGTTCGAGACGTAAATGCCGCGCTTCGACGCGGTGGCAACGTCGATGGTGTTGTAGCCGGCACCCGCACGAACGATCAGCGACAATGCCCCCGCCGCAAGCATCGGCGCCGTGACGTTCGTGCTTCGCACCACCAGCACGTCAGCACCGCTCTCGCGAATTGCCGTCGTCAACGTGTCGTCCTTCAGATCGGCTTCGTACAGCACTTCGCAGCCGGCCGCCTTCAGCCCCTCCACGCCACTCTGTTCGAACTTATCCGCGATCAGGACTCTCAAGGCGGCTCCACCAATTTCGTCATTTGTTTATCGGGTCATCTGGTCATTTGGAGAGCGCGGTTCAATAATTCAATCTCACTGACCAGATGACTAAATGACCAAATGACTACATGACTAGATGAGGTTCACCAACAGCCCGTCGCGCAATTTCGGTTCGAACCAGGTGGATTTCGGCGGCATGATTCCGCCCGCGTCCGAAACCGCCATCAGGTCGGCCAGGCTAACCGGATACAGCGAGAAGGCGACTGCCGCCTTGCCACTGTCGACCAGCTTCTCCAGCGCCGATGTGCCGCGCGCGCCACCAACGAAGTCGATGCGCTTGTCGGTTCGCACATCGGCAATCTTCAGCACCGGCGCCAGCAGCTGATCCTGAAGAACGCTGACATCGAGCGTGCCGATCGGATCGTTTACGTCAGGCTTGATGCGCGGCCGCAACGTGCTCCATTGACGCTGAAAGTACATCGCGATCTCGCCGCGCCGGGGGGGCGTCGCCGGCCCTGGCTGTACGTCGAACCGTTGCGCGACCGCTGACGAGAACTCCGCCGGCGCCAGGCCGCCGAGATCTTTGACAATCCGATGGTAGGGAAGAATCTGTACCTGATCGTCGGGGAATGCGACCGCGAGAAAGCCCCCGTCCTGGCCGGCCTTGCGCGCACGCGCCGCACTGGCGGCCCGATGATGACCGTCGGCGATGTAGAGGGCCGGGATTTTCGCGAAGGCGCTGACCAGCGCATCGCGGTCGGCGCCGCCAATGCGCCACAGCGTGTGCTGGACGCCGTCCACCGCAGTGAAGTCGAACAGCGGGTTGGCGTTGGTCGCGCGAGCCGCGATGGCGTTCACGTCCGCCGATGCGCGATAGGTCAGGAAAACCGGCCCGGTTTGGGCAGCGAGCGCCATCATATGCCGTGTCCGATCGTCTTCTTTATCGGGCCGGGTTCGCTCGTGCTTCTTGATGACGTTGCGATCGTACTCGTCGATCGAAAAACAGGCCGCCAGTCCGGTCTGCGTATGCGATCCCATCTTGAGGCGATAGAAGTAGACGCTTGGCTCGTCTTCGACGACCATCGCCGATTGCCGCAGCTTCCGGAAGTTGTCGACCGCGCGATCGTAAACGGCGGCGTCGTAAGGATTGATGCCGTCCGGCAATTCGATTTCGGCACGCGACACGCGCAGGAAACTGTGCGGGTTGCCGCCAGCCGCCGCGCGCGCTTCATCGGTGTTGACGACGTCGTAGGGGACGGCGGCGATGTGAGCAGCGTCCTCGGGCCTCGGACGCAGCGCCCGGAACGGATAGAGCTTCGCCATGAAACATTGATTATCCTATGGCCAAGTCTGAAGTCGGAAGTCAGACTTCAGGACTTCGGACTTCTGCCCTTTTACAGCCGATCTGCCCGGAAGGTGATCTTTCGCAGCCACTGGAATCGTCGTGGCCGGGCCGCTTCGCGATCGCGTGCGCGCACCGTCACGTGCGACGCGCGCTTCGGTGTGGGTGCCTCCACGGTTTGGGGAGACGTCGGTCGAGGAGCGCTCGCCACGGGCGCCGGCGGCGGTGGCGCATCCGGGACCTTCTGCGCTACGGCGGCGGGAGGTGGCGCCGGCAGCGGACGGCTGTGCATCAATTCTCCGGCGCCCGCGAACGCGAGGCCGATCAGGATTCCAGCGGCGACCGCAACGCCGCGACGCGACGACGGCGGTTGCGTCGAGATCGTGCTGAGCGCATCGATTGCGCGCTGTTGATCATAGACACGCGCGTCGGCGTCACGCAGTTGGCGCCGCAGTTGCGCGACGGCCGGATCGGCGCTGCGCCGGTCGAGCGGACCGTCAGGGCTCTGCTGGTTTGCCCGCGCGATCACCAGGCGAAGCACAACAGTTCGCTCGCCGCGCTCGTGGCGCGCCAGTGCGCGCGAGAAATCGGCGAGCGAGTCGAATGGCGGCGCGTCGACTTCCATTCGCGCCCGCGCAATCGTGTCGCGCAATCCGCCGGGAATCGCTGTGTTCCCGCTCGGCGGCAACATCACGTCGAGTAACGCCGCCAAATCGGAGACTGCAAATGTCGAATCGCTCGTCGAGCACGACACCGATCCATCGGAGCTGATGAATACGGTTGCGGGCGTCGGAGGTCCCAGCGGCGGCGTCAACCGTTCCGGATTTGGCGCGACGATGAGCTGCTGGATGATTGCGACTGCTTCAGGTGGTTGAAGCGTCGTGGTCTGCTGTAACTGCTCTAGCGAGACTCGGCGGTTCATAACGACGAGTCAGTGCTAAGAAAATGCCAGCCGGTTCGACCGTCAGCGCTTTGTGGTCGAGTCTGGATTTGCGGCATGCGCCACTGCGGGTTCTCGATTTGGCGTCAATCCGAGCGTCGCGAGTGCGCGATCGCGCGCCTCGCCGTATGCGGTCATCTGCGCCGCGGGAACCGGGTCGGCCGGGGGCATCGCGCCGTGGGCCGTGACCGGATTGACGTATGCACCGTTCTTTTTCAGGCGATAGTCGAGATGCGCGCCCGTCGCGAGCCCCGACGACCCGACTCGACCAATCAACTCGCCTTGCCTTACGTGCATTCCGGCACGCACGGCGATCGACGACAAATGTAAGTACTGCGACTCGAATCCGTTCGAGTGGCGAAGGTGGACCATACGACCGGCCCCCCCGGCCAGGCCCGCCTGAACTACCACGCCGTCCGACACCGCGATCACCGGGGAGCCGGCCGGGGCGCGATAGTCGACGCCGAGATGCGCCCGGACTTCGCGCAGTACCGGGTGCATCCGGTATCGCGAAAATGCCGAAGTCACCACTGGATTGAACTTGAGCGGCGACGCCAGAAAGAACCGTTTCATCGACGTGCCACGTTCGTCGTAGTACCCAGGCTGACCGCCCTCGGGAGCGAAGCGAATCGCCCGTACCCGCCGCCCCGCGTTGACAAACTCGACAGCGGCAATCGGACCATAGCCGGCAAACGCGCCCTGCTGATCGTCGCGGTACTGCTTCTCGACGCTCAGTTCGAAGCGGTCGCCTGGCTGAAGTTCGGTGCTGAAGTCAATTTCGCCGCCGAGAATGTCGGCCATCGCCAGGGTCAGATCGATTGTTTCGCCGGCGGCATCCATCGCTGCGACCAGCGACGATGCGGAACGATCGATCTGGCCGGTGATACGTTCCAACCGGCGCGTCTTCGGAATCGGCAGCACGGCGGCCTCGAGCGCGTCGCTGCCGCGAATGACTCGAAGAAAACGATCGCCGTCGATTTCGTAGTCGAACTGGCGCAACGCGCCGGAGGCCCGCGTCTCGAGTCGATAGGGCTGATTGGCGCGCACTCTCCGCAAGTCGAACACCGCCGCGGTTTGCGCAATCAGTTCGGCGGCGTCTTCCGCCGCCACGTGCTGGGCGTGCAGCATCGACGCCAGTGTCGCACCGGCGGCGATTCGTGCCGACACAACCAGCGTGTCGGATGCCAGCGCAATGTCGTGCGCCGCGACCCGGACCGGCGCGACTTCCGCTGCGTCAGGCTGCGGCGCGCAAGCCGCACACACTCCGCCCCAAACGACAACGGCACTCACAACAAATGTCGACGGCCGGCGATGCGTCACAGCTGAGATACCTTCTGTATCGGTCTGAAACCCTTAGACGAAAGGCCCTTGACGGTTCAGCGCCGATGCATTGACGCCCAGTTTCGCAGCGCTGCCTGCCGCTCGCGTGCTTCGGGGATTTCGTCTAGCCGATCGACGTGCCACGGCAGCCGGAACACCCAGTTGCTGTCGGCAACCACCGACGGATCGTTGATGCGATCTCGCCAGCCGAAGACATCCTGAATCGGCAGTAGCACGATCCGCGATCCCGAGGCGAAGAGCGCCTCGACCAGCGCATCGCGGACCGCGGCACAGGATGCGTCGGCAGCCGCACCGGGAACGACCGCGCGGGCTTTCTGCTTCTCGTCATCAGGTGCCGTCGCCCACCAGGTCATCATTGGTTCGGTGTCGTGCGTGCCGGAGACGGCAACCGACGCCTGCGGGTACTCCGACGGCTGCCGGAACGGCTGGCCGGCTTCGTGCCAGTGCCGTTCCCAGCGAAACACTTTCAAGCCCGGCACACCCATCCGCGCCAGCGACGCACGAACGAAATCAGGGACGGTCCCGAGGTCTTCCGCGATCACGTCGCTTCCCGGCTCGCGAAAAATCTTCAGCAGTCTTTCGCCGAGCGCAATCTGTTCTGGTTCGGTGGCGGGCGAGAAGAACGCCGGCGATCCGTCGCATGGCCGACCGTAGGTGCGATAAAAGCCGACCAGATGATCGATCCGAAAGCCGTCGAACAGGTCCGCGCAGCGGCGGGCACGCTCCCGCAGCCAGTGGAACGATTCGCGCTCGATCACATCCCAGCGATAGAGCGGCGTTCCCCAGTTCTGGCCATCGGCGCTGAAAGCGTCGGGCGGCGCGCCAATCGACACGCCGAGATCGAATTGATGCTGGCGCGACCAGACGTCGGCGCTGTCGGTGTCGACCATGAACGGCAGATCGCCGAACAGCGCGACGCCGTTCGTTTCGTGGCGCACTTGATGCCACTGCATCGCCGCCAGCCACTGCAAGTACTGGTAATAAAGAACCTCGCTCGCCAGCTCGCGGCGCACACGATCGATCGCCGCCGGCTCGCGGCGCTGCAACTCCTGGGACCATTCGGTCCACGGATGTTCCTGCTCACGGGCATGAATGGCGCGAAAGACGCTGTAGTCTTCCACCCACCAGGCCTGGGCGGTCACGTAGGTTCGCAGCGCTTTGGCGCGCCTGGTGTCGTGCTTCCATTCGACGTCAACGAACCGCACAAATGCTGCGCGCAAGGCTGACTGCTTCAGCCGCCGCACCGTTGAATAGTCAATCGTCGCCGACCGACGCAGGGTCCGCAATGCGTCGCGATCGGCCGGCGCCAGCGATGCCTCGCCGCCGAGTGCTTCGAAATCTTCGAGGCCCGCAACGCGCAGGAATATCGGATCGATCGCCATCGCGCTCATCGCCGAGTACGGAGACTGCTGGCCCGCCGCCATTTCGTTGAGCGGCAGCATCTGCAGCACTGAAAGTTGGGCGCCTCGCATCCACTCGGTCAGCGGTGCGATGTCGGGGATTTCTCCAATCCCCCAGCTCGCTGATGACACGCACGAAAACAGCGGGATGATGACGCCGGCGGCTCGCGGACCGTCCTGGATCTTGCGAAACGCCCGGCGCTCAGACATGTCGGTCTACGGATGCGGTGCAAGCGAAGTGCCGCAAAATGCGCGCGACACCGTCGTGAAATGCGTCAGGCGGTGGCAGAAGGCTGAGGACCACGAACGATTCGCTTGGGAAGTCGAAGAAATACCCGGGATGCACCAGCACTCCGGCGTCGAGCAGCCGCAACACCAAATCTTCTTCGGACTCGAAAGATGGCACCTGCAGGACGCCGTACCATCCACCCTCGCTGGTCAGCGCAACGCACGACGGAACGGCCGCCGTCCGGTTCTTCAGCTCGTGATAATTCTCGCGCACGCGGTTGGCGATCTGCGCTCGGACGGACGCACCCGACTGCAACAACTCCGCGGCGGCCGCCTGAACGGGCGTCGAGACCGACAGATACGTGTCGCAGATGTGCTCGAGACGCTGCAGCGCGGCATCAACACGTGCCGCGGGACCGGTGACGGCGATCCAGCCTAATTTCAATTGTGGCAACCCGACCGACTTGGAGAGGCCGCCCAACGCGAACGTCAACGCGTCGCGGCAAGTCGACGCCCTGCCAGCCTGCGTTGCGCTGCCGGCCTCGAGCTCGTAGTCGGCGAAGACCTCGTCGGCAATGATCGCGACGTCGCGCTCGGCGCAAAGCGCCGCCAGCCGTTCCAGCTCATCGCGTTTAACAAAGGATCCAGTCGGGTTGTTGGGACTGACGATCAGCACTGCGCGGGTCCGCGACGTTAACGCGCGCTCAATACTCGCCGCGTCAAGCATCCATCGCCCGTGGTATTCCAGCTCGTACGGCCGCGATGCCACCAGATCGAGTCGCGTGAGGTAATCGAACAGCGGATAACTTGGCCGCGGCACCAGAATTTCGTCGCCGGCGTCAGCCAGTGTCTTGAACAGCAACGAGTAGGATTCGCTGCTGCTCGCCGTGAGGACGATCTGGTCGGGCGGGACCGTGATGCCCTGGCGTGCGTAGTCAGCCGCCACTGCTCGACGAGCCGCGGGAAGCCCAAACGGCGCCGGCAGATACAAGGCCCCACGCGGATCGGCAAGCGGCGAGAGCAGATCGGCAGGATAGTTGAACCCCGCACGAGTCGGATTCGACTCGGTGAGATCGATCAACGGCCGGCTGGTCGAGCGAACACGCTGAATCGCGTCGGTCAGGCGATTGGTCGCAAGACTTGCTGGTAGTCGATTCGAGAACACCCGCCTTCGCTCCTCACGATGATGCGAGCTTCGGCGCGGCAAGCTCTGGCAACATCAGGTTTCTTACATTCTGCATTCAGGCTGCGTTCTTCAGCAGCCTGCTACGGAATGATTTCCACGCGTTCGATCACGTCGCCCTCGAGGATCCGATCGACGACGTCGATGCCGTTCAGTACTTGAGCGAACACGGTGTAATCGTGATCGAGACGCGGGTTGTCGACGAGGTCGACGAAGATCTGTGCGTCGCCAGTGTCGCGGCCGCGCGTCGAAATGCCGACCGCACCGCGGACGTGGGGCCACAATCCCAGTTCGTCACGCATGAACGGTGAATCGCCGATGTATTCGTTCGCGCCCGGACTGCCGCCCTGAATGACGAAGTTCGGCACGACGCGATGGAACGTCAGTCCGTTGAAATAGCCCGACTCGGCCAGCCGCGCGAAGCGAAGCACCGTCGCTGGAGCCTGGATAGTGAACAGCGCGATTTCGAACGTCCCGACACCGCGCAGCGTGATACGCGCACGCGGCGAAGCCAGGCGTCGCAAGTCGTCGGCATTGAGATCGGAAACAGATCCGGGTTTGGTGAATGGTTCATAAACCGAGGCGTTGATCGACTCGCCAAGTCCGGTCAGTGTCGTCGCGATCGCCTTGCGTGCGTCGTGGGAATTATCTTTCTTCTCGGCGAGCAGCCGGTCGAGCGCGATCTTCAACGCCGGCACAGCGGCGTCGCGATTCGGCGTCTCCGCCAGGGCGGTCGCGGCCGCACGCAGGATCTGGTAGCCCGAACGCGAGAGCTGGGCGATGTAGATGCGATCCGCGTCATGGGCATAGAGCCGGCGGACGGCATCAACGGCGGCCTCGCGGACGTTGTCATCTTCGTCAGTGGTGGCCAGCGATTCGAGCGCTTCGCGATTCTTCAGTGTCGCGGCCGCACGAGCAGCATACAGGCGCAATTGCCAGACGCGCGATTTCGCAAATTGCGGAAGGACGGCCGCGCCACGGTCGGGCGATGCGGTGGCGAGCGCAGCCAGGGCGTGGGCCGCACGGTGCCAGCCGCGCGGTGTGCCGGCATCAGACAGATCGGTGACGACTCGATCGAGCAGCGTCGTCGCCTCTGGCGAATCGGCGCAGCCGGCCAACTGGTCCAACGCGACCAACGCCACCTGTACCTCGCGATCGGAAACACCGGCAACCGCCGCGGCACAAACCTCGGCAGATTTCCTGGCGGTCAGCAGACGCAACGCTTCAATGCGTACGATTGGCGACTCGTCGCGCGCTGCCGCGAGCAGCGCCTCCGGTTTGGCGGCGCGAGCGGCGATGCGTCGCACTTGCGCATCCGGATCCTTCATCGCCACCGAGATGATCTCGTCGTCGGCAATGCTGCCGGTGATCAGCGCCTCGAGCGCGAGCCTGCGAACGCGAGCGCCGCCAGTCGCTTCACCAGTATCTGGAGTCACGAAACGTTTCAGCGTCGAACGCGCGTCCGCGCTTGGCGGCTGAAGCTTGCGGCTGATGCGGACCAATGCCTCGAAGCCCTTGGCCACGCCGAGCCGGTCGGTCAGCGATTCGGCGCGCATCGCCATGTCGACGAGCACCTGATCAGCTTTGTCGACCTGGGTCGTCGTGGTGTAAGGAAGCCGGCCAATCGTTTCGGACAGAGCCGCTCTCACATCGACGTCCGCCTCGACCCGCAACCGCGCCGCCAGGCTGGCGAGAGCGTTGTCGAGCGTTGCCGTCGCGGTTTTCGGCGGATCCATCTTCCACGGCGCAGCCGCCTGACCGATCGCATTCGCCGCTTCAGCCCGGACGTCAGCGTTCGCGCTGCGCAGTAGCGGAAGGATCTCGGTGATCAACATCGGGCGTTCGAGCCGACCCAGCGCCCGGACACCGGCGCGGGCGACTTGCGGATCGCTGCTGTGCGCGCCCGATCGCAGGATGGCGAGATCGTTGGCGGTAGGCGCACGGCGGTCCTCGGCTTGTAACACCGCGAGGCGCGTTTGCGCCGATGCCGAAGATCCAACGCCAAGTTCGCCAAGAACGCAAAGTGAAAACAGTACGAATACAACTTGGCGCACTTCGCGAACTTTGCGTGTTGTCCCGGTCTTCATCGCCGCAAATACCGCGTCGCCGCCGAGTACTCGAGCATCTGTGCGGCGAAATCGCACGGATAGGAAATCGTCACATCGACAATCTCGCCCGTTTCATCGCGGATCGCCTCGAGCTTCGGCATCACGAATCCGCTGTACGACGGCAGCTGCAATCGGTCCACCCGCGCGACGACTTCATCACGCCGAGCCGAATCGAAGTGGACGCCGTAGGTTTCGACCAGCGCGCGGGCGGCGTCGTAGTCTCCCTCGCCTTTGATCCGCTGCACTTCAGCCAGTAGCCGGCCAACCCCTTCACGAAAGGCGGCGACCCTGGTCATCACGTAATAAGTTTTGCCCCCGCGCATCCGGACCTCGATCGCGTTCGTGTTCGCCATCAGCCAATGCACGATCATCTGACGATTGCGCATGTGATCTTCTTCGATCGTCGTCCCTTCGCGGACGCGCCGCAGCTGCACCAGCGCATTCCGAGCGTAAGCTTCGTATTCGGCGCGAACGATCTCCGTCTGGTCGTCGGCGGCCAGCAAGCCGAGCTCGGCCAGCCGAGGATCGGCGACGAAGTAGAGCGCCACCAGATCCGCACGTGATTCTTCGATTGCGGAAAACTGCTCTCTGAGAGCTGACTGCGGACTGCCGAGCAAATGCGCGGCAACCTTTCCCGAACCGTGGCCGATCACTTCATGCAGATTCGTGGTCAGCTCACTGGCAAACGATGCCCAGCGCTGCGCCCGCTCGAATTCTTCGGCGGACCAGCAAAACTCGCGGCGCAGTTCCGGCGGTGTGGATCGGTCGTAGGCTTCGTTGACGTTGCTGAGCGAAACGGATTTGCTGCCGTACTGCTCGCGGATCGCCTGATCGTTCGGCAGGTTGATGCCGACCGGCGTAATCGGTCCCGAATCGCCCGTTTCGATGACGACGTCGATCGCGTTGGCGGTGACGCCGCGCACGCCGGCCTTCCGGTATTTCGAATCCCACGGCATGCGGTCCTCGAACCACTGTGCGTTCTCGGCGATCGTGCGGATCTGAAACGTCTTCTCGCGATTGACGTAGAACACCAGCGCCTCCCAGGCGCCTTTCATGCTCCGAGCGTCGAGATATACCTCGACGAAGCCATTGATGGTGTCGACCGGCGATTCCTTGTCCTGCACCCAGGCGATGTCGTAGGCATCGCGATCGCTGGTCTCGCCGGTCCGATAGAACGTGATCAACGAGCGCAACGCGTCGGCCATCGGATCGGTGGCGTACGGAATCGCCGCCTCGAGATGTTCGACGACCGCTTGCAACTGGCGGCCGTACCTGCCGTCCACCCGGTACACTTCCTCGACCAGCGAGCCGTCGCGCTTGACGAGACGCGAGTTCAGCGGATGGCGCTCCGCAAACCCGTCGAGGTCGCGCATCGTCACGCCGACATAGAGATTGTTGGCACTGGCCAGCAGCAGGTCGCCCCCTGACGCCGGCGTTTTATTGGTGACCAATTGATCGACTGTGACGTCGAAGAACATCGGACGGAGCCGCGACAACAAGCGATCGAGCGTTTCGCCGTCACGGAGCGGAAATGACGCTCCCCGGCGCGCGGCGGCGTGAGCCGCTGCCGCAAATGCGTCCGGTGTACAGGCCAGCACAAATTTCCGGGCGGTCAGGTTGTTGTAGGGGCCGGTGTTGATCCAGAACAGTTTCGTATAGCGCTCGACTTCGCGAAGCGTCTCGCGATCCACGTCGGTCGAGTGAGTCAGGATGCCCTCTAACACGTCGCGCATCTCGAGGTTGTGCGCGTAGCGCTGGTCGTAAAAAATGTCGCGCCCGGCGATCGCCGCGCGCGTCAAATGCCAGATGAGAATTTTGTCGCGGCGTGAAAGATCGACGAAGCCGTCCGCGTACAGCTGCACAACAGCCGCATCGCCGACCCGCTCGAGCAGGTAGTGACGATCGATCGCTGGAGCAACGGCATCGGGAACCGGCGGGTTGGGTCCCATGCCTGTCATCGTAACTCAGGGAAGTTCGACGCGTTCCATGTAGCGGGCGATGTGCACCGGCCACTGCTTTTCTTTCGTGATCGTCGCGGCGAGAGCGTCGAGGGCAGTCGGTTCGCCGTGCACGAGGTAGGTGATCTTCGGTGCGCGGTTGAATCCCGACAACCATCGCAGCATCTCGCCGTAATCGGCGTGCGCCGACATCGAATCGATTTTTTCAATCCGCGCGGCAACGCTGACGTCGCGTCCGGCGATGCGCAGGTGTTTCGCACCGTCCACTAACGAACGCCCGCGCGTGCCCGGCGCCTGGAAACCGACAAACAAGATCGTATGGCGCGGATCGGGCAGCGTGGCCGCGAGATGGTGCAGCACGCGTCCGCCGGTGGCCATTCCGCTCGAGGAGATTACGATCGCCGGCTTGCGCGAAGCGACGAGGTCCGCCGACTGCTGCGCCGAGGCGACCGTCGTCAGCCGCGCCGTCGCAAACCGCGCGATGTGCCTGACCCCGGGACTGACCCGGGGACTGTCCCGGGGACTGTCCCCTACCCTGTCCCCGGGCCTGTCCCCGGGCCTGTCCCCG
>Ga0070675_100000300_pt1 | contig 33233 bp, 34 predicted proteins | sample KBSM43metaG_FD_65343 | JGI IMG/M metagenome (GOLD analysis project Ga0070675, IMG submission 65343) | Miscanthus rhizosphere microbial communities from Kellogg Biological Station, Michigan, USA - KBS M4-3 metaG | ecosystem: Host-associated > Plants > Roots > Rhizosphere > Soil ... | reverse complement strand
ATCCTGTGATCCATTCCGCCCTCCGACAACGAGTACGCGGCCGTCGATGAGTGTCGTCGCAGACGCGCCACTGCGCGCCTGCTGCATCGAGGAACTCACGGGCGTCGTATTGGCTGATGCGGGCTCGAAGATCTCTGCGGAGGAAAGCGCCTCTCCAGCGGCATTGGTGCCACCTACGATCAAGACAGTACCGTCCGGCAACAAGGCGGAACCGAGGTCGGTACGCGGCTCACTGAGATGACCGGCCAACTGCGACGTGCCTGATGAGGGATCGAAGATTTCGATGTCATCAATCGTTGGTTCGTCGTGGCGACCGCCAATGACGACGACGCGACCATCGTTGAGCACCGTGGCGCTGTGTCCCGCGCGCGGACTGAGAAGCTGCCCCACGCTGGTCGCAGAATTGGCAATCGCGTCGTAAGCAATAACCGTGGCCGTTGCGTTGCCATCCGCATCGACACCGCCGAGAACGAGCGTCCGGCCATCTGGCAACGAAACCGATGCACTGCCGCTTCGACTCAGAGACGCTGCACCACGATCGCTCCACGAGCCGACTGGTTGTGGCAATTGTGCCGAAATCTCGGTTCCGATAGCCGCGACGATCGCGACGAGAAGTAGCTTGATGGTGTTTCTCATCTGATGACGCACGTTTGTCCCTTCGCTTTCCGGGCGCTATCGCGCACACGAGTCGCACAACGACAACGGGTCTTGCTCGGTCTTTCTCAAAATGGGGTATTGCCGAATGGGGTCTTTCGACGGGTGTTGCTAGGGTCGCTCGAGTCGAATCGATCAGCGCACGCGCTCACACTCCGCGCAGGCCGCAATGCCCAAAGGTGCCGGCAGTGTCTACCACCGACGCCGTACCTGCAATGCGACTAAAGGCCCATTACAGGGTCGAACTGTCCAACCGGTGGTGGACCGCAAAGAGCGCCAGCTCCAGGCGGTTCGACACACCGACTTTGTTGAAGATGTTCGTCAGGTGATGCTTGACGGTCTTCTCGCTGATCGCGAACTTCTCCGCGATCTCCTTGTTCTGATACGCGTTAACGACTGCCGACACGATCTGCCGCTCACGCGTGGTCAGACCGAAATCCGCCTTCCGCGGCGCTCTTCCTTCGAGAACCACTCCGCGGCTGCGGACCGCGCTCACCAGGTCGGCCATGCACTCCCGCCCGACGAAGTACTCGCCGCCATGGACGACGCGGATGCTCTCGAGCAGCTGCGCCGCGCCTGATTCCTTGAGCACAAACCCGCGCGCGCCGAGACGGAGCGCCTGGCGCAATTCGTTCTCTTCCACTGCGCCGGTGACCATGATGATGCGCGTGGCCTTCGAGGCCGCGGCGATTTGCTGGAGCACCTCCATGCCGTTGGCGTGCGGCATCGCCACGTCGAGCAGCAGGATGTCGGGCTCGTACTGGAGTGTCAGGGCGACCGCTTCCTCGCCGTCGCCGGCTTCGCCGACGACCACGAGGTCAGGCTCGGCGTCGAGCAGGCGACGGACCGCGTCGCGGAACATCTGGTGGTCATCGGCGAGAACAATGCGAACCCGCTGTGGCGCTACTTCATCCATCGTTGTCACTACTTCGCCGGAATCCATGGTTGTCACTGTGTCGCCGGAACCTTCACATGCAGTCGCGCGCCTTTGCCCGGCATCGACACGACGTTCAACTCACCGCGCAGCGCGCGGACTCGTTCCCGGATAATCAACGGGCCGGCACTCATCACCTCGAGCTCGCGCTGGGACCGGCGTCCGGAGAACGAGAAGCCGCGGCCGTCGTCTTCGATGACCAGCCTGACGGAGCCGCTCATCGAGGCCAGACGCACCATCACGTGCTTGGCTCCGCTGTGTTTGCGGATATTCGTCAGTCCCTCCTGGACGATGCGAACGATTTCGTGGCAGGTGCGCAACGTGAGATCGGCCTCGAAGTCGGTTTCGAAGCGAACGGCGATTCCGGACTCGCGCTCGAAACGGGTAATCAGCTCGCTGAGCGCCTGCTGCAAGTCGTTGGGCACGGAAACCGGCGCCTGCATCCGCCGTGTCAGCATGCGGAGGCCGCGGACTTCGCCGCTGAGCGCCGCCTGCACGCGCGAGAGCTCCGCGGCGTCATCGGCGGCGACTTTCGCGATCTTGCGGCGGACGACATCGACGCGAAGTTCGGCCGCCGAGATTGACTGCAGCAGGCCGTCGTGGAGTTCACGAGCGATGCGCGCACGTTCGCGCGCTTCGGCCCGCGAGCGCAGCCGGCGCAGCCGGAAGACGTTGTGCGCGGCTGGTGCAATTTCCGAGGCGATGCGCTGGCCGAGCTGAATGGCGCTCTCGCGCTCGAACAACGGAATGCAGGGGTCGAGCAGGAACACCCGGCCGATCACGGCGTCGCGGAAGGAGACCGGAACGGAAATCACGGAGCGGCATTTGAAGAACGTCATGAACGACGTGATTTCCGGCGTGGGACGCCCACCTCGAATGCGCGCCCCTTGCCGATCGAGCATCACGACGTCGATCGAGTTGCCAACCCGCCGAACCGCGTGCCAGGCCTCAGACGACGAATCCGAAAAAAACATGGCGCGCTGCGGATCTTCGAGACTGAGCGCCGTATGGAGTTCGCCGGACGGCGAGGAGAACTCACTTCGCCAGACGGCGATTCTGTTCCCGCGCCCTTTCAGCATGGTCAGCGCTCGCGTCGATCCGAACAGCTGCAGCACCGGGCCGAGGACCGATTTGAGCAGACCCTGCCCGGCGTTCAGCCATGCCTCGCGGCCGAGCGTGGTGATCGCCGCCGTTTCCCGACGCCGCTGATGCGCGGTCTCGCCCAAGTAGCCGACACACATGCCGATGATCCACAGGTAGACCACGCGCATGATCAGGTGATTGATGTCGAACTGACCTTCGACGCGCTGTACCGCGAGACCACCCAAGTATCCTTGGACCAGGATCGCCTCGACCAGTATCAGGACGGCCGCAGCCGTTGTCGTGAAGAGCGTTTCGTAGAGACCCCACCGGTACGCGGCAGCCAGCAGGCCGTACACGAAAAACGTGAAAAACGGGCTGTTCGGACCTTCGGTAAAGAGCGTCAGAGCGGCGGCGACGGCGAGGTCGGCGGCGTGGGAGAGCAGTGCCTCGCCGCGCTTCAGTGTCGGTCGCCGGCGAAGCCACAGGAGCGCGAGAACCGATGCGGCAACGTATGTGGCCGCCAGGATATAGGTGATGGAGGCGTATCGCGCCGGCCTCGGAGGATCGAGCCAGATGGCCAGCAGCGCAATCGCCGAGACGAGCACCCGTGCGAACGAAATGACCCGTTCGACGCGGATCAAATCGTCTTCGGCGGCGAGACTGCCAAAGCGACGATGAAGGTCGGTAATCGGCACGTTGGGGGAAGGCCGGCTCTGCCGCTAAGCATGCGGCTTGCCCGCTCTAACAGAACTGCAATTTGCCCTCTAAATGACTGTGCAGGCTGCGATTAATTCATGCAAGACGGCGCGGAGACGCGTTGACAAAAATCAAGATAAGTATCGGTGGGCAGACGAAAATCATCCGATGAGCTGACTCGTGCGTCTCGAATGTCATTTGGCACCAGGTGTTTACAGTGAGACTTCCGGTCGGAAAGACGGAACGATGATCGGGCGGGTCAGCCTCTGGGGGAGTAGACGATTGGCACAGCTTGCGGGTCACAACCTCGGCCGGTGTGACGGAAGTGTCATGTGGTTCGTCTACATGAAGGCGTCCAACGCGGGCAGCACCCCGCGCTGTCGATTCGCCGATAAGGAAGTAAAGCAATGGCCGATATCGATCCCCTCGAGCAGTTGACTGTCGAGACGCGGGCATTTGTCGACGCACGGCCTGTGCCCGATTTTGTCAACACAGTGATGCGTGAAGTCGAGCACCTCGAAATTGATCGCGCGACGACACCACGCGGCTGGATTGCCCGAATCGGCCAACACCTATGGACTCCACGGGTGGTGACGTTCGCCTTTCGACCTGCATACACGTTGATCGCGGCAGCCGCTGTTTTGCTCCTCACAGCCGTCGTGCCGCACCCATGGTCCAACGCGCCATCGACGATGGCAACGCAGGCCGGCAGCGAAAGGGTGTACGTCCAGTTCCGACTGCAGACCTCTGACGCCACCGACGTTCGACTGGCGGGCAGCTTTACGGATTGGCAGCCGCAATACCAGCTGCATGAAACCGCTCCCGGCCTGTGGACCGTCACACTGCCGCTCGCACCCGGTGTGCACGACTACGCATTCATCATCGACGGCCATCGATGGGTGACCGATCCCTATGCGGCCGCCGTTCAGGATGGGTTCGGCGGAAGCAACAGCCGCATGACGCTCGTCGCGGGAAGCGATCGCCGCTTGTGAATGGGCGGACTGCCGGACTAAGTCTCGTCGCTTGTCTCGCCGGCAGTCTCGGTTCCACGGTATTCGCGCAAGGCATCGCACTCGACTTTTCCGCAGGGCAGATCGTTTATCAGCCCTTGCCGTCTGATGTCTCGACCAACAATGCGGCCGCGACGCTGCGGTACGACACGCCTCGAGGTTTCTGGCTGTACGGAACCGGGGCGATGCCATTCGGCAGCACCGATTCGCGATGGGGCGGCTTTGGGATCGGTGACCGATTGATACAACCGACGTCGTCCAGTCGGCGCGTCAACATCGGCGCTGACATTGGCGCACATGGATTCGTGTTCCGTGACGCCGTCCTGAATCAGGGTGGAAACGGCGGCTTCATGGAGGCGACGCCGTTCATCCAAGTGCCGGCCGGCCTCGCCACATTCGAAGTTGGCAGTGGCTGGCGCGGCGAGACGCTCTCCTACGCAGGGATCCGAGACAGACGCCATGTCTGGGAATCTCGGGCTCATGCCACGGTCGAAGCCGGACCCCACGGAGCGGGGGACGGCTGGACGCTCGAAGGCGATGCGCGCTGGGTCCGCGCGAGTGAGGGTCTCTATCCCTTTTTCGGCGGTGGTCTGCGATATCGCGGCACGCCAGTGCAGGCCTGGCTGCAGACCGGCAAGTGGTTCAGCAGCAGCCTCAACGATGCGGCATGGGGCGCTGGTATTGATGTCACGTTGACCGATCGGCTTGCGCTGTGGAGCAGCGTCCGCCGGGAGGCGCCCGATCCGCTTTACTGGAATCTCCCCAGGCGAAGTTGGAGCATCGGCATCACGCGCCGGTTCAACAGCGCTGGTCAGGCGCAGCCGTTGACGACAGCAGAAGCCGATGCGAGCGGCGTGTTGATTCGTTTGAACGCAGCCGACGTTGACGGCGCTTCGGTGTCTGTGGCGGGCGACTTCAACGGCTGGCGTCCGGTGCCGATGCAGCGTGAAGGGCGTGACTGGCTCGTACGACTGCCGCTTGCCGCCGGCGTCTACCACTACGCGTTCCGCTCCGACCGCGGTGAATGGTTCGTGCCCGCATCAGTACCAGGTCGCCGTGATGACGGCATGGGCGGATACGTGGCGGTTCTCGTGGTGGGCTGATGCACCCCACACCCGATCACGCAGACGCCACGCTGGATGATGCGGCGGTGATCGCGCGCGTGCTGCGCGGAGACAAGCAGCAGTTCGCTGTGCTGGTGGCTCGTTATCAGACCGGCCTTTACCGACACGCGGTGTCGATGGTGCTGGATCACGATGTCGCGACGGACATGGTGCAGGAGACGCTTGTGCGCGCCTACACGCGCCTGTCGACGTGCCGTGACCACGACCGGTTTCGCGCGTGGATCTTTCAGATGCTGCGCAACCGCTGCCTCGATTATCTGAAGGACGTGCGCCGCCGCAACGTGTCGCTCGATCGCGCCCTTGACGTTCCGGATCCGGCCGAAGAACCTGTTCACCAGATGGAGCGGGCACGCTTACGGGGCGAAATCTCGAAGGCGCTCGAACAGCTGCCCGACGCTCAGCGCGAGGCGTTTCTGATGCATTACGTCGAGGAGCTGCCCTACGAAACGATGGCCGACCTGCTCGGTGCGTCGGTCAGCGCGTTGAAAATGCGTGTGCTCAGGGCCCGTGAGACGCTCGGGGCCGCCTTGCGACACAAGGATGTGACGGTATCGTCGCCCGTTCGTCTCTTATTCAGGCGCAGTTGAGCTGGGATGCCGGTTTGCGGAGAAGAACCATGAAGACTTTCATTGCCGTCGCGATCATCACCCTGCTGACGGCGGGCGCTCTTCCCGCATTTGCACAGGGTGGGCAGGGCGCTCAGGAGCGCATCGATACCGCGATTGCGCACGCGCGCAGCCAGGGCGTGCCCGTGAGCCTGTTGGAAAGCAAGATGGCGGAAGGGAAGGCCAAGGGCGTGCCGCTCGATCGGATTGCCGCGGCGATTGAACGTCGCGAGGCCTCGCTCGAACGCGCCGCACAGGCTATGAAAGGTCACGAATCGATCACCGACGCGGATCTGTCCGTGGGTGGCGATGCCGTCGAAGCTGGTGTCAGCACTGCGGTTCTCAAGGCAGTGACCGACAGCGCACCGCGCGAACGACGAGCGGTCGCCATCGCGGCGCTCACCGAACTTATACAGCGGGGCACCGCGCCCGATGCGGCGCTCGCGCGTGTCCGCGAAGCGCTCAAGCGTGGACCGGATGCACTGGCAGCGGTCGGAGGAGGGGACCCTCACGATCATGGCGCTGCGCGCGGCAGCGAGGGAAACGCTCGCGGAGCCACTCAGGGTCCACCTGCCAACGTACCCGCGCCAGGCGGAAGCTCTCAGCCACGCAAGCCATCGACGCCAGGCGCTCCTGCGAATCCGGGGAACGGGCGATCGGGTAGATAGCTAGATCCCAAATCCCAAATCCCAAATCCCAAATCCCAAAATCCAAATCCCAATCACGACCAGAGGAAAGTTGTTCTCTGTGTCTCTGAGCCTCTGCGGCCCGTGTTCGAGACTGGACTTGGGTTTCGGGATTTGGGGTTTGGGATTTGGGATTTTCGTCCTGTGACCCCAATCGCCCCTCGCTCGTCTCCCAAAAGAAAGGACGGGTCCATGAATCGGAGATTCTTCGTCACGACAGGAACGATTGGCGTGTTTGCACTGTTCGTTGCAGTCAACACCGTTGATGTCCAGGCGCAGCGTGGCGCGGGGATCGGGCACGCATCGGTTCCGACGCACGCAGGCCAGGGAAGACCGGCTACGGCGGGACGCCCCGATACCGCGGGCCGACCTGCGGACGCAACGGGTAAACCGACCACGACCAGCGGGAAGCCCGATTCGATCGGGCGGCCGACGATCGCCGATCAACTTTCCCGCGATCATGGTCTCGCCACGCAGCTTCAGAAGCTCTTCCCGATGGACACCGACCTCGTGAAAGCGAGCGAAGGGTTCGACAACCTGGGACAGTTCGTGGCCGCCGCACATGTCGCCAACAACAATCCGAACTTCACGTTCGAAGAGCTGACGGCGAAGATGCACGACGGTGACGGGATGAGTCTTGGCGCGGCAATTCATGCCCTCGATCAACACGCCGACGCCGAGACGGAAGTAGAGACGGCGCAGACACAGGCCGCCGCGGATCTGAAGGCGGCTGGCAAGAAGAAGTAAGCCGCAGTTGATGGTTGTCATCAAGACACCGCGACTCGTGACATTCGTTCTGACGGGCGTCGTGTTCCTCACGGGATCGGCGCCCGTTATTGCCCAGGGAATCGGTCACGGTCAGCCGCCACTCGATCCGGGTCGCCGCTCGAATTCCGGTTCAACGACCACTACGCAGCCGTCGTCGACACAGGCAGGCACCTCATCGACTCTGCTTCCCGCTGGAAGCCAGACCGGAACTTTGCGTCTCCAGACATTCGGCTCCTGGCTCGACACGGCGGGAGTGAGCGCGCCCGGCGAAGCATGGGTTTCGATTTCGAGCGCCTACTGGCGCTCACCTTCGTTGCGCGAGGTCGATGCCCCGGCCATGGGCGTCACTGCTGGTGTCGCGCGCCGAACGCAGATCGGCGTGAGTCTTCCGTACTATCACGTGACGGATCAATCGGGCTTCGCGTCGCAAGGATTCGGCGCATCGTACGTGACGACGAAGTTTGCGTTGAGCGAAAGCCCACGCATCGGCGTATCCACGTCGCCCACGGTGGAGATTCTCAACTGGAGCTCACCGGAGATCGGTCGAGTGAATTTCGTCTTGCCGATCAGTCTGCAAACATCTGTCGGCACTACACAGATCTATGGAAGCACTGGCTACTTCACGCGCGGATCCGTGTTTGGCACCGGAGCAGTCGAATGGCCGGCCACGTCGAAACTGACGCTCGCCGTGACGATGGCGCACAGCTACTCGGTTGTGTCGGATCCCGTCAGCGACGCACTGGGTGTTGCACGACACCGTACTGACGCCAGCGGCGGCGTATATTACGCTGCAACCCCCGGCGTAGTGGTTTTCACGAGCATCGGTCGCACCTTCGCGCCGATCGATCAGACCAGTGGCCGGCTGGCCGTAAGCGCCGGCATGACGATGAATGTGTCGGGGATCGTGACACGGGCCCCGCGAACTCCCTAGCGGCTTACCGTTCGCGGCGGTCCGTGCGACTTGCTTTCCGGCGATCAGGAATCGATCGCCTTTCCAGCGGCTCCGGCGATGGCGTTGACCACCAGTAGCCGCAATGCAGACAACCCACGAGGAGGCGATTGGTCTCGGTGTTGCGCTCAACGACGAGCGAACCCGACTGCTTGCAGAAGTTGCAGACGGTTGGAATCGTCACTGGGCAAGAGACGATCGAGGGCGTCAATCCGTCACTTACGAACCTGCGATACGCCGTTACAGGATAGTAACGACAGAGACTACGCACGTTCACAAAACGACAGGTAACACAAAAGCGCACGGATGGCACTCAGGTTGCGGATGTGCATTTCGTTTCCCCGACCGGAGGACAGTCCATGGGCGTGATTAGCCGCTGTGTGGCGTCGCTGCGTGGAGAGCAGTGCTTCGTAACGGTGAATGGCCAGAGTGAAGCGATGGCGTACCGACGGGGCCAGGAGATTGTCGCGGGCGATCGCTCGTACGTCGTCACGCGGGTCGTGCGCACGAGAATCGATCCGCGTGTGCCCTCGTGGGAGGTCTGGGCGCGGCCTGCGAAACACTGATTCTCGTCAGGCCGGCTCAACGGTTCGCGTGTGACCGTGCAGACGCTGAATCGTCTTTCTGTTATGTGGGTGAGCAGCATCAGCCCGGAGGGACGGATCAAGCGCATGACACGACACCGCCACGGTCACGGCTCGCTGCGTCGAGGTGACGACGTCGCGCTCGCGCATGTCGGCTACTGGATCGTCGAACACCGGGATGCGTTGACGTGCGATATCTCAGGATACGTGCGCGGCGACATCAGAGTCCTGGAGTCGTTGAACCGGGCAGGACAACGGCTCGCGTTGGTTCTTGATAACGGAACGCCGCTGCCGATCCTGTTGACTGAAAAGCGCAGAGATGGGCTGACGTGGGAATTCGTATCGACCGCGGCGTCACCCATTGAGTTCGTGAGCCGTCTCCCGCTCAATATCTGAACGGTAGCGCCTTCGGTCGGTGTGACCGAACGAGGCCTGATTCGTCCTTATCTGTGGTGAGCGTCGGTTTGACCTCCTACGTTGGTTCGGGGGCTCCGACCAACCTGCCGCAGCAGACCGATGCTCGCCATTTCGCCGCAGGGCTAGGCCGCGTCAACGCTGCGGCGTGACAGCCCTCGCTATCCAATACATCGCCAAGACATTCAATGACCCGCTGATCATGAGCGCGAGGGTGTTCCAGGTGTCCCAACCGAGCAAGTCCACCGTGCCGGGGACCTGGCCGGCCATCGCAAAAAACGGAGGCGAGACTACGTACCATGCGGGTATTGCGAGATACGTGGCCGCGATTCTCCACCCGTGCGCGAACACTGCGGCCAGAGTGACGACGTACACGGCACCGACGGCGAGTACGCAGGCTGGAATGTTCATACCCACCGTATCGGCCCCACACGTTCGGGACTCCGATGGGCACTGACGAGAGAGCCTGCGGTGCGTCAGTTCGACGTCACACCGCAGGCCCGGTCAGCACTATTCGCAGCGCTCGTTCGTGTCTTTGATCGACGTCACACGGAACTGCGGGAGCGGAGCGTTCGTCTTCACGGTCTCCTTTGACTTCGCATCCGGTGCGTCATCGCGCTCGACTTTGGTTTCCGTTGTCGTCTTCGATTCGCCCGCCGGGATCATCATCCCGGTGACTTCGACCTTGTGGCCGACGTGTGTCTGGAGCTCGACCTTTTCAGCGGGAACCAACGCGTAGGTGGTGCTTGTGGTGGTCGTCGTCACACCACCTGTGCCGACCGCGGTTTCGGTCGTGCTGCTAACCGGCTGGACCTTCGCGAGCACGACACTTCGCGTCTCGGTTCCAGTTTGCATACACCCCGTGTAAGAAACGGTCGTTGCCTTTGCACCCTCGGTCTTCGTTTCAGTCGTGGTCTTCGTCTCCTGAGCATTGACGCCAATTACACACGCACACGCGAAAGCGACGCCGAATGCTGCGATCGAACGTGTCATCTCTTTGTCCTCCTCTTCAATTCCGCGCGGTGACAACGCACGACGCTGGCCAACGCTCGCGGGCAGCCGAAGCGTGGCGATAGCGCAGAGGCGCGGAGCTCAAGAAGTCGATTCGGATCGCTCAGGCTTCAGCAGGGGTCGGACGAGTTGTTGCAAAGAGTCCGGCTATGCGTTTTGGGCCCGGCCGCGCGCTTGTTGTCGATTGTTCTAGTCGCCTCCGTAGCCGCTGCATGCGTGACACTCGGACCGCATCTCGGTCCGGAGCAAGCCGCAGCGCGGAAGGCCGTTCTCAGTCGCGCTGAGGTTTGGCGTCACACGAACGTTCGGGCCATGGATCTGAAGAGGGGTCCCCAACAGCCTGGAGCGTTCCCATTTGGTGCGACCGTTGTCTGTTCGTATCGCGACAAGCAGCTCGAAGGCAGCTCTCCGAAGTTCGCATGCGTGGTTGGGAGCGACGACGAAGTGAAAGTCAAGTTCGGTGGTGCGAATGGCGAAGTGTACGGAGAAGTCCTCGCCGCGAGCGCACCGCGACGCCCTCAAGTTGCTCGCGGTCTTCCTTCAACACACCGACAGCAAGCCGGAGCAGCAGCGCGTCGTGTGCCTACCCTCGCAACGGGTCCATACACGCGGGTTGTGTGGTTTGCCATTCTTGATGATTAACGATGCGGGCCTGACATTCGGCCGCGCGAACCGTACGAATGCCACTGACACCGGCAGCGTGAATCTTGTGGCATGGCGCGAAACACCGGTATGGAGCGCCTGCGCAATCCGGCGGATGTTTCATCGGGATTCGCCACGATTGACGAATGGGTCGCCGCATTCAAGCAGAAGCGCGCGGAAATCATGCAGCGTCGCTGCGCATAGCGCCTGTCGGGCGGTAATGCACCCGCCTGGTCTGTTGTTCTTGGATGCGCTAGCCGTGGGCTCTGTTCCTGTTTGCATACACCCGGCGTGAGAAACGAATCGTTGCCGCTTGGCGTGAAATTTGGTTTAGGCACTGAAGGCGGCGCGCCGACTCGACGTTCGCGGTCGGAGGTGCAGGTGTCAGAGCCCTACGCGACGACGCCGTTATCGTGCAGCAAGTGCGGCAGCACCGACGTGTCCGCCTTGAGCGTCACGCCCGACGTCGTCTTCTGGTGGTGCGCGACCTGCGGTTCAATCTGGGGTGTTCCGACGCAGCGAGTCCCCGATTCGTTCGATGCCGACGTGCAACGGCTTCGTGCGCGACTTCGGGGCACCGCGGCACGGCTCGATCGCGTCGCACAGCATCTGGAGCGCGTCCCCGCCTCTGTCCTTATCGCGAATGACAAAGGTCGGTATGTGGCGGTCAATGACCAGGCTTGCGCGCTGACCGGCTATTCCCGTGCGGAACTCCTTGGCAAGGCGATCATCGATCTGACTCCGCCAGATGCGGCCGAAATCTACGAACGTTTGTGGGATTCGTTCGTACGTCGCACGAAGCAACACGGGTTGTACCAGATCAGGCGCAAAGACGGCACGATCGTCAACGTCAAATGCTGCGCCTATGTGGACGTCGCTCCGGGCCTTCACATCTCTTTTATTACGGAGTCGGCGCACCGGCATTCTCTCTGACGAGCGGGATTTCGACGCGCGTCGAGCGCGCAAGCCGTGGGCCGTCTCCGCGCGTATGATGGCATCGGGTTCTTCGCCTGCCTGTGACGTTCGAGGACGTTGCCTCGATCGGCTGCACGCTCGAGGACGTCGAGCGGACAACCGCGTGGGGTCAGCCCGCCCTGAAGGTTCGGGGCAGGATGTTTGTCTGCATGGCGGCACACCGGTCTGCGGAGCCGAACTCACTGGTCGTGATGATGGACCGCTCGGATCGAGACGCGCTGATCACCGATGCGCCGGACACGTCCTATCTGAAGGACCACTACCTGAATCATCCGTGTGTCCTCGTCCGACTTTCGCACGTGCGTCAGGACGCCCTGCGTGACGTCGTGGTGGGTGCCTACCGATTCGTGCAGAACCGCATCACAAGGAAAGTCCTCGCCGCCCAACAGGTCACGCCGCTCGCCTCGACGCCGTTGAACTTAGCGCCCACTGGGGTCGGGATGTATCGGATCAACCAAGCTCTCGGCCCACCTCGAATGTTGCCGGTGATCGCCCGAATAACCGTCACCGAAATGTCAACAATCTGTCAACGACACTGCGCCGCCGACTTCGTCTCACTGTTTGAGAGGAAGAAGGACCATGACACGCATTCAGAGAGTCATCATGGCAACACTGATCGTTGCCCTCATCGAGGGTGGTGCCTCCGTCGCGCTGCTGGCGCTTGGCAATGGGAATCGCTCGGCAATCGAATTTGGAGCGCCGGGCGCGCGTGGGTTCACAGCGGCGCTCGCGCTGGGCCTCAGCAGCCTGTGACCCGTACCCTTGGGGGGACCACATGTCGCACGCGCATTGGGCGCCGCGCTGACCGTGCCAACATTTGGGATTGTGACGGGATCCTGTGTGAACTGGAGCCGGCGCGCGGGCTTGAACCGCGGACCTGCTGATTACGAATCAGCCGCTCTACCAACTGAGCTACGCCGGCGTGGGCAGGAACGTGAACTGAACGGACTGTTGATTGTAGCAGGGTAGAAAAGGACCATGCGATCCGGCCGATAAAGAGAACGGCCCCGACATGCCGCGCAATGCCCGAGCCGTCAATGAGGCGCTTCTGCTGGAGGCGCTCGGTTTCATCTTCGTCGCGCTCCTGATCTGGGTGAACGAGTACCTCGATCTTCCGCACATGCTCCTCGGCGCTCCGCCGACCCCCTGGCGGCCGGTGGAAGTCGCGATCGAATCTGGCTTCGTGCTGCTGCTGGGTACAGCCGTGACCGGTGTGTCATGGCTGACGTTTCGCCGGCTCGCGTATCTCGAATCGCTGTTGACCCTGTGCGCCGCGTGTCAGCGAGTTGGGGATGACGGCCGCTGGATGCCGTTTGAGACGTTCGTGCAATCGCACGATCACACGGAGACCACACACGGGATCTGTCCCGACTGCCAGGCGACGATGGGCGAATTCGCGACTGAGGCGAAATCGTGAAGCCTCATCGGCACGAGAGCTACTTGCCGCCGATCATCACACTGGCGGTCGCGGGCTTCCTGGGACTGATCGTCGTCTTTGCGCTTGATGCGTACTGGGACCTTCCCGCACGATCCTTTGGCGCGTTCCTGAAACCAATCCGTCCCTTCGCGTTCTCGATCAAGGTCGTCGCTGCGCTCTGCCTGTTCATCACGGTGCTTGGCGTGCTGCGCGAGGCCATCCACCGCATCCAGCACCTTTCACGCATGATGACGATGTGCGCGTGGTGCCGGCGGGTGGCGGTTGACGGTGATTGGATCTCGATCGATCAGTTCCTGCAGCAGCGCAAGAACACCACGTCTGCGATTGGCGTCTGCCCGGACTGCTACGCCAAGCAACCCTACCAGAAGTAGTTACGGCGTACCGCTCGTCCCCTGCGGGGCGGCTGTGGATTCCGATGGACCGCCGTCGATACGGATGATCGGATCCGACGGTTCGACGAGCGCCCCCTGAAAGCGGACGAACACGGCTGGCGGCGGTGTCAGCCAGACGTTCGCATCCGGCGCCTTCACGAACCATTTCGCCAGCGCTGGAACCTTCGGATGAATGACGTAGTGCTCGGCGGCGGTCGAGCCGTCCGCCGTGCGAATCGACTCGCGTCCCGCGTACGAAATGGCGACCGTCACCTCTCTCGGCTGTGGCGTAAAGCCGATAGCTTTGAGATTCACGGTTTCACCTTTGATGAGCCGCTCACGCAACGCCTTGATGGCGAGCGTGAAGCCGAACCCCGCGAACGTCTGTCCTGGTGTGATATCGAGCTTCTCCGACCACCGGCGGGGTTCGCCGTTTTCCGTCTTGACGGCGGTCGCCATTCCGGAATCGAAGTCCACAGCGAATGTTCGGACGTCTCTGCCGCCGGCGGACTCGCGCCATCCCCACTTCGACTGCGACAGCTCGGGACGCTGGCGAAGGACCGCGGTCTCTTCCATGCGGCGTCCGTTGCCCGTGTACGTGATCTGGACGTGCACTCCGTCGTTCTCGACCGACTGCACGAAATTGCCGTCGGCGATTTTTTGCCCTGCGGCATCGCGCAGCACTGGGGACGCGCGCAACGCGCTCTCGATCTGATTCCCTGTGATCGCGCCAGCAGACACCACGGCCGCGACAACCAGTGCCGTTCCGGCCAACCACGACCTGAGCGATAGCGGCAAGTACTTCATGCCGTCCTGTTATGCAAAACGAGAGCGAGAAGAGGGAGAGAACCTGACCGGACGCCGCCGCCGCCGGTTGGCCGCGGAGTCCAGATCAGGCGTCAACTCAGGAGGGACGTTCGTTTCAAACGGTCACTATTTCGTCCCGTGCGTCATCGGAATCTTGAGATCGCTCAGCTTGGCGATCATGTCTTCCGCTGATGTCTCGGGCTTCACCATCTTCTCGATGTAGGAGATCTTCCCGTTCTTGTCGATGTAGAACGTCCAACGGTTCGCCACGCCGCGATCGTTGAGCACGCCGTAGGCCTTCGCAGTTTCCTTCGTCGGATCGCTGAGCAGCGGGAAGTCGGCTTCCTTCTTTTCAACGACCTGCGCGTTGGCACCCTGGCCGAGCGTCACCGACTTGGCTTTCGCAAACTCGGTGTTCTTCTCGATGGGATCGACGCTGGCCATGAAGTAGGAGACGTCGTACATCTTGATCTTCTCGCCGTTTTCCGCCAGCGATTTGCACTCAATCGTGCAGCCGCGGGTGAACGCCGCGGGGAACCACGCGACGACGACGGGTTTCTTCCCTTTGAAATCCGACAGCTGATAGGTCTTGCCGTCGGTCGCCTGCAATTTGAAATTTGGAGCCTGGTCGCCGACCTTGAGATCTGCCGTCTGCGCCATCGCCGCGCTGGCGAGGCCGAGGACGAGGGTAGCGGTCAACAGTGCACGCATCGTTCAACCTCCTGGGTTGTTGGAAGCATCTGAGTATACTCCGCCTTTTCTACAGGTCGGTGCGAAAGGTGCCAGGGGTGCAACTGGTGCGAAAGGTGCGAGGGCTACAACTGGTGCGAAGGGTGCAATGGGTGCGAAACGTGCGGGGGTGACTTAGCTGGAAGAGGTGGTACGTGGCGAAAAAGACATCCGGCAGCCCCGACGATGCCAACCCCGGCGGTGAGCGCTCGGCGGCGCCGTTTGTCCCGGCTACGACCAGTCTTCGGACGCTGACGGCGGCCGCGCATGAATGCCGCGGGTGCGACCTGTACAAGACGGCCACTCAGGTCGTTTTCGGTGCCGGCCCCAAAAACGCTCGGGTGATGTTTGTCGGCGAGCAGCCCGGCGACCAGGAGGATCGGCAGGGGGCTCCGTTTGTTGGCCCTGCCGGTGCGATGCTCGACAAGGCGCTCGAAGATGCGGGCATCCCGCGCCACACCGTCTACGTCACCAATGCCGTCAAGCATTTCAAATGGGAACCGCGCGGCAAGCGGCGCATTCACAAGAAACCGCGGATCTCAGAGATCAAAGCATGCCGGCCATGGCTCGAGGCGGAACTGCGAGCGGTGAAGCCACAGGTCGTCGTCCTGCTCGGCGCCACGGCGGCGCAGTCCATCATGGGTCCGCAGTTCAAGTTGATGCAGAACCGCGGCAAGCTGCTTCAGAAGCCGGGTCCGGCCGGTCGGGATCTTCCCGTCGAGCGCGTCGTGGCGACGATTCACCCTTCCGCGGTATTGCGCGCGCCCGACTCGGAAGGGCGGCGCGCCGCATACGAATCGCTCGTTGCCGATTTGAAGGTGGTGGCTCGGGCGCTCCGTGCCGGAAGCTGATTCGCGTCTACCCGTCGGGTGTGACGCGTTCGGCGCGGATGTAGACCTTCTGATCCTCCAACGTTCGGCGCTGTGAGTCGTTCAACCCCCATCTGTGTCGCGCTGCGGCGTTCGGAACGCCTTCGATCGTTCCAGTGATGTGGACCACCTGTCCTGGCGCCGCCGATCTGATGTCGTTCGATGGAGTGCCGTGAAGGACGACGAGCATCCGGTTGTCTTTATTGCTTACCCAGAACGTCGTGTCGTTGTTGATGTCCGCCACCTTCACGTGGAAGTCGACCGCCCCCCCAATGAGCTCGTGCGGATCGATCGCTCCTGTGACCGTCTCCAGATCGTGAAGGGTAGCGGGGGATGCCTCGGGTTCATTCGCCGCGTCGCGTCCAGCTGTCCCGACCGGTGGGTCGCTGACGGGTGACACGCTGGAACCTGCGCGACCCTGATGGTAAGGCGCAACCCACATGAAAGCCCCGAGCAGCGCCACGACGCCGATAGATGCGGCCCACATGGCTGTGCGCTTCATACCGGCAATCAGGAAGTGCACGTCCCATTCCCGCCTTCTCTTGAGCCGTTTTCGAAGCGTTCAGCACATTTCAGAATGGGCCGGCTGAAGCCGGCCCCGACGAGCGAATGGGCCTGCCAAAGCCGGCCCCGACGGCGTACGCGATGGCGGGCGAAACCGAATCGGGAGGAATTCCATGACTCATGTGCGGGAGCACCGCAGCATTCTTGCGGCGGCAGAGAAGCGGCTACTCATCTTCATCGCCGAACGGTTGCCGCGCTCCATCAACTCCGATCATTTGACGTCCCTGGCGCTGGCCGGGATGGCGCTGGCGGGTGGGGCGTTCGCGGCGTCCCGCTGGGATCGCCGTGCGCTCTGGCTCGTCGTCGTCGCGCTGGCGGTCAACTGGTTTGGCGACAGCCTCGATGGAACACTGGCGCGCGTTCGACGAGTGGAACGACCACGCTACGGTTTCTATATTGATCACGTACTCGACATTGCTGGGGCGACGCTGCTGTTCGGCGGGCTCGCGTGCTCGCCGTTCATGACGCCGCTTGTCGCGCTCGCGCTGCTCGTCGCGTACCTGCTCGTCGCGGGAGAGGTGTTTCTGGCGACAGCAGTCCACGGCGTATTTCGGATGTCGGTCGGAGGCATCGGCCCAACGGAACTCCGGATCGTCCTGGCCGCCGGCGCCGTGGCGCTGCTCAACGATCCGCACGTCTCGGTCGGGCCGCTAACGGTCCGGTTGTTCGACTTTGGCGGTGCGATTGCCGCGGTCGGATTAATCGGCGCTTTCGTCGTGTCGGTGGTGCGAAATGCGACCGCGCTTGCGGTCGCCGAACCGCGGTAGTACCATTTTTCTCTTACGGTTCCGGCGAAATTCGCAACAGTGCCCCTGAAGATGCCCGAGGCTCGACAACCCGCACGCGGCCCGCTCGTCGTTCGCGGCGCGCGCACGCACAATCTCAAAAACGTCGACGTCACGCTGCCGCACGGCAAGCTCGTCATCTTTACGGGCGTCAGCGGATCCGGCAAATCGTCGCTCGCCTTCGACACGATTTATGCCGAAGGCCAGCGCCGGTACGTCGAGTCGCTGTCGGCCTACGCCCGTCAGTTCCTCGAGCGGATGGAAAAACCGGATGTCGACCGCATAGAGGGAATCTGCCCCGCGATTGCCATTCGCCAGAAAAACAGCGTCCGCAATCCACGGTCCACGGTCGGAACGACGACGGAAATCCACGATTACATGCGGTTGCTGTACGCACGCATCGGCCGGACGTTCTGCCGTCAATGCGGCCAGGAAGTGGTTCGCGAAACCGCCGAAATCGTGGCGAAGCGGCTGAGCGAACTGCCCGCAAGCACCCGCGTGATGATCGGCTTCCAGATCCCTGTCGTGTCGATCCCGGCCGCGCCGGCAAAGGAGGCCGCGGCGGACAGCGATGCGGTCGATGACCTTTTCGAGGGCGACGAGCCCTTGACAGTCGGGAATCCCGAATCGCCCTCGACTTCGCTCGGCGCAAGCCGAATCCCGAATCCCGGCGTCGAAGAAACGCTCAACACCCTCCAACGCCGCGGGTACGGACGGTTGCTCGTCGACGGCCGCGCCGTGGCGTTCGACGAAATCGACCGCGCATCTCTCAGCGATCGAACGACGCTCGACGTCATCGTCGACCGGCTGCGGATTGAGGGCGACCTCCGCAGCCGCCTGACCGATTCCATCGAGACGTCGTATCGGGAAGGAGGCGGCGCGGCTTTCGCCATCGTCGTCAGGGATCAGGGACTGGGGACTGGGGACTCGGGCGACCAGGGAAAAGGGCTTGGAGACGCTCTTAGCCCCAAGGCCCCAGTCCCAAGTCCCTACCGGATAGAGTTCTCCGAGCGCTTCGAATGCCGCACGTGCGGCATCACGTACGAGACTCCACAACCGCGTCTGTTTTCGTTCAACAACCCGTTCGGCGCCTGCCCGACCTGTCATGGTTTCGGCAACATCATCGAGCTCGACATGGATCTGGTGGTGCCCGATGCATCGAAATCCATCAATCAGGGTGCGATCGAGCCGTGGAGCAAACCGCATTACCGTTCCCAGCTTGCCGAACTGAAGCGCGCGGCGCGGAAGAGCGCCATTCGTCTCGACGTGCCGTGGTCGGAGCTCGCCGCCGACGAACGGACGTTCGTCATCGAGGGAAACGGGTCGTACGACGGCATCCGTGGTTTTTTCCGCTGGCTCGAGCGGAAGAAATACAAGGTTCACGTCCGCGTGTTCCTGAGCCGCTATCGCGGCTACCTGGCGTGCCCCGACTGCGGCGGCGCGCGTCTCCGACGCGAGGCGCGCGATGTGCGTGTCGCGGGTCGCACAATCGACGCGGTGTCGGCGCTCACGGTTCGCGAGGCGCAGCAGTTTTTTGCGGACCTGCAGCTGACGGAGAAAGAAGGGGCCGTTGCTGAAAAGGTGCTGCGTGAGATCCGGCGGCGGTTGTCGTTCCTCGCCGACGTCGGCCTCGACTACCTGACGCTCGATCGTCTCTCGTCGACGCTCTCGGGCGGCGAATCGCAGCGCATCAATCTCGCGACGTCTCTCGGCTCGGCGCTCGTGGGCACGTTGTACGTCCTCGACGAGCCGTCGATTGGACTGCATTCGCGTGACAACCGTCGCCTCATCGACATTCTGCAGCAGCTTCGCGATCAGGGGAATACCGTCCTCGTCGTCGAGCACGACGAGGACATGATTCGGGTCGCGGATCACGTCGTCGACATCGGACTCGGCGCCGGCGAACAGGGTGGCAAGGTTGTGTACTCCGGCGACTATCCGGGACTGCTGCAGGAGTCGCGATCGTTGACGGCGAAGTACCTGCGCAACGAGCTGGCGATTCCGGTCCCGTCGCCGCGGCGCAAGGGACTCTCGCAGAAGATCCGGTTGAAGGGTGCGTCTGAGCACAACCTGAAAGACATCGACATCGACATCCCGCTCAACGCGCTGACCTGCGTGACGGGCGTGAGCGGCTCCGGCAAGTCAACACTCGTGCACGACGTCCTGTACGCGGCCATCAAGCGCGCGAAGGGCGACTGGGATCGGCGGGTCGGTTCGTTCCGCGAGCTGCTGGGCCTCGAGTACATCACTGACGTCGTACTCGTAGACCAGGCGCCGATCGGACGAACGCCACGATCCAATCCAGTCACGTACCTCAAGGCGTTCGATCCGATTCGCGAGCTGTTTGCGTTGACGAAAGACGCACGTTCACGCGGCCTGACGGCGAGCCACTTCTCGTTCAACGTCCCTGGCGGACGCTGCGAAGCGTGCCAGGGCGAGGGCGAAGTGCGCGTCGAGATGCAGTTCCTCGCGGACGTCTTCGTTCCCTGCGAACAGTGCGACGGGATGCGCTTCAAACCGCAGGTGCTCGAGGTTCGCTACAAAGGGAAGACCGTGCATCAGGTGCTCGAGATGACCGTGCGCGAGGCGCTCGCGTTCTTCAGCACGTCGCCGAAGGTGCTGCGGCGCCTCCAGGTTCTCGACGAGATCGGGCTTGGTTATCTCCGCCTCGGTCAGCCCGCGACGACCCTGTCGGGCGGGGAAGCGCAGCGGATCAAGATTGCGGCGCACCTTGCGTCGTTTGGCGGTGAACGACTGCTGTACATCCTCGACGAACCGACCACGGGCCTTCACTTCGATGACATCGCGAAGCTGCTCGCCGCGTTCAAGAAGCTCGTCGAGGCAGGTCACACGCTAGTCGTCATCGAACACAACCTCGACGTGATTAAGACCGCTGATTACCTGATCGATCTGGGACCGGAAGGCGGCGACGCCGGCGGGCAGGTGATCGCGACCGGCACACCCGAGCAGGTTGCGCAGGTCGAACAGTCGTATACGGGTCAGGCGCTCAAGCAGGTCTTGGCGGCCGGCCGCAGCCATGCGTACGCGGGGCGGTAAGAACGTTCGGATCGTTCGGGACGTTCGGATCGTTCGGCCCGTTCGAAACGTTCGGATCGTTCGAGTGCTCCCGCATTCGTTCTACGCAAGGCCGACGCTGACTGTCGCCGAAGAACTCCTCGGCAAAGTGCTCGTGCATCGAACGCGGCAGGGTACTGCGTCCGGTGTGATCGTCGAGACGGAGGCGTACATCGGCGAGGACGATCCTGCGTGCCATGCCTCCTTCGGCCGTACCGCCAGAAGCGAGCCGCTCTTTGGTCCTCCCGGTTTTGCCTACGTTTACCTCAATTACGGCGTTCACTACTTGATGAACGCGGTGACGGAAGCCGACGGCTATCCAGGCGCCGTGCTGATTCGAGCATTGCAGCCGCTTGAGGGCATGGAGCTGATGAAGAACCGCCGCGTCCCAAACGGCCACGGCATCGACGAGCACGATCTCTGTCGCGGCCCCGGAAACCTGACCAAAGCACTCGGCATCACCATCACGGACAACCGTCTGGATCTCACGACGAGCAGGTTGACGATCGAGGATCGCGGCATTTCGGTCGGCGAGATTGCCACCGGACCTCGGATCGGAATCCGCGTTGCCGTCGAACGTCCGTGGCGTTACTGGGTTGAAGGCCATCGCTCCGTCTCCGCCCACCGGAGGTCGACCACGAAGCCCAAGGCCAGTCGCCCGTAATACAAACATTAGACAGACTGCCGGATGCTAGGATTGAAATTCATCCATGGGTAAAACGCTTCTCCAGAAGGTCTGGGATCTGCACAAGGTCCGCACGCTGCCCACAGGCTCGACGCAACTCTTTATCGGTCTCCACCTCATTCACGAGGTGACCACGCCGCAGGCGTTTGATGCGCTGCGGCAACGCGGCTGGCGCGTCGCGCGTCCGGATCGCACGTTTGCGACCGTGGATCACATCGTGCCGACCAGAGAGCGGCAGCGCCCGTTTCTCGACGTGATGGCCGAGGACATGATTGCCTCGCTCGAGCGCAACTGCCGCGACTTCGGGATTCCGCTCTACGACATCGGCGACGACCGGCAGGGGATCGTGCACGTCATCGGCCCGGAGCTCGGCTTGACGCAGCCGGGTATGACGATCGCGTGCGGCGACAGCCATACATCGACGCACGGCGCCTTCGGTGCGGTCGCGTTCGGCATCGGCACGTCGCAGGTGCGCGACGTCCTGGCGTCCCAGTGCATCGCCATTGAACCGCTCAAGGTCCGGCGCATCCGTGTCGTCGGCCGGCTGCCGCGCGGCGTCTACGCGAAGGACGTCATCCTGACAATCATCCAGCGGCTCGGCATCGGCGGCGGCAACGGGTACGCGTACGAATACGCCGGCGATGCGATCGAACGCATGTCGATGGACGAACGGATGACCGTCTGCAACATGTCCATTGAAGGCGGTGCTCGCGTTGGCTACGTGAATCCGGACGAGACGACGTTCACATACCTCGAGGGGCGGCCGTTCGCGCCGCAAGGCGACGCGTTTGCGCATGCCAGGACGTGGTGGCAATCGATGGCTTCCGACGCCGACGCGGTGTACGACGACGAGGTTGAGATTCGCGCGGCGGAACTGACGCCGGTTGTCACGTGGGGCGTGAATCCTGGGCAGTCGATCGGGATCGATGGGAAAGTCCCTCTGGCTGCGGGAACCGATCAGCAATCGGTTGCCGATGCGTTGTCGTACATGGGGCTCCGCGCCGGCCAGCCGATTGCCGGCATGAAGGTGGACGTGGCCTTCATCGGTTCGTGCACCAACGGCCGGCTGTCGGACCTGCGTGAAGCGGCGGGGATCGTTCGCGGACAGCGCGTCGCCAACGGCGTCAAAGCGCTTGTCGTCCCTGGTTCTGTGTCAGTCCAGAAGGCCGCCGAGCGCGAAGGGCTCGACGTGACGTTCCGGGATGCAGGTTTCGAGTGGCGCGACGCGGGGTGCTCGATGTGTCTTGGGATGAATCCCGACAAGCTCGAAGGCAATCAGGTCTGCGCGGCCTCCTCGAACAGGAACTTCAAAGGGCGGCAGGGAAGTCCGACAGGCAGGACGCTCCTCATGAGTCCGGCGATGGTTGCGGCCGCGGCGATCACGGGTGAGGTGACCGACGTGCGCGAACTGCTCGAACAAGTGCCGGCGGGGGTTCGGTAATGGGCGCGGAGCATATTCAAACCGTGGAAGGACGCGCGCTGCCGTTGCGCGGCGAGGACATCGACACCGATCGGATCATGCCCGCCCGGTTCCTCAAGTCGATCACATTCGAGGGCCTCGACGCACACGTTTTCGAGGACGACCGTTTGGAAGCGAAGCGCTCGGGACGTCTTCACCCCTTCGACGAACCGACACATCAGGGCGCATCGATCCTCGTCGCCAACCGCAACTTCGGGACTGGCTCGTCGCGTGAACATGCGCCGCAGGGGTTGCGCCGCTGGGGGATCCGCGCCATCGTTGCCGAGTCGTTCGCGGAAATCTTCTTCGGCAACTCGCTGATGATTGGTCTCCCCTGCGTGACCGCGTCGCCGAGCGACGTCGAGAAGTTGATGTCGGTCGTTGAACGCGACCCGATGGCCGTTCTGAAGATCGATCTGAAAGCCGGGCGTTGTCAGGCACCAGGCGTGACGATTACGGTGTTGATCCCCGAGCACGTGCGCGACTCGTTGATGACCGGCGCGTGGGATACGACCGGCCTGCTGCGTGACAACTACGAGCAGGTCAACGCGGTGGGAGCGAAGCTTCCGTACCTGTCAGGTTTCTAAAAAGATTTCAATGCTGTTTCTTTTTGTCTTCCACCGCTCCAAGAAACGCGGAGGACGCGTGTGACCGTTCTCCGCCGCGCCTGAACACGAGCCGTACCTGGCGACGCAGCCGCACCTCCGGGACCGCCAACGCAATCAGCTCACCACGGCCGATTTCCGATTCGGCGCAACGCCGTGGCAGCAGTGCCACGCCCATGTTGGTCGCGACCGCGCGCTTGATGCCTTCGAGGCTCGGCAGCGATACCAGGATGTTAGCGGGGATGTGATGCTGCTCGAAGAGCCGCAGGACGCGATCGCGCACGTGGGACGGATCGTTGTGCGCGATGACGGGATGACGGCCGCACTCGGCCAGCGTTACTTCCTTGTTCTCAGCAAGAGGGTGGTTTGGAGGGACGAGCATCACGAGCTCGTCGTGCCCGAGGACGATGGAGCTCAGTTTCGGTTCGGACGGCTGAAAGGTCAGTACCCCGAAATCCAGCGTTCCCTGTGACACCTCGGCGCCAACCTGCCGCGAGGGGACGCGCCGCACGTCGACATGCACCAGCGGGTGCGACTCGCGGAACCGGGAGATGAGCGGCAGGACGGCGTGGACGGAGGCTTCGTTCGCCCCGATGAGGACGCGGCCGCGCCGCAAGTCGCGGAGGTCCTTGACGGCTATCTCCGCCTCCTCTGAAAGCCGGAGTAAGCGCTCAGCGTAGTCGCGCAGGAGCCGCCCGGCGTCAGTCAGGGTGGCGTCCTTCGTCGCCCTGTCGAACAGCCGCTCCCCGACACTCTCCTCCAGTCTTCGCACTGACTGGCTGACGGCCGGCTGAGTCCGGTGCAGCTTCATGGCGGCCCGCGAGAAGCTCCGCTCGGCCGCAACCTTAAGGAATACGCGTAATTCGCTTAATTCCACGGCACTACTTTGTCATAAGCATGAATAATCCAAACAGAATAATTATCATTTTGACAGTATGTCCCCAGGTCGCGTCCAATGAATGGCGGTGAGGTCTCCAATGGCAGAACACGTCCGAATCTTCGATACAACGCTGCGCGACGGCGAGCAGGCTCCTGGCTTCTCCCTCCGGGTATCCGAGAAGCTCCGGCTGGCCCGTCAGCTGGATGCCCTAGGCGTGGACATCATCGAAGCGGGCTTCCCGATTGCCTCGCCGGCTGATGCGGAGGCTGTGTACCGGATCGCGCAGGAAATTCGGCGCCCGATCATTGCGTGCCTCGCCCGGTGCCACCGTGCGGATCTCGAGAAAGCGGCGGAAGCGATCAAGCCGGCCGAGAAGGGGCGCATCCACACGTTCATTGCGACGTCGGATTTGCATCTGAAGGCGAAGCTGCGGATGTCGCGCGAGCAGTGTCTCGAGGCGGCCGTCGAAGCGGTGCGGTTCTGCCGGCACCACACGTTTGACGTGCAGTTCTCAGCGGAAGACGCCACGCGAAGCGACCTCGACTTCCTGTGCCGCGTCGTCGAGGCGGTCGTCAAGGCGGGTGCCAGCACAATCAATCTGCCTGACACGGTCGGCTATGCGACGCCGGATGAAACCCGTGAGTTTTTCACCAATATCCGCAGCCGCGTGCCGAATTCAGACAAGGTGATCTTCAGCACGCACTGTCATGACGATCTCGGCCTGGCGGTGGCGAACTCGATCGCCGCGGTGCAGGGCGGCGCGCAGCAGGTCGAGTGCACCGTTAACGGCATCGGCGAGCGCGCGGGCAATGCGTCGCTCGAAGAGATCGTGATGACGTTCAAGGTGCGGCAGGAGCGTCTCCCGTACACGACCAGCATCAACACGCGCGAGCTCTATCCGTCGAGCGATCTGCTCACGCGCCTGACGGGGCAGGGCGTGCAGGTGAACAAGGCCATCGTCGGTCGCAACGCGTTTGCGCATGAAGCGGGCATTCATCAGGACGGCATGATGAAGGACCGCCGGACCTACGAAATCATGCGCGCCGAGGACGTGGGTGCTCCGTGGAATCCGCTCGTGCTTGGGAAGCACTCGGGGCGGCATGCCGTCCAGCGCCGCTGCAGCGAGCTCGGCCTGACCGTCGAGGGCGGAGAGCTCGTCGAGGTATATCGCGCGCTGATGGCGATCGCGGACGACCGCAAGACGATCTCCGACAACGACGTCGTTGCAGTGGTTAGCTCAGTTAGGACCGGTTCGACGCGGCTCGACCACATCGATCCATTCGATACGCCGTCAGGTGTCGTTGCCGTGCACCACCCAAGCGGATACGGACACGGCGTCTAACGAGGCGAGAAGGGCGGGAGAGGGGGGATGTTTCCAGCCCGAGCGTTCCGTCCAGGATCTCCAGCGTTCTCCAGCGTCACGATCATGCGACCCGTGGGCGGGGCGATACCCCGCTCCTGGAACGTCTTCGCAAGACGCTTCCGCAGCTCCCGCCCGACCATCCACTGCTTCAGCGGCACCGTCTTGATGCGTGCCTTCAGCACCAGCTGCGCATCCTGAAACGCATCGACGCCATAAATCTCGAGCGGCGCGAGGATGTTCGGCCGGAACTCGGGATCGGCCTCGAGTGTGGCGGCGGCGTCGCGCATGGCCGACATCACGCGCTCGGGATCGTCGTCGTAGGCAACGCCGAAGGTAATCACGTAGTAGGAGAAATCCTTCGACTTGTTCGCAAGCGTCTTTATCTCGCCGTTGGGGAAGACGTGCACCGTGCCTTCCTCATCCCTGAGCACGATCGTGCGCAGGTTCACCTCCTCGACGAGGCCACCCTGTCCATTGACGACCGCAACATCGCCGACGCGACATTGATCTTCGAGGATGAGGAAGAAACCCGAGATGACGTCGCGGACGATCGTCTGCGCGCCGAACCCGATCGCGAGACCGGCGATGCCGGCGCCGGTGAGCGCGGGCGTGATGTCGACGCTCAGCTCCCGCAGGATCATCAATCCGGCGATGCCGATGACGAGCACCGAGAGCGCCTTCTGCAGGAGCCGGCCCAGCGTCTGAGCACGTTTGGTCCGCTCGATGACGTTGAGCCCCGTGCCACGGCTCATCTCGCGCTCGAACCGGCGCGCGGCCGCCGATCCGATGCGGATGACGAAATAGGCGCCAATCGCGATAACCACGATGCGCAGCCCGGCGTCGAGAAACCAGCGAAGAAGGGCTTCGGGATTGCCGCCGAAACGGATCGGATAACCGGCGAGCTTGAGCGCCGGCGATGTCACCGCCGCCGCGATGACCAGAAAGACCAGGAGCCGAACGATGCGGCGGGGACGGTCGACGAACTGCGCCCGCGTCTCGTGGTCTTCGATGATCGCCCGCAGCACCGAATCGGCGACGCGCGCGACGATGTCGGCGATGACGTATGCAACGCCCAGCGCGAGCGCCAGCGCTATGAGGGCCATTCAGCCGTTCGGATCGTTCGGCTCGTTCGGCTCGTTCGAACGTTCATTGTTCCGCGGCTCGAACGATTGGGACCTTGATCTGCATTCGGCGGCCGTCGCGAATCACGTCCATGGTCGCCGTGCTGCCGATCGTCGAGTCCTGAATCATCCGCTGAAGCGGCCCGCTGTCGGTGACGGCGTTTCCATTGAAGGCGACGATGATGTCTCCGGGTCGGAGGCCGGCGGAAAACGCCGCCGCATCACGGCGCATCCGCTGCACGAGCACTCCTCGTGCGCTTGGTGCCCCAAGTTCGTCCGCCGCCTGCGTCGTCAGCGGTGCGAATTCGACGTAGCCGATATCGCCGCGGCGAACCTCGCCGTACTTCAGGAAGTCGTTGACCACGCGTCGCGCGAGATTGCTGGGAATAGCGAACCCGATACCCTGATAACCGCCGCTCTGGCTGAAGATGGCGGTGTTGATGCCGATCAGTTCGCCGCGCGTGTTGACCAACGCGCCCCCTGAGTTGCCAGGGTTGATCGCCGCGTCGGTCTGAATGAAGTCCTCATAGCCGGAGATGCCAAGACTGGTCCGGCCCAGCGCCGAGACGATGCCAAGCGTCACCGTCTCATTGAGCTGGAACGGATTGCCGATTGCCAACACCCACTGCGCAACCTTCAATTGGGACGAGTCGCCCCAAGGCATCGTGGGCAGATTCCGCGCGTTGATCTTGAGCAGCGCCAGGTCGACCGTGGGATCGACGCCGACAATCTGGGCGCGCATCTCGCGCTTGTCGCCGAGCGCGACCGTGATCGCGGGTAATTGCCGCAGCGAAATCCGTCCCTGTTCACCAGCGACGACATGGTTATTCGTCAGAATGTAGCCGTCCGAACTGACGATCACGCCGGAACCAAGGCTGCGTTCGACATCACGCCGCGGGCCGTACAGGTCGGCATCATCGCCGAAAAAATAGCGGAAGAACGGGTCGTTGGAAAACGGCGAGTTCTGACGCTGGATGACCTGCGTGGATGAAATGTTTGCGACGACTGGAACCGTGCGGGCTGCAACCACGCTGAAATCAGGCAGAGCCGACTGAGCGGGCAGCGGCAGCTGCGCCGCGGGACGCGGAGTAGGCGTCGCCGACTGCGGCGCCTCCGGCGCGGCCTCTGTCGCCGTTGCGCGAATCCGTCCAGTCAGGAAAAGGCCGGCGAGGAAACCGCACGTGAGGAGCAGAAGACCGGCAATCAGTCTCCGTGTTCGCATGGTCACGACACGCGGATGCGACGCGGCGCGGCCTCCGTCGTTTTCGGACAGATGACCGTCAGCACACCGTCCCGAAGATCCGCCGTGACGCGCTCGGCGTCAACGGGAAGAGGAAGCTTGAATGTCCGGCTGAAGGTCCCGTGGCCGCGCTCCACTCTGTGGTACTGCTCGTAAAGAACATCAGGCTCCCGCCGCTGCCCGGAGAGCTGGACCTGCCCCTCGCTCACCTGAATGTGCACATCATCGCGGCCGAGTCCCGGAAGCTCCGCCGTGATGACGTATTCGTCCACGGTTTCGTGCACATCGATCGGGGGGATCCAACCCGTCGCAGCCGGTGCAAATCGATCCAGACGCTGCTGGATGGCCAGCAGATCACGAAACGGATCCCACCGGGGAAAAGCCATATCGCTAAATCTAGCATAGCCATTCGGTATGATTGGTGGTTGGCGGTTGCTGGATCGCGGCCGGTAGTCACCAACCAGCGACGAAACCACTAGCGACCCACCAAAAAGAGATGGCGACGATACAAGCGACGCGTTTGAAAAAGGGAATGCTCGTCAAGATGGACCAGGACCTGTTCAGGGTCCTCGAGTTGCAGCACGTCACGCCAGGCAACCTCCGCGGGTTCGTGCGTGTGAAGCTGCGGAACATCCGCAGCGGCACGCTATCGGACCAGAAATTGCGGTCGGAGGATTCAGTCGAGCGGGCGACACTGGACGAGCGTGAAATGCAGTATCTCTACCAGGACGGGGACGACTACTACTTCATGGATACCTCGTCGTACGAGCAGATCCATATCTCGAGCGAGGCGCTGGGCGATTCGGTGAATTACCTGAAACCGGAGATGACGATTCAGGTGGAGTTCTACGGCACCGAGCCGGTCGGGATCGAGTTGCCGCAGACCGTGGACCTGAAGGTCCTCGAGACCGTGCCGGGCATCAAGGGTGCCACCGCCAGCAACCAGGTCAAGCCTGCAACGCTCGAAACTGGACTGGTCGTCAGTGTGCCGCCGTTCATCAACACTGGGGATGTGATTCGAGTAAGTACGGAAACCGGGGAGTATCTGGCAAGAGCGTGAGGACGGCTTCGGACTTCGGGCTACTGGCTTCAGCCCGACGTCGGTAGCCGGTAGCCGGAAGTCGTGAGGCCATGGACGTAGTTCGGCAACAGCCCAACCAGGGCTGGATTGAAGTCATCGTCGGCAGCATGTTCAGCGGCAAGAGCGAGGAACTGATCCGCCGCCTTCGCCGCGCCCAGATTGCCCGGCAGCGAGTGCAAATCTTCAAGCCCGCGCTCGACACGCGGTACGCGGACGACGCGATTGTGTCGCACAGCGAGATGCGCATTTCCTCGCGCGCCGTCGCCAATTCACGCGCGCTGCTGCAGCTCGTCGAGGACGACACCGAAGTCGTCGGCATCGACGAAGGACAGTTCTTCGACCAGGAGCTGCCAACCGTCGTTAACGAACTGGCCGATCGCGGTAAGCGTGTGATCGTTGCCGGACTCGACCAGGATTACCTCGGCAAGCCGTTCGAACCGATGCCGCAGCTGCTCGCCATCGCGGAATACATCACCAAAACGCTGGCGATCTGCATGGTGTGCGGCAATCCAGCCAACCACACACAGCGCCTCGTCCCGAGCGGCGACCGCGTCCTGCTGGGGACGCAGGGCACCTACGAAGCGAGGTGCCGCGCGTGCTTCGATCCGACTCTCGAGCGCACGGTTGCAGCAGGCGCCGAATCGAGAATCCCCAAGCGTTAGGTCCCGTGTCTCTCCAGGTTCTGCTGCAGCGAATTCTTTTTCTTTTCGGGATCGGGTTCCTGATTGCCAACATCCTGATCATCGTCGACCTTATTCGATTCAGCATTCGAAAGCGATCGGCGCTGCTCGTGTGGCAGGGTGAGAAGCCTCGGTTGTACGGATTCAGCCTTGCGCTGGGCGTGATGCTCGGCCTGCTGTTCGTCTTCAAGCTGTTCGTCCAGCACCGCCCCATTCAGACACTGCTCGGCGAGTCGATGATGTTCGTGTACTACGGATACGCGCTGCCGCTCAGCACGAAGATCGCGCGGGGCTTTTACCGCGACGGCATCTGGTCCGACTCGGGGTTCCTGCGATGGGCACAGATCTCCGCGGTCTCGTGGAAGGAAGAGGGGCACATCACGCTTGTCCTGATTTCACACTTCAAGAACATCGCCCGTCGGCTCGAGGTTCCGGGAAATCTCTACGGGCAGGCTCGGCGCCTGCTGCGCGACCAGATCAAGGCGCACGCTATTCACATCGGAGGAACGGGGCTGGATCTGGGAAGCCGCGACGAGGCGGACGCCGTTTAGTCATTTCCGAAGCACATTTCGCGTGGTCGTCAGCGTGAATTCGAGCGACTCGCGAGGAATGCTCGTCACGAAGGGGCGGACCAGCCACGCGAACCCCAGCGGGATGTCGCGCGTGAGCGATATCGATTCGCACTGCACATAGGTACCGCCGTCCCGTTCCAGCACGCGCCAGTACGAGTACAGCCGCCACAGGTAGCCGCCGTCGTTGCCGACCGGTTTTTCGCGCTCCGACGGTGTGTCCGGCGCGTCGACTTCGGCGATACGCGTGCTGTAAATACGGCTCGACGCCCGATTCGGCGCGTCCCTGGTGAAACGTGCGTCGTTTTCTGTATTCACGACGACGGTGATGACTTTTTTCATCAGGAACCGCAGGTACACCCGAAAATTGTTACCGTTGCGCGACAACAGCTTCGACGCGGCAACGGCCGGAGCGTAGATCTGGGCGTGGTGGTCGTAGTCCTGGAGCAGCGCGAGCGCCTTGTCGACGGTGGCGCCTGGAACGAAGACGACGCCGATCCAGTGATGCACCATGCCGTCCGGAATGTCGATCTCCTTGCCGCTTTGACGGGTCGTGAGGCGATCAATTACGAGCTCGCCCCGGCGCAGCGCTTCGAGGACGGCACGCTGCTGCGAGGCGGGTAGCCCGTCGACCCACAGAAATTGCGGATCGTCTTTCATCCGTTGCTCGGTCACCCGAACGTAGCGGTCGAAGGCGGCCACCGTCCGTGGCTGCAATTCCGCAGAGGAGGCCGGCGTAGCGCCGATGAGAGCTAGGAGTACGACCGCGGCGGCGGAGCACCGCATCAGCGAAGTTTCTTTTGAGCGTCGCCGTAATGCGACGAGGAGGCGGGCACGGTTGCATACACTTCCCGTGCGCGTGTCTTGTCCTTCAATTTGTCTTCGTACAGTTTGGCCGCTTTCCACGCGGCGTCCCGCTGATTGGATGGGAAGCGGCGCGCGAGGTCGTCGAACGCCTGCGCTGCAAGGTCGTACCGGCGAAGGTCTGAGTACAGCTCGCCAAGCCGGTCGAGCGCAGATTCGGCGGACGCGCTTTTGGGGTAGTCAGCGGCCACTGATCGATACGACACCAGCGCAGCAGGAACCGACGTTTGAAGCGTCGCATCGAAGACCCGGAGCTTGGCGCGCTCTTCGAGTGCTGCTTTTTTCACGAGCGCTTCCGCCGCCCGCGCGTTCTTGGGATACTTCGTTCCGATTTCGTCGTACAGGGCTCGGGCCACCGATTCGCGATCGTTGCGCTTCGAGCGCAGTGTGAGGTCCGCCGTCCTCAACATCGCATCAGCCGTCACCGCACTCAACGGGTACCGACTTTTCAATTCGATATAGGCGGCCAGGGCGTCGTCTGCGAGTCCCTGCCGTTCGTAAATGGTCCCGATCAACAACTGCGCCTCGGGCGCGCTGGCGCTCGCGGTGTTCAAGGCGATCGGTTTCAGGTCGGCTAACGCCTGGTCGTAGAGTCGCGCCTCGAATTTCGCCCGGGCGGCGCGCAGCACCGCGACGCCTCCATCGATACCACCCGCCGTTTGGGCGGGGTTCGGCGTGACCTCCGCGGGCGTTGCCGCCGCGGAACGTGGACGCGCAGCTACAGGTGGCGGCGCATCGGGTTTCGCAGCGGCAGATGCGGGTGCGGATGGTGCCTCGGCCGGTTGTGGTGCAACCGGCGCGGCGGTTTCGGTCGCCGGCGCCTTCGCCTCGGACGGAGGAATCGTCCTTCCGAGAAACAGCATCGGCGCAGCGATCAACGCGGCACCAAGCAGAACCGCGCCCCCTATCACGAGCGCCGGCGTGGAGCGCGCGGCGGTGGGGGGCGGTGCAGTGCTTGTCGTGCCGCTGGCTGACTGCCACGATGGCGGTGGCGTGTTGCCGCTCAAACGCTGCCACCCTGAAGCGGATGATGTTTGCGGCGTCGTCGCAAACGGCATCGTGAAGGTCGAACCGTAAGTACGGTCGCGCAACACCGCGTCGAGCTCGTCACGCAGGGCGGCTGATGACTGGTAACGGAGCTCCCGATCCTTCTCGAGCGCTCGTCCAATTATTCGTTCAAGGCCGACGGGGACGGTCGCGTTCAATTCGATTGGGGCGGGAGGCTGTCTGTTGAGAATCGCATCGAACACCACGGCGACCGTGCTTCCCTGGAACGTCTGCCGTCCGGTTGCCATTTCGTAGAGCACCACACCGAACGAAAACAGATCGCTACGTGCATCGAGTTCCTGCCCGCACGCCTGCTCCGGCGACATGTATGCGATGGTGCCCATCGCCACGCCTTGGACGGTGGTGACCACTTCGGTTGGCGCCAGCGTCAGCTCGGAGCTGATTGCGAGCGAGGACTTCGCGAGACCGAAGTCGAGGATCTTCGCCTGTCCACGTGACGTGAGGAAGATATTCGCCGGCTTGATATCCCGGTGGAGGATGCCGCGTCCATGAGCCGCATCGAGCGCGTCCGCAATCTGGATTGCGAGGCGCAGGAGTAAGCCGATCTCGAGAGGGCCGGCGCTGAGGACTTGCGACAAGGTCTGGCCCTCGAGCAGCTCCATGACGATGAAGGGCCGACCTTCATGCTCGTTCACTTCGTAGATCGTGCAGATACCCGGGTGATTGAGCGATGACGCCGTGCGCGCCTCGCGCATGAAGCGGTCGACCGCGGTCGGTGTCGGCGCCGGGTTCAGGTGTAGGAACTTCAGCGCGACCATCCGGGAAAGCTTCAGGTCCTGCGCCTTGTAAACGACACCCATCCCACCAGAGCCGACGAGCTCCGTGACGCGGTAGTGATCGATGGT
>Ga0070675_100000299_pt1 | contig 33243 bp, 25 predicted proteins | sample KBSM43metaG_FD_65343 | JGI IMG/M metagenome (GOLD analysis project Ga0070675, IMG submission 65343) | Miscanthus rhizosphere microbial communities from Kellogg Biological Station, Michigan, USA - KBS M4-3 metaG | ecosystem: Host-associated > Plants > Roots > Rhizosphere > Soil ... | reverse complement strand
GGGTTCACCCAGGCCGCCGACCTCGCCGAACTGCTCATGCGGCGGTTCGACGCGGACTACCGCACCGCCCACCGGGTCGTGCAGCGGGCGGTCCGCGCCGGGACCGGGCTCGACGCCGACGGGCTGGCGAAGGCGGCGTTGGACGTCGCCGGTCGGGAGTGGCGGCTCGACGCGGCCGAACTGGCCGCGGCGCTCGACCCGGAGGTTCTGGTCCGGTCGCGGACCGCGCTCGGCGGGGCGGCGCCGGTCGCCATGCGGCCGATGCTCGACCGGGTCCGCCGGGAGGCCGCCGAGGTGGTCGCGAGGGTCGACGCGGGCCGGTGCGCGATCGGGGCGGCCGAGGACGCGGTGCGGGCCCGGGCCCGCGAAGTGGCCGGCAGGTGAGGAGGATCCCCATGAGCGAGCGGAGCGAGCGAGTCGTCGGCTCAGCGTTCCGCGAATGCATCGCCGAGCGGAGCGAGGCGATTGCATGAGCGTCGTCAACCTCGGCCTCTCCGTTCTGGGCGAGGCCGTCGCCGCGCAGGGCACCGCCGTGGTCCAGGTCGACTGGCGGCCGCCGGCGGGCGGCGATGCGCCGGCCGTGCGGGCCCTGACCGACCTCTACGGGCTGCGGTCCGTCGACATCGACCAGGCCAACGCGGAGGTGCTGCGCCGCCTCGACACCGGGGTGCCGATGCTCGTCGACGTGCGCGCCGCCGCCGACGTCGTGCCGGGGCTCGGCGACCGGACCCTCCTGCACCCCGGGCCGCCGATCGCCTGGGACGACGTGTGCGACCCGCTGCGCCGGTCGATGCGGGCCGCCGTGGTGGCCGAGGGCTGGGCGCCCGACGTCGACGAGGCGGACACGCTGCTGTCCACCGGCCGGGTGGCCCTCGCGGCCGCCAACGAGCACTCGACGGTGGTGCCGATGGCCACCGCGCTCGGCCCCAGCATGCCGGTGTGGGTGGTGGAGAACGCGGCCGGTGGGACCCGGGCGTTCGCGCCGATCGGCCAGGGCTCCGGCGACGTCGCCTGGATGGGCCGCGAGTCGCCGGCCGCGATCGTGCGGCTCGGGTTCCTGCGCGACATCGCCGGCCCGCGGCTGGCCCGGATCGTGGCGCGGATCGGCCCCGTCGACGTGTTCGCGCTGGCCGCGCAGGGCGTCCAGATGGGCGACGACGTCCACATGCGCACCCAGGCGTCGACCAACCTGCTGATCCGCTCGATGCTGCCGGCGATCCCGACGCTGCCCGACGACGCCGCGACCGTCGCGTTCTGCGAGTACCTGTCGGCGAACCACCTGTTCTTCCTCACCCTCGCGATGGCCGGTGCGAAGTCGCTCACGCTCGCGGCGGAACAGGTCGAGGGCTCGACGATGGTGACGACGATGGCCCGCAACGGCACCACGTACGGGGTGCGGCTGGCCGGGTCCGACCGGTGGTTCCGCGCGCCGGCCCCGCCCGTCGAGGACGCGTTGTTCCATCCCGGGTACGGGCCGGCGGACGCGGGTCTGGACATCGGCGACAGCGCGGTGCTTGAACTGGTCGGCCTGGGCGGCCCGGCCACCGCCGGATCGCCGGCGGTGGCGGCGTTCCTCGGCGGCTCGATGGCCGACGCGGCCCGGGTGACCGAGGCGATGCGGCGGATCTGCGCGGGGGAGAGCAGCCGGTTCAAGCTGCCCACGATGGACTTCCGCGGCACGCCGCTCGGCGTCGACGTGCGCCGGGTCGTGGAGACCGGCGTCACCCCGAAGGTGAACACCGGCATCCTGCACGCGCACGCCGGCCTCGGGCAGGTGGGTGCCGGCGTCGCGACGGCGCCGGCGGCGGCGTTCCGCGACGCGCTGCTGTCCCTCCAGGCGGACTGATGCTGCTCCGGGTCGGCGAGGGGGTGCCGCTCGACGGTGGGTCGGGCCGGGTCGTCGCGGTGTTCCGGCGCGCCGTCTACGCGTCCCTGCCCGGCGGGCTGTTCGCGCTCGTCGGTCCGGACGCCGAACCGGGGCCGCTGCACGCCCACGTGACCCGGTTGCCGGAACTGTCGACAGGCGACGCGGTCCGGGCGTCGGGTGGGCGGTTGTATCTCGCCGGCCGGCCGGTCCCGGGGCGCCCGGTGACGTGGCGGGCACCGCCGCTGCCCGACCCGGACCGGATCGCGGCGATCGCCCGCACCCTGGGCCGGGTGCTCGACCACGAGCCGGACCTGGGCCTGGGGACGGGTGCGGCCCAGCTTCCCGCGGATTTCGGTGCGGCTGCGGCGGCGCTTGCCGGGCGCGGCGCGGGCCTCACCCCGGCCGGCGACGACGTGCTGGCCGGGCTGCTGCTCGTCGCCCGGATGCGGGCCGGACCGGCCGCGGAGCCCAGCCTCGTCGGGGTCGCCGAGACCTGCCGCACCCACGACCTCTCGCGCGCCTTCCTGGCGCAGGCCGCCCGCGGCCGGTCGCTGGCGGTCGTGCACGACCTGCTCGCCGCGTGTGCCGAGGGCGACGATGGCGCGGCCAGCCGGGCCGTCGCCCGGCTCGCCGGGATCGGCCACACCTCCGGGCTCGACCTTGCCTACGGTGTCCTCGCCGGCTGCACCGAGAAGGTAGTGATCACATGACGACGCGCAGCGTCAACGCGAAGTGGCTGGGCGGATACCAGATCGACGCGACGGCCGGGAAGTACGTGCTGCGCGTCGACGAGCCGGAGACGGTCAAGGGCGGCACCGACACCGGCCCGCAGCCGACCGACTACCTGCTGACGGCGGCGGCGTCGTGCTTCGCGATGTCGATCGCCTACAGCGCCCGCAAGCGCGGGCTGGACCTGCCGCCGCTGGAGGTGACCGCGACCGGCACCTACGACGGGCCGGGCTTCTCCGACATCGCGCTCGAGGTGGTCGTGGACCTGCCCGACGACGTGGTGAAGCGGCTCATCGCGGTCGCCGAGCGGGTCTGCTACGTGACGAACACGCTGCGCCGCGCGCCCACCGTCACGATCGAGCACACGCGCCCGTGAAGTCTCACGCGTTGCGCAGCGCCATCCAGATCGCCCGCGCCGGGACGTCGGTCTCGTTCGTCCAGTAGTGCGGGACCTGGCCGCTGAAGTGCAGCGAGTCGCCGGCGTCCAGGGAGTAGCTGTGCTCACCCACCCGGAACGTGAGCACACCCTCGATCACGTGGACAAGCTCCTCGCCCGGGTGCTCCATCGGCTTGTCGCCGCTCGACGCGCCGGGGGTCACCGTCGCGACCGCGGCCGCCGTCTGGAACTGGCGGTACGAGCCGGTGATGCCGGCCAGCGCCAGACCGTGGTGCGGCGTGTATACCGACGGGCGCCGGTCGGCGGGCGTGAAGTGCACCGGCTCGGGCGGCTGCTCGTCCTCCTCGACGAAGTAGCTCACCGGAACCCCCAGCGCGGCGCCGAGCTTGAGCAGCGTGGTGATCGTGGGCACCATGCCGTTGCGCTCGATCTTGTGGATCGCCGCCGCCGAGACGTCGCTCAGCACGGCCAGCTGCTGCAACGAGTGGCGCTGGGCGGTGCGCAGGGCGTGCAGCTTCGGCCCGATGAGGCTGACGATCTCGTGGACCTGATTGGGTGCCGATTCGGTCGATTCGTCCGACTCGGTTGAAGCGGGCGCGTCGGTGACGGACATGCGCGGACCTCCTCCGTGTCGTCATGAGCCGGCGCGCGGTACCTGTTGACACCGTGAAGCGACGTGCAGGATAGTCAACGCGCGGTGTTCCATGATGTACGCGCATTCTGCCGTATTACACGGGAGTGAGTCCATTGGCGCGCAAGGTGGTCATCATCGGCGGCGGAGCCGCCGGCATCGGTGCGGCCGGCGCCGCCAAGGGCGCCGACCCCTCGAACGAGGTGGTGGTGTACACCGCCTTCGAGGACGTCGGCTACAGCCCGTGCGGCATCCCGTACGTCCACGGCAAGGAGATCCCCGACTTCCAGCGGCTCTTCCTGGCGACGAAGCAGACCTACGAGGACGCCGGGATCGACATCCGGTACGAGACGAATGTCGCTTCATTCGACCCGGCCGCCCGCACCGTCGAGGTCGAGGGCGCCGGCACCGTGACGTACGACGAGCTGATCGTCTGCACCGGCTTCGACTACAAGGATCCCGGCGTGCCGGGCGCCGACCTCGAGGGTCTCTACTACGTCAAGAACATCCGGGCCGCGATGGAGTGGGACAAGGTCCTCGACTCCGTCGAGCGCGCCGTGGTCGTGGAGGCCTCGCCGCTGGGCCTGGAGATGGTGACCGCCCTGGCGCACCGGGGCATCGACACGCACCTCATCGACCCGCACCCGTGGGCGCTGGGGGAGCTGTGCGACCCGGACGTGGCCGCTCCCGTCCAGGAGTCGTGGGCCGAGATGGGCGTCACGATGCACTGGAACACGACGCTTTCAGCCTTTGTCGGTGAAGGCGGGAAGGTCCGCGCGGTCGCGACCTCCGACGGCGAGATCCCCGCCGACCTGGTCGTCGTCGCCACCCACAAGGTGCCCAACAACGCGCTCGCCGTCGCGGCCGGGCTCAAGGTCGGCTCGACCGGCGGCCTCGTCGTCGACGCCCGGATGTCGACCTCCGCCGCGCATGTGTGGGCGGCCGGCGACGTCTGCGAGATCCCGCACGGCCTGGGCGGCCTGCCCCTGCAGGGGCTCACCGGCAGCCACGCGTACGCGCAGGGCAAGGTGGCCGGCACCAACGCGTCCGGCGGCGACCGCTCGTACCAGCCGGTCTACGTGCCGTGGGGCATGGTCGCGGGCAAGTGGATGATCGGCGGCGTCGCGCTCGGCGAGGTCGCCGCCGCCGCCCTCGGCATCCCGCACGTGATCGGCCGCGCCACCGGCATCTCGCGGGCGCGCTACTACCCCGACGTGAAGCAGGTGCGGGTCAAGCTGCTCGCGGAGCCCGGCACGCTGCGCCTGATCGGCGCGCAGATGGTCGGCGGCGAGGGCATCAAGGAGCGCGCCGACTTCCTGGCCGTGGCGGTCCGCAAGGGGATCACGCTGAACGACCTCGCGACGATGGAGAACGTCTACTCGCCGCCGATCGGCGCGCTCAACGAGCCGATCAGCGTCGCCGCCCAGGACGGCGTCGCGGCGGCCGCCAAGGGCGCCGCCGCCAAGGGCGCCGCCGCCAAGGGCGCCGCTGCCAAGGGGAGATGAGATGTCCGCGCTGAACCGGTGGGTGCGCGAGAACGCGCAGCACTACCTGCTGCGGGACGCGCAGGCCAGGGTGGCGCGGGCGCACGGCGTCGCGCCGCCCCCGATCCGGGGGTCGTTCTTCTGGTCCCGGATCTTCGTGCCGGCGTACCGGCTCCTGCCGTGGCGGCTGCGCCGCACGGCGATGGCCGCGTTGCCGGGCAGCCACCGCAAGCGGTGGCCGCAACCGACCCGGCCCGCGGGTCCCGCGGTCTGAACTTCCAGAAACCGGTCCTAGTACCCCTGAGGAGGCCACCGTGCCGAAGACCGTCACCACCGAACTACCGGCCGACGGCGAACGCCTGTACAACGCCGAGGAGAAGGTGTTCCCCGACATCCAGGCCGAGCCCGGACAGAAGGCGTTCATCTTCATCCACACCGTGCCGTACGAGGGCTCGGTCGCCCTGGTCAACCTGCTGACGTCGACGCGGCTGGTGCGCAAGGGCTTCGACGTCAACATCGTGCTCTACGGCCCGGGCGTGCTGCTGGCCTCCGGCACGCGCGGCTACCCCGGCGTCGGCCAGGAGGCCTTCCCCGGTCACCTGGCGATCAACAACCAGATCAAGACCCTCCTGAAGGAGGGCGCCACGATCTACGCCTGCCGCTTCGCGATGGGTGCGCTGTACGGGTTCCGCGAAGACGATCTCATCCCCGGGATCACCGCGTTCAACCCGCTCGACGTGCTGGACGCGGCGCTCACCGCGTGGAAGGAAGGCGCCTTCCAGATGAACACCTGGACGGTCTGACCCCATCCGCCCATCCGGGTGGGCCGGCCGGCCCACCCGGATGGTGCCCACGCTGACTTTCACAATGCGCGACGTTCACTAAAGGAAACGGCGACCGATAGATCGTGAGCAGGTGAGTGTGATGGCTTCGTCGGAGAAGGTTCGCGGACGGGTGGTGGATGCGCACAGCCACATCGGGACGATGCAGCCCTGGAAGTTCTACGACCTCAAGGAGCCGGTCAAGCCGACGGTCTACGAGTTCGAGAGCGCCGCGGACTACCTGCGTCACCTCGACGGCGTCGGCGTCGAGCGCGGGCTGGTGCTGCCGAACTACGGCATCCCGGTGCAGGAGCAGGCGTTCTCGCTGAACCCCCTGGTTCTCGACGTCATCGGCAGCAGCGACCGGCTGGTCGGCGGGCTGTGGGTGTCGATCCTGCCGCAGAACAAGGAGCGGACCCTCGAGGCGCTCAAGCTCGCCGGCGAGCCGGGCATCGTCGCGTTGAAGACCACCTTCCTGCTCGGCGGCAACCCCGACCCGAACTCCTGGGACGACGACACCCGCGAGATCGCCGAGGCCTGCTTCGACGCGTGCGAGCGGCACAACCTGGTGTTCCACTTCCACACCAGCGCCGGCGGATCGTCGGACATCAACAACTACATCCCGCTCGTCGAGAAGTACGGGAAGCGCATCAAGATCTATCTGGTGCACTTCGGCGGCGGCGTGAGCGGGCACATCAAGCTGGTGCCCCGGTTCCTGGACTGGGTCGAGCAGGGCTACCAGGTCTACGCCGACACCACGTGGACCATCGGTTTCGGCGCGCGCTGGCTGATGACGGAGATCGAGAAGCGCGGCGTCGGCGCCGACCGGGTGCTGTTCGCCTCCGACGAGCCGTGGAGCGACTTCTGGGGTGAGTACTGGAAGATCCAGGGCGCGCCGGTGAGTGACGAACTCAAGGAGCGCATCCTGTACCGCAACTACGAGGAGCTCTACGGCGAGCGACGTCGCTGAACCCGGTCTGAGCCGGCTTCGCCGGCTCAGACCTGGTGAAACTCCCGGTACAACTCGATGTGGCGGGCGGCGGACGCCGTCCAGGTGAACGACGGCACCACCGCCCGCCCGCCCTCGATCAGTGCCGCCCGCAGCCGCTCATCGGTCATCACGCGCTCCAGCGCGTCCGCCAGCTTCGCGGCATCACCGGCCGCGGGCAGCAGCGCGTCCCGGCCGTCGACGAGGAACTCCCGGAACACCGGGAGGTCGCTCGCCACCACCGGCAGGTCGGCCGCGAGCGCCTCGATGACGGCCAGCCCGAAGCCCTCGGTGATCGACGGGAACGCCAGCGCGTCGGCGGCGCGGTACCAGGCGGCCAGGTCGGCGTCGGCGAGCGTGCCCAGCTCGACGACGTCGGTGCCGAGCCGCAGGCCGAGACCGGGCAGCGTCGCCAGCGCCTCCTCGCGGTAGGGCGCGTAGTCGCGGAACGAGTGCCCGCCGACGATGGCCAGCACCGGGCGGTGGCCCCGTCCGCGGAGCAGGCCCAGCGCCGCGAACAGCGTCTTGCTGCCCTTGCGCGGTTCGATCCCGCCGATGCTCAGGAACACGAAGCGGTCGGGCGCTGCTATCGCGCCGCGCAGCGCGGCGGACCGGGCGGGGTCGATCGGTGGGAACCGGGCCGGGTCGACGCCGTTGGGCACCACCCGGGCGTCGACCCCGTAGTCGGCGCGGAGCACGCGCCGCCAGAACTCGCTGACCACCAGCACGTGGTCGGGCTCGACGATGGCCCGCTGCTGGCACTCGATCAGCGCCGCCGTGGTGAAGTCGTCGACGTGGTGGACGGTGCGCACGACGGTGAGCGCGGCCCCCGCGTCGCGGACCCGGGCGGCTGCCCGCGCCGAGATGCAGTCCTGCGCGTGCAGCACGTCGAACCGGTCCGCGACGGCGGCGAGGCCGGTCGCGAGCGAGTCGATGGAGGCGAACACCTTCTCCTCCAGCGAGGCGGTGCCCTCCGGCGCGGGGAACAGCGTGAACGGCACGGTGGTGGGCCGGAAGAACCGCTTCTCCTCGCCACCGAGCCCGAACACGTGCACGTCGACACCGGCCGCCGCGAGCGCCTCGGCCACCGCGAGGGTGTGCACCACACCGCCGCGCGGCCGCGTCGAGTACGTGAGCAGCCCGACCCGCCCCCGGTAAGCCGTCACGCGCGCCCCCCGCCCATGATCGCGTTGATCTTGCACTTGTGGTGCCTTACAAAACGATGCGAAGGCGGGCAAAGTCTGGCACCAGAACTGCAAGATCGACGCAGCGTCCGTGTGGTCACAGCGGCAGGTCCGCGACGCTCGCGTCGCGTCGCGCGATCGCTGCCGCCGTCAGGGCAGCGCGCGCGGCGGTCTCCGTCACGACGCAGCCGGCGTCGACGAGCGCCGCAACCTGGTCGGCGTAGCCCTGCGGATCAGCCTCGGTGCCCAACACGTAGGCGACGACCTGCGGGCCGCCCTCGCGGCACAGTTCCGCGCACACGGGCGCCAGCATGCCCGCCGGATCGGCGTGCGAACCGTGGCCGAGCACGACGTCGAGAAGCACCACCGCCACGTCCGGGTCGTCGCGCAGGTCCCGCAGCATGCCGATCCGCGCCTCCGGGTCGATCATCGGGTGGGGCCGGCCCCGCGTGTACTCCTCCTCGCCCAGGTCCAGGCAGACGCTGGCCGGGGTCGGGGCGGGCAGCCCGTAGCGCTTGTCGATCGGCGTGTTCGACCAGACCGGTCCGAGCGTGCGGCCGAGCAGCACGAGCGCCTCGTAGCACAGCGTGCCGCCCGAGTAGAGGCCGCGGACCGTGGTGCGGGCCGGCGCGAGCCGGGCGATGACCTGGTCCAGGTCTGGCCCGCGCCGGCGGGTGAGGTCCGGCGGCGTGGTACCGAGGCGCGCGAGCGCCGCCGCCACGCCGGCCTCGATCGTGTCGGTGACGACAGCGCCATCAGGCACGGACGCGCCGGCGGGCAGGCCGATGAGGGCGGCCACGACCGGCTTGCCGGTACCGGCCAGGATCCGGCGCGCCACCCGCTCCGCCGGGGGCTTGGAGACGAGCAGGATCACCTTGGTCCCGGGGTCGTCGCACAGCACCCGCACGGCCTGGGCGGCCATCCGCCCGTCGACGGCGTCGGTGAGGTCGCGGCCGCCGAGCCCGATGACCTGCGAGACGCCCGAACCCCAGCGGTCGAGCAGCGACATCGCCTCCTGCGCCCCGGTGCCGGCGGCCGCGATCACCCCGACGGGCCCGCGGCGGACCGCGTTGGCGAAGCCCAACCCGACCCCGCCGAGCATAGCCGTGCCTGCGCCCGGCCCCATCAGCAGGCGGCCGCGCCGAGCGGCGTGCTCCTTGAGCGCGATCTCGTCCTCGACCGTCACGTTGTCGCTGAACAACAGCACGTCCAGGTTGCGGGCGAGCGCCTTGTGCGCCTCCAGGGCGGCGTAGTCGCCCGGGACGGAGATCACGGCGACGGAGGTGTCCGGCTGGTCGCGCAGCGCGTCGTCGAGCGATCGGGGCACGGCGGCGGCCGGACCGCCGCTCGCGGGCTCGCGCGCGGCGAATATCGCCCGCTGCGCCGCGTCGAGGGCGGCTTCCACCGTCTCGCCGTCCGCGGCGTGGACGGCGAGGAACAGGTCGCCGGCGCCCGCCCCGTCCAGGTCCGCGGCGTTGAACCCCTGCTCCCGCAGCGTCTCGACGTTGGCCGGGGTCGCCATCGCGACCGCCGCCCACTCGACGCCCTCGACCTGGCGCATCGCCCGGGTGCCGGAGAGCTGCACGACGGAGTCCAGATAGGTGTCCGGCATCAGCCGTACCGCGGACCTCATGCGGCGCCCCGGCCGGCCATGTCGCGCACGATCCGGGTCGCGCTGCCCGGGTTGCCGGACAGGGCACCCGGTACCAGCCACGGGCGGGTGATGACCGCGCAGCCGCCGCCCGCGTCGAGGAACTGCAGCGCCGCGCGGATCTTCGGCCCCATGCTGCCCTCGGGGAACTGGCCCTCCTGGAGGTGCCGGCGCATCTCGTCCGCGCCGACGGTGGTGAGCGCCCGCTGCCGGGGGGTGCCGAAGTCGAGCATGACCGTATCGACGTCGGTGACCAGCACGAGCGCCCGGGCACCGACGGCCGACGCGAGCAGCGCCGCGGCGAGGTCCTTGTCGATCACGGCGTCCACGCCGGCGAGCCGGTCGCCGTCGGCCGCGACCGGGATGCCGCCACCGCCGACCGCGATCACGACGAACCCGTCGTCGAGCAGGCGCAGGATCGCGCCGGTCTCGACGATCTCCAGCGGAACCGGGGACGGGACGACGCGCCGGTGGCCGCGGCCGGCGTCGTCGACGACCGACCAGCCCTTCGACCGCGCCAGTTCGGCGGCCGTCGACTCGCTCATGAACGGGCCGATCGGTTTCGTCGGCCGGCCGAACGCCGGGTCGGCGGCGTCGACGCGCACGTGCGAGACGACGGTGACCACCTCGGGCGGCCGGGGTCCGGACGCCTCGCGCAGCGCCAGGCAGAACAGGCTGCCGAGCAGCCCCTGGGTCATCGCGACGAGGGCGGGCAGCGGAAGTCCGGGGATCTCGGGTTCGGCCGCGTCCTGCTGGATCGCCAGGTTGCCGACCTGGGGTCCGTTGCCGTGCGCCACCACGACCCGCCAACCGGCCTGGTGGAGCCGGTGGACCGCCTGCGCCATCGCGGCGGCGTTGGACGCCAGTTCCTCGTACGTGCCACGCTGACCCGCGCGGGTGAAGGCGTTCCCCCCGAGCGCGACGACCGCTGTCCGGTGCACAGGCCCTACCTTCCCGCGACTTTGCGAGACGCCAGGTGCGCATGTCTAGGATCCGACGTGCGAAGCTGACGATAGTGAACGCCCGCTGGCCGTGCCAAGAGCCTTGCGAAGGTCGGGTGAGTGAATGTCAGGGTTACCACCGGTACCCGGCGGCGGGCCGGGTCCCGTCCCCGCCGAACACGCCGCGCTGGCGCGACGGCTGCGCGCAGCCGAGGACCGGCTCTACCCGCTGGCCATGGTCGACGCCGACCGCTACCAACGCGCCGTTCAACTGGTCGGCCGGCTGTCGCGGCGGCTCGCGGAGACCTGCGCCAGCCTGGACGAACTCGCGGCCGCCGAGCCGGACGTGCGCGGATGGCTCACCGACCCCGAGGTGACGGGCGGCGTTCCGGTCGGCGGACTCGATCCCGACCTCGTGGTGGAGGCGGCGCTGGCCCAACGCTTCCGGACGCTGCTCAGCGAACAGGCCGCCGCCCTGCGCAACCGGGCGCTGGAGCGGGCACGCGCCGCCGGGCAGGCGTGGGCCGTGCTGGAGGAGCCCGATCCGGCCGCCTGGAGCGGCGGCTCGGCGCGGTGGTTGGAGGCGCACGTCGCAACCGGAACGGTGCTGGTCAGATCGGTTGCCGCGGACCCCGCGACGGGGGCGCCGGTGTTCCGGATCGAGGTGACGAGCCCGGCCCGCGGGATCCACGTGGAGGAGTTCCACGAGCGGGACGCGTGGGAGTCGGCGATCGAGGACGCCCGGCGCTCGGCCGAATCGGAAAGTTGATGGCCCTACTATCTTCGTAGACGCCCCCGTGGTATCACAGATCAAGGTGGGACAGCCGGGAGGTGCCTGACATGACGTCGACCACGAGCCCTGCCCGGATCGACCAGGCGGCCAGCCAGCTGATTCTCGACGTGCAGGCGCGCGGCCTGCGGGTCGAGGCGCAGATGGAGACGCGCTCAGGCGGCGCCGGCCCGACCGACTGCGGGATGCTGTGGATCGAGGGCTACCCGGTGACCGCGCCCACCGGTCCGGTCGCGGCCCAGTCGCCGTACGTGCTTCGCCCCGAGGACGACGGCTACGGCATCTACCGCGACGAGGTACGCCTGGCCGGTGCGACCACCCAGCGCCGGCCCCGCTTCTACGACCTGACCACCGCCGACGGCGTCCCGTACTGGCACATCGCGCTGCTGCACCTCGACTCGGTGGCGAGCACCGTCGTGCAGCACTGCGCCTACTGGGGCAACTCCGACCAGTGCACGTTCTGCGGGATCGGGCTGTCGCTGGAGTCCGGCCGCACGATCGCCCGCAAGACCCCGGAGCAGCTCGCCGAGGTGGCCGTGGCGGCCCGCGACCTCGACGGCGCCGTCGACGCGACGCTGACCACCGGCAGCACCCGGGCGGTCGACAGGGGAGCGCTCTACGTCGGGCGGTGCGGCGAGGCGGTCAAGCGGGCCAGCGGCCTGCCTGTCGAGGTTCAGTTCGAGCCGCCGGACGACCTCGACGTGATCGACGAGGTCGCCGCGATGGGCATCGACTCGGTGGGCATCCACATCGAGACGTTCGATCCCGCCGTGCTGGCGCGGGTCGCCCCCGGCAAGGCCCGCACCGGGATCGACCGCTACTTCGCCGCCTGGGAGCGCGCGGTCGCGGCCTTCGGCGCGGGCCAGGTTTCGACGTACGTGATCCTCGGCATGGGTGAAGACCCCGAGCTGACGGTGGAGGGCTGCAAGCGCGCCGTCGACATGGGCGTCTACCCGTTCGTCGTGCCGCTGCGACCGGTCGCCGGCAGTCTCATGGGCGACTGGCAGCCGCCCGACCGCGCGTACACGCAGCCGATCTACTCCCGGGTGCTGGCCTACATGTCGGACCGGCGCATGACGACGGCGACGACGAAAGCCGGCTGCGCCCGGTGCCAGGCGTGCTCCGGGCTGGGCTCGATGGAGCCGTTGCTGCAGATCGGTCGACGTCCGTCGTGACCTTCATCCGGCCGGCCGAACGGGTCGCAACCGGGTGCCGCCCGGCCGTGACGGCGGCCGACCTGGCCGCGCACCACGCCGTACGGCACCGGGTCTTCGTCGAGGAGCAGCGCATCTTCGCCGGCTCCGATCGCGACTCCCACGACGCCGGCCCGGACACGATCCACGTCGTCGGCGACATCGACGGCACGGTCGGCGGCGCCGTGCGGCTGTTCCCACTCGACGGGCCGGGCCGGCGCTGGCAGGGCGACCGGCTCGCCGTCGTGCCGGAACTGCGTGCGTACGGGCTCGGGGCGCCGCTGGTGCGCTACGCCGTCCGGACCGCCCGCGAGCGCGGCGGACTGGTCATGGTGGCGCACGTCCAGGTGCCGAACGTCGTCTTCTTCCGGCGGCTGGGCTGGCGCCTCGACGGCGACGTCGAGACGTACGCCGGCCTGCCGCACCAGCCCATGGCCATCGACCTCCAGGCCGGATAGGGCTTCAGCCGACGGTGAGGCGGACGCCGTTCGTGGCTACGGCCAGCGAGCCGCCGATCCGGGTGCAGGCGAACACCGCGACGTGCAGCGGCCGCTCCGCCGGCAGGGCGAACCCGCCGTCGAGCGTGTACCGGGTGTTGGTCACCTTGCGGCTGCCGGCGGCGGGATCGCTCGCGGCCTCGGGCGGCGCGTCGGCCCGCCAGACCACCATGACCTCGGTGCGACCGGCCGGCCAGTCCCACTGGAGCCGGTCACCGGCGACCCGCAGCGCGGTCACCAGCGGCAGCTCGAGGTACCAGGCGGCGGCCCCGGCCACGGCGACCCCGTCGACGGTGAGCGCTACGTACCGGGTCGGTCCGGACGGGCGGCGATCCACCGCCAGTCCCGGTCCCATGGCGGGCACCACCTCACCACACATGGTCGGATCAACCACCACGGAGCCGGGCGCCGGCGGTGCGACGCCGTCCGGTAGCCGCCGGATCTCCACCCGCCCGGCGGCCGGCGCCGCGTAGACGAGGCGCACCCGGGAGCCGTGCGGGAGCAGGAGCAGCGACCCGACCGGAGCCGACGCAGGCGACGCGGTGGCGGCGTCCGACCGGACTTCGCCGGACACGACTCCCGCCCGCCGGGCGACGACCACGTACACCGGCAGCGGATCGCCGGGCCGCGGCAGGCCGACCTCCAGCTCCGTCCGCTGCGTGGTCCCCACCGGCAGCAGCCGGCCGTCGGGACCGACGCGCTGCACCCGGTACTCGACCCGGCCCGGCGACGGCGACGGCGCCCAGTGGATGACGAGGCCCCCGCCGGCCTGCCGGGTGCGGACCTCGCCGGGCGGCCGGACGCCGATCTCGTCCAGCGCGGCGAGCAGGCCCGGGTGGTCAGGGGCGGCGTCAAGGGCGTCGAGCAGCGCCAGCTCGCGGGCCGGGCCGCTCAGGGACGCCGCGTTCGCCAGTGCGGCGGTCGCGGCTGCCGTCCCGCGGTTGGCCTCGGCCAGCGCGTCGGCGGACGACTGCCCGGCCGGCCCCGACACGTCGGCGGCGATCGCCTGCAGCCGCTCAAGGTTGCCGGCCGCCTCGGTGTACCGGCGCGCGCCCAGCGCGGCCAGCGCGGCGGTCCACCGCTGGCTGGCCTCGGCGAGCACCTCGGCCACCTCGTCACCGACCGCCCGGATCGGTGGCATGGTGCCGCCGGCCAGCTGGCGGGCCTGGTCGACCAGGGCCCGGGCCTGCATCGCCCGGCCCGCCCGCAGCGCGGCCCGTGCCTGCGAAAGCTTGTCGTGCCACGCCTTCGCCGAACCCGCGCCGGCCGGCTGGGTCGTGCGGGTGGGCGTCGCGGGCCGGCTGGGAGCCACCGGGCGGTCGGGTGTGAACGCGGGGTGGCCCGGGGCGACCGACGTGCGGACGGGCGACGTGGGCCGGCTCGCCGTCGCGGGTTGCGGCACCGCGACGCCCAGCTCGCGGGCCAGCGCGGACAGCGCCCGCACGGCCCGGTCGTGGTCGAGGCCGAGGGCCTCCGCCTCGCCGACCAGATGGGTGTAGTCATCGGCGGTGAGCTCGTCCTCCACGAGTACCGCGGCCGCCACCCGCGGCCGCAGCCGCCCGGTGACGTCGGCGGCGAGCATGTCGAGGTACGCCTCGGGGTCGCCGTCGAGCAGCAGCGTGGTCACGGCGGCCAGCAGGTCGTCGACGAGGGCGCGGCGGCGGTCCGGCCGCAGTTCCCGGTTGCGGGCGGCGTAGACCTCGCGGGCGCGGGCCAGCACCGGCTGCGGCGCGGCCGGGTCGAGCCCGAGCAGGTCGTACAGGCTGACGAACGCCGGCCGGCCGAGGATGCGGCCAAGCTCCTCGAGGTTCGCCCGGACCTGCCGGTAGACGGCCTCGGAGATCGGTGCCGCGGCCGGCGGTCCGGCGGCCGGCTCGTCGTCGATCGCCGGGTGCCGCGCGAGCCGGGCCTCGGCGCTGGCCTGGTCGATGCCCGCCTGCGCGGCGAACGCGAGCACACCCGCCCGCTTCGACGCCGGGATGCCGCCGAACCGCTCCACGAGCCGCTCGATGGCCGAGTCGAGGTCGGCGAAGCGCTCCTCGTCGCGCCGCGCGCGGCTGGCGCGGGTCTTCACGGCGAGCTGCCGGCGGGAGTGCTGCTGGCACAGCGCGGGCGCGGTGTCCTGGTGGGTGGCCAGCAGCGCGGTGACCAGTCCGCGGTACTTCGGGTGGTTGCGGTTCTTCTGCCAGAACGCCCACACCGCCTCGACCTGCTCGGTGACGGCGTCGTCGGTGAGGGTGTCGGCGGCCGGGTCGGTTTCGGGGAGCGGCACGTCGTACCACTCGAACGGGTCGCTGGCCGGCACCCCGCCGCGCGCCTCGACGGCGGCCAGGACGCGCTTGCGGTAGTCGTTCGGGTCGAACGCCATCACGGGTTCCGGCGACGCGTGTTCGCGACCTGGGCCCGTTCCCGGGCGACCTCGGCCTGGCTCAGGGCCGCGCTCGTCTCGATCTGCACCCGCAGCGGCCGATCGCCCATGCCCTCGTGCAGGGCCGTCAGCTCCAGGATGCCGTCGAAGCCCATCGCCAGCGTGATCTCGACCTGGCTGCCGGCCGGGTACCCGCGCGGGATCCCGGTGATGGACGCCTCGGCGATGATCTTGTTGACGTAAGGATCGGTCGACTCGACGCCGCCGCCCTGCTCGACCACGCGCACCGTCACCGTCTCCTGGTCGTCGCGGACGGTGCCGAACGAGCGGCGCACGGCCACCGGCAGCCGGTCGTTGCGGTGCACGAGGAAGACGGCCTCCAGGTCGGTCAGGCCGATCGCCAGCACGCCGAAGCCGCGCGAGCAGACGTTGAGGACCTCGATCTCGACGGTGCGGCGCACCTGCTCCGTGGTCATGTCGAACGCGGGCGCGAGCCGGGCGCAGGCCGCGTCGAGGTCGGCCGGCGTGGCGGAGCCGACCGGGGCGCCGTCGCGCAGTTGGCCGCGCGTCACCAGGTCGCGGACCACCAGGCGCTCGATCGCCTTCTTCTGGCCGTAGAGGGCCGCGCCCTTCGCGACAGCCAGGTCCGGGTCGGCCAGCTGCGTCGGCACGCCAAGTTCCTGCGACAGGCGGGCGGCCACAGCCGGCATCCGGCTGGACCCGCCGACCAGCAGGACCCTGTCGATCTTCTCCACGCCGCGCTTCCTGGCGGCGTCGACCGCCTGCCGGGTCAGCTCGATCGTGCGGTCGAGCAGGCTTCGGGTCAGCGTCTCGAACTCGTCGCGGGTGATCGTCACCTCGACCTCGTGGCCGTCGTGCGCGACCTTCACCGTGGTCTGCGGGCGCCGGGTGAGGTTCCGCTTGGCGTTCTCAGCGGCCAGGATCAGCGCCTGCGAGCCGGCGCTGTCGTCGAGCGGGTCCTCGGCGTCGGGGTGGGCCTTGGTGAACGCGTGGGACAGGTGCACCGCGAGCTTCTCGTCCCAGTCGGCGCCGCCGAGCTCGTGGTCACCGTCGATCGACACGACGGCGACGCGACGCTCGGCCAGCTCGACCACCGTCACGTCGAACGTGCCGCCGCCGAGGTCGTACACGAGCGCGACCTCCTCGGCGGGCGCGCCGTCGGCGGAGCGGTCCAGCCGCGCGAACCCGTACGACAGCGCGGCGGCGATCGGCTCGCTGATGACGTCGACGACGGTCAGGCCGGCGTACTCGCCGGCGAGCTTCGTGGCGCGCCGCTCCTCGTCGCCGAAGTAGGCCGGGACCGTGATCACCACGTCCTGGACGGGGGTGGGCGCGGAAAGCGCGGTGTCGTTGACCAGCGCGCGCAGGATCAGGCTGCTCACCGCCGGTGCCGACCAGGCCTTGCCGTGGCTGACGAACCGCCAGTCGCCGTCGCCCATCCGGCGTTTCACCAGGGTGCACACGTCTTCGGGCAGGGCCCGGGCCTGGACGCGGGCCGGTTCGCCGGTCAGATAGTCGTTGGGCCCCACGAACAGGACGACGCTCGGCAACGTGGCCGCCTCGCTCATCTGCGGGATGATCTCGGCCTGGCCCGAGGCGCCGATGCCGGCCAGACAGCTGTACGTGGTGCCGAGGTCGATGCCGTAGACGGCCCCCGTTGAGTCGGTTCTACTCCGCGACATGGCGGAACTTTAGCGGGCGGCCGCCACAGCGGGTCCGCCCGGACGATGTCCGCAAGACCCTGCGCCGGGGAAGGCGCGGGCTGGCCGCCAATCCACGGAGATCTTGGAGTCCCGTGGCCCCTAGAGGGGCCACGGGACTCCAAGATCTCGAAGGCGGCCCCCGTTCCAGACGATCTTGGACGCCTGATCCAGATCCGTCCGGGCGACGGCGTCCCCGTCGTAGTCTCGATCGACGTCCCCGCGGAGTACGTCGACTGAAGGCACGACCGCGACGGTAGAACTTGAACGATTCCAAATCAGTGGCATAGGTTGGGCGTGTGACGGCGACCTCGGAGGGGACAGAGACCAGATGAGCGACACCAAGGACAACGCAGGCTGCCCAGTCGCGCCCGACTCGGTGACCGCGCAGGGCAGCGAGAGCGAGAACCCCGCGATCGACTCGCCGACCCCGAAGACCGGTGGCCGTCCGCGCACCAACCGCGACTGGTGGCCCAACCAGCTCGACCTCTCCGTGCTGCACGCCCACTCGTCCAAGAGCAACCCGCTGGGCGAGAGCTTCGACTACGCCGCGGAGTTCGCGAAGCTCGACGTCGAGGCCCTCAAGCGCGACATCGTGGAGGTGCTCACGACGTCGCAGGACTGGTGGCCGGCGGACTTCGGCCACTACGGCGGCCTCATGATCCGGATGAGCTGGCACGCGGCGGGCACCTACCGCATCCACGACGGTCGGGGCGGCGCCGGCGACGGCGGCCAGCGCTTCGCCCCACTCAACAGCTGGCCCGACAACGCCAACCTCGACAAGGCCCGCCGCCTGATGTGGCCGGTCAAGCAGAAGTACGGCCAGAAGATCTCGTGGGCCGACCTGCTCGTGCTCGCCGGCAACGTCGCCCTGGAGTCGATGGGCTTCAAGACCTTCGGCTTCGGGTTCGGCCGCGTCGACGTCTGGGAGCCCGAGGAGATCTTCTGGGGTCCGGAGGACGCCTGGCTCGGCGACGCCCGCTACCTCGGCGACAGCGAGATGGCCCCGGAGTTCGGCGCCACCGAGATGGGCCTCATCTACGTCAACCCCGAGGGCCCGCGCGGCAGCGCCGACCCGGTGGCCGCGGCGCACTTCATCCGCGAGACCTTCGCCCGGATGGCGATGAACGACGAGGAGACGGTCGCCCTCATTGCCGGCGGCCACACGTTCGGCAAGACCCACGGCGCCGGCGTCTCCGACAATCACGTGGGACCGGAGCCCGAGGGTGCCCCGCTGGAGGCGCAGGGCCTGGGCTGGCTCAGCAGCCACGGCAGCGGCAAGGGCGCCGACACGATCACCAGTGGCCTCGAGGTGACGTGGACCGACCGGCCGACGCAGTGGAGCAACCGGTTCTTCGAGATCCTCTTCGGCTACGAGTGGGAGCTCACCACGAGCCCCGGCGGCGCGAAGCAGTGGGTCGCCAAGGACGCCGAGGAGTTCATCCCCGACGCGTACGACGCGTCGAAGAAGCACCGGCCGACGATGCTGACCACCGACCTGTCGCTGCGCGTCGACCCGACCTACGAGAAGATCTCCCGCCACTTCCTGGAGAACCCTGACGAGTTCGCGCTCGCCTTCGCCAAGGCCTGGTACAAGCTGCTGCACCGCGACATGGGTCCGGTCAGCCGCTTCCTGGGCCCGTGGGTCGCCGAGCCCCAGCTGTGGCAGGACCCGGTGCCGGCCGTCGACCACCCGCTCGTGGGCGAGGCCGACGTCGCGGCCCTCAAGGCGAAGGTCCTGGAGTCCGGGCTCACGACCGCCCAGCTGATCTCCACCGCCTGGGCGTCGGCGGCGAGCTTCCGGTCCACCGACAAGCGCGGCGGCGCCAACGGCGCCCGGCTGCGCCTGGAGCCGCAGCGCAGCTGGGAGGTCAACGCGGGCACGGCGGAGGTGATCGAGAAGCTCGAGGCCATCCGCAGCGAGTACCGGAATGCGACGATCTCGCTGGCCGACCTCATCGTCCTCGCCGGGAACGCCGCGGTGGAGAAGGCCGCGGCCGACGCCGGGGTCACGGTGACTGTGCCGTTCCACCCCGGCCGCACCGACGCCACGCAGGAGCAGACCGACGTCGAGTCGTTCCGGGTGCTCGAGCCGCGCGCCGACGGGTTCCGCAACTACCTGCGTGCGGGTGAGAAGACCCAGCCGGAGGTGCTGCTCGTCGACCGCGCGTACATGCTCAACCTGACCGCGCCGGAGATGACGGTCCTCATCGGTGGTCTGCGGGCACTCGGCAACGGCCGCCCGGAGCACGGCGTCCTCACCGACCGGCCCGGCGTGCTCACCAACGACTTCTTCACCAACCTGCTCTCCCCGGGCACCCGGTGGAAGGCGTCGGCGGCCGAGGAGCACGTGTACGAGATCCGCGACGTGGTCACCGACGAGGTGAAGTGGACCGCCACCGCCGTCGACCTGATCTTCGGCTCGAATTCCCAGCTTCGGGCCCTCGCCGAGGTCTACGCCAGCGGCGACGCCCGCGACCGGTTCGTCAGCGATTTTGTAGCGGCCTGGACCAAGGTGATGGAGCTCGACCGGTTCGATCTCACCTGATCACGTGCATTGACGACGGGCCCGGCCGATGCGACCGGGCCCGTCTCGCGCGTCCGGAGTTGACGGCGGTCCACGGCTAGGGGAGGTTTGCCAGGTGTTTCGTCGTGTCGCCATCGTCAACCGGGGTGAGTCCGCGATGCGGCTCATCCACGCCGTGCGGGAGCTCGCCGCCCAGACGGCGACGCCCATCGAGACAGTCGCGCTGTACACCGACGTCGAACGCACGGCGACGTTCGTGCGGGAAGCCGACGTCGCGTACGACCTCGGTCCGGTGTCCGCGCGCCCGTACCTCGACCATGCGGTGCTGGAGCGCGCGCTGGTGGAGACGGGGGCCGACGCCGCGTGGGTCGGCTGGGGCTTCGTCGCCGAGGACCCGGCGTTCGCCGAACTGTGCGAGCGGATCGGGGTCACGTTCGTCGGGCCGAGCGCCGAGGCCATGCGCAAGCTCGGCGACAAGATCGGCGCGAAGCTGATCGCCGAGGAGGTCGGCGTGCCCGTCGCGCCGTGGAGCCGCGGCCCCGTCGAGACGTTGGACGCCGCGCTCGCGGCGGCGACCGAGATCGGCTACCCGCTCATGCTGAAGGCGACGGCGGGCGGCGGCGGTCGCGGCATCCGCGTGATCAACAACGGCGACGAGCTGGCCGACGCGTACGAGCGCACCAGCCAGGAGGCGGCCCGCGCGTTCGGCAGCGGCGTGGTGTTCCTGGAGCGCCTGGTCACCGGCGCCCGGCACGTCGAGGTCCAGGTGATCGCGGACGGCGCGGGCACCGCCTGGGCGCTCGGCGTGCGCGACTGTTCGGTGCAGCGGCGCAACCAGAAGGTGATCGAGGAGTCCTCGTCGCCGGTGCTCAGCCCCGCCCAGGCGGCCGAGCTGAAGGCGTCCGCCGAGCGGCTGACCGTCGCGGTCGGCTACCGCGGCGCGGCGACCGTCGAGTTCCTCTACCATCCCGGCGACAAGCTGTTCGCGTTCCTCGAGGTCAACACCCGCCTGCAGGTCGAGCACCCGATCACCGAGATCACCACCGGGTTCGACCTGGTCAAGGCCCAGCTGAAGGTGGCCTCCGGTGGCCGGCTGGAGGGCGAGCCGCCGGTGGAACGCGGGCACGCCATCGAGGCCCGGCTCAACGCCGAGGACCCCGACCGCGACTTCGCGCCCTCACCTGGGCGGATCGCGCGGCTCGACCTGCCCGCCGGGCCGGGCATCCGCGTCGACACCGGAGTCAGCGAGGGCGACGTGATCCCCGCCGACTTCGACTCGATGATCGCGAAGATCATCGCCTACGGCCGCGACCGCGACGAGGCGCTCGGCCGGCTGCGCCGGGCGATGGCGCAGACCACGGTGATCATCGAGGGTGGCGCGACGAACAAGAGCTTCGTGCTCGACCTGCTGGACCAGCCCGAGGTGATCGACGCCAGCGCCGACACCGGCTGGATCGACCGGGTCCGCGGCGAGGGCCGGCTGGTCTCGCACCGGCACTCCACCGTCGCGCTGGCGGCGGCGGCCATCGAGGCCTACGAGGACCAGGAGCGCGTCGAGCGGCAGCGGCTGCTGTCGACGGCGTTCGGCGGGCGCCCGCAGGTGCAGCACGTCAGCGGTCGCCCGCTCGACCTCAAGCTGCGCGGCGTCGGCTACCGCGTCCGCGTCGCCCGGTTCGGCGCGCACCGGTTCCGCGTCGGCGTGGAAGCCGGCGGCGGAGGCGGCGCCGGCGCTGACGCCGTGCGCACGGCGGACGTGGAACTCGACCGCTTCGACCGGCACACCGGGCAGATCGGGGTCAACGGCAGCCGGCACCGCCTGCTCACCCACACGCACGGGCCGATACACCTGGTCGAGGTCGACGGCGTGACGCACCGGATCAGCCGCGACGAGGGCGGCGTCGTCCGCTCGCCGATGCCCGCGCTCGTCGTCGCGACGCCGGTGGCGGTCGGCGCGGAGGTCGAGGCGGGCGCGCCGGTGCTCGTGCTGGAGAGCATGAAGATGGAGACGGTGCTCCGGGCGCCGTTCAAGGCGCGGCTCAAGGAGTGCGCCGTCGCCGTCGGCAGCAAGGTCGACGCCGGCGCGCCGCTGCTGCGCCTGGTGCCGCTCGGCGACGGCGCGGCCGAACAGGCGTCGGCCGACGGGCCCACTGTCGAGCTGGACCTGCCGGCCGCGGCCGGGCCCGGTTCCGTGCGCGAGCGGATGGGACGCGGTCAGGAGGACCTGCGCGGCCTGCTGCTCGGCTTCGACGTCGACCCCCATGACGAGGGCCGGGTGCTCGCCGACTACCTCGCGGCGCGCGGGGCCGCCGGGAACGGCCACCGGCCGCTGGCCGAGGAGATCGCGCTCGTCGACGTCTTCGCCGACCTCGCGGAGCTCAGCCGCAACCGGTCGACGGGCGACGACGCCGCCGGCGGCGAGGAGCACGTGCACAGCCCCCGCGAGTACTTCCACACCTACCTGCAGAGCCTCGACATCGAGCGGGCCGGCCTGCCGGAGACGTTCCAGGCCAAGCTCGCCAAGGCGCTCGGGTACTACGGCGTCCACGAGATGGAGCGCACCCCCCAACTCGAGGCCGCGGTATTCCGGATCTTCCTGGCCCAGCAGCGCGCGGCCGTCGACGCGGCCGTCGTCACGGCGCTCCTGCGCGAGTGGCTGCGCGAGCCGCCGCCGGACGAGACGCTGCGCGAGCCCGCCGGCCTCGCGCTGGAGCGGCTCGTGGCCGCGACGCAGGTCCGCTTCCCGGCGGTGGCCGACCTGGCCCGGGCCGTGGTGTTCGCCTGGTTCGCCCAGCCGCTGCTGCGCCGCACCCGGGCCCGGGTCTATGCCGAGGTGCGCAGGCACCTGCGCTACCTCGACGAGCACCCGGACGCGCCGGACCGCGCCGAGCGCATCGCCGACATGGTGGGCACGACCGAGCCGCTGGTGCGGATCCTCGGCCAGCGGCTGGTCCGCGCCAACCTGGACAACTCGGTCATGCTGGAGGTCCTGACCCGGCGGTACTACGGGAACAAGGGACTCACCGGCGTGCGCACCGCGACGGTCGCGGGCTGCGGATTCGTGATCGCCGAGCGCGCCGGCTCGTCCCTGGTGTCCGCCGCGGTGAGCTTCGACGCGCTGGGCGGCGCGCTGGCGGGTCTGGCGGAGCTGGCGACCGGCGCCGACGCGATCGACGCCGACGTCTACCTCGCCTGGGAGGGGCAGCCGGAGGACCCCGACGCGATGGCGGCCGCGCTGCACCGGGTGGTCAGCGCGCACCCGCTGCCGCGCTCGGTCCGCCGGCTCACCACCACCGTCGCGGGTCGCGGCGGCGCGGTGATGCACCACCACTTCACGTTCCGCCCGTCGTCGATCGGGATGACCGAGGAGCGGCTCATCCGCGGCCTGCACCCGTACATCGCCCAGCGGATGCGGCTGGGGCGGCTCAGCGGCTTCGACCTCACCCGGCTGCCGTCGTCGGACGAGGAGGTCTATCTCTTCCAGTGCGTGGCGCGGGAGAACCCGGCCGACCACCGCCTCGTGGCGTTCGCCCAGGTGCGCGACCTGACCGAGCTGCGCGAGCAGGACGGCCGGCTGGTCGCGCTGCCCACGGCCGAGGACACGATCGCCACCTGCGTCGACTCGATCCGGCGCGCGCAGTCGCTGCGCCCGTCGCGGCACCGGTTCAACACGAACCGGATCGTGCTCTACGTCTGGCCGGCGAGCGACCTCACCGCCGAGGAACTGGCGCTGATGGCCAGGCGCGTGCTGTCGACCACCACGGGCGCCGGGCTGGAGGAGATCCTGTTCATCGGGCGCCAGCGCGACCGGACCACCGGCGCGCTGGTCAAGGTCGAGATGCGGATCTCCTTCGACGCCACCGGCGGCCCGCAGCTGACGTTCGGCGAGCCGTCGGACGCGCCGGTCGAGCCGCTGGACGCCTACCGGCTCAAGGTGCTGCGCGCGAGCAGCCGCAACACCGTCTACCCGTACGAGCTGACCGGCCTGCTGGGTGAGTTCGTCGAGCACGACCTCGACGATTCGCATGCGTTGGTGCCCGTGGAAAGAAACAAGGGGCTCAACACCGCGGCGATCGTGGCCGGCGTGGTCACCACGCCGACGTCGCTGCACCCGGAGGGCGTCACCCGGGTGGTGCTGCTCGGCGACCCGACGAAGTCGCTCGGCGCCCTGTCCGAGCCGGAGTGCCGGCGGGTGATCGCGGCTCTGGACCTGGCGGAGCGGATGCGGGTCCCGCTGGAGTGGTACGCGCTGTCCGCCGGCGCCCGGATCTCGATGGAGTCGGGCACCGAGAACATGGACTGGGTGGCCGCGGCGCTCAAGCGGATCGTCCGGTTCACCCAGGACGGTGGCGAGATCAACATCGTGGTCGCGGGGATCAACGTCGGGGCGCAGCCGTACTGGAACGCCGAGGCGACGATGCTCATGCACACCAAGGGCATCCTGGTGATGACCCCGGACTCGGCGATGGTGCTCACCGGCAAGCAGTCGCTCGACTTCTCCGGCGGCGTGTCGGCCGAGGACAACTTCGGCATCGGCGGCTACGACCGGGTGATGGGCCCGAACGGGCAGGCCCAGTACTGGGTGCCCAACCTGGCCGCCGCCCGGAACCTGCTGATGTCGCACTACGACCACACGTACGTGGTGCCCGGCGAGAAGGGCCCGCGGCGGGCCCCGACCACCGACCCGGCCGACCGGGACATCTCCGGCTTCCCGCACACCGTGACGGGCAGCGAGTTCACGACCGTCGGCGAGATCTTCTCCGCGGCCTCGAACCCCGACCGCAAGAAGCCGTTCGACATCCGCACCGTGATGCGGGCGCTCGCCGACCAGGACCACCCGGTGCTGGAGCGCTGGGCGGGCATGGCCGACGCGGAGACAGCGGTGGTGCAGGACGTGCATCTCGCCGGCATCCCGGTGTGCCTGCTGGGCATCGAGTCGCGGTCGGTGCCGCGGCGCGGCTTCCCGCCCACCGACGGCCCCGACACCTACACCGCGGGCACCCTGTTCCCGCGCTCGTCGAAGAAGGCGGCCCGGGCGATCAACGCGGCCAGCGGCAACCGGCCGCTGGTGGTGCTCGCGAACCTGTCCGGCTTCGACGGCTCGCCGGAGTCGATGCGCAAGCTGCAACTGGAGTACGGCGCCGAGATCGGCCGAGCGATCGTCAACTTCCGCGGACCCATCGTGTTCTGCGTGATCTCGCGTTACCACGGCGGCGCGTTCGTGGTCTTCTCCAAGGCGCTGAACCCGAACATGACCGTGCTCGCGCTCGACGGCTCGTTCGCCTCGGTGCTCGGCGGCGCACCCGCCGCCGCGGTGGTGTTCTCCGGCGACGTCGACGCCCGCACCGCGGCCGATCCGCGCGTGCGCGACCTGGATGCGCGGGTCGCGGCCGCCGCCGCGGGCGCCGAGCGCGCGGCGCTCACGGCGGAACTCGACGAGGTGCGCGCGTCCGTGCGCGCCGAGAAGCTCGGCGAGGTGGCGGCCGAGTTCGACCGCGTGCACGACATCCGCCGCGCGGTGGAGGTCGGCTCCGTCGACGCGATCATCCGCGCCGCCGAGCTGCGGCCGCGCATCATCGAGGCGATCGAGGCGCGGCTGACCTGATCGGACGCGCGGCCGCTGACCACCGCGCGTCCGGCTCAGGCGTCGCGGTCAGGCGCTGCCGTAGTGGGCGTTCGGACCGTAGTGCGGCACGGTGTGACCGGTGTCGTGGATCGGGAAGACCGTGTCGAGGTGGCCGTCGCCGTCCGTGTCGCGCTCGAGCCGGTCGAGCGCGCCGTCGTTGTCGGTGTCGAGCTGACGCAGTTCCGGTTCTCCGTCGTGGTTGGCGTCGACGCGGACCTCGTCGACCCGCCCGTCCTCGTTGTGGTCGTACTCCTTCTGGTCGATCGAGCCGTCATGGTTGACGTCGTACCCGGTCATGTCGATCACGCCGTCGTTGTCGAGGTCGTACTGCCAGACGTCGTCCTTGCCGTCGTGGTCGGTGTCGACGCTGACCGCGTCGACGCGGCCGTCGTGGTTGTAGTCGTACTCGTGGACGACCGGGGCGACCGAGCTGATGTCGTGGCGCGGCCCCAGGTCGACGTGGTCGCTGACGCCGGGCCGGTCGTCGACCGGCAGGTGGTGATGTTCGTCCGGGTCGATGTGGTCGCTGGTGTGCAGGTCGAAGTCGGTCATGGTGTCGTCCTCACAGTCGCGCGTGCGTGGTCGTGCGCAGGTCGGGTTGGCCGTCGCCGTCGGTGTCGTGGCGGCTGTAGTCGATCCGGCCGTCGTCGTTGGTGTCGTAGTCCCAGCGGTCGATCCGGCCGTCGTGGTCGGTGTCGGTCATGACCAGTTCCGGGTGGCCGTTCTCGTTCTGGTCGGTGGCGTGCACGTCGGTGTGGCCGTCGTGGTCGGTGTCGGCCGAGTACCCCTCGGACGTCCCGTTCTCGTTCCAGTCGTACTGGATCACGTCGAACTGGCCGTCGTCGTCGGTGTCGTGCGCGGTGATCTCGGGTGTGCCGTTGCCGTCGGAGTCGTAGGTCCACATGTCGACGTGGCCGTCGCCGTCGAAGTCGTACGAGTCGATCCGGGTGATGCCGTGGTACTCGACCTCGTGCGTGGGGACGCCGGTGGGCTCGGGCTCGATGGGGATCGGGTGGTGCGGGGTGTCGTCGAAGGTGTCGTCTACCACGGGATGTCTCCTTGCGTCGTCGGGCGGGTCGTCAGGCGGGTCGTCGGGCGGGTCGTCAGGGGAACAGGCGCGGGCGGACGTGCGTCGTGGTGTGCTGGTCGGCCCGGCCGTCGCCGTCGGTGTCGCGGTAGATGTCGTCGATCTGGCCGTCGTCGTCGCGGTCGTACTCCCACTGGTCGATCCGGCCGTCGTGGTCGGTGTCGGTGATGACCAGTTCCGGGTGGCCGTTCTCGTTCTGGTCGGTGGCGGCCACGTCGTACCTGCCGTCGAGGTCGGTGTCCCGCGCGACGGACTCGGCCTTCCCGTCCTCGTCCCAGTCGTACTGGATCTCGTCGAAGCGGCCGTCGTCGTCGGTGTCGCGGGCGGTCACCTCGGGGCGGCCGTCGTTGTCGAAGTCGATGGTCCGCAGGTCGACGTGCCCGTCGCCGTCGAAGTCGTACGAGTCGGTCCGGTGCCCGTCGTGGAACTCGACCTCGTGGGTGGAAAAGCCGGTCGGCTCGGGCTCGGTGAGGATCGGGTGGTGCGGGGTGTTGTCGAAGGTGTCGTCGAACACGGTATGTCTCCTTACAGTGCAGCCGGTGCTGGTGGCCGTACCGTATGAAGGCCCGGTCCGCCGACCATCAGGTGTTTCCCTATGCCGCCCGAACCGCCAACCGCGCTGGTGGGCCGCCGCGACGAGTGGGCGGCGGTATCCGCGCTGCTCGTCGCGCATCCGGCCGCCGTGCGAGTGCTGCTCGTCGAGGGCGAGGCCGGTGTCGGGAAGTCGACGCTGCTGTCGGCGGCGGTCGACGCGGCCGCCGCGGTGGGGTGGCGGGTGCACCGCACCCGGCCGACGCAGGCCGAGGCGCGCTTCGCCTACGCCGGGCTCGCCGACCTGTTGGACGGGCCACTTCCGGACCTGCCACCGGTGCAGCGGCACGCGTTGGAGGTGGCGCTGCGTCGGGCGCCGGCCGACGTACCACTCGACCCGCACGCGGTGACCCTCGCGACCGTCGCCTGCCTGGCCGGCCCGGCCGGCCCGGCGAGGCCGGCGGGGCCGCCGGGGGCCGCCGGCCCGGTGCTCCTCGTCCTCGACGACCTCCCGTGGCTGGACGCGCCGACCGCAGCCGTTGTCGGCGGTGCGATCCGGCGGTTGGTCGACGCGCCGGTGCGGGTGATCCTGGCCCGCCGTGCGAGCCGGCCCGGCGAGCTGCCATGGGAGCTCGACAGGCACCTTCCGCCGGACGCCGTTGCCCGGCTCTGGCTCGGCGGGCTCGACCCGGAGAACCTGCACGAGTTGCTCACCGAGCGGCTCGGCGGCCGGTTCGGCCGCGGCGCGGTCGCGCAGATCCACGCGATCAGCGGCGGCAACCCGTACTACGCGCTGCACCTGGCCCGCGCTCAGCGTGAGAGCGGCGACGCGGCGCCGTTGCCGCAGCCGGTCACGTCGTTCGTGGCGGACCGGCTCTCCGCGCTGCGTCCCGCGGAGCACGAGGTCCTGCGGGTCGCGGCCACGCTGGCCGTGCCCACGCTGGAGCGGTTGCGAGCGGCGGTGGATCCCGCCGACGACGTGCTGACGCCGGTGGAGGCGACCGGTCTGCTGGCGGTCGCGGCCGACGGGCGGCTCGTCTTCGACCATCCGCTCGTCGCCTCGGTGGTGTACCGGCAGGCGACGCCGGGGGACCGGCGGGCGCTGCACCGTCGCCTCGCGGAGGTGGAACCGGAGCCGGAGGCCCGGGCCCGGCACCTCGCGCTCGGCACCGTCGGGCCGGACGAGCGGGTGGCGCGCAGCCTCGTGGCGGCGGCCGAGGACGCACGGCTGCGCGGCGCGCACGGCGTGGCGGCCGAACTGCTGAGCCTCGCTCTCGACCGGGGTGTGCCGGACCGTGCCCGGTACGCCGTGCGGCTGGCGGAATGCCTGCTCAGCCTGGGCGACGCGGCGGCGACGGCGGAGGCGATCGACGGCGTGCTGGCCGATCTCGGGCCCGGGCCGCTGCGCGCCGAGGCGCTGCTGCTGCGAGGCACCGCCGAGTGGTACCGCGGCCGGGTGGCGGCGGCTCGGGAGGACCTGCGCGCCGCGGCGGAGGATGCGGTCTCCGATCGGGCGCTGCTGGGCCGGATCTACTCCCGGCTGGCCATCTTCTGTGACGACGACACGGCGCTGGCGCTCGAGTACGGATTCCGTGCGGTCGACACCCTCGACGGGACCGGGGACCGCGACGTGCTGGCCGGAGCGCTGTGCAACGCGTTCTACTCCGCAGTGTTGGCAGGCCGGGAGCCGCGACCGGACCTGCTCGCCCGGGCACTGGAACTGGAGAGCCCGGCCGGCGCGCCGGACCACAGCACGATCCCGGGCATCTGGTACCTCGCGCTGGACCGGGTCGACGACGCGCGGCGGCGGTTTCAGCTGCTGCTCCAGCGCGACCGCGGGCGCGGCGACCTGTCCGCCGAGGCGGATCTGCTCAACAGGCTCGCGGAGACCGAACTGTACGCAGGGAACTGGGCGGCCGCGCGCGACTACGCCGAGGCGGCGGTCCGCTCGGCGCGGCTGCTCGGCGACGGCACCGCCAACCCGAGCGTGCGGCAGCGGCTACTGCTCGACGCGTACGAGGGCCGGCTGGCCGAGGTGGGACCGGTGGCCGAGGCCCGGGCCACCGCACTCGCGGCGGCCGACAACCGTTTGCTGGCGTTGGCTTACCTGGCGGTTGCGGCATTCGTGGCGGCGTCCGCCGGCGACCGGGACGCCGTCCTGCGGATCACCGCCGAGTCCGCGCGGCACCTGGCCGCCATCGGCATGGTCGAGCCGGTCGGCCGGCTCGATCCGATGGCCGAACGGCTGGAGGCGCTCGCCGTCGCCGATCCACCCGCTGCTGCGGCGGCGCTGGACGTCGTCGCGGCGCGGCTCGCGGTGGTGCCGCGGCCGTGGTTACGGGCAGCCTGGTGCCGGGCCGCCGCCGAGCTCGCGTTCGTCCGCGGCGACGCGGGGGCCGCCGTCGACCTGGCGGTGCCGCCGCCGGGCGCGGGGCCGTTCGACCGGGCCCGGACGTTGCTGACCCGCGGCAGCCTGCTGCGGCGGGCGCGGCGAAGCACCGAGGCGGCCGTGGCGCTGGACGAGGCGGCGGAGACCTTCGCGCGGCTCGGGGCGGCGGCGTGGGAGCGACGGACCGCGCAGGAACGGGCCCGGCTGGGACTGCGCCACGCCGGCGGGCACGAGCTGACGCCGAGCGAGGTCCGGGTCGCGCGGCTGGCCGCCTCCGGGGCGACGAACCGGGAGGTCGCCACCGCGATGGCGATCAGCCCGAAGACGGTCGAGGCGCACCTGGCCCGCGTCTACCGCAAGCTCGGGATCCGGTCCCGGGCCGAACTCGGCGCCGCGGTCGCCGCCGGCCAGCTCCCGGACCCCTGAAGCCCGTTGCTCAGGCAGCGCGGTGCCGATCGGACGTGGTCATCGTGTCGGATCCCGGGGCCGGCGTTCGTAGAGGTTGTGAGAGGCGCCAACACCACCGACCGGGAGGATTTCGCCATGACCGACCAGCCCACCACACCCGACGCGTCGACGATCCGCGATGCGGCCAAGCCCGCGGTTGTCGACCGCGCCGCGTTCCAGGCCGAGCTGGACCGGCTCCGGCTCCGGGAGAAGGCCCATACCCGCGAAGGCGACGCCCTCGCCGCCGCCCGCCGCCGCCTGCCGATGGTCGAGGTCGATCCCCGGACCCCGCTGACCGGAGCCGGCGGGCGGGTCCCGCTGATCGACGTCTTCGACGGGCGGTCGCAGCTGGTCGTCTACTTCCACATGTGGCACCCCGGCAGGCCCACCGCCGAGCAGTGCGAGGGCTGCACCTTCAACACGTCCCACGTGACCGAGCTGTCCTACCTGCACTCGCGGGACGTGAGCTACGCGGTCTTCTGCGAGGGGCCGTACGAGGAGGCCGCCCGGTACCGCGACTTCATGGGCTACCCCGTTCCCTGGTACTCGGTGCCGCCGGACTCCGTGGACCGCCTGGTGGCCGATCGGCACTTCGGCATCCTGGCCAGCTATCTCCGCGACGGTGACCGGGTCTTCGAGACGTACTGGACCACCGGCCGCGGCAACGAACCGATGGACGCGTCGTACGGACTGCTGGACCGGACCGTCTACGGCCGGCAGGAACGCTGGGAGGACTCGCCAGAGGGTTGGCCGCAGCGCTGGGGCTCGAAGGGTGGCCAGTTCACAACGGACGGCCGCCCGACCGCCCAGTGGTCACGGATCCGGGCCGGCCGCGACGACGACCTCGGCCCACTGCCCGACGGTTGGACCGCGTGTTCCTGCTCACTCCACACTGGACCACCGGCCGCCTAGGCTGCACGCATCAATCGTCGTCGCAGGAAGTCGCGGGAATGGGTGCCGGAATGCGTCGTGTGGTGGTGATCGGGGCGACGGGGCACATCGGCAGCTACCTGGTGCCCCGGCTGGTCCGGGCCGGATACGAGGTCGTCACGGTCAGCCGGGGCGAGCGGGCGCCCTACGTCGAGCCGGTGCAATGGCGCGCCGTCGAGCGGGTGACCGCCGACCGCGACGCCGAGGACGCCGCCGGGACGTTCGGCGAACGGATCGCCGGGCTGCGCGCGGACGCGGTCGTCGACCTGATCTGCTTCACGCCGGAGTCCGCCCGGCACCTGGTCGACGCGCTGCGACCGACCCGGCCGTTGCTGCTGCACTGCGGCACCATCTGGGTGCACGGCCCGGCGGCCCGGGTGCCGCTGACCGAGGACGAACCGCGCACCCCGTACGGCGACTACGGCGTCGGCAAGGCGGCCATCGAATCGTTGCTGCACCGGGAGACGCTCGCCGGTGGCGTACCGAGCGTCGTGCTGCACCCCGGCCATATCAGCGGCGCCGGCCGGTACGCGATCACCCCGGCCGGCAACCTCGACGCCGACGTGTGGCGACGGCTGGCCGTCGGCGAACCCGTCGCCCTTCCGGCGTTGGGGATGGGCGTGCTGAACCACGTGCACGCCGACGACGTGGCGCAGGCGTTCGAGCGGGCGCTGACCCGGCCGGCGGCGATCGGGTCGAGCTTCCACGTGGTCGCCGAGCAGGCGATGACGTGCCGCGGGCTGGCCGCCGGCGTGGCCGGCTGGTTCGGTCGTGAGCCGGTGCTGGACCTGGTCGACTGGGCCGAGTTCGAGCGCCGGGTCGGAGCCGAACACGCCACGATGACGCGGGAGCACATCGAGCGCGGCATCGCCGCCAGCATCGCCCGGGCCCGGTCGGTCCTCGACTACGCCCCGCGGTACTCCTCGCTGGAAGCACTGCACGAGTCGCTGCGCTGGATGGTCGACCACGACCAGGCCGACGTCGGCGGCCAGGAGTTCTGACACCGGCCGCCGGACCGCCTTCCCGTAGGCTTGGTGGATGCCCGAGCTGAGCCGGTTCGCCGTCCCGGATCGCGCGGACCTGCCGGCCGACCTCCGGGCGCGCATCGACGAGGTCGCGGAGAAGTCGGGCTTCGTGCCGAACATCTTCCTGACGCTCGCGCACCGCCCGGACGAGTGGCGGGCGTTCTTCGCCTACCACGATGCGCTCATGGACAAGGAGACCCCGGCGCTGCCGAAGGGCGACCGGGAACTCATCGTGGTGGCGACCAGCGCGGAGAACCGTTGCCTGTACTGCGTGGTGGCGCACGGGGCGATCGCCCGCATCCGGGCCCGCAACCCGCGCATCGCCGACCAGGTCGCCACGGACTGGCGCAAGGCGGAACTCGACGACCGGCAGCTGGTGATCCTCGAAGTCGCGGTGCGGTTCGCGGTCGAGCCGTGGACGGTCACCGACCGGCACCTCGACACGCTGCGCAAGCACGGCCTGACCGACGACGACATCTGGGACGTCGGCGCGATCTCGGCCTTCTTCGCGATGTCGAACCGGCTCGCGCACCTGACCGCGACGATGCCGAACGAGGAGTTCTACCTGATGGGGCGGGTGCCCCGAGACCCGGGCAACCGGGTGTGAGTCCGACCACCGGGGCCGCCGGGGCCCACCCACCCGGCCTGACCTGGGATAGGATGAGCGGTCGGCCGCACCGGACAATCATGTCCGTGCTGACGTCCCGAACGGCGGGAAGCAACGCGGCGCACTGAGGGCCATTCGAGGATCACCCTGGCATGCGCGAGTCCGCGGCCGGCGGTGCTCGATGGGAACCTGCCTGGAGGGGCTGCTTGACTGTCATCGACGCGCCGTGGAACGGCGCTGTTGCGGCGCTGGACACTGCCACCGACCGCGCGGTCTTCCGATCCCGGCCGGCACCCGGGGCGCGCACGCTCCTGGACATCCTCGACAGTACGGTCGGCCGGCACCCGAACGCGCCCGCGATCGACGACGGGACACGGATACTCACGTACCGCGCGTTGCGGGCCGAGGTGGGCCGGCAGCGCGACCGGCTCGTGAACGCGGGTATCGGGGTGGGTGACCGGGTCGGCATCCGGATGCCGTCCGGCACGGCGGACCTGTACGTGGGGATCCTCGCGGTGCTGGCGAGCGGTGCGGCGTACGTTCCGGTCGACGCCGACGATCCCGAGGAACGGGCGGCGCTTGTCTTCGCGGAGGCCGACGTCTGCGCGGTCCTGGGCGCCGGGGGTGCGCTCACCCTGCGCGGCACGCCGATCGCCGAGACCTGGCGGCCCACCCTCGACGCCGACGCGTGGATCATCTTCACCTCCGGCTCGACGGGCCGGCCGAAGGGCGTCGCCGTCAGCCACCGCTCGGCCGCCGCCTTCGTCGACGCCGAGGCCCGGATCTTCCTCGCCGACGAACCGCCCGGTCCGGGC
>Ga0070675_100000298_pt1 | contig 33256 bp, 27 predicted proteins | sample KBSM43metaG_FD_65343 | JGI IMG/M metagenome (GOLD analysis project Ga0070675, IMG submission 65343) | Miscanthus rhizosphere microbial communities from Kellogg Biological Station, Michigan, USA - KBS M4-3 metaG | ecosystem: Host-associated > Plants > Roots > Rhizosphere > Soil ... | reverse complement strand
CATCGCGGCCAACGACCAGATCCTGACGGACGATTTCCAGTTCAGGGGCTCGGTCTCCTACATCACCGGCAGCCACGCCCTGAAGGTGGGCATCAGCGACTACCATGGCATCCAGACCTATAACTCGCCCGAGCTGAACAACGCCTACAACATCCGCATGCTGAATGGCATTCCGAACCAGATTACGGAGCGCCAGAACCAGTACATGGGGATCAAGGGCGGCGTGCGCGCTGAGATGGGGCTCTTCGTCCAGGACCGCTGGACCGTCAACCGGCTCACCGTCAATGGCGGCCTGCGGTACGACTACAACCACACCGGCTGGGACGAATACCATTTCGGACCCGGGCCGCTGGTGCCGAACCGGAACTTCACGGTCGAGGAGGAGGACTTCTACAAGTTCCACGACCTCTCGCCGCGCGTGGGCGCCGCCTACGACATCTTCGGCAACGGCCGAACGGCCATCAAGGCGAACATCGGCAAGTACGGGCTGGCGCTCGATCCGACCCAGGGCGTTCCGGCCCGCGACCGGATCGTGCCGCGAGTGACCCGGTCGTGGACCGACGCCGACGGCGACTTCACGCCGGACTGCGACCTGGTCAACCCGAACGCGCAGAGCCCGGCCACCACCGGCAGCATCGACACCTGCGGGCAGATCTCGGACCTCCGCTTCGGGTCGGAAATCCCCCGCGCGACCACCTATGACCCGGCCGTTCTCACCGGCTGGAACACCCGGCCGAACAACTGGGAGTTCTCGACCGCCGTGCAGCACGAAGTGGTCAGGGGCCTTGGCATCGACGTCGGCTACTTCCGCCGGTGGTACAGGAACTTCACCGTCTCGCAGAACCGTGCCGTGACCCCGGCCAACTTCACCGCCTACAGCATCCCGGTGCCCGTGGATCCGCGGCTGCCCGACAGCGGCGGTACTCTCGGCGGCCTGTACAACGTCAATCCGGACAAGTTCGGCCAGATCGACACATACGTGACCTCCGCCGACAACTTCGGCGGCATGAGCGAAGCGTTCAACGGCTTCGACTTCAACGCGAATGCCCGCCTGCGCGACCTGACGCTCCGCGGCGGCATCAGCACCGGCAAGATCACGCAGGACACCTGCGCGATCGTCACCGGTCATCCAGAACTGACCGTGACCACGACGGTCGGCACGGTGCAGAGCACCGACATGTGCCACGTCGAAACGCCGTTTCTCACCCAGGCCAAGCTGTTCGTCATCTACAACGTGCCCAAGGTGGACGTGGGTGTGTCGGCGACGTTCCAGAACCTGCCGGGTCCGCTCGTCGCGGCCAATTACATCGCGACCAACGCCGTGATCATTCCGTCGCTCGGCCGGCCCTTGTCGGGCGGCGCGGCCAACACGACGGTCAACCTGGTGACGCCGGGGACGATGTACGGCGAGCGCTTGAACCAGCTCGACACGCGGTTCAGCAAGGACTTCCGGCTGGGAGGGGCGCGCGTGTTCAAGGTGAACCTGGACATCTACAACATCTTGAACAGCAACCCGGTTCGCGCGGTCAACGCCAACTACGCGTCCTGGCTGGTCCCGACGTCGATCCTGGATCCGCGACTCTTCAAGATCAGCGTGCAGTTCGACTTCTGAAGCGGCTCGCTCCGCTCGCCGTGAGGCGGGTGGGGCGCGTAAGGCGGGTAGGTCAAAGGGCCGGCGGCTTCGGACATTCACCAGCAGGTGGTGAATGCCAGACCGCCGGCTTTTTTGCGACTGGTCAGACCGCGCGGCGGCGCGCTCGCCGGACGGCGAGGCCGGCGGCGCCGAGGAGCAGGAGCGCGGCTGTGGCAGGCTCAGGCACCTGGTCCACGGCAATCGCGGTATCCGGGGCGTCATCGTAGGCGGCATCGAACACCGTGATGATGTTGCTCATCTCGTCCACCTTCACGCGCGCCCATCCATAATGCGTGCCGGACGCGTTCGCGAACGAAAAGCCGAGAAAGGCCGTGAGGCCATCGTCCCAGAGTCCTTCTTCGCCGAGGGTCATCGGCGGATCGTTGGAGAACCGATCGCTGGCCATCAGACCCGACAAGCCAAAGAGGGAAGCAGGTCCGATGATCGCGCCGGCAGCGAGCGGAGCGACGTCGGTCGCGGTGGACATCACGATTCCGCCGCTCAAGGCGCCCGCCCGAGCGCTCGTGAGACAGTTGCCCACGCAGCCGAATTCCTGACTGAGGATGAGGTCCCTCTCGCCGTCGCCGTCGACGTCCCAGATGAAATTGCCATCCTGCACGACGCGGTCCGGATCGATGGTCACGATCACCGATGCGGAGGCGGAGCGGGCGTTCGCAATCGCGACCACTGACAGCACCACGGTGATCCCGTGCACGAGGGCGCGCGTGAACCCTTTCGATCCGACGCTGCGATTCCGTTTGTGCAGCATGACACTCCCCTCGTTTCCAGACCCGGACACGATGCCACGCAAGTGTAGTGATGCCTGACGTCGTGCGGCGTGTGTTCCACAGCGATTCCGTTGATGCGCGGTGCCCACCGCAACGTCGGGCCACGCAACTGTTGTGCTGGACGCGAAGCTCGGCAGCCGAATGAACGGGCTTCGTGACGGCAGCGCCGCGGCACGTCGCGAGGCGCGATCGACTTGACGGTGCGTTCGCCCTTCATCCGGCGTGCGGCGTCACCTGCGTACCGTATGCTTTTCGCTCCGAAAGGAGGGCGCATCATGTGCAGGATGTGCAAGGAAGGCCGACCTCGAGACCACGGCTCCGAGCGTCGATCGTCACGTCGGGACTTCCTGAAGGCGTCTGCCGCCACTGGTGCCGCGGCCGGATTGACGCTCCTCAACACGAACGACGCGTCGGCTCGCAACCAGGATGACGATGCCCCGGAGGATAACGGCCGTCCCGGTCGGCGCTACCTGATTCGCGGCGGCCACGTCATGTCGATGGACCCGGCCGTGGGCGACTTCGCCGTCGCCGACGTGCTCGTCGAGGGCCAGCACATCGCCGCCGTCGGGCCCAACCTCCGGGCGCCGGGCGCCGGCGTCATCGATGCGCGGGGCCGCATCGTGATGCCGGGCTTCGTCGACACGCATCATCACCAGTTCGAGACGGCGCTCCGCAGCTTCCTCGCCGACGGCCTGCTGTTCAACGACGGCAAGCCGCACGGCGCCATCAACTACTTCGAGCACATCCTGGGAAGATTCGCGCCGGTGTACCGGCCGTCGGATGTCTACATCAACGAGCTGTTCGGGTCGCTCAGCCAGCTCGACGCCGGCGTCACGACGGTGCACGACATCTCGCAGATCCATCACTCGCCGGAGCATTCGGACGCCGCCATCAAGGGCATCGCCGACTCGGGCCGCCGCGCGGTGTTCGGCTACTTCGAGAGCGCGGGCGTCGTGCCCGGCAACCAGTACCCGGCCGACGCGTGGCGCATCAAAAAGCAGTACTTCTCGTCGAGCGATCAGCTCATGACCATGTTCATGGGCGGCGAGATCTACCTGCCCGGCTACGAGGCCGCCTGGGCAATCGGCCGCGATCTCGGCATTCCCATCGCGGCGCACATCGTCGGCAGCTTCGGGATGGGCCCCACGTTCGACGCCCTCGCCGCCGCGAACCAGTTCGGCTCCGACAACCTCTTCATCCACATGACCGGGATGTCGGACTTCAGCTGGCAGAAGGTGCAGGAGTCCGGTGCCGGCGTGTCGTTGGCCGTGCCGATCGAGATGAACATGCGCCACGGGCTGCCGCCGATTCTCAAGACGCAGTCGCTCGACATCGAGCCCTCGTTGAGCGTGGACGTGGAGTGCACGCTCACGGCGGACATGTTCACGCAGATGCGGACGGCGATGGCGCTGCAGCGCGGCCTGGTGAACCAGCTGGCGCTCGACGTCGGCAACCCGCCCGACCTGCCGGATCTGTTCACCACGCGAGACGTCCTGCGCTTTGCGACGATGCAAGGGGCCAGGGACCTGAAGCTCGATCGCAAGATCGGGTCGCTCACGCCCGGCAAGGAGGCCGACATCATCCTGCTCGACGCGGAGGCGATCAACGTGGCGCCGCTCAACGTCGTCCCCGGCGCCGTGGTGTCGCTGATGGAGCGCTCCAACGTCGAGACGGTGATCGTTGCGGGCAAGGTGCTGAAGTGGAAGGGGCGCCTGCTCGGCGTGGCACTGAACCGCCTGCGGCGCGACCTCGAAGCGTCGCGCGACTATCTGTTCGACGCCGCGCGAATCCCCCAGGACCTGTTCCGCCCGAGCTAGCCCGGAGGGGAGGCGGCCACCGCGACCTCCGGCAGGCACTGCTTGTAGGCCCTGTCGGAGAACTCGCCCTGCAGCACCTGGCAGAGCCACCTGCGGTACTCGGTCGTGGTGTCGGCGGCGGTCGTCGCCGGGACACCGCTGCGGCGTTCGGCGAAGCGCGCAGCGATACACGCATGGTAGACGCTCCATGTGGCGTCTTCCGAGAAGCACGCCGCGCGATCGGCGAGCCTGGCCTGCGCCTCGAGCGACGCCGGCGCCGCAGTGGTCGCGGACCGGCGGACCGCGTCGTACGACACCTTGCGTGTGTCCGTCGATGCCGTCCCGGCAAGTCGTGGGACCTCGGGCAGGTCCATCCAGACGAGTGGGCCCGCCCACTCCACCACACGCCAGAGCGCCACGAAGGCCATCACGCGCAACAGCCACCCGGCGCCCCTCCACACCCGCCGGCGCAGTGTGACGGCGCGCTCGGCCGGCGACGGCTCGCGGCGGCGGCGGCGCCGCCGCGGAGCCGGTGCAGTGTGAATCGTGAACGTCGCGGCGCCGGCGGGAGCGCTTTCACGCTTCTCGCGGCCGGGCGTCGGCGCATCACCGCGCCGCAGGCATTGATAGGCCTCGATGACCTGTTTCAACTCGGCTTCCGCCTCCGCACGCCGGCTGGCGTCGGCGCCGAAGCGGTCGGGATGCGAGGCTTTGACCCGCTGGCGGTACGCTGCCTTGATCTCGGCCGGTGTGGCGGCGGCGCCCAGGCCGAGCATACGCAGCGCTTCGTCAGAGTGCATGGTCAGCGCGGCGGTTTCCGAAGGGTCTTTCGCGTCGTGTCGAGCGTGAACTCGAGCGACTCGCGCGGGACGCTGTTGACGAACGGACCCTCCAGCCAGCCGAAGCCGATCGGAATGCCACGACCACCAATGGCAGCAACGCCGGGACGCGAGTGGCATGGTGGAACATGACGACCTCGAATCACTCGCAAGCGATGCCGTCGCGGAGAAGCCGCACGGCGGACGAAGGCTGCCGTGCAAGATGCCAAGAGTGTCTGCGACGGCTCAGCTGGCCAGACGTCAGCATACCGCGTCCACGGATCAGCTAGAGATCAGTTCGCGTAAGATCGCGCGGGCTGCCTGCGTGGGACGGCGCCACGGAAAGAGACGCATGCGGCGCTGTCGACACCTCCTGTCATACCTCGTCACGCTCAGCTCAGTGGCCGTCCTGCTGGCTGACAATGTGCCGTTACTCGCGCAGTCCCGCGCCGACGAAATCGCCCGTCAGCAGCAGGCGCGTGCCCAAACCGCCACGCCTGACGTTCCGAGCCGCGTGGAAGGCTTCTTCGAGCAGGCCGAGCAGGGCAAATGGTTCGTCGGCGTGCCGCGGGGCTGGTATCCGGCCTTTGGCTCGATTTACCCAGGCGGCGGTTTCACGGGCGGCGTCGGTTACCGGCAGTACATCGGCTACGACTCGTACGTGGATGCCTCGGCGTTGTATTCCATCCACAACTACAAGCAGGTCAAGCTCGTCGCCAGCACGCCCAATCACGCAGGCGAGCGGCTCGATCTGTCTGCATCGATCGCGTGGGCGGATGCTACCCAGGTCCCGTTCTATGGGCTCGGCGTCGATTCCAGCCAGGACAATCGCACGAGCTTCCGTGTCAACCGGACGCAGGTGGCCGGCGTCGCCACTCTTCACCTCGTCGACTGGCTGCAGCTCGCCCTCAATGGCGGTATCGATGACTACACACAGAAGGAGGGGCAGGGGGCGTTTCCGTCGATCGAAACCGTCTTCTCGCCGGAAACCGCGCCCCTGCTCGGGCAGGACCTGACCTACCTGCGTGGCGAGGTCTCGGCGGCTGCCCTGTGGCTGGAGTCGCCTTCCTACAGCCGCCGCGGCGGTCTCGCGCGGCTCGCCTACGAGGAATTCAATCCGCTGCAGGGCGAGGGCGACACGTTCGGTATCGCGAGCCTCGAGGTCGTGCAGCATATCCCCGTCATGCGCGAGACCTGGGTGCTGTCGCTCCGTGGACGGTCTGAGTCGGTGGTGCGCCCCTCCGATGTCGTGCCCTTTTTTCTGATGCCGTATCTGGGCAGCGGCAGTACGCTGCGGGCTTACACCACCGGCCGCTTTCGCGATCGCCACTCGCTGCTGCTGACCAGCGAGATTCGTTGGTTCCCCAATCGCCTTGGCTTCGACATGGCCTTGTTCTTCGACGCCGGCAAGGTGGCGCCGGAATTCGCCGGGTTGACGTTGAAGAACATGAAGACCGACGTGGGCATCGGGGCGCGGTTTCATACTCCCGCGGCCACGGCGCTTCGCATCGATCTCGCGCACGGCCTCGAGGGCACGCGTGTGGTGTTCTCCGTGTCCGCGCCTTTCTGATCCGGTGCACCCCATGACTCGCACACACCTGGCTGCATGGCTCACGACGCTCACCCTGGCCGGGGGCACGCTCGCGGGCCAGCAGCCGAAGTTCTACACCGACGATCCGTTGCGGCGCGAGCCGGAAGCGGCCGACGCCTCGAAACTGGTCGAGCGCGATATCGTCCTCAGCTTCGATCTCGCCGAGAACCTCTTCGCCACCCCGGGAGAGGTGCGCAAGATCAAGGCCCTCAACCTGAACACCATCGACGAGGTGCCGGATTCCAGCTGGTTCACCAACCGGATCGGCGCGCGGCCGGTGTCGATCCAGGAGGCGGTACGAGGGCCAGTGACGGGCCCGGGGCCGGCGCCCGGTCCGTTGATGGTGACGCGCGCGAAGCCGAGCGGCGTGTCGGCCGGGTTCGCGCTCCGCGACTCGGCCGGGGAAACCTGGTTCGCCCAGTTCGACGGGTCCGGCTACGACGAAGCGGCCAGCGCTGCGGCGATGGTCGCCAACAAGCTGTTTTACGCCCTCGGCTACTGGCAGACGGAAAACCAGATCGCAGAGCTGGACCCGGACAAGCTGTCGATTGGCGACCGCGCGGTCACGGAAACGCCATCGGGCAAGATTCGCCCCCTCGACCGCGACGACCTGATGAAGCTGCTCAAGCGCGCGGCACGCCAGAAGGACGGTTCCTATCGCATGCTCGTCAGCCGCGGCATCGCCAACACGCGCGGGCGCTTCCGCTACTACGGCCGGCGGGGCGACGACCCCAACGACCTGGTGGCGCACGAGCACCGGCGCGAGTTGCGCGCCTTGAAGGTGTTCGGCGCCTGGACCAACCTCGTCGACATGAAGGCCAAGAACACGCTCGACGCGCTGGTCACCGAGAACGGGCGCACGGTTCTGCGTCATTACCTCCAGGACGTGGGGTCGACATTCGGCACCGGTGCACTGGGTCCGCGAGACTGGGACGAAGGACACGAGCTGCTCTACGAGGGAGACCCGACGTTGAAGCGGATGGTCTCGTTCGGTTTCTACCGCAAGCCGTGGCAGAAGATCCAGTACGAGGAGCACCCGTCGATCGGGCGCTTCGAGGGCGATGCCTTCGATCCGCTGGCGTGGAAGCCGCGAGCGCCCACGGCCGCCTTCCTCAACGCGCGCGCCGACGACAACTTCTGGGCCGCGCGCCGGGTGATGGCCTTTTCAAACGACATGATCCGCGCCCTGGTGCACACCGGACAGTACAGCGACCCGGCCGCCGAGCGGCATCTCGCCGACGTACTGATCAAGCGCCGCGACAAGATCGGCCGTGCCTATCTTCCCGTGGTCAATCCGATCGTCGACCCGGTCCTGGCCGACGGGGCGCTGACCTTCGCCAACGCGGCGGTGGACGCTGGTGCGGCGGCGGCGCCCACGGGTGGGTACCGCGCCGAATGGTTCCGGTTCGACAACGCCACCGGAGACGCCCCGCCGCTGGGCGCGTCCACCGCGGCGAGTGGCACCCGTCTGGACGCGCCCGCGGGCGTGCCGTCGACCAACGGCGTCTTCGTGCGGGTGGACGTCTCGGCCGTCGATCCGCCCCACGTCTCGTGGCAGGCGCCGGTGAAGCTCTATTTCCTTCGTACCGACGCGACGTGGAAGCTGGTGGGGCTGGAGCGCCTGCCCGACGGCGAGGCCGACTGAATGCGGAGCCGCCGGCGGCCGGAAGGATGCATGCGACTTGTCCGGATCGCCCTCACGTGGGGCCTGCTCGCTTCGGCGCCCGTCGCCGTGGCGCCGCGTCTCGTGGCGCAGGGAACCGGCACGCTCATCGCCCTCACCGGCGGCACGCTCATCGACGGCACCGGCGGTGCCCCCCTCCGTGACAGCGTCGTCCTGATCCGCGGCGAGCGGATCGAGCGCGTCGGCACGGTGACGTCGCTGCCGATCCCCGCGGAGTACGAGCGCGTCTCCACCGAGGGGATGACGGTGCTGCCCGGTCTCTGGGACATGCACGTGCACCTCATTTACAGCGGCCACCCGAACCCCACCGCGTGGTTTCGGCACGACGCCGAGTTCGAACGGGTCACGATTCCGGCCTCCGCGCGGCAGATGCTCGCGGCCGGGGTGACCAGCGTGCGCGATCTGGCCGCGCCGGCCGGCCCCATGCTCGCGGTCAAGCGGCGCATCGCCGACGGCTCGCTGCCAGGGCCCACTGTCTACGCCGCCGGACCGGCGCTGGCCAGGCTGGCGCCGAACCAGACCACGATCACCAGCCAGTTCCTGGCGATCACCGACGCTGCCGACGCGCGGGCCAAGACCCGGCAACTGCTCGACGCCGGCGTGGACGTGGTGAAGATCTTCTTCGCGGAACGGATGTCGCCCGAGGAACGGGCCGCATCATTGGCGAAGCGCACGCCCGCGGAAAGAAAGTGGCCGCGCACGGCCAGACCGACGCCGAGGTGCGCCTCGGCCTCGACATGGGCGTGGACGACTTCCAGCACATCGGGATCGACAGTCCCGAGTACGCCGCCGACATCATGGAGCGCCTGCGTGCCCGCGTGAAGCGCGGGCCGCCGCTGTAATGGACGCCCACGGTCGGCGCCAACGGGCTGCTCAACGCCGCGTACTTCGCATCGAAGCGGGAGATACTCGACGATCCGGAGAGTTATCTCGGGCTGCCGCTTCCGCTCGTTGCCGAGGTCAAGCAAGGGTGGGCCGCGTACGAGCCGCGCCTGCCGCGTGCCGATGCCGAGGCGATCGTCAGGCGGAAGGTGGCGCAGCTCCGCGAGGCCGGGGTCGAGCTCGTGTTCGGCAGCGACGAGGGCAGCCCCGGCGAGCCGGCCCGCCATGCCACGTGGATGGACGCCGATCTCTGGGTGCGGGTGCTCGGCTTCGACCCGATGTGGGTGCTGCAGCGCATGACGTCCGGTGCCGCTGCCGCCATGGGAGTCGATGGCGAGACGGGGTCTGTCGCCGCTGGAAAGTACGCCGATGTGATTGCCGTCGGCGGCGACCCCCTGCGGCATATCGACGTGCTCCGCGACCCGAAGCTCGTGATGCGGCATGGCCGTCGATTCAAATAGATCCGAGCGCGCGCCGCGCCTCAGAACCGTTTCGTGATGTCGACGCCCCACCGGCGCGGCCGGCCCAGCCAGGAGATTCCGTTGGGGTTGATGCTTGCCGCCAGGTAGTCCTCGTTGGTCAGGTTCCGGACCCACAGGGCCAGCTCCCAGCCACCGCCGAAGGTGGTGCCGCCGCGCACGTTCAGGAGATGAATCGGATCGCGGAGCGCGAAGTTCTCCGGGTCGAACGCGGTGCTGCCGAGCATTTCGTAGTCGAAGCGGCCAAACCCCTGCCAGCCCTGGCGAATCGGGTGCGAGTAGCCGATGCCGGCGTTCACGGTCGATCGCGGGTTGAACGGCAGCCGCTTGCCGACGATGTCGACGCCTCCGGTTCCGATCCAGGCGCTCTTCAGGATCTTCGTCTCGAGCACGCCCACCGCCAGGTCGAGTTGCAGCCCGGTGACGGGGAACCAGGCCGCTTCGGCCTCGAAGCCGGCCGATCGCGCCTCGTCGATGTTGCGGATGATCTGCGCGTTGAACGGCGCCACGAAGAAGAAGGTGAACGCGTCGTCGATTTTCGTGTAGAAGCCGGACGCGTGTAGCCGCCGAGGATCCAGCGCAGCCGCTGCTTGTCGGGCGACGAGAAGCGCACCTCCTGGCTCCACGCGTCGTGGAAGCGGTTCTGCCCGGTCGTCGCGTTGACGGTCGCCAGCGGGCCGAAGAGCGCAGGCGGCAGCACCAGCGCGTCGTCGCGCGTGCCGGCCGTGGGGTCCGCTGTCGATTGCAGGAAGGGAAAGTACGGAAACGTCTCGAGGGTGCCGACCAGGTCGAGCGCGTCGAACGCCGTGACCGACGTCAGCGTGCCGGCGCTGGTCCGCCAGTCGATCTTGCCGGACACCGCCGTCACCGAGCGATCGTCGACGCCGGGGAGGTTGCCCTGGATGCCGACGCTGGTGTTGTTGGGATCGCCGACCAGGGTCGCGATCGAGGCCGGCACCCCCGGCAGCACCTCCGCGGTGCCGTTGCTCCGGCCGCCGAAGGTGGCGGCGATGCCCGGCAGGCCGCCGGTCGGCGCGCCCATCACGAAGTTGGGCGCGTTGGAGACGAACTGCGACTGCAGCGCCTCGGTCTTCGAGTAGGCATAGCGCAGGTCGCCCGTCACGGTCGAATGCGGCTGCCACAGCAGCCGGCCGCGGAACGATCGATCGTTGTACGCGTCGGCCTTGCGGCCCGTCGTGATATTCGTGCGCCAGCCCTCGGCGTCCTTGATCGAGACCGCGGCGCGGCCCAGCAGCGTGTCGCGGACCAGCGCGCCGCTGAGCGAGCCGGTGAACGCCATGTTCTCGCCGTTGCCGAAGCCCGCGCGGGCAAACGCCTCGAACTGGTTGGTGGGCTGACGCGTGGTGACGTTGATCGCACCGCCACTGGCGTTGCGGCCGTAGAGGGCGCCCTGCGGCCCTTTCAGTACTTCGACCTGCTGGATGTCGTAGAGCTCCTCCGAGAACCCCAGGCCCGTCGTCTGGAGCACGCCGTCTACCACCATCGCGACAGTGGGTTCGGAGTTGCGCACCTGCGACAGACCGCGCACGTTCACGAAGGTGAAGCCGATGTTCTGCGTCTCCACGACCGAGATCTGGGGGGCCATGCCGACGTAGTCGCGCATGCTGGTGATGCCGGCCTGCTCGATCAGGCCGGCGTCGAAGGCATCGACCGTCGCCGGAACGTCCTGCAGCCGTTCGGCGCGCCGCAGGGCCGTCACCACGATCTGTTCCTGCAGTTCCACGCCCAGCGTGAAGTCGGCGGTTGTGTTCGCGGCCGCGTCGACGGTCTGGGTTTCGGTCCTGAACCCCGCAAGGCTGACGCGGACGTCGTAGCGTCCCGCGGGCAGCGCCGCGATCTGATAGCGGCCCTCGGCGTCGGAGACGACGCTCCGCTCCGCGCGCGTGGCCGCGTGGGTCGCCGTGACCGTGGCGCCGGGGACGACCGCTCCGGTCGCGTCGCGGATGGCGCCGGCGATGGCCGCGGTGTTCTGCGCCGACGCCGGTGCGGCGTTCAGCCCGGCACAGAACAGGAGAACGGCGGGAACGAAGGCGAAGGAACCTCGGCTCGCCTCGATCATCAGCACACCTCGTGGCGCGCCGTCGACGCGCGGGTTCGAGGAGGGGAGGACTCGCGACGCGCGTAGTCTAGCGAGAATTCGAGCGGTTCATGGTTGAGGTGGCGATGGCCGGCTCATTCGCCGGTCGCTGATACGAAGTCCTGGCTGATGTCTCGCAGCCGCGTGCGGCCGTGGCGGGTGGCCAGCTTCAGCAGACGAAGAAACACCTGCGCCGTCATGAACGCGTCGCCGCTCGCCGTGTGACGGTCGTGAGGAATGACGCCGAAGCGTTCGCACAGCGAGTCGAGCGTGAACTGGCGAATCGGCGGCCCGGTGGCGAAGGCGCCGTCCTGCTCCAGATGCAGGGTCAGGTCCATGGTGTCGAGACTGCGGTTCAGGAGCCGCATGCTGAGGTGCCGCTCGTAGCCGGCATCGAACGCCGTGATGTCGTGGCCGATATGGTGGCCCACGATCACGCCATCGCGGAGGTAACCGAGGAAGCGTTCGAGAGCCACACGCTCGTCGATCCCTCCACGGCTCTGGTCCCGCGTCACGCCATGCACGGTGACGGTGCCGGTATCGTCGACTTGAATCAGGGACGCGAACTGATCCTCGAGCACGATTTCGCCGGCTTGTACGGCCACCGCGCCGATGGTGATGATCGGATCGACCTCCGCGTTGAGCCCTGACGTCTCAGAGTCGAGGATGACGAAGCGGACCTGGTCGATCGGAGTGTCGTCGGACCAGGTCGTGTCGAACGCCTGCCGGTAGGCGTCGAGCGGCGCCGTCAAATCGCCTCGAGCCACGCCGGTGTGGCCGTGAATTCGATCAGGCCCCGGATCACCGGGAACGCGGTCTTCAACTGATGCCGATCGTGGCGGCTGAGCACCGCCGGCGGCAGCTCCGATCCCGTGGTTCCCTGGCTGATGCCGACGCGCCCCTGCTGCCAGAGCACGATGCGAAGGGCCTCGGCGCCCTCGCGGAAGATGGCTTCGTGCTCGGGCAGCAGGCGGCGGGCACGCGCGAAGCGGGTGAGCGTCGAGGTGCCCATGACCTCGCGCGCGGCCATGCCGAAGACGCGGCCGAGATCGACGAGCGGCTGCAGGGCGTTGCGTTCGAGCCGGAACACCGTGGTCATGTCGCCCGCATGATCGACGACGGCGTCTTCGTAGAACGTCAGCGGCGGCAGGTCGGCCAGGCAGTCGTGCGCGAGAATGTGGACGATATCGCGATCCACGGCCTCGTTGACGGTGTCGCGCACCGTCTGCCACAGCGCCGTGTCGCCCCGGACCGGCCGCAGGTCGAACAGCGCCCGGCTGCGCTGCATTCCCTCGATCACCGGATTGCGCATCCACGCGTCGTAGCGCCGGATCCACTCGTCCACGCCGGCGACATAAAAGGGTGCCTCGTGCGGTGCCTCGAGGCCCGGCAGGTAGCCGCACTCTTCGAGCGCCGCGACGACGCGGGCAAAGCCGCCGGCGCCTGCCGCGTTCCCCGTGCCGCCAGCCTCGATCACGATCAGATGCGGCATCTTGGCCGCGATCGATTCCCCGCGCCCGGACGTCCCGCACATACACCAGCAGTCGGCCCCGGCACGAGGCGCGGTGAGCGCCAGCACGCGGGCGAGCATCTCGGCGTCCACGCGCTCGAGGAAGCGGGCCACCCAATCCGTCGCCGCCGCGCTCGTCAGGTGCTTGAGTGCGCAGGCCCGGGCGCGCTGGTTCAGAGTCCGCAGCCCGGGCAGGTCCGCGGCGCGGCGCAGGTCGCGCAGAATCGCCGCGGGATGATCGCCGAAGCCGCGCGCCACGTCGCGGGCCGTGACGACGGTCAACAGCCGCCCCTGCGGCGTGCCGTCCGTGGTCATCGCGACGGCGCCCGCCTCGGCCATGGCCAGCGCGCCGTCGACGATCGACGAGTCCGGCCCCACGATCGCCGGCACGCCCATCGCCATCTGGCCCAGCGTCCGGCCAGACAGTTCCTGACCGTCGGCGACCCACGACAGCAGCACATCCGTCGTGACCAGGCCCAGCACCTTCGCATCGCCCTCGACGACGGCCACGGCGTCCGCGCCGCTCTCGACCAGCCGGCGCGCGGCAGTCGTGGCGGTCTCCTCGGCGCCGCACGCGTGCAGCGGGCCGGCCACTTCGTGCAGGAACATCAGGCGCGGATCGGCTGGCTCGTCGGTTCGTTGAAAGTCGCTCCTGACCGTGCCGAGCGTTGCGACGAAGCGGGCCGCGTAGGGGTATTTTTCCAGCAGGGCGTCGAAATCCTGGGCCGGGAACCCGTAGATGACCACGTCCGTCGACGCCCGCGCGGTGTACACGCACGCCGGCGCGCCGTGGAACCGCTCGAAGCCGATCAGGTCGCCCGGTCCGCGAACGTCGCGCAGGTGCGCCTCCCCGCCGTGCTCGTCCCACAACGTGACCGTTCCCTGCTGGATCACGAAGACGTGGGCCTTGTGCGGCTCGCCCTGCCACGTGACGAACTCGTCGGCGGCGAAGAACCGCACGCGGCCGAAGTCGGCGAGGGCGATCAGGTCCGGCTCGGCGATCGCGTTGAACGGTGAATGCTGCTTCAGGAAATCGGCGACGCGGTAGCTGATGGCAGAAGTTTCCACGAATCCCCGATCTGGAGTTTCGTAGCGTCGGGCCCCTCGCTGCAAGCGACGAAATTGAAGGGCGCTCCGGCGCGCCGCAGGGAAGCGCCCCAGTGCGGCGAATCAGCCTGCCGGCGGCGTCCTCCCGCGGATTCCCGCCGACCGGCGGCGGTGGCGCGCCAGAGCACGGAACGCGGCGAGCATCTCCGCATACGTGAAGTTGGCGTTGCGGCCGCTCGGATTGGGCAGGACGAATACTTCCGAGCCGCCGATCCGCTCGCGCTGCAGGCCGAGGGCGACGGCGTCCCTGCGCTCGGGAAACAGGGCGCGGAACACCGTGACGCCGATGAGTGCCACGACGGCGGGGCGGCGCCGGAGGATCTTCCGGCGAAGCGTGAGGCGTCCGGCCGCGTACTCGCGCCGCTCGAGCGTGTCGATGCCGGGCGTCGGCCGCGGCACCAGGTTGGTAATCCCGTAGCCCCACTCTGGCAGGCGAATGTCGTCCTCGTAGGAGATCGGCTCCGGGACGAGCCGCGCGTCGTAGAGCAGCTTCCAGAACCGGTTCGAGAAGCCGGCGAAGTGGTGGCCGGTGAGCGACGACCGCACGCCAGGATTGATCCCGACGAACAGCACGTGCACGCCGGGGCGGATGCGGTCGCGGAGCGGGGGCAAGGTTGGCGGCCTGGGGGCGGCCAGGGGGCGAGGCATGCTCCCGGCGCCGCTACAGGTTCGACGGAGCCGCGTCCCGCATCTCCGCTTCGGGCGTGAGCTCCGCGGTGGTGACCATCGCCCGCAGTTCGGCGTGGTCGCCGGCGCCACCGATGAACGTCCCCGAGACCGGCATCACGCCGCGCGGGTGGCTGCTGACGCCGGTCACGATGTGCCGCAGCGAGATCGCGGTGCCAATCGTCGGGTCGAAGCCTCGCCATCCCAGCATGGGCAGATAGACCTCGGCCCACGCGTGGGTGGCCGCCGTGCCCGCCATCGAGCTGACGCCGTGCAGATAGCCGCTGGCGAAGCGGGCCGCCACGCCCAGCACGCGCGCGGCGTCCATCATCAACGTCGCCATGTCGCGGCAGGTGCCGGTGCGGCACTCGAGCGTGTGCCCGGGCGTCTGGACGCCCCGGTCGTAGCGGCGGCGGTAGGCGATCGAGTGGAACACCAGCTGGCAGAGCGCCAGCACCGTGCCTTCCGCGTCGGCCGGATCCGGCGCGAACGAGGCGAGCAGCCAGTCGCGCAGGCGCTCGGCCTCGCCGGGGAACGACGGTGCCTGATAGACGGCTGTGACCGCCGACTCCATCGGGTCGTACAGCGGAGGAAACGGCATCCGCCACGGTTCGTGCAGGTCGCGCGCCGGAAACGGCGTGATGCGCTCGACGACCACGTCGTTCACGATGGTGAGCGTATCGGCCGGCTCCTCGAAGTCGACCAGCGCGATGGAATTGCCGAACACGTCGCGAATCCACGCCAGCCGGTACGCCGGCTCGATCCGCAACGTCATGCGCTCGACACGCAGGTCGTGGCCCTCGCGAGGGCGCACGACCAGCCGATGACGGCCGAACCGGACCGGGCGGCGGTAGTGGTACTCGGTGACATGCTCCACACGGAGACGCATGGCGACGGCGGCTATTCCCCGGCCTCGAGCGCCACGCCGCGCCGATCCAGCTGCTTGCGGCCGACCGGGGCGAAGCGCTGTCCCTCGGCGAGTTCGCACTGTACCTGCGTCCGGCTCGCGCACACGCTTCCGAACATGCTGGCCACCGATGCATCCGCGGCGTCGCGGCCCGTGCCCACGCGTACCAGGCCGTTGAGCGGCGCCAGGCGCGTGGCGTCGAAGACCACCCAGCTGCCCCCGATGAAGCACTCGAAGCAGGCGTGAAAATCGGGCGGGTCGAGGTTGTACGCGTACCCGGCGAAGTAGCGCGCCGGAATGTTCAGGGCCCGGCAGAGGGCGATGCCCAGATGGGCGAAGTCGCGGCACACGCCGGTGCGCTGCGTGACCGTGTCGAAGGCGGACGTCATCGAGTTGGTGCTGCCGCGCAGGTACTCCACGTTGTCGTGAATCCAGTCGCTGATGGCCACCACCTGCTTGTGAGGGTTCTCGATGGAGCCAAACAGGTCCCAGGCCAGCCGGCTGAGCCGGTCGGACTGGCAATATCGGCTGGGAAAAAGGTAGGGAATTGCCGACGATTCCAGCGATGCGACCGGGGTGGCTTCGACCTCGCCCGCCGCATACACGTGGACGTCGCACTCCACGCTCGCCGTGTATCGAATCTCCAACGCCTTGTGGCGCCCGGTTTCCAGCTTGAGAAAGCGGTTTCCCGTGGTTTCGAGGGTGAACTCGCTGACCGGCACGCGCGGCGTCACCGACAGGTCCTCCGCCAGCACGGTCTGCGACGGGCTCCGCTGTGCCTGAACGTTGAGGATGAGCGTGGAAGGAAAGCGAGCGGTGTATTCGAGCTCGCACGTTACGTTGAACAACATGGGGCCCCCGCTCGCGTCGGTGCAAGCCTCGTGCCCTTGTCGCCGGGGAACTCGGCTGAATCAGTAGGGCACGTCCACGAGACGGTCGCCGCTTCGCATGTCCTCCTCGATCAGTTCGAGCAGGGCGGCGGCGGCCGGGCCGGGCTTGCCGGTGCCGATTGGCTGCCCGTCCCACTCGACGATCGGCGCCACCTTCACCGAGCTGCCGAGCAGCACCATTTCGAGCGCCCGCCGCGCCTCGGCCGCCGGAATGTCGCACACCTCGACGCCGGCGAGCACGCCGCGCCCGGTCAGGCGCGGGGCCAGCTCCAGCACCCGCAGGGACGTGCAACCGGGAAGCACGCGCTCGAACTTCGGATGGCGGAGCACCCCATCGGCCATGACGAACGCCACGTTCATGTTCGAGCTCTCGCCCACGAAGCCGAGCTCGTCGATGAAGACGCCGTTGTCCAGGCCCGCGGCCTTGGCCTCCATCTGCATCAGGACGTTCGGCAGATAGTTCGTCGCCTTGGTGATGGCGTAGAGCGGCGGCTTGATCGGGTAGGTCGTCGTCATTACCTTCAGGCCGTCGCTGTACCACCGCGCGGGATACGACAGCCCGCCGAAGACCATCACGAAGAAGCCGGGCTCGGCGCCCGCCGCGGGGCTGAGCTCGAGGCTGCCGGGGCCAGACGACAGCCAGTAGCGGATGGCGCCGTCGCGGCGGCCGCTCGCCGCCGCCGTCCTGATGATGATGTCGCGCATCTCGGCGCGCGAGCCGGCCAGCGCGAGGCGCGAGCGCTCGGCGGAACCCAGAAAGCGATCGAGGTGGGCTTCGAGGTCGTAGATGCGTCCGTTCACGAGCCCGGCGGTGTCGAAGATACCGTGCCCGCGGTGGACCATGTGGTCGTCGAATGGGATCAGCATCAGCGCCGGATCCGTGACGATGCCACCGAGCTGGCTCGAATAGAACGCGTCGAACTGCACCGGCTGGCGCGCGCGCAGCGTGCGCAACCCGTTCAGCACGTCGTCGGCGCCGAGCACCCGGAGTGTTGCGGTCGTGGCCATGGTCTTCACACTAGCATCACTTCCGCGGCGCTATCTGTACGTGGCCGCGGGTCGTCGGACCCGCGCCTGGTGGGGCGTCCTCAAAGGCCAGCTCGACGCTGGGCCCACCATATGATGGGCTGATGAAGAACGGCGCGCGGTCGCACCGCGGCATCCTGCAGCACATCGCGCACCGGGCGATGCTCCGGTATGGGCTTCAGCCGGAGTTTCCGCCGGCGGCGCTCGAAGAAGCGCGCCGCGCCCGCCCGGCCCACGCGGACGATCCGGCCGTGCGCGACACCCGCAGTCTGCTCTGGGTCTCGATCGACAACGACGACTCGCGCGATCTCGATCAGCTGTCCGTCGCCGAACCGTTGGGTGACGGCCGGACGAAGCTCCTGGTCGCGATCGCCGACGTCGATGCGCTGGTGCCAGGCAGTTCGGCGGCCGACGACCACGCGCGCACCAATACGACCTCGGTGTACACGCCGGCCGAGATCTTTCCGATGCTGCCCGAGCGGTTCTCGACCGATCTCAGCTCGCTGGGCGAAGGCGAGGACCGCCTGGCGGTCGTGGTGGAGATGACGGTCGACGCGGAGGGCGCGGTGGTGGCCGCGGACCTCTACCGCGCGGCCGTCCGGAACCACGCGCGGCTGACCTACGATGCGGTCGGCGCCTGGCTGCTCGAGTCGGGGCCGCTGCCGGCGCACGCCGCCGCCATTCCGGGACTTGCGGAGGTGCTGCGGCTGCAGGACGCCGTGGCCCAGGCCATGCGGCAGCGCCGCTTCGCGCGCGGTGCGCTCACGCTCGAAACAGTGCAGGCGCGACCGGTCTTTGCCGGCGACGACATCACCGACCTGCGGACCGACACCAGGAACCGCGCCAAGGAACTGATCGAGGACATGATGATCGCGGCCAATGCCGCCACCGCCGAACGGCTCGAGCGCGCCGGGTTCGCGTCGCTCCGCCGGGTGCTGGGCGCGCCGCGACGGTGGGATCGCCTCGTCGCGCTGGCGGCGACGTTCGGCGAGCCGCTTCCCGCCGCGCCGGATCCAGCGGCACTCGAGGCGTTCCTGCAAGCGCGCCGCGCGGCCGACCCGCCGCGGTTCCCGGACATCTCGCTGGCCGTGGTCAAGATGCTCGGGTCGGGCGAGTACGCGGTGGAAGTGCCCGGCGGCCCGCCCGCCGGCCACTTCGGCCTGGCCGCCACCGACTACACGCACTCCACGGCGCCCAACCGCCGCTTTCCCGATCTCGTGACGCAGCGGCTGGTGAAGGCGGAAATGGCCGGGGCGCCGGCACCGTACGATCTCGCCGCTCTCACCGCGCTGGCGCGGCACTGCACCACGCAGGAGGATCAGGCGGCCAAGGTCGAACGCCAGGTGCGCAAGTCGGCCGCCGCGCTCTTCCTGCAGTCGCGTGTCGGCGAGCGGTTCCATGCCATCGTCACCGGCGCCTCCGAGAAGGGCACCTGGGTCCGCACGCTGGGGACGCCGGTCGAAGGCCGTGTGGTCAAGGGGTCTGCCGGGCTCGACGTCGGCGATCGCGTCGAGGTGCGGCTCCTGGCCACCGACGTCGATCAGGGCTTCATCGACTTCGCGGCAATCTGATTCCCTCGCTCGGCGCCATGCAGATCTCCTGTTCGAAAGCCACTCGCTCGAGACAAAAGGTTTACACCCTCGTCTCCTGAGGCGCGCGTCGCGGGGCGCGGCTCCACGCTTGCGCGTTGGATTCGTAATTGCAGCCCCGCTTGGCATTTCCCTTTCCTGCCTGACCGCGGACGCTGCGCGCATCGCGCCGGGGTGACGTGTGCAAGGAGGTCCGCATGCGGAAACCGTCTTCCTTCAGACTGCTCCGGAGGTGCGCCATCACGCTGGCATCTGCAGGCTTCATTGCCTCAATTGTGGCGTCTGCCAGCGGCGCGCTCGCGGTGTCGCGCGTGATCGTCGATCCGGCAACCCGCGATCAGAGCCTGCGCGATCGGCTGACGCCACGGCTGGTGCCAATTGAATCAGAGCTTCCCGGGGGGGCCGTGGCACCCGCTGCCCTGAGCGAAGCCCGCACGGGATTCGACCACCTGACCAATGGCTTCAGCGTGCAGGGCCCTGCCTTCGACAGTCTCGACGAGGACAACGTGGTGCCGCTGCGCTCGTTCAATGACAACCGGTTCATTTTCGAGGAGGTCGAGCGCGCGAGCGATGGGCTGGGTCCCACTTACAATGCCCAGAGTTGCCGCGAGTGCCATCAGAACGTGGTGACGGGCGGCGCCAGCCAGGTCACGGAGCAACGCACCGGCCATCTGCTCGGCGGAAGGTTCTTCGAGTCGCTGGGCGGATCCCTGATTCATTCGCGGGCCACGCATCCCGACGCCACCGAGCGGGTAGCGGTGGGCGACGACATCCGCACTTTCCGGATGTCCACCAGCACGCAGGGCCTGGGCTACGTCGAAGCAATTGCCAACGACACGCTGCAGCGTCTCCGCGACGCGCAACCGTTTTCGATGCGCGGCATGGCGGTGATCGTCCCGGTGCTGGAAGCGCAGAGCGCGCCTCGCGTCGGCCGGCTCGGCTGGAAGGGTCAGCACGCCAGCCTGGAGTCGTTTGCCGCCGACGCCTACCTCAACGAGATGGGCGTCCCCAGCCCGCTGTTTCCGCTCGAAAATACCATCGGCGGTGGCGATCCCACCGACTACGACAGCGTGCCAGACCCCGAGGACGAAGGCGAGGACGTGCAGGCGTTCGCCGATTTCATGCGCGCGAGCAAGGCGCCGTCCCGGGAGGCGATCACGGCGGTGGTCAGGACCGGCGAGCTGGTGTTCACGAGCGTCGGCTGCGCCACGTGCCACGTCGCGTCGATCACCACCGCGCCGCCGGGCACGCCCATCAACGGCGGAACGCTCACCGTGCACCCGGCGCTTGGCAACCGGATCATTCATCCTTACAGCGACTTCCTGTTGCACAACGTCGGCACCGGAGACGGCATTCCGATCCAGCCGACGGATCAGTACGTCGGCACCGCGAACAGGATCCGCACGGCGCCGCTGTGGGGCCTGCGAACACGCAATCGGCTGATGCACGACGGCCTGTCGTTTACGCGCCAGGAAGCGATTCTGCGGCATGCCGGTCAGGCGGCAGAGGTGACGCGCCGCTACAAGGCGCTTACCTCCGATCAACAGCAGGCGTTGATGGCGTTCTTGGACTCGCTCTGAGGGCCGGGGCGCTGTGAGGCGTGGCCTCGGCGCCCCAGGTCAACTCGGCGGTGCGGCGCTGGTGTCGGCGAAGGCCTCTGAGGGGAGGGGGCACGCCACGAGCGCGATCGTGTCGTGCACGAAGCGCAGCTTCTCGACCGCCGGGGGTGACAGCACGAACGGATACGCGTCGGCGAGGCCGAGCCCGCGATTCAGGCTGTTGAGCAGGTAGGTCATCGGATACCAGCTGGCGATCAGCCGATCGAACGGGCTGGCCAGCGTTCCCGCGGTGGACGGCACCTTCGCGAGCGTCGGCTCGTCACTCCGCCGCGGGCGGATCGACACGCCGCACGCGGCCGCCGTCTCGAGCGTGTCGGTCATGTGCAGGTAGTGCGCCCACGTCTCGGCCCAGTCCTCCCAGGGGTGCGCGCTGGCATAGGCGGTGACGAACCGCGTCTGCCAGTCTGCAGGCGCGCCGTTGGCATAGTGGCGCTGGAGCGCCGCCTGGTAGTCCTCGCGCTCGTCGCCGAAGCGCGCCCGGAACTCGTCGTGCCGGTCGGTGCCGTCGATCAGCCGATCCCAGTAGTAATGACCTGACTCGTGGCGCATGTGGCCGAGCAGCGTGCGGTACGGCTCGCCGAGCGCGTGACGCCGGCGTTCTCGTTCGGCGTCGTCGGCCTCGGCAAGATTGATGGTGATGACGCCGCCGTTGTGACCGGTGAGGACGGCCGGCGGTCGATCCGCTGCGTCGGCCAGGAACTCGAAGGCCAGGCCACGCGCATCACGCGTCAGCGGCGCGACGGGCAGGTGCAGGTTCAACAGTGCGTAGACGAGACGCCGCTTGGCGACCTCGAGCTTGTACCACGCAGCGTGATGCCCCTCGACGGTCAGGTCTGGGATGGTGGTCGTGAGGCGGCACGCCTCGCACAGCGTCTCGTCGTGTCGGGCGTCCACCGCCCAGTTGCACACGCGCGCCCCGGCATAGTTATCACACAGGCGATAGGTCCGGCCCTGCGCCGCGGGGTGCGGCGATCGCCAGGTGTCCTCGCCGTCCGGGTCGAGCGATCCGATTTCCATCAGATCGGGCAGGAACGCCAGCAGGTGGCCGCACTGGATGCAGTGCGTGTTTTCGAAGAAAACGAGGTTGTCGCAATGGTCGCAATGGAAGATTCGCATCGGGGGCTGGATCCCATCATCAGCGACATCGGGCGGTTTCGGAGCTGAGCCGTTCGCGTCGCCCGCTCCTCGCGATCACGGCTCAGGAATTGCTTTGCTCAGCTAGAAATCATGCATTCGTGGCCTGAAGATGGGGGACACTCTCGTCTTCTCACAGCCGGCGGTGATCGAAGCTGTCCCGTTGTGAGCCGTCGGTGCCTATGAACGCACTTCTCAAAGAGATCCGGCACAATCCGCTCCTATGGCTGCTGGTCTTCGTGCCTGCAGTCTTCGGAGCCCATGCGCTCGAGCCCGAGGCGCACACACTGTTGTTCGCGCTCTCGGTCTTCGCCATCGTGCCGCTGGCGGCGCTGTTGAGCCACGCGACCGAATCCGTGGCGGCCAAGACGGGTGATGCCATCGGCGGCCTGCTCAATGCCACCCTTGGAAATCTGACCGAACTGGTCATCGCGCTCACCGCTTTGAGCGCCGGGCAATACGTGCTGGTGAAAGCATCCATTGCCGGCGCCATCGTCACCAACACGCTGTTCATGCTGGGCGCCTCGTTCTTGCTCGGGGGGCTGAAGTATCACACGCAGGAATACAACCGGATCAACGCGCGGTTTCAGGCGGGCCTCCTGTTTCTGGCAACCATCGCGCTGCTGGTTCCGTCGGCGGTGACCGAGGCCGACTCGGCGCCGGCGGCCGCCTTCACGCAACAGTTGAGCGTGGGGTTGTCGGTCCTGTTGATAGTGGGTTACGGACTGGGCCTGCTGTTCTCGCTCAAGACGCACCGGGAGGTGTTTGCCAGCGCAGACTCCGGAGAGTCCCACGAAACCCCGTGGCCGATGGGCCTGGCTCTCGCGGTGCTGGTTGGTGTCACGGTGCTCGTGGCGCTGACGAGCGAAATATTCGTCGAGTCGGTGCAGCAGGCCGCGTTGGATCTCGGGATGTCGCAGGCGTTCGTGGGGTTCATCGTCGTGGCACTGGTCGGTGGTGCGGCGGAGATGGCTTCGGCCTTTTCGGGCGCGCGCAAGAACCGGCTGGACTTGAGCGTGGGCATTGCGCTCGGCAGCGCGGCGCAGATCGCGCTCTTCGTCGCACCGGTGCTGGTGCTGGTGAGCTATGTCATCGGGCCGACCCCGATGAATTTGCAATTCTGGCCCAGTGCCGTGGTGATGATGCTACTCGCCACCCTCACCGCCTCGCTTGTCACCAACAGCGGCCGCTCGGCGTGGTTCGTCGGGGTCCTGGTACTGATGGTGTATTCGATTTTTGCGATGAGCCTGTATCTGCTGCCGCCGCGGGTGCAGTGAGTTCGAAACGATCCAACACCCGCCGAAACGTCACAACACGTGCCAGACGATCCCAACAAAGCAACCAGGCGCGTGCTCGAACCCAGCGAGCGCATCGCCGAGGTGCTCTTCGGACTGATCATGGTCCTCACGTTCACCGGCTCGCTCAGCGTGGCCGAGGCGGACCGGGCTGAAGTCCGCACCATGCTGATCGGCGCGCTCGGGTGCAATCTGGCCTGGGGCGTCATCGACGCCGTGTTGTATCTGATGGGCAGCCTGTCCGAGAAGGGCACAGGGCTCCTGACCTTTCGGGCCGTACGCCAGGCCACCGATCCGAGCCGTGCACACCGCCTGATTGCGGACGCGTTGCCGTCGGCGATCGCGTCCGTCCTGCAGCCGGCAGAACTGGAAATGCTGCACCAGCGATTGAAACAGCTGCCCGAACCGCCCGTGCGTGCGCGGCTACGCAAAGACGATTGGCTGGGTGCGCTGGGCGTGTTCCTGCTGGTGTTCGTGTCCACGTTTCCGGTGGCGATACCGTTCATCGTCATGAACGACGCCGGCCCGGCCCTCAGGGTCTCCAACGCCATCGCCATCGTGCTGTTGTTCATCTTGGGCTACGCGTTTGGACGTGGTGCCACGCATAACCCGTGGGTGATGGGGACGTCCATGGTGGTGCTCGGGACAGTCCTCGTGGGCATGACCATGGCGCTGGGAGGCTGAGCACGTGCGAGCAGTTGCCGCTGTGGCGCTTGCGCTGGCCTTCGCGAGTGCCGACGCGCTGGCCCAGACAACCACGAACGCGCCCGCCTCCACGGCGACAATTACACAGCCTGCCCCGGCCGAAGAGCCGAACGACACTGGCTGGTCTTTTTCGGCCTCGGCTTACACCTACCTCGTGCCCGACGCCGGGAATTACGTACAGCCCACCTTCACGGCGGATCGCGGCTGGCTCCATCTTGAAGCCCGCTACAACTACGAGGCGCTCGAGAGCGGCTCGGCGTGGGTCGGCTACAACTTCAGCGGTGGCGAAACACTGGCGTGGGAATTCACGCCGATGCTCGGCGGGGTGTTCGGCGATCTGACGGGTATTGCGCCGGGCTACAAAGGCTCGCTGAGTTGGTGGAAGCTCGAACTCTACAGCGAGGGCGAGTCGGTCTTCGACACGGGCGATTCCGCCGACAGCTTTTTCTACAACTGGTCGGAGCTGACGCTGGCCCCGGTGGACTGGCTCCGCTTCGGACTGGTGACGCAGCGGACGCGCGCTTACGAATCGGACCGCGACATTCAAAGAGGCTTGCTCGTCGGCGTCAGCTACAGGAAGCTGGACTTGAGCGCCTACTATTTCAATCCGGACGATGAGCAACCGACGTTCGTCATTGCAGTCGGACTGACGCTTGGCGATTGACGGCCTCTACAGGCCTTCCATCAATTTGCGCAATTCGTCCTCCTTGTCCTTGGTCAACGAGGTTTGAAGCACCCGACCTTTGCCGGCAAAGGACTTGAGCCCCTCGAGAACCTTGTCGGGGGTTGACTTGCGCACGAGCACGAACAGCGCGGAACTGCCGGACGTGAGGGTGGCGCCCAAATCTTTCATGAACTGATCGTTGATGCCTAAGTCGGCGAGCTTGCCAGACAGGGCGCCCGAGCCAGCGCCCACGACGGCGCCCAGCAGTGGGTTGAGGAACAAGAGTCCGATCAGCGTGCCCCAGAAGGCCCCACCAACCGCGCCGGCGGCCGTGAGGTTCGCGGCCTGGTGTAATTGCACCGCGCCCTTCGCGTCGCGGGTCACGACGACCGCGTCTTCCATTTCGATTAAGTATTGGGTCTGCATTTGAGCCAGAGCCCCGCGCATCTGGAAGGCGTCGGCCGCGTTGTCGAATCCTACGACGACAAGGTTGCTCATATTTGTTTCCTGGTCAGTTGGTTTTGGTGCTCTGTCCGAACGCGTCGCGAAGTCTTGGCAACGCCTGACTGTCGCAGGTCTTCTAGACCTCGGCTCGAGCGGGGGAAGAACCCGTTCATCGTTTGCTCGAAGCGCAAGACCACGGCCATGGTCTGCGGCACAGAGAACGCTGCTCTTAACCGCGATTCTGCCGGCGATTCCCAGGCGTTCGCGCCGGCCGGCTCTGGAACTTCCATCGGCACGTAACGACGCGCTGTCAGCCCTTGCCTATCGACGGTGAGGCGTCGCGCTGCCAGGGTTAGAGGACCAGCTCATCATGCGAATACTTCAGGTTGGTAGAATCGCATCGACGAGGCGGAGCTGTTCAAGGAAACACCACTTTCCATGCAGGCGACGAACTGGTCACGCGACGGGCAGTCCGTCCTCTACTACACATCCGATCCAAACCCGACGACTGATATCTGGGCGTTGCCCGCGCCCCTGATTCTGGTGCGTTGCTCTCTCGATCGTCTTGTTTGGTTGCTTCACCACAGCAACACGTTCTTCTGCTTGCCGCTCACTCGCTCTGAGCGCCTGTCGAAACGCGTGACATCAACTACACGTGAGCTGGCACGATCTTCTCGCTTGACAGGTTTCCAGCGCGGCTTGCGTCGTAGTCCTCGATCGCGGCCACGCAGCCTCTGAAACCGCTTCGGTCGGTCGTTGCGGCGCGTTCGACGATCAAGCCACCATCGCCCTCGTCCCGGGCGCCGAACGCGCTTCACAACGGCGCCAGCGGCGTCAAAAAACGCGGGGTTGCCATCCCGCATGAATCCTGAGAGACCTGTCGAACACCTCGGCGAAACCATCGCCGCACTGGCCTCGGCTCTGCACGCCGCGACCCACGAACTGCTGGTGATGCTGCGTCAGTTCGACGAACAGAACGGCTGGAACACCGGATTCCTCTCCTGCGCGCACTGGCTGTCCTGGCGAACGGGCATCGACATGGGCGCAGCGCGCGAGAAGGTGCGGGTGGCAAGAGCGCTGCCGGCACTGCCAAGACTCGGTGGTGCCTTGCAGCGCGGAGAGATCTCGTACGCGAAGGACCCGCGCTGACCCGCGTCGCGACGCCCGCCAACGAGGAGCGCATGCTCCAGCTTGCGTACCACGCGACGGCGGCTCAGGTGGAACGCGTGGCACGCGGCTGGCGCCGCTGTGACCGCCTTGAAGAGGAGCGAGACCGGGCGGCGGCATCTCGGCCGAACCGCCACGACCTACGTGGACGACGACGGCATGGTGGTGCTGCGTGCCCGGTTGACGCCCGAGCAAGGAGCCGTCGTGCAACGCGCACTGGAGGCCGCTGCTGAGAGGCTGTACCAGGAGAACAAGAACGCCGCGGCGCCGAACTCGTTGGCCGAGGAGGTGACCTTCGGCCAGCGTCGAGCCGACGCCATGGCGCTGATCGCCGAGTCGGCGCTGCACGGGGACCTCGACAGAGGCGCCGCTGGCGACCGCTACCAGGTGGTGGTCCATGTCGATGGCGGTTCCATTGGCGCGCCGGCGCCGGCGGCTATCGAACTCGACGAAGGCGCCGTCCGTGTTTCCGCAGAAACGTCGCGGCGCCTCGCCTGCGACGCGGCGCTGGTGGTGATACGCGAGGGGCCCGACGGCTCGGTCATGGATGTCGGCCGCAGAACCCGCACGGTTCCCACGCCGATCCGCCGCGCGTTGACTGCCAGGGACACCCGCTGCCGTTTTCCCGGGTGCACGGCGCACCGCTGCGACGCCCACCACATCACCCACTGGGCGGACGGAGGTCCGACGTCGCTCGACAATCTGATGCTTCTGTGCCGCCGTCATCACACGCTCGTGCACGAAGGGGGCATCTCCGTTGAGCGAGACGCTCTCGGAGGGCTGACGTTCTTGCGCCGCGACGGGCGCGTCCTCGAGGTCTCTCCTCGAATGCCGAGCGGCGTGCGGGCGCTCGCCGGTGCAGGAAGCGCCACGGCGCTTCGATGCTGGGACGGCACACGATTCAACCCTGGGTATGCGATCGACGTTCTGCGTGTGCCGGCAGCTGCATCCTGAAACAGCCCGAAGGCAGTGCCGTGCAGGTCGTCGCAGGACGCCAGGGGTGGCCGGCCGTCGCGCGATGTCGCTCGAACGGGCGTGTCCGACCCGCGCCCGAGCTCCCGTGCCCAGATCGACCACGCGCAGCCCGCGGCCGATGCTGGCAGCTTCGAGCTGAGCCGCGCGCAACGTTTTTGACGTAGCATCTGCCGCATGGCCAGAGCCTTTCGGACCCTCTCGTTCACCCTGTGGGCGCTCGCGATGGCGGCCGCCGCCAGCGCCCAGGTGGTCAAATTCACGGTGGAGCAGCGGCAGCCGTTCCCGAACGCGGCCCAGCCGTACGAAAAGCTGACCGGACGGTTCTTCGGCGAACTGGATCCGAAGCAGCCGCATAACGCCGTGATCACCGACCTCGAGCTGGCGCCGCGCAACGCCCGCGGCCTGGTGGAGTATTCGGCCACGTTCACCATCCTCAAGCCCGTGGACATGAGCAAGGCCACCGGCGTGCTGGTGTACCAGGTGCCGAACCGGGGCCGCGCCAACCTCGAGGGCGGCGGGTATTTCGCCGACTTCCGCGCCAGCGGGCATGTGCTCGTCGCGAGCGGCTGGCAGGCCGACATCGCGCCGGGGCCCGGCATCGAGACGATGGTGGCGCCCGTGGCGCGCAATCACGACGGCTCGAGCATCACCGGCCCGGTGATGGCCCGCGTCTACGACGCACCGCCCGGAGCCACCACGCAGCCCATCATCCGTGGGCGGGTCACCGGCACCGCCACGCCCGCGAGCCTCGACACCGCGAAGGCCACGCTCACCCGCCGGCTGTCGGAGGACGGCGCGCGCGTGCCGCTGGCCGCGAACGCCTGGGCGTTTGCCGACTGCACGCAGGCGCCCTTCCCCGGCAAGCCCGATCCGGCCAAGCTCTGTCTCAAGGACGGATTCGATCCGGCGTCTCTCTACGAGCTCACCTACATCGCCAAGGATCCGCCGGTACACGGTATCGGCTTCGCCGCCACGCGCGACCTCGTCGCCTTCCTGCGCCGGCACGACGCCGATCATCCGCTCGGGGCGACGACGCGCTTCGCGATCGCACAGGGGACGTCGCAGTCGGGCAACTATCTCCGCAGCTTCCTGCACCTTGGCTTCAATCAGGACGAGCGCCGGCGCCGGGTGTTCGACGGCATGAACCCGAACATCGCCGCCCGCCAGCTGGCGATGAATATCCGGTTCGCGGCGCCGAGCGGCGCGGCCGAGATGTTCGAACCCGGCAGCGAAGGCGTGCTGTGGTGGGACGACTACACGGATGGCGCGCGCGGCCGTCAGCCGGGCTCGCTGCTGTCGCGCTGCCGCGCCAGCGACACGTGCCCGAAGATCGTCGAGACGTTCGGGTCGGCCGAGTTCTACTCGCTGCGCATGTCATCCAACCTGGTCGGCACCCGGGCCGACAAGGACATCCCGCTGCCGGCCAACGTACGCCGCTACTACTCGCCGAGCACGCGGCATGGCGGCGGACCCGGCGGCTTCGCGCACGAGATCCCCGTCGATGCCTGCTGTGTCCTCCCCAGCAATCCCAACCCGTCGGCCGACACCAATCGCGCCCTGATGAAGGCACTGGTGGCGTGGGTGGTGAAAGACACGCCGCCGCCGGCCAGCCGCTATCCGCGGCTCGATCGCGGCGATCTCGTGCCGCCGATCCAGGCGGCTACCGGGTTCCCGCTGATTCCGGGCGCGCCGCTGCCCGATGGCGTCTTCGTGCCGCTCTACGACTACGACTTCGGACCGGGCTTCCGCGGCGCCGACGTGTCGGGCATCGTCGCGCTGCAGCCGCCGGTGGTGCGGCAGATGCTGCCGTCGCTCGTGCCGAAGGTGGACGCCGACGGCAACGAACTGGCCGGCGTGCGCAGCGTGCTCCTCGAGGTGCCGCTCGGTACTTATACCGGGTGGAACCCGATTGCGAACGGGTTCTTCAAAGGCCACATCCAGCCGCTCGGCGGCGGCTACATTCCGTTCGCGAAGACGAAGGAGCAGCGGCTGGCCTCGGGCGACCCGCGCCCGTCCCTCGAAGAGCGCTACGGCAACCACGACGCCTACGTGGCGCGCGTGAAGGCGGCGGCAGCGCGCCAGGTGGCGGACGGGTTCCTGCTGCAGGACGACGCCGACCGTCTCGTGGCGCAGGCCGAACAGAGCAAGGTGCTGCGATGAGCCGGGCGGTCTGAAGACCGCCCGCGACGTACACGGAGAACGCATGAGAAACCTCGTTCCGGCTCTTGCCCTGCTCGGCGCCCTGGCGTGGCCGTTCGCCGCCGCGGCGCAGACCCTCGTCATCGTCAACGCCCGCATCGTGGACGGCAAGGGCGGCGTCATCGAGCGCGGCGCGGTGGTGGTGCGCGACGGCAAGATCGTCTCAGCCGGCGCGAGCACGCCGCCCGCCGGCGCCGTGCTCCAGCGCATCGATGCCCAGGGCCGTACCCTGATGCCCGGCTTCATCGACGCCCACCGCCACATCGTGCAGGGCGACGCGAAAGAGTGGCTGTCGAAGACCGGCGCCGCGCAGCTCCAGGAGTTCCTCGACGCCGGGTTCACCACGGTGCTGTGCGCCATCTGCCCCGACGAGGCCGTCGAGATGCGGCAGCGGATCGAATCGGGCGCCGTGAAAGGGCCGCGCCTGCTCCTCGGCAGCATCATTCCGCTGGCGCGCGCCGGCGGGCCCGGAGGCCGGCGCGGCGATCCGGCGCGGTTCGACAACTCCCGGCCGCCGCTGCGGCCCACGGCGCCGGCCGGTGCGATCCCGGACGCCGACATCGTCAAGGCGGTCGAGAGCGTGGCGGCGCGCAAGTTCGACTTCATCAAGACCGTCATCACCACCACGCCCAATGGTCCGGAAACCCGCACCTTGAAGCTGATCGTGGACGAGGGCAGGAAGCGCAGCCTGCCGACCATCACGCACGCCGTGAGCGTGATCGACACGCTCGCCGCGGTGGAGGCCATGCCCGCGGTGCTCGTGCACACGCCGCACATCGGCCGGCTCGAAGAGGACGCCGCCGCCGTCAAGCGCATTGCCGGCGCCGGGATTCCGATGACGTCCACGCTGCAGGTCTTCGTGCCGCACTTCGGCGGCGACAACACGCCGCTCTTCCGCGACGCGGAGCCGTTCCCGTGGGACACGATCTCGAGCGCGGGGCAGGGCCCGGTGAACGCGCGCCTGCTGTGGGAAGCGGGGATTTCCTACGGCTACGGCACCGACACGACGTGGGCGCCGCGGCAGTCGCTCGCCGACGAGCTGCGGGCGCTCAGCCTCACGTTCTCGCCGCTCGACATCACGAAGATCATGGGGCAGAACGCCGCGCGCTCCACGCTGCGCCAGGACCAGATCGGGACCATCGAGGCCGGCAAGCAGGCCGATCTCGTGCTGATCGACGGCAACCCGCTGACCAACGTCTCCGACCTGCTGAAGGTGGTGACGACGATCAAGGGCGGGCGCATCGTGTCGGATCGCCGCGCCGCCGCGCGCCGCCCGTAGGTCCGCGCCGCCATGTCGGCCTTGATCGGCGCGATAGACCAGGGCACCAGCAGCACGCGCTTCATCGTCTTCGACGACTCGAGCCGCATCGTCGCGTCGTCGCAGATGGAGCACGCGCAGATTTACCCGCGGCCGGGGTGGGTGGAGCACGACCCGCTGGAGATCTGGCGCAACACCGAGACCGTGATCGCCGACGCCATGCGGTCGGCGCAGCTGCAGCCCCAGGATCTGGCCGCGCTCGGAATCACCAACCAGCGGGAGACGACGGTGGTGTGGGATCGCCGTTCCGGGGCGCCGCTGTACAACGCCCTGGTGTGGCAGGACACGCGCGTGGCCGACGACCTGCCCGGCTACATCGAGTCTCCTGGCGTCGAGTTCTTCCGCAGCCGCACCGGCCTGCCGCTCTCCAGCTATTTCAGCGGTCTCAAGATTCGCTGGATCCTCGACCACGTGCCCGACGCGCGCCGATTGGCGGAGCGCGGCGACGCGCTCTTCGGCAACATCGACACGTTCCTGCTGTGGCACCTCACCGGCGGGCCGCACGGCGGCCTGCACGCGACCGATGTCACCAACGCGAGCCGCACCCAGTTGATGCACCTGGAGACGCTCGACTGGGACGCCGACCTGCTGGCCGTTTTCGACATCCCGCGCGCGATGCTGCCGGCCATCCGCTCGAGCAGCGAGCGCTTCGGCGCCGCGGTGCTGGAGCCGATCCGCGGCGTGACCATCGGCGGCATCCTCGGCGACCAGCAGGCGGCGCTCGTGGGCCAGGCGTGCTTCCGGCCCGGCGAGGCCAAGAACACCTACGGCACCGGCTGCTTCCTGCTGATGAACACCGGCGAGACGGCGGTGCGGTCGCGGTCCGGCCTGCTGACCACGGTGGCGTACCAGATTGCCGGGGCGCGGCCGCACTATGCCCTCGAGGGCAGCGTGGCGGTGACGGGCGCGCTGGTGCAGTGGCTGCGCGACAACCTGCAGATCATCGAGCGCAGTGCCGACATCGAAGCGCTGGCGCGGTCGGTGCCCGACAACGGCGGCGCCTACTTCGTACCGGCGTTCTCGGGCCTGTACGCCCCGCACTGGAACGATCGCGCACGCGGCGTGGTGGCCGGCCTGACCCGGTTCGTCACCCGCGGCCATCTCGCCCGCGCCGTGCTCGAAGCGACGGCGTTCCAGACGTATGAAGTGCTGCAGGCTATGGAGACGGATTCCGGCGTCAGTCTCGAAGCACTCCGCGTCGACGGCGGCATGACCGACAACGGGCTGTTGATGCAGTTCCAGGCCGACATCGTCGATCGCGTCGTCGTGCGCCCGGCGGTGAAGGAGACGACCGCGCTCGGTGCGGCCTTTGCGGCCGGCATCGCCGCCGGCGTGTTCCGCGACGCGGACGACCTGCGCGCGCGCTGGGCGGAGAGCCACCGCTGGACGCCGGCGATGGCGTCCGACACTCGTGACCGTCTCGTGCGCGAGTGGACCAAAGCGGTCCAGCGATCGCTAGATTGGTTGGATGCGTGAGTCCCGAGGCCGCGCGACCCTGAAGCCCTCGAGCCCGGAAGCCCGAGGCCCGAAGCCCGAGGCCCGAAGCCCGAAGCCTGGAGCCTGGAGCCAAGATGTCCTCACCTGTTCTCGGCGAATTCGCCGGCACCTTCATCCTGATCGTGCTCGGCGACGGCGTGGTCGCCGGCGTGCTGCTCAAGCGCTCGAAGAGCGAGAACGCCGGATGGATGGCCATCACCACCGGATGGGGGCTGGCCGTTGTGGCCGGCGTGTTTACCGCGCTGGCTTTCGGCAGCCCCGACGCGCACCTGAACCCGGCGGTGACGCTCGGCGCGGCCGTCGCCACCGGCAACTTCGCCAAGGTCGTGCCCTACAGCGCCGCGCAAATGGCCGGCGCGTTCCTGGGCGCCGTGGTCGTGTGGCTGCACTACCTGCCGCATTGGGGGTTGACCACGGACCGCGACGCCAAGCTGGGCGTGTTCTGCAACGCTCCGGCCGTGCGCCACGCGGGGGCCAACCTCACGAGCGAGATCATCGGCACGTTCGTGCTGGTACTAGTCGCCACGGCCATCTTCTCGAGCCGCGTGACCGTGGCGGGGCTTGCCCCGGGGCTCGGCCCGTTTCTGATCGGCAGCCTGGTGTGGGGGATCGGACTGTCGCTCGGCGGCCCGACCGGCTACGCCATCAACCCGGCGCGCGACCTCGGGCCGCGGTTGGCGCACGCCGTGCTCCCCATTCCCGGCAAGCGGGACGCGGACTGGGGCTACGCGATGATCCCGGTCGTCGGCCCGCTGGTGGGCGGCGCGCTCGCGGG